>JAESGH010000250.1_pt1 | contig 84589 bp, 81 predicted proteins | sample 9269641 | NCBI WGS metagenome assembly JAESGH01 (sample SAMN14515345, study PRJNA621665) | algae metagenome | isolation source: Phormidium tanganyikae FI6-MK23 and co-occurring heterotrophs from granitic... | place: USA: Fort Irwin, California | collected 1998-05-24 | reverse complement strand
GGCGGCCCTCGGCTCTCCCACGGTCTTGGCCACCACGGGTAGGGGCGGGCTCCCCGCAGAGACCCCGCGAGCCTCAGCATCAAGGCTCACGCCTCTACTACACACAAGGGTTGGGGTGAGGGGTCGCTCGACACGTTGAGATTGATGAGAGGTGATGCCGGAAACGGCAGCGCGACCCCTCATCCGGCGCTTCGCGCCACCTTCTCCCGCAAGGGGAGAAGGGAAGAACTCAACTCACTGGCGCGTATTTCACCACGCAGCCATAGGCCTTGGTCGCCGGCTCGGAGACCGCCTTGCCGGCCTTGAGCTCGGCCACCGCCTGGCGGACATAGCTCTTGGCGCCGGTGAGGCTGGAGGCGCTCGATGACGGCTTGTCGTCGATCGCGCCGGCATAGGCGAGCGTGCCCTTGGGATCGATGATGTACATATGCGGCGTCGTCTGCGCGCCATAGGCACGGGCGAGCTGGCTCTTCGGGTCGAGCAGGATCGAGGCCGGGGCGGCGTCGCGCGTCTTGCTCAGCTCCTTGGCCTTGGCCGCGTCGACATGGCCCTGCTCGCCGGCGGGCGAGGAGATCACCGAGAGCCAGACGATGCCGTCCTTGGCCATATCCTTCTGCAGGGTCTGCATGGTCGCGCTGTTGTAGTGCTTCCGGACATAGGGGCAGTCATGGTTGGTCCATTCGAGGACCACCGTCTTGCCGGCATAGTCGGAGAGCTTCTGCAGCTTGCCGTCGACGTCGACGACCGAGAAATCGGGGGCTTTCGCGCCAGGCTTCGCCGCGCTCTGGGCGAAGGCGGCGCCGGAGGCGAGCGCCAGTGCGGTGGCGGTCAGGCCGGCGATGAAAAGCTGTCTGGTCACGTCTGTCATGTCTGTCTCCATTGGTCGGTGGCAGAGGGGTTGGCGTGGGCAGTGCTCAGTTATCGTGCGGTAGCGGTCTTCACCTCTTTGCCGGCGGCGCGCTGTGCAGCGCTCACCACGGTCTCGGGCGTCAGCAATTGCGGCAGCACCTCGGCCTGCGCGCCCTTCGTTCCCGGATAGAACAAATAGAGTGGCACGCCGGCCCGGCCGTATTCGGCCAGCGTCGCGGCGATCACCGCATCGCGATTGGTCCAGTCGGCCTTGAGATAGGCGACGCCGAGCTTGGCGAAGGCGTCCTTCACCTCCTGCCGCGACAGCGCCACCCGGTCATTGGCGAGGCAGGTGATGCACCAGGCGGCGGTGAAATTGACGAAGACCGGCTTGCCCTGCGCCTGCAGTTCCGCGACCCGCGCCGGCGACCACACGCCGGGCGCATCGGTGCCAGCCTGCGCGGTCGGCTGAGCCGAGGGTGTCGCGCTCTCGATCACGAAGGCCGATGTCGCGCCGACGAGCAGCATCGCCGCAGCGGCTGCAACGATCCGCAAGCTACGCCCGCTGCCGCGCGTGACGCCGATCAGCCAGAGCGCGAAGCCGGCGATCAAGATAGCGACCAGCGCGGCGAGCGCGCCATCGGCCCCGGCCTGCATGGTCGCGACCCAGATCAGCCAGATCGCGGTCGCGAACATCGGGAAGGCGAAGGCCTGCTTGAGCACGATCATCCAGCGGCCGGGCTTCGGCAGCAGCCGCAGCAGCCCCGGCGCGAAGGAGAGCGCGACAACCGGCGCGGCGAAGCCGAGCGCCAGCGCCATGAAGATCGCCAGCGCCGCGGCCGGAGGCTGCGTCAGGGCATAGCCCATCGCGGCGCCCATGAACGGGGCGGTGCAGGGCGTCGCGACGATGACGGCGAGCGCGCCGGTCATGAAAGCGCCGACCGGGCCGCTGCGGCTGGCGAGCCCGTCGCCGACGCCCTGCAGCTTGCCGCCGATCTCGAAGGCGCCGATCAGGTTGAAGCCGATCAGCGTCATCAGCACGGCGAGCAGGATGACGAGCGGCGGCGACTGCAATTGGAAACCCCAGCCGGCGCCGAGTGCGATCACAGCTGCGGCCAGCACGAAGAAGGTCGCGAGCACGCCGGCGAGGAAGAGCAGGCCCTGCTGGCGGACTTCGCTCCGGCTCGCCTGCGCCACCTGCGCGAAGCCGAGCGCCTTGATGAACAGCACCGGCAGCACGCAGGGCATCAGGTTGAGGATCAAACCGCCGGCAAAGGCGAAGGCCAGCGCCAGAAGGAGCGTCAGGTCCTCGGCCGGGGGCGGCGGCAGCGTCACCTTCGCAGGCGCCTGCGCCGGGGCGGCCGCAGCCTGCAGCAAGGCCGGCTCGACCTCGGCGCTGAGCGCGAGCGAGCGCTTGTTGCCGCCTTCCTCGAAGGTGATGACGCCGTCGGTCGTCGGCGTGCCCACCTTGAAGGCGGTCGAGCGGGTGAGGGTGAGCGCGCCGTTCGCGACGGGCTGCTCGGCCGCGTGCTCGATCAGCGTGTCCAGAACCGGGAAGAAGTGGATGTTGCTGGCGCCGGCCGGCAGGCCGGGCAAGGTGAGGACGAGCTTGTCGTCGCCTTTCGCCGTCAGCTTGCCGGTGAAACCCGCCGGCTTCGGCAGGGCGGCGCGAGCCTCGTCGATGCGCGCCTCCGCAGCGGTATCGACAGTGCCGGCCGCCGCGATCGGCAGATCGAGCGTGAAGGCGCCCTCTTCGGGAATGCAGATCTTCTCGCAGACCAGCCAGGTCGCCTTGGCCGAGAGCGTCACCGTCTCGCCCGGCTTGGCATTGGCCGGGACCGAGATCTCGACCGGCAGGACGACATTGTCCTCGAAGCCGAAATTGACGAGCGGCTCGACCCGGATCGCCTTCGGCGCGGGCCACTGGATCGCGCCGGCGCTGACGCCTTCCGGCAGCGCCCACTCGATCCGCGTCGCTTCGCCCGAATCGCCGGGGTTCTGCCAATAGCTGTGCCAGCCCGGCGCCAGCTTCTGGGTGAGGGCGACCTGGAAGCGCTCGCCCGGCGCGACGGCATCGCGGCTCGACAGCAAGGTGGCGGTGACGCGCGGCGAGGTCACGGCAGCGGATTCAGCCGCGAGCAGCGGCGCGGGCGCCAGCAAGGCCAGCGCCATGGTGGCGCGCTGCAACAGCCGGATTGCGGTCCGGCGCGGAAGGCTCGTCGCGGTCATGCCGATCAGATGCCCGCTTCCGCCGCGAAAAGCCAATGACAAGCGGGTGAGGGCGGCGCGAGGTCGCAGGTCAGGTGGTACGGCCGACCTCGCGCGCCACCGCCGAGAATGGCCGCATCCCGCCTTCCGGCCGGGTCGCGATCGACAGGAAACGGGCGGCGAAGGCGAGGGAATCGCGCTGGCTCGGGCTGAGCTGGTCGCAACGCTGCTTGTCGCCCAGTCCGGTCTGCTCGGCCTCCGCCAGCGCGGCCTTGAGCTCGGCTTCGCTCAGGGCGCCCGAGTTCACCAGAGAGCGCAGCACGGCGGTGAAGGCCAGCAGCAGGCCTTCGAGCTGGAGATTGGCGATGTTCATCTCGTCCTCCCGATTGTGATCGGGCGGTCGGACGGCCGCCGGACATGGCTGCGCCGGGGCCGCGTTTCGGCGCCCGGCGCATCTTGGCATGGTCTGCCGGCCGCGGCGACCGGCTTGTCGGATCAGGCCGCCTGCGGCTGCTCGGCGGGCGGCAGATAGGCGCCCTGGAAGGTCGTCATCACATGCGCGACCATCTCGCGGGCGATGTGGAGCTGGTCGTCCTCGAAGGCGATGGCGCGGGGCGAGTTGAGCACGATCTCGTAGCTCGGGAAGTAGTCGACATAGTCGAAGCGGCGGAACAATTCTTCGGCCACTGCGCGCAGCAGAGACTTCGAGGCGCTGTTGGCGACGATCACGTCGGCATCCTTGAAGGTCGCGCCGAACGGCACCGGCGAGACGGTGACGACGAAGCGCATCTCCGGATTGCAGTGCTCGCGGATCAACCCGATGATGTCGAGCATGTCGGCCAGCGTCGCGTCATAGCCGTAGTCGACGAAGCGGAAGCGCTCCGGCATGCGCTGCAGCCAGCTCGGCCCGGGATGGGCGTTCATGGCGATGCCGGTTTCGGCATCGAGCCAGGTTTCGGTCAGGCCGAGCGTGAAGAAGCAGATCTTCGCCTGCTTGATCGTCGATGTCGCTTCGGTCAGCCGCTTGCGGTTGGCGAAGGCGGTGTCGCGGTCGAGCAGCTTGAGGCCGCTGGCATGCGGGTCGAACCATTGCCCCGGCGCGAGCTCTATCAGCCCGTCATTGGGATAATCCTCGCCACGGAGCACGCGCTTGAGTTCATGCGTCATCGAGCGCACCGAATACTTGTTGAGCGCGCCGCGGCTGAGCTGGCCGCGATCAGCGCCGCCACCGCGGCCGGTCTCCTCGTCCCAGCTCTCGAAATGCTCTGCCGGCACGCCATGGCCACGCAGCAATAGCGGCAGGCCGCGCATCATCAGGAGGTTCTCGACCTCGCGCGCGAAGCAGGAGCCCATGGTGAAGATCGGCCAGGTCGGGTCGATCTTGAATTTCGGCTTGTGCTGGACGGCGAGGTAGTTGCCGGTCGTCAGGCGCTCCTTGGCCATCTTCTCAGGCTTGCCCGAGATCCAGCCGCGCACGGGATTGCCGCGCATGATGGAAAGGGCCGTGCCTGCATCGTATTCGATCTTCATCGATCGTCTCCTGGTTCGTGCAAACCTCACGGGCTCGACGCTGCGGACTAAGGGAAGTCTCGTAAGTTCGCCGGGCGTTTGCTGATGGCCCGGTGACCTCCGGGCGTTTCCTCCAATCGGCACGATCTTCGCCGCGCCGAGCCTGACCTCACATGCGGTGGGGAATGCCGTTACGGTCGAGGAAGCCGCGCATTCGGTCGTAGGAGGCGGCATAGCTCTTCGCGAGGTTGTTCAGCGCCGCCTCCTGATAGACGGCGCGCCAGCCGCCTTCGGCCAGCGCCGCTTCCGGCACGACCGGGATCTTCAGCGTCTCCGCCAGCTCCTGGCTGCGCGTGTCATAGGCGACGAGCACGCCCGGCACGCCATGCGCGACGGCCGGCAGCACGCCGTGGACGCGGTAGCCGACGGCGAGGTCGATCGAGCGGGCGAACTCGTCATAGCGCTCGACGTCGAAGAAGGAGAACAGCTGCTTCTCGTAGATGCGCCGCATGGCGGTATCGTCCGGGCCGTCCCACCACTTGGTCTTGACGAACTCGGCGACCGCCTTCTCCTTCGCGGCGCCGTCACGCAGGAAGAAGGCCTTCTCCTCCTGCTCGCCATGCGAGGACATCACCATCTCACTCTGGCTGTCGACCTTGAGCAGGGCGGCCTTCTGATTGTGCAGATAGGCCTCTGGGTCGGCGGTGTAGCTCTTGTCGGCTTCGCGGCGCAGGCTGAAGGCGACCTTGCGGATCTCGCGCTGGTCCGGGATGCGAATCTTCAGGTCGCGATTGCGGGTCCGGAAGATCGAGGGGCAGCCGACGACCTCGACATTGCGGATGCCGTTCTGGCGCAAGGTCTCGGCGCTGAAGGCGCCGCGCACGCCGATCGAGGCGCAGCGCTCGGCGACGATCGACCAGAAACGCTTCGAAGGCTCGGGCAGCTCGATCTTGCGGTTCTGGCTCGCCTGGGCACCGACGCCGATGGCGTAGACCGGCAGCTTGACCCGCTCCAGCACCTCGACGGCGCGGAACCACTCCATGTTCTCATGGATGAAGTTCGAGCCGCGTACGAAGACGAAGTCGAACTCGCTGGCATAGCGCTCGATGTCGGCCTCGGTCGGCGACATGATCTTCATCGGCTCCAGATGCGCATAGCGCAGGAGCTTCAGCGTCGAATCGTAGACGATCATGTCGCCGATGTTGAAATAGTCGGAGAGCAGCTTCTCCATCGGCGCGCGGTACCAGCGCACCTTGTCGTGCTCATGGACCTCACCGGCCGGATAGATCACCAGCGCGCGCAGTTTGGCCTCGGTCGCGATCGGGCGCAGATTCGAGCCCGGGGCGAGCGTGCCTGTGGCTGCGTCGGCGATCGCGACCGAGCGGGGGCGCCCATTGGGCAGGATGGGCAGCGGGATCGTCAATTCGGCGACATCCGCCTCGCCGGTGACAATCGCGCCGGGCTGGATGGTGGCGTAGTCCTGCCCGTCGAGCATCAGCTTGAGCACCGGCCAGCTCCGGTCGGGCCGGCGCCCAATGGCGACCACGACCTCGCCGGTGGTGGCGCGCAGGATCTTGATGGCGTTCTCGGCCGAGACGACGGAGCCGAGATTGAGCACGGGCGCGTTCATGGCCCCTCCTTGACGAACTGAATCTTGAGGCGGACCAGATCGCGATCGGGTCCGAGCTTGCAGTCGGCGACCTTCATCCTGGTCATGAAGAGATAGGCCTCGTCGCCGGTGGTCTCGAAATTGCGCGAGCGCGAGGCGGGGTCGGCGAGGGCGCCATAGCCGTAGCGCAGCCGGTCGCTGCAGTTCTTGCTCCACATCGTCGGCTGGACCATGAGGGTCTGCAGCGGCGACCAGCGGACGAGGTCGTCGGACCAGCTATAGGCGACGCGGCCGCCGGCGATGTTCTGGCTGGGATCGGGGCCGAGATGGAAGAGCGCCAGCCATTTCCCGCTCGCCTCGTGCCGGGTCAGCGATCCCACGGTGGTCGGCAGCGGCTTCAGCGTCTGGCAGGGCCGCGCCTGGCTGAGGTCGTCGCGATAGGGATCGACGGCGCGGATGGTGAAGTCCTGCCCGTCATAGGCGCGCCAGGAGGTCGGGTCCTTGATGTCGGTCGAGCGGAACAGGCAGACGCCGTTCTTCTGACCCTCGCCGCCAGTCGTCATGATCAGGGCGTACCAGGCGCCATCCTTCTGGACGATGTTGGACGGGTTGAAGAAGCCGCGATGCCGGCCCTGGCCGACATCCTGGGGGAAGCCGGGTGCGGCCACCAGCGGGCGCGGCTCATCGGTCTTGAAGCTGAGGCCGCCATCCGCGGAATGGGCGGCGGTGACGACATTGTACCAGCAGCTCATCGCATCCTTGAAGCGGCAGGCGCCGGGATGCTTGTCGGCGTGATATTCGGCATGGACCAGCGCCTCGACAGTGCGGCCATCGCCGGTCCAGGTCGCGGCGATCCAGCTCTTGTCGCTGAACTGGCTTGGGTCGGCGCTGCTCTTTGCTTCGAAGGACACAGCGCAGCTCTTGCGGATCGCGCCGAGATTGCCGCCGATCAGCGGCCGGCTGCGGTAATGGCTGGCGAAGGCGACGACCTCGCCCTTGCTGTTTCGGAAGGCGCGCAAGGGCGCGTCGGGCAGGTCCCATTCCTCACAGCGCTCGCGCGCCCAGGAGACGACCGTCTCTTCCTTCGCGTCGGGAGCGATCTCCAGCCGGTAGCCGGCCCCCTGAGGAGCCGGCCCTTGCTGCGCGAGGACAGCGACGGGAGCCGCTACTGCCAGCAGGACAGCCGGCAGGCAGGCGAAGGCGCTGCGGGCGCTCCTCATGCCACCTTCCTTTCCGGCTCGGGAGCCGGCGGCGCGGACGCGGCAGCGGCCGCGGGTCTCACCATCTTGTGGTCGACCTTGTTCTCGCTGAGGAAGGCGCTCATCGCGCCATAGGTCCGGGCATAGGCCGCGTTGAAGCGGTCGAAGAGCGCCTGGTCCCAGTACTCTTCCAGCTTGAACGGCTTGTCGCCGAAGACGTCGACGCTCGGGATCTGGAAGGTCTCGGCGAATTCGACGGTGCGGCTGTCGTAGGTGAAGTAGATCGAGGGCGTGCCATTGGCGAGCGCCATCAGATTGCCGTGCAGCCGGTAGCCGAGGACGAGATCGAGCTTGCGCACAAGCTGCTCGTAGCCGGCGACGACGTCCGAATAGAACATCCGGTCGCGGTAGAGCGCTTCCATCTGCTCGTCGAGATACCAGGACATCGCCCAGCCGTTCTCGCGCAGGGCGGCCATGCCCTCCAGCTTCTGCTCGGGCGTACCCAAAGCGAGCTTCTTCTCCTCGACCTCGCCCTGAGACATGAGGGTGACCTCGAAGCGATCCGCCATCGCCTTCACCAGGTCGCGGTGGAAGGTGAGGTAGCGCTTGATGTCCTTGGCGTAGTGCTTGGAGACCTCGCGGCGCAGGGTGACGCCGACCTGCTTGATGCTGTCGAGCGCCGGCAGGCGGATGGCGAGGTCGGGCCGATTGTTGCGGAAGGCGGTCGGGCAGCCGATGATCCGAGCATTCTTGATGCCGAGCTCGTTCATCACCTCGGCCGAATAGGTGCCGCGCACGCCGACCGAGGCGGTCGAATCCGAGATCAGCTTGAGAACGGTCTTGCTGTCCTCGCTAAGCTCGAGCTTGCCGCTGACCGGCGCCTGCGCGCCGATGCCGAAGGCGAGCACCGGCAGCTTCAGCCGGCGCAGCACCTCGGACGTGCGGCTCCAGTTCATGCCCGCGTGCACATAGTTCGAGCCGCGCAGGAAGACATAGTCGAACTCGGCGTTGAACCGGTCGATCTGGGCCGCGTCTATGCTGGTGATCGGCAATTCCTCGAGCTTCTCGAAGTTGAGAAGCTTCAGCGAGGAATCGAAGACGAAGGCGTCGCCGATATTGTGGTAGTGGTTGATGTGGCTCTGCAGGTCGGCGTGGCGGTACCAGCGGACATTGTCGTGGTCGTAGACTTCGCCTGACGGGCTGATCACGAGGATGCGGGCCATGGTTGCGTTCTCCCTTGTTCTGTCCGCGCAGCTCACGCGATCATCGGCGCGGCGGCGCGGTTGGCCGGAGCCGGCATGCCCCGCTCGGCGATCAGGCGCTGGTAGAGCGCAAGATGCTGGTTGGCGCAGTCGACATGGCTGAGCGGCTTCTTGATGCCTGCGCGCAGGCGCTCCCATAGCCCGGGCTCACTCAGCGCCCGGGTCATGCAGTCGACGAGGTCCTCCGGGCTGCCGGAGCGGAAATGCAGCCCGTCGACTTCGTCGGTGATCTTCTCGGCCATGCCGCCGAGATTGCTGGAAAGGATCGGGCGGCCATGGAAGAAGGCCTCCTGGATCACGATCGGCGAGTTCTCCCACCAGACCGAGGGCATCACCACCCAGTCGACCGAGCGCATGAGGTTCGGCATCTCGTGGTTCTGGAAAGGACCGCAGAAGCGCACGCGCCGCCCGGCCGCCTCGACCAGATCGGTGAACTTCTTCTTGTAGGCTTCGGGCTGGCGGTCGAGATTGCCGCCATAGACGAGCAGCACGCTGTCCTCGCCCCAGACCTGCTCCGGGATGCGGGTGACGGCGTCGATCAGCACGTCGGCGCCCTTATAGGGGGTGAGCTGGCCGAAATAGGCAAAGCGCGAGCGCCGGCCGTTCGCTTCGGGCCCCGGCCGCGGCGGTGCGACCTCGGCGACGTCGATGCCGTTCTCGATCACCGAGAAGCGCTCGGCCGACAGGCCCCATTGCTGGTAGCGCTCGGCGAGAAAGCGGCTCGGCGAGATGAAATGGTCGGCGAGGTTGAGGATGCCCTTGATGAAGGTTTCGCGCGCCAGGAAGCGCGACGGCGAGATGTCCGGGAAGCAGGCATTGCAGTCGCTCGGCGAGGCCCGGTAGCAGAGCTTGAAGGCGCCGGTCTTCACCATCTGCCCGTGATGGTGGCAGATCGAGAGATATTCGTGGAAGGTCACCACGATCAGCGCATCCGGCAGCGTGTCGCGTACCGCGAAGATGCATTCGAGGCCGAGCCCGATGAAGTGGTGGAAATGCACCACGTCGGGCTTGAGGTCGCGCAGCACGCGGACGAAGTCGCGCTCGATCTCGTCGGTGGCGCGGTTCGAGAGCAGGAAGTGGTCGTACTCCTCGGCGTAGTAGAGCAGTTCGCCGCCGCGTTGGCGGAGACTCATCAAGGCCGTGCCGGCATGTCGCGGTGTCGGCGCGCCGACCCGGGCGAGGTAGTGGGTGTCCACCTCGCTATTGGCCTGGAAGCCCTTGTGCAGGTTGTACGAAGCGACTTCGGCGCCGCCGAGCGAAAATGATGGGTGGCCGTGCGAGACGACGAGGATACGCATGCTCATCCTCTCATGTTGGAAATGGCCAGCGCCCAGCGCCGGTCGAAACTGGTACGGTCGGCAAGATTGATCAGCGCGCCGACATGTGGGCGGGTCTCGGCGTCCTCGACGACATAGACCTCGACCTCAGGCACCCAGAGCGACGGGACCCCGTTCATCCTGAGCTTCAGGCAGAGATCGAGACCCTTCTCGCCGGTGGTGAAATAGCTACGCGAGAAGCCGTCCGCCTCGAGGAAGGCGTTGCGCGACATCACGCAGCATTCGGTCGCGCCGGCGGCGACCTCCATCGGCCCGAGGCTGCCGATCGCATCGAGGGGATAACCGACGAAACGGTTGTAGACGCGTCGGTTCAGGCCTTCGCCTTCGAGCCAGGCACCGGCCCAGCGGATCGAATTGTCCTCGAACAGCAGGGTCGGGCTCGCGACGCACTGGCCGCTGCGGCCGCGATAGGCGCGCTCAAGCCGGCCGAGCCAACCGGGCATGCGGATCTGGGCCGCGCCGGAGAGCAGCGCCACGGTCTGGAAACGGCAGGCGCGGACGCCCGCTTCGAGCGCATCGCAGCTGTCCTCGACGCCTTCGACCAGAACGAGCCGGACCTGGAGCCCGTAGAACTTCGCCAGCCGGCGCGCCTCGGCGCCGAGCCGGTCGAAGCTCTCGCCGGGAGCGGCGACGACGATCGGCAACGGCCTGATCTCGGGATCGATCGCCAGAAGGGCGAACAGACTGGAAAGCTCGCGTTGGCGCTGGTCGAGGCCGATCACCAGGCCGAGCGCCGCATCGGCGTTGAAGCGGCCGATGTCATGCGTTTCGATCGCCTTGGGCGGCGGGATCTCGGCGGCTTGCAGGGCAGGCGCGATCTGCCTTTCGACCACGGCGGTCGCCGTCGAGGAGCGCGGATCGAGCAGGCCGAAGACCCGCTCAAGCGCGCGCCGGGCCGGGTTGCGCCCGGGCGCCAGCGGCAGGAAGGCCGGCCCGTGACCCTCGACCTCGAATTCGAGGTAGAGCGGCTGGCCCGGCTCCGGCAGCAGCTTCGGCGCGAAGACGATGAAGCCGTGGCTGTTGCGCCGGCTCGCCATGGCCGGACCGAAGCGCGGATCCTCGGCGAAGGCGGCAGTGACGTCCGGCCGCACCGCACGCGTCCAGATCGCGTCGATGGCGCAAGACTGCGTGCCACTGCGCAGCACGACATTGCCCGTGAGACGTTCGGGATCGAACAGCCAGCCGATGATCAGGACGCCGGTGCCCTCGACGATGGTGGCGTCGTCGATGCCGGCGCGCACCGGCTGCTCCAGGAAGGAGATGGTGTCGCGCCCGTCGAAGCGTTGCGAGGCCTGCTTCAGCTTCTCGGCCGTCGCCGGCGGCGCCATGCCGCGCTGCAGCCCGTCGCGCAGATGGCCGGGCACGGTGATCTGCTCGAGCAGGACGTGGCGGTCATAGACTTCGAGCGCGCGCCAGCCGTCATTGGCGCGGAAGAACAGTCGCTCGATCTCGCTGGGATGGCGGATCGCGCACTCTTCCAGCAGGCCGAAGAAGCCACAGGCGCCTTCGCCGAGATCGTCGCGCTGGAAGGTTCCCGCTTCCAGCACGGCCGGCGAGAGCCCGCCATGCGCGATCAGCAGCTTGGTGCGCCCGGCGGCGAAATTCGAGGTCCAGCCCTGCAGGAAGATGCCCTCGTCGAGCGGGCCCATCACCTCGACGAAACCACCGGGCTTGGCGACTGATTGCAGCAGCATGCCGACGGCGCGCAGGCGGCGCGGATTCGACTTGCCGGCGAGCAGCACTTCGAGGAGGCCGTCGACGACGGTCGGGAAGGACTGCCCGGCCTCGTCGGCGAGCGCCGCGAGAAAGGCCTGCAATGGCATCGGCTTCGGCGCCAGGATCAGCCGTAGCGGCCGGCCGGGCCGGCCGAGCAGGATCGCGCCGGAGCCGGCACGATCCGGCGACGGGGCGGGCGCCAGGCAGAGGAAGCCGGTGGCATGAGCAGCGTCGGCTTGCGGGCGGCGCCAGGTCAGCGCCATCGTCTCGACCCGGTTGCGCGGATTGCCGTCGACTGCGACCGGCACCTTGCCGGGCAGCGCGTCGCAGGCGCTCATCACCAGGATCGCGTTCTCGCCGAGCGGCGTCCAGGCGACGGTCGGCGCCGGGCTGATCATGGTCCGCTCGGGGATGATGACCTCGTTCATGCTCACCTGCCCATCAGCATGACGGTGAGGGTGACGAAGGAGAGCAGCGCCGACAGGCCCGAGAGGAAGCCGAGCACGACGGTGACCTGCCGGAGCGGCGCCTTGGCTTCCTTGCGGATCGCGACGAGGCGGTCGTCGAAGGCGCGCAACGTCTGGTCGAAGCGCATCTGGAAGACGTCGATCTCGGCAAGGCGCGAGGCGATCGCGCCATTGCCCTCGCTCTCCTCCGACTGCTTCGCCTCGGCCTCGCGCTGGCGATGCTGCGCCAGCTGCACGCCGAGCTCGCCGACCTTGTCGAGCAACTCCTTCTGGGTCAGCTGCGAGCGCCGCTGCAGCGCGATCAGCGCCTCGACCCGATCGAAGAAGCGGGCGAGCGGCACGGCGATCGCCGCCTCGGCCGCAAGCTCCGCCGGCGGCGGCAGACGCAGTTCGAGCTCGGCGCCTGTGCTCGGCGATATCCCGACGATGGTCAGCGCTTCGCGTGCCGCCGCGGTCCGGTCGTCGAGCTCCATGGCGAAGGCGTGCCGGCCGTCGCCGATGCCATTGCGGCGCAGGTCGATGCGGCCCTGATCGGCCACCGCCTCCTGCACCTTGAGGCCGTGCCGCATCAGGCGCACGGTCAGCCGTTCCTCGGGACGGGCCTCATCCCAGATCCAGCCATGCAGCCGGTTGCCGTCGAGCGCGTCGACGCGCCCATTGAGCTTTGCCGGGGTCACGCTCGCTTCGCTCACGGTTCCGTCCGGACTGTGCATCGTCGTCATGCTGGTCATGCCGCCTCCGCCAGTTTGAGTTGATCGAACAGGGCAAGGTGCGCCTGGGCGCAGTCATCCATGCCGGGTGGGGGATCGATGCCGTCGACGAAGCGGCGCCAGAGCCCGTCCTCGCTCGCGGCGCGGGCCATCACCTGCGCCAGATGGCGCGGATCGCCGGGGCGGGCGTGCAATCCGTCGACGCCGTCGCGCACCATCTCGGCCATGCCGCCGATACTGCTGGCGATCACGGGCCTGAGGTGCTGGAAGGCTTCCTGGATGACGAGAGGGGCGTTCTCGTACCAGATCGATGGCGTCACCACCCAGTCGACCTCGGCCATCAGCGCCGGGATCTCGTCACGGCGATAGGGGCCGCAATGCGTCACCTCGGCGCCGGCTTCCGCCAGCGCCTTGTCGAGCGCCGTGGTGAAGGCCTCGCTCTGGAACGGCGCGCCGCCATGGATGCGCAGTTCGAAGCCGTCCGTGCCCTGCTCGCGCAGAAGCTTGGCCGCCTGCAGGAGCGGCAGTACGCCCTTCCACGGGTTGAGGTTGCCGAAATAGCCGAAGCGGTTGCGGGCGCCATGCGTGTGCCGGTGCGGCACCGGCATCTGCACCGGCCTGGCATTGGCGACGACCTCGATCTTGTCGCCCGGCAGGCCCCAGTCGATATAGCGCTGGCGCAGAAAACGGCTCGGCGAAACGAAGCGATCGACGGCGGCAAGATGCGTCTTGAGGAAGCGCTCACGCAGCAGGAAGCGGTCCGGGCCGATCTCCGGGAAGCAGCCATGGCATTTGCCCGGCGAAGCGCCGGTGCAGCGCTGCTTGTCGCTGGTGCGCACCATCAGCCCGTCATGATGACAGATCGAATAATAGTCGTGCAGCGTCATCACGATCGACGCCTGCGGCAGCAGCCGCCGCGCCAGCGCCAGGAACTCGGCGCCGATCAAGACGAGATGGTGGATGTGGATCACGTCCGGCCGGAACTCGGTCAATAGCGAGCCGAGATCCTGCAAGGTGCCGTAATGGTCGATCTGGCTGAGATGGAAGCGGTCGAAATGGCCGCTCCAGAGCAGGAGGTCGCCGTCCGCTCCGGTCGCCTGGAAAGCAGTGCCGGGGTGCGGCTGACGGTGGATCGCATTGGTCGCGCCGAGGAAGAGCACCTCGCAGCCTTCGCCGCGATAAGCCTTCGCCAGGTCATGCGCGAAAATCTCGGTGCCGCCCGGGTGCAGGTCCGGATGGTTATGGGCGATGACGAGGATGCGCCGGCTCATCGCTGGATCCCCGGTTTCACCGCGACCAGCAGGTCCTGGTAATGGGCCGCGCTCTGGCCGCGCCAATGGCCGGGATCGAGCCGCTCGACCGCGAGGCCGGCCTGGGTGGCATGCTCCAGGAGGAAGCCGGCATCGACCCCGGCGGCCGCCAGCGGGGCCTCCTCGATCGCGTACCAGCCCGGGCCCTCGCCCCAGCGCCGGAATTTCAGCCGCTCCTGGCCTGTCGTCGAGCCATCGAGCGCGAAGGCGGTCAGGAAGAGCCGCCCGCCCGGCGCGAGCAGGCGCGCCGCCTCGTTCAGATAGACCACGAGCTCGTCCGGCGGCAGGTGCGTCGCCACCGAAGTCATGATGATGAAGTCGAAGCTCTGGTTGGCGAAGCCGAAGCGCACCTCGTTGCCCGGCAGCGAGCCCTGCGGATTGTAGAGCGGGTGGGCGATGTCGAGGCGCTGGAAGCGGAAGCGCGGATAGACGGGGGTGATCGTCTGGGCACACCAGAGGATGCCGTCCATCACCGGGTCGACGCCGTCATAGCTGCCGCGCTCGGGGTCGAGATATTGCGTCAGCGGCACCGCCATGCGGCCGATGCCGCAGCCGATGTCGAAGACGCGCTCATGCGGCTGCAGCCGGCCGATCCGGACGAAGTGGCCGAGGAACTCGGCGCCGATGGCGCGATAATCGCCATCGCCGACGAAGATCGAATCCGGCGGCGGATGCGGCAGGAAGCGGTTCGTCTGGACATGGGCCATCAGCCAGGCGAGCTCTGGCGTCGCCGGCGCGATCGCGGGCGCCGCTTCCGTGGTCTGTCGCAGGGCGAGGGTCGCCGTCATGCCGCTGTCGCCCTTCTGAGATTGGCGCGGGAGAGAAGGAATTCGGGATCGAGCCGCGAGGCCGGCGTCGGCGCCGAGGCTTGCGCCGCGGGCTTGTCGATTGCCGCCATCAGCGCCTCGATCTGAGTGTCCCAGCGCTTGGTCTGGAGCCAGGAATTGTGCTGCGAAGCGACGCCGCGCGTGTAGTCGAGGCTCTTCGAGATCGATTGGCGCTCGAGATGATAGAGCGACACGCTGGGCACATAGACGATGCCGAGCCCGGCCCGGGCGATCTTGAGGCAGAGGTCGCTGTCCTCGTAGTCGCCGATCACATAGCTTTCGTCGAAGCCGCCGATCTCCATGAACAGCGCGCGCGGCATCACGATGCAGGCGCCGGTGACGCCGGGCACCGGGCGCTCGACATTGGCCGGCGCGTACTGGCTCGGCATGCCCTTGTAGTAATGATGGTTGAGCCAGGTGCCTTTACTGTCGCGCTTGAAGTAAAGGCCGGCATGCTGCAGCGAGCCGTCATCATAGAGCAGCTTGGGGCCCACAGCGCCGGTACGCCGGTGCGGCTCGATGCGCTGCAGCAGCGCCGGCAGCCAGCCATCGCCATTGGGGATGACATCGGAATTGACGAGGGCCAGAGCCTGGCTGCGCGAGGCGGCGGCGCCGGCATTGCAGGCGGCCGAGAAGCCGCCATTGCGGCCCATCACCACGAGCTGCATCGGCAGCCCATAGGCGAGGAAGAGCCCGCCGAGGAGGTGGGCGACCTCGCCCTCGTGCTCGGGCGAATCGAGCACATAGATCAGCTCGGCCTTCTCCGCGAACCAGCGATCGGCGGCGAAGGCCGAGACCTGGACGCGCAGGAAGTCGTAGACGCGGTAGAGCGGGATCACGACCGAGACCGCCGGGCTCGCCGGCCCCCTGCCGAAACGCCTGGTCCGCGGTTCCGGCAGGTTCTCGCGCAATGCCTTCTGGCAGTCGGCGAGCACCGGCGCGATCGTCCGCTCCAGCATCTGCGCGGTGAGATGCTGCGGGGGGATCGCGGCCAGCGCGCGGGCGCGGATTGCGACGGCGTCGGCAGGCTGCACATTCGGGCGCAGCGACAGCACGGTGCCGGATTTCAGCTTGAGTTCCACCCGCGGCTGCAAGACCGGCGCGCCCGCGGCGTAGCCAGGGATCAGCGCGGCGAAGCCGGTGGCGCGCATGACGTCGCCCTTCTTGGCCTCGCTTTTCGTGCCGGTCGGCAGCAGCGCCGGGAAGCGGTCGAGCCGGTCGAGCACCGGGGTCGGCTCGCCCTCGGAGCGATGCAGCAACATCTCGTCGAGCAGCCCTTCGGCGTCGCGATACCAGCCGCCCACCAGAAGCCCCGCCGGGGTCGTGACGGCGAGGTCGAGCTCGGCCGAGGGCAAATCGTCATTGCGGCGCACGCTCTGGGCGGCGAGCGGCAGGCGTCGCTGCATCTCGACCGCGAGCAGGCGACCCTGCTCGGAGAGGCCCGAGAGCTGCTCGACAAGCCAGCTGCGCAAGCCGTCGCGCTGGCTGGCCTTGCCGGCCCACCAGCGACCCAGCGAGGGAATGTCCTGCCTGGCCGTGACGGTCCGGACGATCAGGCCGGATTCAGTCTGCAGGACGAGCAGCCCGCCGGCCTGCGGCGGAAACGCGTCGATGATCAGGTGCAAGGGCCGGTTGCCGGCGCGGTCGGAGCGGCCGAGCCGCGGCTTCCCAGGCAGGCGGGCGAGGCCGCTGGCATCGAGCCGATAGGCGGCGCGGACGCCGGAGAGCCGGCCGGAAACCGCAGATTCCAGCAGGAGCTTGCCTTCGGTGAGCTTGGCGACCGGTGTCGCGGACGAGGGCTTGCGGGCGAGGATCAGCAGGAACTGGCGCAGGAAGCCGAGATAGCCGGCGGCCTGGCTGAGCCCGAACAGGGTCGGCCAATGGCCGACAAGCGCATTGGCGAGCATGCGGCGGGCATCCGGCGTGGCGTCGCGGACGAGATCCTCCGCATCGGCCATGCCGTGGACGAGATCGGGGTCAAAACGTGCGGTGGTATCGCCGCCGGGGCTGTCGTCGGACAGGGTCGCGACGACCTCGCCGGGCCCGCCATGGCGGAAGGCGACGACGGCGCGCATGCGCCCATCGCCGAGCGAAAGGACGACCGAGGCCGAGGCGAGGCGCTTCTCGCGTGCCGCGAGCGAAATGCGCGGCCGCGAGAGCACGGGAGCGTCGATGGTCCAGCTCAGCAGGAAGACCGAGCCGCTCAGCCTGGAGAGATGTAGCTGCGGGCTCAGGCCGTCCGTGACCGGCGCGGGCGCGAGAGAGAGCATGAAGAACCTGTTCCGAAAGGGCAGGGATGAGACGCCGGCCGGACCGAAGTCCGGCCGGCGACCCAAAGCGTCAGGCGACCGAGAAGTAGGAGTTCGGATCGGCCTGGAGATCTTCGGCGGTGACGCCGACGATGGTCACGGTGTCGCCATTGCCGAGATCGACGACGGCATTGCCGCCGACGGTGGTGGCGCGCGCCGCCACGTCCTCGGCCGAGCCGATATCGGTGCCGTTGATGCCGCTGGAGATCTGGAGCAGATCGTTGCCGGCCTCGAAGTCGAGAACGACGTCGTTGCCGCCGCCGCCATTGAAGATGAAGACGTCGCTGCCGGCACCGCCGGACAGGATGTCGTCACCCGCGCCGGCGAAGAGCAGATCGTCGCCATTGCCGCCCTGGAGGACGTCGTTGCCGGCGCCGCCTTCGAGCACATCAGCGCCATCGCCGCCCTGAAGGACGTCGTTGCCGGCGCCGCCGAGCAGGATGTCGTCACCCGGCCCGCCCTGCAGAATGTCGTCGCCGTCGCCGCCACGCAGCACGTCGTCGCCATTGTTGCCGCGCAGGATGTCGTTGCCTTCGCCGCCGTCGAGAACGTCGTTGCCCTCGCCGCCGAACAGGCTGTCATTGCCTTCGCCGCCGGAGAGGACATCGTCATCCAGACCGCCGAAGAGGGCGTCATTGCCCTCGCCGCCGGACAGGAAGTCGTTGCCCGAGTCACCATAAAGCAGGTCGTCACCCTCTTCGCCGAAGAGGGAATCCACCTGACTGCCGCCATGGACGATGTCGTCCCCGGCGCCTGCGAGGATCACGTCACTGAAGCGTGTCCCAATCAAGAAATCATCGAATGCACTGCCTTCGATCGTGGCCATTCGTCACCTCCTCGGTGATCAGAGAGCACCACCAGATATGCGGAGAACTCCGCCGCTCGTTCTGGGTCACGGTGCGATTGCGACAGCGAGCAATAGGCTCGCTATCGTGCGACGTTCGGGAGAGTAGCCAAGAAGCATGTCGTATCAAGCAATATATTATGACCATTTTGCGATGCAGCAAAGTTTATGTCACATTATATATTATTGATCTGAAGATTAATTCTAGAACTTGCTTTGATTTTCGAAGGATTTTGGTTCGAATATGTTTTGCGTGAGTTCCGCGCCCTTGCTGTCTGCGACTGCGCGGAGCCTCAATCCTCCCGGAAAGCGCGGTTGAAGCTGTCCCTTATGGGCGAAAGCAGGTAGTCGGCCGCGAAGCGCCGGCCGTTGACGATCAGCACCTCTGCCGCCATGCCGGCGTGCAGCGTCACCTTGTTCTCCTTCAGGCTCTGCGGCGTGATCTCGGCACGGACGATAAAGAAGGCGTTGCCGGTCTTGTCGTCGATCAGCTGGTCGGCTGCGACATAGGAGACCTTCGCCAGAAGCGGGGGCATGAGCCGGGCGTTGAAGGCGGTGAGCCGGACCTGTGTGTCGGCGCCGACGCGCACCGAATCGATGTCGCGCGGATCGACCTTGGCCTCGACGACCAGCGGCTCCTGTTCGGGCACGATGTCGAGGATCGCTTCACCCGCGGCGACCACGCTGCCGGCGGTGCGCATGCGGATATTGGCGACGATGCCTTCCTGCGGTGAGGTCACGACCAACCGGCGCAGCACGTCCTGCGCCTGGACGATGCGCTCGACCACCTCCGAGAGCTGGAGCTGGCTGTCCTGTAATTCCTTGGCGATCTCGCTCTGGCGCTCGAGGCTGATCGACTTGATCTCGAGCTCCGCCCCGGCGACGGCCTGCTCGGCCTTGGCCCTGCGCGCCTTCATCTCGCCGGCACGGCCGGTGAGCTCGCTTTGCTTGGTCTGCAAGTCGACGAGCTGGGAGCGTTTGGCGTAGCGTTTCTCGTAGAGCTCGGCGATCGTCTTCACCTCCTCGTCGATCAGCGTGCGCTGGTTGCGCACCGCGTCGATCTGCGCCTGCAGTGCCTCGGATTCGGCCTGGTGCTGCTCGATCACGCGCTGCTGGATGCGGGTCTTGCCGTCATAGACCTGGGCGCGGGCGCGGAAGAGCGTCTGCTCGGCCCTGATCACTTCGCGCGCGATCGGCGTGCGCGCCGTCTCGACATCATCGGGGAAGTCGATCTCGGCCGCGTTGGTCTGCTCGGCCCGCAGCCGGGCGAGCCGGGCGTCGAGGCCGACGCGCTTGGCTTCGAGCTGCTGCAGCTCGGCGCGGGCGCGGGCATCCTCCAGCCGGAGCAGGGGTTCGTCCTGGGTGACGCGCTCGCCCTCGGCCTTGAGCAGGGTCTTGAGGATGCCGCCTTCGAGATGGCTGACGGTCTTGCGCCGGCTGTCGACGATCACGGTCGCCTGCGCGACGGCGGCATTGTCGAGCCGCGCCGTGACCGCCCAGGCGCCGAAGCCGCCGAAGCCGATCGCCACCGCGCAGACGCCGGCGAGGACGAGATTGCGCAGCGAGGGCATGCGCTCCTCGGGCTCCGCCTCGGTCTTCAGCGGCACGAGCGCGCGGTCGGGCCGGCGCAGCATCGGAAGCTCGCTCATGCGCTCACCTCACGCGGGGCAGAAGGCTGTTTCGCCGGTTCGAGCTCGACGACGCCGGCGGGCGTGATCATGCCGGAGATCGCCGAACGTGGGCCGAACTGGGCGACGCGGCCCTCGCGCAGCACCAGGATCTTGTCGACGACCTGCATCACCGAGGGCCTGTGCGCGATCAGAATGACGATCGCGCCACTCTCGCGGGCGGCGTTGATCGCGCGGATCAGGCTCTGCTCGCCCTCGGCGTCGAGATTGGCGTTGGGCTCGTCGAGCACGATCAGGCGCGGCATGCCGTAGAGCGCCCGCGCCAGGCCGATGCGCTGGCGCTGGCCGCCCGAGAGCTTGAAATCGCTGTCGGCGACATTGGTGTCGTAGCCGAGCGGCAGGCGGCCGATCAGCTCGTGGACGCCGGCGATGCGCGCCGCCTCCAGGATGGCGTGCGGATCGGGCTTGCGCATGCGGGCGATGTTCTCGGCGATGGTGCCGTCGAGCAGCGAGACCGATTGCGGGAGATAGCCGACCATGTCGCCGAAGGAGCCACGCTCCCAGAGATAGGTGTTGTGGCCGTCGAGATAGACGCCGCCGACATTCGGCTTGAGCACGCCGACGATCAGGCGTGCCAGCGTCGATTTGCCGGCTCCGGACGGGCCGACCAGGCCGAGCACGTCGCCCGGCTCGAGCGTGAAGGAGACGCCCTTGATCACGGTCTGCTCGCCGCCCTTGGGGGCGTAGACCAGCCGGTCGATGACGAGATCGCCTTCCGTCGCCGGGGTCGGCACGCTCTGGCGCTGCGAGCTCTGCGACTGCAGGAGGTTGCGCACGCGCTTCCAGGCCGCAGCGGCGAGCACCCATTGCCGCCAATCGGTGATCATCGAATCGAACGGCGCCAGCAGTCGGCCGAGCAGGATGCTCGCTGCCATCAGCGTGCCTGCCGAGACCTCGTGCCGGATGATCAGCACTGCGCCTGTCGCATAGATGGCGAGCTGCATGGTCATGCGGCTGGCGCGGGTGATGGCGGCGATGAACTTGCCGCGGCGCGTGCCGAGATCGAGATGCTCCAGCATGGCGATCTGCTTGGTGCGCCAGCGGCTGGACAAGGCTGGCAGCATGCCCATCGCTTCGATCGTCTCGGCGTGGCGCAGGGTGGCGCTGATCTCGTTGATCGAGGCGACGCCCTCTTCGTTCGCCTCCTTCAGCGCACGCCGGGTCAGCATGTCCGAGACGACGCCGAGGAGCAGCAGGATCAGCAGCGAGGCCAGTCCGACCAGGCCGTAGATCCAGTGGAAGGCGAAGAGCACGGCGAGGAAGATCGGCGACCACATCGCTTCCAACGGGGTCGCAATCGCCGAGCTCGCGATGAAATAGCGGAGCTCGTTGAGGTCGCGGATCGCCTGCGTCGCCTGGCCGGAGCCTTTCTCCAGCGAGGTCGAGACGGCGGCCTGCAATGCCGGCAGGTTGAGCCGGCGGGCGAGAATGCTCGCCATCGCCTGGAAGGTGAGGGAGCGGATGAATTCGATCGTGCCATAGAGCGCGAGCGCCCCGACGGCGATCACCAGCAGCATGGTCAGCGTGTCGTAGCTGCGGCTGACGATGACGCGATCCTGCACCTGCAGCATGAACATCGGCACGGTCAGCAGCAGGATGTTGACGCAGAAGCTGAGGAAGGCGGCATAGGCCAGGCCACCGGCAAAACCGCGCTGCAAACCGCGAATCAGGACATCGGCAGGCTGGATCGCAACCTTCATGCAGGTCTCCGAATGGGGCTGGCCATCAGATGGCGCTATCGACACCGCTGCCGATACGGCAAGTTCTGAACGCTATATAAAGCGTGCCACACAAGTCGTGTCTATAATATGACAGATGAAGCCTTATGAAATATAGACAATTACCCGAAATATGGCCGAAAGGTGCTAAATTTCAAAATTTGAAACAGTTCATGACTATGTCGATTCCGATAAAATCTTAATCTCATTATGTTCGGGGTGGCATGTGCTTTGCGTATAGGCTATTCGTCAGCCGAAGGGGCTCGGAGGGCTGACTGCTCATTTCGAGATCAGGCGGAGTAGGGAATGCATCTAAAACCCCATGACGGCGCTCGATTCCTAGGCAATGCGTTTAACGGAGATCACTCCGACGGCCCTCGCCGTCTCGATGTAGAATCAGCCGCCACGCGGGCGCCGGTGTCGCAGCTCGATCTCGCCCGCATGGTCGAGCGGGTCAGCCGGCGCTTCCTCGACTATCTCAGGCTCGAGCTGACCAAGCTTGGCGTCCACGACATCTCGCCCTCGCAGGTTATGGTGCTGTTCACCATCGGCTCCGGTGAGATCGCAGTGCGCGATCTGCTCGATCGCGGCCATTATGTCGGCTCTAATGCCTCCTACAATCTCAAGCAGCTGGTCGAGAGCGGCTATCTTGAGCGCGGGGCGTCGCCGCGCGACCGCCGCCTCGCTCGCATCTCACTCTCGCCGAAGGGCCAGCTTCTGGTCGAACGCCTGAAGCTCCTCGACGAGACCAGCCAGTTCGGCCAGGGGCAAGATATCGATCTCGACGCCGACCTCCAGACCACTCACGACACGCTGCGCCGCCTCGAACAATGGTGGGGCGACGCGCTGCGCTATGGCGGGATCCTGCTGGCCTCATGCACGTCCTATTCGTTCATCGTTCAGGATCTGGTCAGTTCGCTCACCTGATCCAGCGCCTCGTCGCCGAGGGCGGCGAGGTCACGCTGGTGACGGAGAGGCTCGAACCGGATCGCCCGGGAATCAGGCAGATCGCCTATTCCGTCGGCGAGCCTGCGACCGGACATGCGACGCTGGCGGCGACCGATTATCATGTCCGCACCGGCGAGGCGGTTGCTGCTGAATTGAGCAGGTTGCACCGGCACGATCGGCCGGACGCCATCCTCGGCCATGTCGGCTGGGGCGGCATGCTCTTTGCCAAGGATGCGATGCCGGGCGTGCCACTGGTAGGTTATTGCGAGTACTTCTACAACGCCGCCGGCTCCGATCTTGATTTCGATCCGGGCATCGCTGTTCCGGAAGCCGAGCGGCGCCGCATCCGTATGCGCAACGCCGCCCAGCTGGTGACGCTGCAGACGCTCGATTTCGCCTATGCGCCGACGCGCTGGCAGCAGCTGCAATATCCGCGCGCGCTGCAGCAGCGCATCGCCGTCAGCCATGACGGCATCGATGTCCATGCCTGCCGGCCGGATGGGCAGGCGACGTTCACCCTGCCGGACGGGCGCGTGCTCCGCCCCGGCGATCCCGTGGTCACCTTCGCCGCGCGCGATCTCGACCCTTATCGCGGCTATCCGCAGTTCATGCGGGCCGCGGCGCGGATCGCGCAGGAGCGGCCGGAGGTTCAGTTCGTCGCAGTGGGCGGCGACGGTCCGGGCTATGGCCGGCCGCGCCCGGATGAGCGGCTCTGGCGCGAGGTGATGCTGGAGGAGACCGGTCTCGCCGACCGCATCGTCCATATCCCCTGGCTTGCTCACCCCGATCTGGTCAGGCTGTTCCAGGTCTCGGCCGCCCATGTCTATCTCACCGTGCCCTTCGTGCTGTCCTGGTCGATGCTGGAGGCGATGGCCTGCGGCGCGCTGATCATCGGCTCGGCGACGCCGCCGGTGCAGGAGGTGATCCGCCACGGCGTCAACGGCCTGCTCGCGCCGTTCTTCGACGAAGGGCGATTGGCGAAGACCGTGATCGCCGCGCTCGACCGGCGGGACGAGGTAGCGCCATTGCGCGTCGCCGCGCGCCAGACCGTGCTCGCACGCTATGAGCGCGAGGCCTGCGTCGATCGTCAGCTCGGCTTCATCGGCCGGCTCGTCGCCGAGGACGATCTGCTCGCGGCGCAGTGATCGCCTGTCGCCCGAGGCTCTGAGGCCAAGTTTCAGGCGTCGCGATAATCCCAGCTGCCATGCGTCTCCAGCGCCGAACGCACCGAATTGGCCAGGAAGCAGTTGGCGTGAGCATCGTGATGCAAAGCTTCGACGGCGGCCTCGTCCGGCGCCTTCGATCCGCTGAAGACGACATGCGGCTTCAACGTCACCGTCGCGACCCACTCCTTGCCGTCGGCGTTCTTCGCCATCGCGCCCTCGGCGGCGTCGGCATAGCTGTCGATCCGGTAGCCGCGCAGCGCCGCCAGATTGAGGAACCAGAGCATGTGGCAGCTTGAGAGCGCTGCGACATAAGCCTCCTCCGGATCGACATTGGCGGGATTCGAGAAGGGTGCGCGCACGACATGCGGCGAGCTTGAGGCCGGCACTTCCAGCCCGCCATCGAAGCGCCAGAGATGGGCGCGGCTGTAGCGGTTGTCGAGGAAGGACTCCTCTCCGCGCTGCCAGGTGATCGTCGCGCCATGCGTCGCCATCAGCTCTCTCCCTGTTCCGAGGAGGCCGCGAGCACCACCGCCCGCGTTGCCTGCAAATGCTGTTCGAGGATGGTCTTGGCCGCCGCCGCATCGCGGGCTGCAACAGCGGCGATCAACTGGCGGTGCTCGTCGGCCCAGTCCTTCTTGCGCGTGCCGGGGCCGAGCGCTTGCACGCTGAACCGGTCGATCGGCGCGCGCAGCTGGCGGAACAGAGCAAGGCTGCGCGGCCGTTCCGCCGGTCGGTAGAGGGCCTCGTGGAAAGCGATATCGCCGGAAATCCAGCCGAGCCGGTCATCGGCATCGTCCAGTGCATCCTGCAATCGCTCGATTTCGCGCAGCGAACGCTGGTCGTGTCGCTCAAGCGCCCGCGCCAGCAGATCGGCCTCGACCATCAGCCGGAGATCGAAGAGCTCGTCGATCTCCTCAGCCCGCGGTCGGCTCACGCGCGCGCCGCGATAATGCGCGACGTCGAGCAGGCCTTCGCTCTGCAACTGGGCCAATGCCTCGCGCACCGGGATCCGGCTGACGCCGTACTCGGCCGCGATCTGCTCCTGGCGAAGCAGTTCGCCCGGCTGCCAATGACCGGCATCGATCGCCTCGCGCAGGCGCTGGGCGAGGGCGGAGGCGGTCGTGGTGGCGGCGAGGCGGGTGACAATCATGGGATAATTGTATCCAATATTAGGCCGACTGCAAGTAGGGTCGATGCGCCGCTGTTGTCAGGGCCGCGCCGGCCCAGCTACAAGCTCCCCGAACGAGAGGATCGTTCGCGCATGACATTCGAGATCGCCGCCACGCCGCAGGAGGCCGTCGACCGGCTGGAGCTGCTCTACGAGCAGGCGCGGACAGCGCTGCGCAACGATCTGCAGCGCTTCTTCCAGACCGCGCAGGCCCCGACGCTGGAGGATCGCGCGCTCTATCGCTACCCGATGCTGCGCGTCACCTATGAGCCGTCCAAGCTCCCGGCGGCGACGCGGCGCGGCTATGCCAAATTCTCGACGCCGGGGATCTATTCGACCACGGTGACGCAGCCGGCCGAGTTCCGCGCCTATCTGCTCGACCAGCTCCAGCCGCTGGTCGAGGAATATGGTGCGACGATCGAGACCGGGATCAGCAGCCAGGAAATCCCCTATCCCTACGCGCTCGATGGCGGTGACGAGCTCGGCCGTGGCACGGTCACGGCGGCCGAGCTCGCCCGGTATTTCCCGACGCCGCTGCTGGCGCTGGTCGGCGACGAGATCGCCGACGGCACCTTCGAGATCGTCGAGGGCGAGCCGCGCCCGCTCTCGCTCTTCGATGCGGTCCGCGTGGATTACTCGCTGCGCCGGCTGGTGCACTACACCGGCACAGACTGGCGCGCCGTGCAGCCCTGGGTGCTGCTGACCAACTACCACCGCTATGTCGACCAGTTCGTCCGGCTGGCCTTGGCCGAGATCGAGGCGGGGACCGCAGAGGCGCTGGTTGCGCCGGGCGGCATCCGCATCGATCGCGACGGCATCGACGTCAGCGCCGCCGAGCGGGTGATGTCGGCACCCTGGCACCGTTTCCAGATGCCGGCCTATCACCTGATCCGCAAGGAGGGCGAGGGCGTCACCCTGGTCAATATCGGCGTTGGCCCCTCCAACGCCAAGAACATCACGGATCATCTCGCGGTGCTCAGGCCGAATTGCTGGCTGATGGTCGGTCATTGCGGCGGCCTGCGCCAGACGCAGATCATCGGCGATTACGTCCTCGCCCACGCCTATCTCCGCCAGGACGGCATTCTCGACGAGCTGGTGCCGCCGGACGTGCCGGTTCCGGCTTTGGCCGAGGTTCAGGTCGCCCTGCAGCAGGCGGCAGCCGAGGTCACCGGCGAGAAGGGCGACCGGCTGAAGCAGCGCCTGCGCACCGGCACCGTCGTCACCCAGGACGATCGCAATTGGGAGCTGCGCTGGAGCAAGGAGCGCAAGCGCATCAACCTCTCCCGCGCCATTGCGGTCGACATGGAATCCGGCACGATCGCGGCGCAGGGCTACCGTTTGCGCGTGCCTTACGGCACCTTGCTCTGCGTCTCCGACAAGCCGCTCCATGGCGAGATCAAGCTGCCGGGCGCCGCCAACGCCTTCTACGAGCGCGCCGTCGGCGAGCACCTCAAGATCGGCCTCGCCGCGCTGGAGAAGCTGAAAGAAGCCGGCTCATCGATCCATTCGCGCAAGCTCAGGAGCTTCGACGAGCCGCCATTCCGTTGAGCTATCCGGCGGGGCACGCCGCCCCGCTATCGGCCCAGGCCTGCATGAGCGCGCCGAATTCGGCGCTCGACCCCGGCGCTGGTTGACGTCCCTTGCCGGGGTTCCAACCCCAAAGCACCAGCGTATCCGTGGTGACGTGCTTCACCAGCGCTGCGAGGTCACGGCTACCGTTGCGGTTCGGGTCCTTGAGCTGCTCGCAGATCTGGCCGAGCGTCTTGCCTTCCCAGGCCATCGAGGCCGGCGCCAGCGCCCAGTGACCGTCGCCGGGAATGCCGGCCGGATCGAAGTTCTGCTTGCCGTGGCAGGTGGTGCAGGCGAGGCCGGGCGCGCCGTGCCCGTCCTTGCCGCGCACAACCATCGGCTGGTGCAATCGCCGCTCGTCGGTCTGGCGGGGCCGCTCCGTCGCGGGATGGCAATTCACGCAGCGGGGATGCTGGAAGACCTTGCCCATCTCGGTGAACAGCGCGACCGAGCGATCGCGCTGATTGGCGATGTTGGAGAAGCTCGCGGCGGGGCGTAGCGTCGTGCCGCCCGGTTGCGGCGTCGGCGCGGTCTGCGCCAGGGTGAGGGCGCTGCAGAGCAGCAGGGTGGCGGCGGCAGCCGCGACGGCGACAGCGACCTGACGCATCATACCGTCCCTCCGACCATCGGCAGCGACAGCGGCCGTTCTCGCCCCAGCCGTGCCAGCGCGTTGGCGACCGCTGGCCCGATCGGCGGCACCCCGGGCTCGCCGACGCCGGTCGGCTTCTCGGCGGATGGCACGATCCTGACCTCGACCTCCGGCATCTCGTGGATGCGCAGCGAGCGATAGCTGTCGAAATTGGTCTGGACCGGCTTGCCCTCGTCGAGCGTCAATTCGCCGTAGAGGGCATGCCCCAGGCCGAAGCCGATGCCGCCCTCGATCTGGGCGCGGATAATGTCGGGATTGACGGCGACGCCGCAGTCGATTGCGCACCAGACCTTGTGGACCTTGGGTTCGCCGCCCTCGCCGAGCGAAACCTCGGCGATCTGCGCCACATAGGAGCCGAAGCTCTCGACCACGCCGACGCCGCGGGCGCGGCCGTTGACCGGACCGGGCCCGTTCCATTTGGCGAGGTCCGCGACGGCCTTGAGCACATTGGCGAGGCGCGGCTCCTTGCCCATCAAGGCGAGCCGCCCGGCGACCGGGTCCTGGCCCGCCGCCTGCAGCAACTGGTCGACGAAGCACTCGACCGCATAGCCGGTATGGGTGTGGCCGACCGAGCGCCACCACAGGGTCGGCACGCCGACCTTGGTCGCGTGCACCTCGCAGCGGAAATCGGCGACCTCGTAGGGCAGCTCGTTCGCCCCTTCGACCATGGTGGCGTCGATGCCGTCCTTCACCGTCATCGCCTCGAAGGGCGTGCCGAGGAAGAAGGACTGGCCGACGATGCTGTTGCTCCAGGCGGTGATCTTTCCGTCCTTCACCGCGCCGCGCATGCGATGCAGGAAGAGCGGGCGATAGTAGCCGCCGGAAAGGTCGTCCTCGCGGGTCCAGACCAGCTTGACCGGCCGGTTCGGGCCGATCGCCTTGCCGACCATGGCGAGCTCCGCCGCCAGATGCTGGCTCACCTGCGCGCGCCGGCCGAAAGAGCCGCCGGCCAGCATCGTCTCTAACTGCACCTTCTCGGGCGGCAGCTCGAGGATCGTCGCGATGGTCTGGTGCTCCGTCGTCTGGAACTGGCTGCCGAAGCGCGCGAGCGCGCCCTGTGCGTTCCATTCGAGATAGCCGTCGAGCGGCTCCATCGGCGCATGCGCCAGATAGGGGAAGACATATTCCGCCTCGATCACCTTCTCCGCCTTGGCGAGCACCGCCTCGGCGTCGCCGTGCTTGCCCGCAACCGTCCCCTGGGTGCGCGCGAGCTTTCGGTACTCGGCGATCAACTCGCGGCTGCCGCGTTTTTCGGCGGCGCTCTCGTCCCAGGTCACCTTGAGGGCCTCGCGGCCCTTCAGCGCCGGCCAGGTTCCGGTCGCGTAGACGGCAACACCGGACGGGATTTGCTGGACGTCTACGACACCCTTGATCTTCTTCGCCTCGGTCGCGTCGAAGGAGGCGACCTTGCCGCCGAAGCGCGGTGGCCGGGCGACGACAACCGTCAGCATGTCCGGCGTGCGGATATCGATGGTGAACTGCGCCTTGCCAGTCGACTTGCCCTGGCTGTCGAGGCGGGGGGTCACGCCGTCCTTGCCGATCAGTTTGAACTGGGCAGGGTCCTTGAGCTTGACCTCGGCCGGGGCCTGCAGCTTGGAGGCGGCCTCGGCAAACTCACCGAAGCGGCCCTGCTTGCCGGACGAATGCTTCAGGACGCCCTTCTCGACGCTGATCTCGGCCGCAGGAACCTTCCAGGCCTCGGCGGCCGCCTGCACCAGCATGGCGCGCGCGGTGGCGCCGGCCTTGCGCATCTGCTCGTAGGAATTGGCAATCGCTGTCGAGCCGCCGGTGCCCTGCACGCCGAAAGCGAGATTGGCATAGAGCTTGACGTCGGCCGGCGCGTGCTCGGCGCGCATCTGGCTCCAGTCGGCGTCGAGCTCCTCGGCCGCGAGCGTGGCCAGCCCGGTGAAGGGCCCCTGGCCGAACTCGATATGCTTGACGAGCACCGTGACGGTGTCGTCCTGCGCGATCCGGATGAAGGCGTTCGGCGCGAAGGTCGCGTTTCCGCCTGGCCGGAAGGCCTGCGCCGCACCCGATTGCGCCCGGCCGCCCTGCGGCAGGCTCATGCCGATAACGAGCGCGCCGGCGCCCTTCAGGAGGTTGCGGCGCGAAAGGGAGATGTCGTGCGCGGTCATGGGTCAGCCCTCCAGCGTGCGTGCGGCGTCGTGGATCGCGGCGCGGATACGGACATAAGTCGCGCAGCGGCAGAGATTGCCGTTCATCGCGAGGTCGATGTCGCGGTCGGTCGGCTTGCGGATCTCCTTGAGCAGCGCGATCGCGCTCATCACCTGGCCGGACTGGCAGTAGCCGCATTGCGGCACGTCGTGCTTGACCCAGGCGGCCTGGATGGCTTCCGCTTCCTTGCCGGCGAGCGCCTCGATCGTCGTGATCTTCGCTTCGCCGATCGCGGAGACGGGCATGGAGCAGGAGCGCAGCGGCTGGCCGTCCATGTAGACGGTGCAGGCGCCGCATTGTGCGACGCCGCAGCCGAACTTGGTGCCGGTCAGTCCGAGATTGTCGCGCAGCACCCAGAGCAGTGGGGTGTCGTCGTCGACGTCGACGCTGTGGCGCGTTCCGTTGACTGTGATGAAATAAGCCATGGCTGCCTCTCTGGCTCGCTGGGCATGACACAGCGCGGCACCAGGGCTGCCGGATCGAGGCTCGCTCGAAGGCCCGTTCTGACATATCAGAAGGCGGGCGGTGATCCGTCGTCTCGGGTCGCGCGACTAGACGAGTTAGACGTTTTGCGTCTAACTAGAATGGTCGCCGACAGTTTGGATTCTGTCAAGACTGCAAATGAGCGACCGCAGCGAAAGTTCCGTAGCGTCCGGCGAGGACGGCAAGGGCCGCATCGAGCAGATCGCGGAGGCGGCGCTGCGCCTCTTCGCCCGCTATGGCTACAAACGCACCTCGATGGACGACATCGCGCGCGAGGCCGGGGTCGCCCGCGCCACGCTCTACCTCCACTTCAAGGGCAAGGACGACGTCTTCCGGGCCATGCTCGCGGGCCTCGGGGGTCAAGTCGAGACACGTTGCCGCGAGGCGCTGGCGACGCAAGGCCCGTTCTCACAGCGGCTCGCCGCGCTGATGGAGGCCCATCACGGCACTGCCTACGCCGCCTTCAGCGCCGGCGAGCACCTCGGCGAACTCAAGGCGGTGATGGTCAGCGTCGCCGGAGACGAGCTCGCCGCCTTCGAAGCGCTCTTCGTGCGCTTCGCCAGCGAGCTGTTCGAGGACGCGGCGGCGCGTGGCGAGATCGCGATCGCGCGCAGCGGCCTGTCGCTCAACAGCCTGATCGCGACGCTGACGCGCGCCACAGCCGGTGCGAAATATGGCGAGCAGCCATCCTGCGAGCACTATCTCATCCGGCTGCGCGAGATCGCCACGGTGTTCGCGGCCGCCGTCTCCGAGGGCATGCCGTCGCAGGGCCGGTAAGACTGCCAATTCGCCTTTTGTCATAAGCCTTTCGTCTATCGGCGAGCCCTTTGCGGCTTGGCATGGGCATTTGCGCACACCCGCGCCGTTGACATGGGCGTTATGCGCGGTGCAGCATGCCGCCCGGGAAACGCACAATCGAGCAATGGGTAAGGTTATCTAGGGATGTCTGAGGATACTATTCTCTCGACCTCAGGCCTCACGAAAGAATTTGCCGGCTTCACAGCGGTGAATGGGGTTGACCTGAAGGTTCGGCGCGGCTCGATTCACGCTTTGATCGGGCCGAACGGGGCGGGCAAGACGACCTGCTTCAACCTGTTGACCAAGTTCCTGCCGCCGACGCGCGGACAGATCGTCTATAACGGCCGCGACATCACCGGCGAGAAGCCGGCCGAGATCGCCAGGCTCGGCCTGGTGCGCTCCTTCCAGATCTCGGCGGTGTTCCCGCAGCTTTCGGTCAAGACCAATGTCCGCGTCGCGCTGCAGCGCAAGCGCGGCGACAATTTCGACTTCTGGCGTTCCGAGCGGGCGCTGTCCTCTCTCGATGCCGAGGCCTTGCGCCTGGTCGATGCGGTCGGCCTGTCCGCCTTCGCCGAACTGCCGGCGGGCGAACTCTCCTATGGCCGCAAGCGCGCGCTCGAGATCGCGACGACGCTGGCGCTCGAGCCCGAGATGCTGCTGCTCGACGAGCCGATGGCCGGCATGGGCCGCGAGGACATCGAGCGGATCGAGGCGCTGATCCGCAAGGTCTCGGCCAACCGCACCATCCTGATGGTCGAGCACAATCTCTCGGTCGTCGCCTCGCTCTGCGACCGCATCACCGTGCTCGCCCGCGGCCAGGTCCTGGCCGAGGGCGACTATGCCACCGTCTCGAAGGATCCGCGCGTGGTCGAAGCCTATATCGGTTCGGGGGTCGGCCATGGTCACTGAGGCGGTGCGGGAGCGCCCGGCCGTGACCGGCGGCAAGCCCTTGCTCGCCGTGCGCGGGCTGGAGGCCTGGTATGGCGAGAGCCATGTCCTGCATGGCATCGATCTCGATGTCGGCGAGGGCGAGGTGGTGACGCTGCTCGGCCGCAACGGCGCCGGCAAGACCACGACGCTGAAGTCGATCATGGGCGTGATCGGCAAGCGCAAGGGCTCGGTCACCTTCGCCGGGCAGGAGACGATCGGGCTGCCCTCTCGCGCCATCGCCCGGCTCGGCATCGGCTATGTCCCGGAGGAGCGCGGCATCTACTCGACCCTCTCGGTCGAGGAGAACCTGATGCTGCCGCCGCAGGTGAAGCCGGGCGGCCTGCCGGTCGAGCAGATCTTCACGCTCTTTCCCAACCTCAAGGAGCGGCTGAAGAGCCAGGGCACCAAGCTCTCGGGCGGCGAGCAGCAGATGCTGGCGATCGGGCGCATCCTGCGCACCGGCGCCAATCTGCTCCTGCTCGACGAGCCAACCGAAGGCCTCGCGCCGGTGATCATCGACCAGATCGGCGCCACCATCCGCATGCTGAAGCAGAAGGGCTTCACCATCGTCCTGGTCGAGCAGAACTTCCGGTTCGCCCAGACCGTTGCCGACCGACACTATGTCGTCGAGCAGGGCAAGGTCGTCGACATGATCCAAAATGCCGAACTCGACGCCAATATCGACAAGCTCCACACCTATCTCGGAGTCTGACGCAAGGCGTCCAACAAGAACATACGGACATCAGACATCTCAGGGAGAAAGAACATGCAGCTCAAGACATTGCTCGCGGCCACGGCGCTGGGCGCGCTGATGGCCTCGCCGGCGCTGGCGCAGCAGATTTCGGTCAAGGCCGGCGTGCTCAACGATCGCTCCGGCCTCTATGCCGACCTCTCGGGCGAGGGCTCGGTGATCGCCGCGCGCCTGGCGGTCGAGGACTTCAAGGCAGCGGAGAAGGGCATCAAGGTCGAGATCGTCTCGGCCGACCACCAGAACAAGCCGGACGTCGGCTCCACCATCGCCCGGCAATGGTATGATCAGGACGGCGTCGACCTGATCCTCGACGTGCCGACCTCCTCGGTCGCGCTCGCGGTCAACCAGATCACCCGCGAGAAGAACAAGGTCCACATCAACTCCGGCGCGGCCTCCTCGGACCTCACCGGCAAGGCATGCTCGCCGAATACGGTGCATTGGACCTACGACACCTACGCGCTGGCCCAGGGCACCGGCGGCGCCATGACCAAGGCCGGCGGCGACAGCTGGTACTTCCTGACCGCGGACTACGCCTTCGGTCATGCGCTCGAGCGCGATACCGCCGCGGTCGTGACCAAGGCCGGCGGCAAGGTGCTGGGCGCCGTGCGCACGCCGTTCCCCGGCACGGACTTCTCGTCCTTCCTGCTGCAGGCGCAGGCCTCGAAGGCCAAGGTCATCGGGCTCGCCAATGCCGGCGGCGACACCATCAACTCGATCAAGCAGGCGGGTGAGTTCGGCATCGTCGCCGGCGGCCAGAAGCTGGCCGGACTGCTCGTCTTCGCCACCGACGTGCATGCGCTCGGCCTGCAGACGGCGCAAGGCCTCGTCCTCACCGAATCCTTCTACTGGGACAAGGATGACGGGACCCGCGCCTGGTCGGATCGCTTCGCCAAGCTCAATGGCGGCAAGAAGCCCTCGATGGTCCAGGCCGGCGTCTATTCCGGCATGCTGCACTATCTGAAGGCCGTCGAGGCGGCCAAGAGCAAGGACTCGGCCGCCGTCATGGCCAAGATGAAGGAGCTGCCGACCGACGATCCGTTGTTCGGCAAGGGCTCGGTGCGCGCCGATGGCCGCAAGATGCACGACATGTACCTGTTCGAGGTCAAGAAGCCCTCCGAATCGAAGGGCCCTTGGGACTATTACAAGCAGGTCGCGGTGCTGAAGGCCGACGAAGCCTTCAAGCCGCTCGCCGAGAGCGAGTGCCCGCTCGTCAAGAAGTGACGGGCTGAGCCTGTCCCGACGCGTCGTTCCGGGGCCGCATATGGCCCCGGACCAGCTTTCTGAAGAACGGTCGATCGCATGTTCGAGCTCCTGGGTGTCCCTCCACAAGCCCTGTTTGGCCAGCTTCTGCTCGGCCTGATCAACGGCTCGTTCTACGCGATCCTGAGTCTTGGCCTGGCGGTGATCTTCGGCCTGCTCAACATCATCAACTTCACCCATGGCGCCCAGTACATGATGGGCGCCTTCGTCGCCTGGATGTGCCTGAATTATCTCGGCATCAACTACTGGGCGGCGCTGCTGCTGGCGCCGATCGCCGTCGGCGTCACCGGCGTGGTGATCGAGCGTTTCCTGCTGAAACGCATTGCTCATGTCGATCATCTCTACGGGCTGCTTCTGACCTTCGGCCTGGCGCTGATCATCCAGGGCCTGTTCCGCAACAGCTACGGCTCCTCCGGCCTGCCCTATCAGATCCCGGCCGAATTGCGCGGCGGCTACAATCTCGGCTTCATGTTCCTGCCGACCTATCGCGGCTGGGTCGTCATCGCCTCGCTCATCGTCTGCCTGGCGACATGGTTCATGATCGAGAAGACCAAGCTCGGCTCCTACCTGCGCGCTGCGACCGAGAACCCGACGCTGACCCAGGCCTTCGGCATCAACGTGCCGCTGCTGGTGACGCTGACCTACGGTTTCGGCGTCGCGCTCGCCGCCTTCGCCGGCGTGCTGGCGGCGCCGATCTATTCGGTCAACCCGAACATGGGCGCCGACCTGATCATCGTCGTCTTCGCCGTCGTCGTCATTGGCGGCATGGGCTCGATCATGGGCGCGATCGTCACCGGCTTCTCGCTCGGGCTGGTCGAGGGCCTGACCAAGGTGTTCTACCCGGAGGCCTCGGCGACCGTGATCTTCATCATCATGGCGATCGTGCTTCTGGTGAAGCCGGCCGGCCTGTTCGGCCGCGCCGCGTGAGGAATTGAGATGGCAGACATCGCTTCCACCGACGCTCCCGCCGCCGGCCTCACCATCGGCGAGACCGATGACGGCACCGCCCGTCTGCACCGCAACCTGTTCATCGGCATCGCGGTGCTGCTGGCGATCGCGCCCTTCGTCGCCTATCCGGTGTTCGTGATGAAGGTGCTCTGTTTTGCGTTGTTCGCGCTCGCCTTCAACCTGCTGCTTGGCTATGGCGGCCTGCTCTCCTTCGGCCATGCCGCCTATTTCGGCATGGCGAGCTATGTCAGTGCCTATACGGCAAAGCACTGGGGGCTGACGCCGGAGCTCGCCATCCTCTCGGGGACTCTGATCGCCGCCTTGCTCGGCCTGGCCTTCGGTTCGCTGGCGATCCGCCGCCAGGGCATCTACTTCGCCATGATCACCCTGGCGCTGGCGCAGATGGCGTTCTTCTTCTCGCTGCAGACGCCGCGCTTCACCGGCGGCGAGGACGGCATCCAGGCGGTGCCGCGCGGCAAGCTCTTCGGCCTCTTCAGCCTCGCCGACGACCGCGCCCTCTACTGGCTCGTCGCCGCGGTCTTCATGGGCGGCCTCCTGCTCATCTACCGGATCATCCACTCGCCCTTCGGCCAGGTCTGCAAGGCGATACGCGACAACGAGCCGCGTGCCATCTCGCTTGGCTACCGCGCCAGCCAGTACAAGCTCGCGGTCTTCGTGCTCTCGGCCGGGCTCGCCGGCCTCGCCGGCGCGACCAAGGCGATCGTCTTCCAGCTGGCGTCGCTCACCGACGTGCACTGGTCGATGTCAGGCGAGGTCGTGCTGATGACGCTGGTCGGCGGGCTCGGGACCGTCTTCGGCCCGATCGTCGGCGCGCTCGTCATCGTCTCCATGCAGAACTTCCTGGCGACGCTCGGCGCCTGGGTCACGGTGGTGCAGGGCATCATCTTCGTGATCTGCGTGCTGCTCTTCCGCGAGGGTATCGTCGGCGTCATCGCCAAATGGATCAAGAAGCCGCTGTGAGGCTATCGTCATTGCGAGCGTAGCGAAGCAATCCAGGGGCGGCAGAGCTCTACGTCTTCCTGGATTGCTTCGTCGCTTCGCTCCTCGCAATGACGGGAGCTACCGGCCGAGCAGATAGTCGGTCACGGCCGCCCGGTCCGCCGCGCTGACGCCGGCGGGCGGACTCATCCAGCCGCCGGGCGCGACCGCATCGGGATCGGCGAGATAGCTAAGCAGTCGCTCGCGATCCCAGGCGAGCCCCCGCGCTTTCGCGGCCCTGAACGCCGGCGAATAGTCGAAACCCTCGGCCGAACCGAGCACGCGCCCACCGAGCTTGGCGAGGTGCGGACCCGCCATCCCGGCCTGGGCCGGATCGAGGCTGTGGCAGGATTGGCAGGCCTTGAACACGGCTGCGCCTGCCGGCTCTTGCGCCGGCACTGCGTTGCCAGAGATCAGTCCAAACGCGATGAGCGTAGCCGAAGCCACCCTCACGCCGGCTTCACCGTCTGGATGCGCACCAGCCGGTTGGTGCCGCTTTCGCCGCCCCAGGCCTCGCCGGTCCGCCCATCCATCTGGCGGACATTGGCGCCCGGCTTGTCGCTTGGGAAGCTGTTGAATTCCTCTGTCAGCGGGTCGAAGCGGACGATGCTGTTGAGAGCGAAATCGGTGAGCCAGACCTTGTCGGCATCGTCGACATAGACCGAATAGGTCCGTGGCTTGTGGCCGGGCAGCTTCCAGCCCTTCCAGCTGCCGCTCTCGGTGTCGAAGGACGAGACCTGCCCTGAATTCCATTCGCTGACCCAGATCCGGTTCTTCGAATCCGACCAGACCCGGCGCGCGCCCTGCCCTTCGGTCGGCGGGTCGACCACGGTGAAGGCGCCGCTCTGCGTGTTGATCCTGGCGATGTAGTTGCCGGCGAGCGAGGCGAACCAGATCTCGCCTGATGGCGTGCGCGTCATGCCATAGGGGCCGGCACCGCGCGGCGCGTCGAAAATGTCCATCTTGCCCGATTTCGGATCGAGCCGGCCGACGATGCCGTTCTGGCCGGTGAACCAGAGCATGCCGGCCTTGTCGAAGACCGGGGTGTTGAGATTGGCGCGTTCGCGGCCTTCCGGCAGCTTGAACAGCTCGACCTTGTGGGTCTTGTCGTCGATACGGGCGATGGCGTTCTGGCCGCCTTCGGTGACCCAGGCCGCGCCATCCGGGCCGCGCACCACGCCATGCGGGGCGGCGCCGTCGCCGAGCGGGATCACCTTGGTCTGGCTGGTGCGCGGGTCGAAGCGGCCGAGTACGCCGTTGCGTTGGCCGCAGACCCAGATCGTGCCGTCGCCGGCATCGGTGACGTCGCGCGAGCCCTTGATGTCCGGCACCTCGAAATAGGTGACGATGAACGGGTTGCCGGGCTGGGTCTGACCGGTCGCCTGCGCGCTGCGCAGGATCAGATTCGGCGCGGCGAGGCCAGCAAGGCCGAATTTCAGGAACGAACGGCGCAGCATCGGCGTCTCCTTTCGTTGTCGGCCGGCGAATGATCCGCCTGTCCAGCGCAGGCGTAAACCGACAACATCGTGAAACTGTGGCTGTGGCCAGACGGTTCCCTCCGTCTGATGACGGAAGGCCATTCGTTCCCCGTGAGCCCTCATCCTGAGGAGCCGCGTCAGCGGCGTCTCGAAGGATGGTCCAAGAGGCTCCGGAGTCATCTGGATCATCCTTCGAGACGGCCCTATGGGCCTCCTCAGGATGAGGGCTGAGGCGGCCGAAACGGGTCTCAGCGCTGCCGCTGGATGCCTTCAGGCAGGGTCGAGACGCGCGCCATCTCTCCGCTGCGGAACGCCGCGGGATCGGCGAGATAGTCCTGCGCCATCGGCATGGCGTCGACACCCCAGAACACCTCGCCGTCGATCACCAGGCTCGGCACGCCGAACACCCCTGCGGCGACGGCCTCCTCGGTCGCTTGGCGCAGTCGATCCTTGACCTCCGGCTCGCCGATCAGCGCCAGCGCATCGGGGCGGGCGGCCGCATCGGCGACCGCCTGCAGGACTTGCGGATCATTGGCGTCGCGCCCCTCGCCCCAGACGAGGCGGAAGGCGGCCGTGATCGCCGCTTCGCTGCCGTCGAGCGCCGTCAGCAGCCGCAGCATCGCGAGCGGATTGAACGGGTGCGCCGGCGGAAAGCGGAAGGGCACGCCCATCGCCTGCGCCAGATGCGTCGAGAGGCGATAGGTATGGACGCGTTTCGGTGCGACCTCCGCCGGCCCGAGCTGGCCCCAGGCCTTGAGCACCCCGCCGAAGACGATCGGCTTCAGCACGACCGGCCGCTGCTCCCGGATCGCACCCAGCCGCGTCAGTGCCAGATGCGCGAAAGGCGAGATGACGTCGAAATACCAGAGGGCCGGCGCAGGCATAGTCGGGCTCACTTGACCAGCTTCAGGGCGGCACGGAACTGCGGATGCTCGGCGGTGCGCAGCCACTCGAACACGACCATTTCGGTGGTGACGACCTCGGCGCCGTTTCGCGCAAGCCGGCGTAAGCTTACGTCCTTGCTCTCCGGCACGCGCGCGCCGACGGCGTCCTGCACGACCAGGACGCGGCGCTTGTGCTCGAGCAGCGACAATGCGGTCTGGCCGAAGCAGACATGCGCCTCGCAGCCGCAGAGGATGAGATCCTCGTCGCCGGCGATGGCCTCGATAAAGGCCGGCGCGGCACAGGCGTCGAAGCTCATCTTTGCGATCGCGGGAGCGGCCTCGGCCAGTTCCGGCACCGTCGGGCCGAGACCGGCCGGATTCTGCTCGGTCATCACCATCGGCACCTCAAGGAGCTGCGCCGCCGCGACGAGCCTGCCGGCATTGGCGACGAGGCGCGGGCCATCATGGATCGCCGGCATCAGGCGCGCCTGGAAATCGATGATGACGAGGCGAGAGCGCTTGGCGTTCATCAGAGGCATAGGCGTCATCTCCGCAGGAGCCGGTCGAGCTCGGTTTCGACATGGCGCTCCATCAGCGTGCGCGCCGAAGCGCCGAACATGCGGATGCGCCGCGTATGCGCCAGCAGCAGCACGCCGGAAGCATGGGCGAAGGCGTCGGTCATGATCAAGTCGGCCTGCTCGGCATCGGCGCCGAGCGCGAGCGCCGCCTCGCGGATCGGCGCTAGCGTCGCCTCCAGTGCCTCGTTCAACGCTCTGTCGCGCTCGCGCCCGAGGCCGTGCGGACGCATGCCGCCGCGGAACAAATAGAAGCCGAGGTCGAGATCGCGCGGGTTTGCCGCGTAGAAATCGAAGAAGGCGAGAGCAACTGCTGACAAGCGCTCCGCCGGCGTAGCTGCAGCGGCGACGGCCGCATCGACCGCCTCCTGCAAAACCGCGATCGAACGGCCGAGGACCTCGGCATAAAGCGCTTCCTTGGAGTCGAAATGAAAATAGAGCGCTGCCGGCGTATAACCGGCCTCGGCGGCGATCGCCCGCAGCGTGGCGCCGTCCAGCCCCTCGCGCTCAAAGATGGTGCGCGCCGCAATGACGATACCCTCGCGCTTTGCATCAGTTGCGGCATAACGGCCGCGCTTCCGGCCCGCGGTCTGTTCGCTCACCCTGGAATGCCTCCAACCCTCTTGACGAAAATCTAACGCCGTTCAATTTTAGTGGCAACAATAGTTCGGGAGGACGCTAGCATGCTGATGGACGCCGCCGGCTATCGTGAATCGCTACGCGCCTATCGGCCGCGTGTCTTCGTCGGCGGACAGCGTGTCGAAAGCGTCGCCGACGAGGCGCTGCTGCTGCCCGGCATCAACGGCATCGGCGTGACCTACGATCTCGCCCATGACGAGGCCTATCGGCCGATCATGACTGCGGTTCAGGGCTCGTCCGGCAAGACCGTCAACCGCATGCTCCATATCGATGCCGGCTCCAGCGACCTGCTCGCCAAGCTCGAGGCGGTTCGCCTGGTCTGCAAGATCTCCGGCTGCGCCCAGCGCTACCTGACGCATGACGCCTTCAACGGCATCCTGCAGGCGACGGTGCGGGCCGACGCCGATCGCGGCACCGACTACACCCAGCGTTTCCTCGCCTATCTGCACCGCATCCAGGACGAGGATTTGACCTGCGGCGTCGCCATGACCGACGCCAAAGGCGACCGCTCGCTGCGGCCGAGCCTGCAGGCCAATCGCGATTCCTATGTTCACATCAAGGAGCGCCGGCCCGACGGCATCGTCATCCGGGGCACCAAGGCGATCGTCACCGGCGCGCCTTACGTCCACGAATTCCTGGTGATGCCCTGTCGCACCCACGGCGAGGGAGACGAGGATTTTGCTCTCTGCTGCGCCGTGCCCTGCGATGCCGAGGGCATCACCATCGTCGCGCGCCCGGCCGGGCGGCCCGGCGATCCCGCCGCGAAGTTCTCGGCGAAATACGGCCAGTCGACCGGCGCGGTGATGTTCGATGATGTCTTCGTGCCGTGGGACCGCGTCTTCATGGCCGGGGAGACCGAGGAAGCCGGCTATCTCACCACCAGCTACGCCACGCATCACCGCCAGAGCTGCATCGCCGCACGGGCCGGCTTCGGCGATCTCCTGATCGGCGCCGGCGCGCTGATCGTCGAAGCCAACGGGCTCGATGCCGACAGGCACTCCCATGTCCGCGAGCAACTGGTCGAGCTGATCACCATCACCGAGAGCTTCTTCGCCTGCGGCGTCGCGGCCTCGGTCTATTGCAGCAAGGACGCTTCGGGCGTGGCGATGCCCGACGCAGTTTTTGCCAATATCGGCAAGCTGCTGCTCGCTACCAAGATCTACGACATGCACAAGATCGCTCACTACGTCTCGGGAGGCTTGATCGTGGCGCTGCCCGGCCCGGATGAGGACCACAACCCAGAAACCGCCGCGTCGCTCGCGGCGGTGCTGAAAGGGCGGCCGGACATCCCCTATGAGCAGCGCGCCGAGGTCGCCCGCTTCATCGAGGACCTCACGGTGTCCAAGGAGGCGGGCTGGTATTCGGTGATCTCGCTGCATGGCGGCGGCTCGCCGGAAGCGATGAAGCGCGAGATCTGGCGGAACTACCCGGTGATGGAGAAGGTCGCGCTGGTCGAGAGCCTGCTCGACCGCGGCGTGCTCGCCGACGGCTCGCGGGTGTCGAAGCAGCCCGGCCGCTGCTGCGCCACCGGCTGCGAGGTGCCTGAGCGCATCACGACGCAGGAGGCGGCGGAATGACCATGCACGCTCACGCCACCCATCAGGTCCTCAACCAGGCCCGTCCGGCGACCGGCTGGAACGCCTTCTCCGGCGATGCGGTGCTGCAGGGCATCGTCACGCGCGGTGCGCCCTGGGTCGCGGAGAAGGCGGCGGCGCTCGGCGCTCAGGCCGGCGATCCCGAGGTGCAGGACCTTGCCCGTCTCGCCAACCGGCACGGGCCGGAACTGCGGACCCACGACCGCTACGGCAATCGCATCGACTGGATCGAATTCCATCCGGCCTGGCACGAGCTGATGCGCCTCGCCTTCGCCCATGAAGTCCCCTCTCTCGCCTGGACCACGAGCAAGCCCAACGGCCATTTCGCCCGCGCCGTGCTGTCCTATCTCTGGAACCAGGTCGAGCACGGGACGGGCTGCCCGACCGGCATGACCTATGCCGCTTTCCCCGGCCTCGCCCAGCCGGAGTTCGCACTCTGGCGAGAGAAGATCACCTCGGGCCGCTACGACAAGCGCCCGCTGCCGGTGGCGCAGAAGACGGGAGCCAGCATCGGCTATGCGATGACCGAGAAGCAGGGCGGCTCCGACCTGCGCCAGACCCAGACGACGGCACGGTTCCTCGAGGATACGCCGGAGGGCCGCGTCTATCTGATCACCGGGCACAAATGGTTCTTCTCGGTGCCGCAATCGGACGGGTTCTTCACCCTGGCGCGGACCGAGAGTGGCGTCTCCTGCCTGTTCTGCCCGGGTTTCCTGCCCGATGGCAGCCGCAACCACCTGCAAATCCAGCGCCTGAAGGACAAGGCCGGCAACCGCTCCAATGCCTCCTCCGAGGTCGAGTTCCGCGAATGCCTCGGCTGGCTCGTCGGCGAAGAGGGCGCCGGCATCAAGGAAATCCTCAGCCACGCCCATCTGACGCGGCTCGACTTCGCCGTCGGCTCGGCCGGGCTGATGCGCCAGGCGCTGACGCTGGCATTGAACCACACCCAGTCGCGCCGGGGCTTCGGCTCATCTCTGGCCGAGCAGCCGATGATGACCAATATCCTCGCCGATCTCGCCATCGACTCGGAAGCCTCGACGCTGATGGCTTTCAGAGTTGCCGCCGCGACCGATGCGATGGAGACGACCGAGCAGGAGCGTCATCTCGCCCGCGTCACCACCCCGCTGGCGAAGTTCTGGAACTGCAAGCGCGCCGCCGCCTTCGTCGTCGAGGCCCTGGAATGCCATGGCGGCAATGGCTTCATCGAGGAGAACCCGATGGCGCGGCTCTATCGCGAGGCGCCGCTCAACGCGATCTGGGAGGGCACATCGAACATGATGTGCATGGACGTGCTGCGCGCCTTCAACCGCGATCCGCGCACCAGAGAGACCTTCATGACCGAGGTCGGCGAGGCACGCGGCGCCAACCGCGCCCTCGACCGCTGGCTTGACCGGCTCGGCGACGAGGCCGCCAAACCCCGCAACGATGACGGCCATGGCCGCCGGCTCGCCAATCTGATGGCCTATGCGCTGCAGGCCTCCGAGCTCCGAAAGCACGCCAACGAGGCGGTATTCGAGACCTTCTGCCGTTCGCGGCTCGATGCCGACTGGGGCTATGTTTTCGGCACGCTCGACCCCTCGCCGGAGCTGGCCGGGATCGTCAGGCGGGCGACGGTGGCGCAGGGCTGAAGCGCTGCGCCCCTCAGGGCAGGTTTTCGCGCAGCACGATTTCGATGCCCGGTCGCGCCGTGCCTTCCGCCGCCGGCCGCCCGGCGCGCAGGTTTGCGAAGATCGCGACACAGCTCATCAGCGTCGCCAGCGGCTGCTGGGTGATCACCGCGTCCATGGTGCCGTCGACCAGCAGGCCGCGCGTCTCCGGCGTCAGCCCATGGCCAACGAAGACGACGTCCTGCCGCCCGGCCTCCTTCAGCGCCCGGGCGATGCCTTCCGGCCCGCCGCCGATATTGTAGATGCCGGCGAGGTCGGGATGCTGGCCGAGCAGGGTCTTCGTCTGGCGATAGTTCTTGGCCTCGTCGTCATGGCCCTCGCGCAGGCCGACGACCGCGATGTCCGGATAGAGCTCCTCGAACAAATGCAGGAAGCCCATCTCGCGCTCCTCATGGGCGCGGTAGCTCAGGCTGCCGGCGATCATGGCCACTTTGGCGACCTTCGCCCGGCGCGGCCCGATGAAGCGGGCGATGAGCTGGCCGGCGGTGCGCCCGGCAGCGCGGTTGTCGAGGCCGACATAGGCGGCGCGGGCGGTGTTCGCGATGTCCGAGATCAGCGTTACGCTCGGCACGCCGCGCTCGGCGAGGGCGTCGACCGCCTCGCGCACCGTCGGATGCTCCAGCGCCATGAAGGCGACGCCGTCGACTTCGCGGCCAATCCGTCTGAGCTCTTGGGCGAGCAGCTCCGGCTTGAAGCTCTCGATATGCTCGACCCTTGCGCGCATGTTGAACGACGCCAGCTGGTCCTGCGATCCCGCGATCAGCCGGCCGAGCATGCCGAGGAAGCGGTTGTTGCCGGCCGGCAGCAGGAAGGCGAGGCGCAGGGGCCGGAGCGCGCTCGCCGGCAGTGCGCCCTCCATGACATAGCCAAGCTCGCCTGCCGCCTTCAGCACGCGCTGCACGGTCGCAGGCCTCACGCCCGGTCGCTGGTTCAGCACCCGGTCGACGGTCGCCGTCGAGACCCCGGCAAGGCGCGCGACGTCCTCGACCCGCGCCATCTGGCGACGGCGGGGGAGCGCGTTCTCTTCGTCAGGCTTGCGGATCGGCGCATTCATTCAATCAAAAACCATCAGAAAATGAGCTTGAAGACCATCAGAGGCGATTTCTATGCTGAGCGTCAAGCACTCAAGAGCGATCAAATCGCATCAGCCGTCCAGGGAGGACATCATGACCGGACCGAGCCGCCGCACGCTCATCAAGGGCCTCGCCGCCGCCCCCGCCGCATCGCTGATCGGCATGCCGATGATCGCGCGGGCCGCCGAGATCGAGCTGAAATACGGCAACAACCTGCCGCTAAGCCACCCGCTCAACATCCGCGCCCAGCAGGCGGCCGAGCGCGTCGCCAAGGAGACCAACGGGCGGGTCGAGATCAAGATCTTCCCGAACAACCAGCTTGGCGGCGACACCGACATGCTGAGTCAGGTCCGCAATGGCGGCATCACCTTCTTCACCCCGTCGGCGCTGGTGATCGCGACTCTGGTGCCGGTCGCGGCGATCAATGCGGTCGGCTTCGCCTTCGCCGATTACGACCAGGTCTGGAAGGCGATGGACGGGCCGGTCGGCGCACATGTCCGCGCCGCGATCGAGAAGGTCAATCTCTATGCCTTCGAGAAGATGTGGGACAACGGCTTCCGCCAGATGACCACCTCGGGCAAGGCGATCGAGCAGGCGGCCGACATGGCTTCGCTCAAGATCCGCGTGCCGGTCTCGCCGCTGTCGATCTCGATGTTCAAGGCGCTCGGCGCCGCTCCGGCGAGCCTGCAGTTCTCGGAGGTCTATTCGGCGCTGCAGACCAAGGTCGTCGACGCTCAGGAGAACCCGCTGCCGATCATCCAGGTCGCCAAGCTCTACGAGGTCCAGAAGAGCTGCGCGGTCTCGAACCATATCTGGGACGGCTTCTGGTTCATCGCCAATGGCCGCGCCTGGCGCGGCCTGCCTGCTGACATCCAGAAGATCGTCGCCTCCGCCATCAACGATGCCGGCGTTGCCCAGCGTGGCGACATCAAGAGCCTCAACGAAACCGTGCAGGCCGACCTGCAATCCAAGGGGCTTGCCTTCAACAAGACCAACCCCGACAGCTTCCGCGCCAAGCTCCGCGACGGCGGCTTCTACAAGGAATGGCAGGAGCGCTTCGGCGCCGAAGCCTGGGGCCTGCTCGAGGGAGCGGTTGGCAAGCTCGCCTGAGGCTTGCCGGGACCGAACCTCGAGGACACGCCATGGACGCTCACGCCGCCACTCTGCCGTCGCCGGCCATGCCGGCGACTGGCCTCGGTCGCTTCGCCGACAGGCTCGACCGCGCCATCGGCACGGTGGTCGAGCTCGTCGCCGCCGTGCTCGTTCTCGCCGAGATCGTTATCCTGGGTGCGGGCGTCACCGCCCGCTACGCCTTCCACGCGCCGCTGGTCTGGTCGGACGAGCTCGCCTCGATCCTGTTCCTCTGGCTCTCCATGCTCGGCGCGGTGGTGGCGCTGCGCCGTGGCGAGCACATGCGCATGACCGGGCTCGTCACCCGCGTCGGGCCACAGGCGCGCCTCCTGCTGGAGGCGCTCGCCATCACCGCGGCGATTGCCTTCCTGGTGATGATCCTGCCGGACGCGCTCGAATATGCCGAGGATGAGCGCTTCATCGTCACGCCCGCGCTCGAGATCGCCAATTCCTGGCGCGCCGCGGCGCTGCCGATCGGCATCGTGCTGATGCTGTTCGCGGCCTTCTGCCGGCTGCTGCGCTTCGGTGCCTGGAAGCCTGTCCTGGCGGCCGCGGCCCTCACGATCGTCCTCATCATCCTGTTCTGGCTGCTCGGCCCGGTGCTGAAGCCGCTCGGCAAGCTCAACCTCGTGATCTTCTTCGTCGGCCTCGTCGCGGCGAACGTCTTCGCCGGGGTGCCGATCGCCTTCTCCTTCGCGCTCGCCACCTTCGGCTATCTCTCGCTGACCACGTCCACGCCGATGGTGGTCATGGTCGGCCGGCTCGACGAGGGCATGAGCCATCTCATCCTGCTCGCCGTGCCGCTGTTCATCTTCCTCGGCGCGCTGATCGAGATGACCGGCATGGCCCGCGCCATGATCCAGTTCCTGGCCTCGCTGCTCGGCCATGTCCGCGGCGGCCTGTCCTATGTGCTGGTCGGCGCGATGTATCTGGTCTCCGGCATTTCCGGCTCGAAGATCGCCGACATGGCTGCGATCGCGCCGGTGCTGTTCCCGGAGATGCAGAAGCGTGGCGCCAAGCCCGGCGACCTCGTCGCGCTGCTCTCGGCGACGGGCGCCCAGACCGAGACGATCCCGCCCTCGATCGTGCTGATCACCATCGGATCGGTCACCGGCGTCTCGATCGCGGCGCTGTTCACCGGCGGCATGCTGCCGGCCGTCGTGCTCGGCATCGCGCTCTGCTTCGTCGTCTGGTGGCGCAACCGGGGCGAGGACCTCAGCCACGTCACCAAATATTCGAAGCGCGAGATCGGCAGGCTCTGCCTGATCGCGGCGCCCGCCATCGCGCTGCCTTTCGTCATCCGCGCCGCCGTCGTCGAGGGCGTCGCCACCGCGACCGAGGTCTCCACCATCGGCATCGCCTACGCGGTGCTGGCCGGCATCCTGATCTACCGGCAGTTCGACTGGCGCCGGCTCAAGCGCATGCTGGTCGACACAGCCTCGCTCACCGGCGCGATCATCTTCATCATCGGCTGCGCCACGGCGATGGCCTGGGGCCTGACGCAATCGGGCTTCTCGCAGGACCTCGCCAAGATCATGGCGGCGGTGCCCGGCGGCACCTGGGGTTTCCTCGCGATCTCGATCGTCGCCTTCGTCATCCTCGGCAGCGTGCTCGAAGGCATCCCGGCGATCGTGTTGTTCGGACCGCTGCTCTTCCCGATCGCCAAGCAGATCGGCGTGCACGAGGTGCACTACGCCATGGTCGTGATCTTCGCGATGGGCATCGGGCTTTTCGCCCCGCCCTTCGGCGTCGGCTATTATGGCGCCTGCGCGATCTCGAAGATCAATCCCGACGAGGGCCTGAAATACATCTGGGCCTATGTCGCGGCCCTGCTGGTCGGCCTCGTCATCGTCGCCGCCGTGCCGTGGTTCTCCATCGGCTTCCTCTAATGCCCAACCACTGATCTTCGCAGGAAAGCACCCGCCATGAGCCGTCATTTTGGCCAGATCCGTCAGGCCGGCTATGTCGTCCCCGATATCGAGGCGGCGATGGACTATTGGAGCCGGGTGCTCGGCGTCGGGCCGTTCTTCTACAATCCAAAAGTCCCGATCAGGAACTATCGCTACAAGGGCGAGGCCTATGAGCCGCATAATTCAGTGGCGCTCGCCAATTCCGGCCCGCTGCAGATCGAATTGATCCAGTGCCGCAACGCCGTGCCGTCGATGTACAAGGACTTCACCGATGCCGGCCATAGCGGCCTGCAGCATGTCGCCTACTGGACCTCGGATTATGATGCCGACCTGGAGCGGCTGCTGGCCGAAGGCTTCAAGCCGGTGATGTCCGGCGAGGTCGGCGAGCGCGGCCGCTTCATCTATTTCGATACGCATTACCATCCCGGCACGGTGATCGAGCTCTCCGAGGTCGCCGGACCCAAGGGCGAGATGTTCCGGCTGATCCGCGAGGCGGCAGAGAGCTGGGAAGGCAAGGATCCGGTGCGTCCGTTCCCCGATCTCAGCTTTTGAGCGACCATGGCGCCTCCTCGTCATTGCGAGAACGCGAAGCCGACGAAGCAATCCAGAAGGATTGCGCGAGACCTCCTGGATTGCTTCGCTACGCTCGCAATGACGGGCGGGGCTTCGGAACATGACGATGGCTGCTGAACGGTTCGAAGCGACCTATCTGATCGAGACGCCGCTCGATCCCCGCAGGGTCGCGGAGGTCATGGCTGGCGAGCAGTCGAGCGGGACCTTCACCCGCGTCGCCGGCGAGACCGACGAACTCCGCGACCGCACTCGCGCCGCCGTCATCACGGTCGAGGAGCTTGAGAGCGCCGCCGAGCCGAGCCTGCCCAATGCCTGGCTGGCACGGAAAGGTGCCAGCGGCCCATGGCGGCGGGCCCGGATCACGCTGTCCTTCCCGGTCGACAATGTCGGCGCCAACCTGCCGACGCTCGCCTCGATCGTCGCCGGCAACCTGTTCGATCTCGGCGAGGTCACGGGTCTGCGCCTGGAGAGCATGGCCCTGCCGGCCGCTTATCGCCGCCTCTTTCCGCTGCCGACGCGCGGCATCGCCGGCACGCGCCGGGCGACCGGCGTGACTGACGGCCCGATGATCGGCTCGATCATCAAGCCCAATGTCGGCCTGCGCCCCTATGAGACCGCCGAGCTGGTCGGCCGGCTCTGCGCAGCCGGGCTCGACTTCATCAAGGATGACGAGATCTCGGCAGATCCAATCCATGCGCCGCTGGCCCAGCGCGTCCCGGCAGTGATGGCCGCGGTGCGGCGTCATCAGGATCGCACCGGCAAGGCGGTGATGGTCGCTTTCAACATCAGTGCCGAGACCGAGCAGATGCGCCGCCATGCCGAGCTGGTCGAGCGCGAGGGCGGCACCTGCGTCATGGTCAGCCTGAACTGGTGCGGCTTTTCGGCGGTCGAGACCTTGCGCCGCTCGACCAGCCTTGCCTTGCACGGCCATCGCAACGGCTTCGGCGCGCTCTCGCGTCATCCTTTGCTCGGCATCGGCTTCCAAGCCTATCAGACCCTGTGGCGGCTCGCCGGCGTCGACCACATGCATGTGCATGGATTGCAGGGCAAGTTCGCGCAAGAGGATGAGGAGGTCGTGACTTCGGCCAAGGACTGCGTGACGCCGCTGACGGATGGCATCGATGACCGCGTGCTGCCGGCCTTCTCCTCCGGACAATGGGCCGGCACGGCGCAGCCGACCTGGGATGCGATCGGACAGGACGACCTGCTGTTCATGGCCGGCGGCGGCATCCTTGCCCATCCCGGCGGCCCTGCGGCTGGCGTCGCCAGTATCCGCCAGGCCTGGCAGGCTGTCGCGGCTGGCGTGCCGCTGAACGCGGCGGCGAAGGAGCACGAAGAACTCGCGCAGGCGCTCGCCTTCTTCGGCAAGGGCAGCGGCTGAGCATGGCAGGCGAAGCGCCCCGCTACGGCTGGTATGGCGACGACTTCACCGGCGCCACCGACACGCTCGCGACATTGGCGGAAGCCGGCCAGCGCGCTCTGCTCTTCCTCCGCATCCCGACATCCCAGCAACTTGCCAGCGCCGGCCCACTCGATGCCGTCGGCATCGCCGGCGCGACGAGGGCGATGGCGCCTGAGGCGATGGCGCGGGAACTGGACGAGGCCGGGCGCTTCTTCGCCCTCCTTGGGGTCAGCCTGCTGCACTACAAATGCTGCTCGACTTTCGACAGCGCTCCCGAGGTTGGCAGCCTCGGCGCCGCGGCACTCGCCTTGCGGCCGCACTTCCCCAATCCGCTGCTGCCGGTTATCGGAGGGCAGCCCAATCTCGGGCGCTACTGCCTGTTCGGCAACCTCTTCGCCGCCGCGGGAGCCGGCGGCACGGTCCACCGCATCGATCGCCATCCGACGATGAGCGTCCATCCGGTGACGCCAATGGGTGAGGCTGATCTGCGGCGGCACCTCGCGGCGCAGGGACTGGAGCGGGTCGGCCTCGTCGACTATCGCAGCCACGAGGGTGAGGGAGCCGGACAGGCTCTCGATGCCGCACTGGCGTCTCGCCCCGAGGCGGTGCTCTTCGACGTCTCTCGCGCTGCCGATCTCGTCGCGATCGGTGCCCTGCTGCGCGAGCGCATGAGCGCGCGTCCGATGTTCGCGATCGGCGCAAGCTCGGTGGCGCAGGCATTCGCCGGCTTCCCACGCTCTGGGCAACCCGAGATGCCGAGGCTCGCGCGCCCCATCTCCGGCGGCAACCTGCTCGCTCTTGTGGGCAGCCTGTCGCCGGTGACCCGCGCCCAGGTGGAGCTCGCAGAGGGCTATGACGGTGTCGCGATCGATCCAGCGCGCCTGACCAGCGAACCCGCTTACCTCGAAGCATTACGCGCCGAGACGCTGGCGCGTCTTGCCGAGCGCAACGTCATGCTGATCACCGACAAGCCCGCCGGGGCGCCGCTCGATACGAGCAAGGTCGCCGCCGCGACCGGGGTACTGCTGCGCGCCGTCATGAACGAGGCGAAAATCGCACGGCTGGTGGTTGCCGGCGGCGACACCTCGACATCCGCGATCCGCTCGCTCGACCTCTGGGGCCTGTCCTATCGCTCGCCTTGCACGCCGGGCGCGCCGCTGTGCCGCGCCCATAGCGACGATTCCCGGCTCGACGGCCTCGATATCGTGCTGAAGGGCGGCCAGATGGGCACGCCCGACTTCTTCAACCGCGTCGCGGAGACGAACTGAGCCGCTCTCGCCCTACGGGCAGACGTAGCCGCCCTGGTTGTCGGGCACGCAGCGCGAGCCGTTCGGCAGGGTGAGGGCGCCGGAGCGGTCGCGCCGGACATAGGCGCCATTGGGCAGGGCGAAGCCGCCGCTCGGATCGGTCTGGACGCGCGTGCCATCGGGCAATTGCAGGCCGCCGGCGCCGTCGCTGACGATCCGCTTCGTCATCACGGTGGGGGCAGGCGAGAGGCCGGGAGGCGGGGCGCCAAAGCGCTGAGGCTGCGAGCAACCAGCAGCGATGCCGGCGAGACCGAGAGCCCCGGCCACGAAAAACGCGCGTTTCATACCAATTCGCCTCCTCAATATGCCTTCATCAAATCCGCAGTCTCCAGCAAGGCCGGGCCACGGTCCAGCTCGCCGCCGCGCGGGCGCGCGGCGGCAGGATCGACCAGTGATTGTGCCGCTTTCATGACGAGGGGCTCGAACGCCAACGCATGACCGGAAGGATTGCCTAGCACCATGCACATCCGCGAAAGTCCCATCCGGGACGGAAACGCCGGAGAACGAACGCGCATGGCCGACTGGACAAAGGGGCGCAGCGAGGCGCAGGCGATCGCCGAACCCTGGACACGGCAGGGTGGGCCGGGCGGCGCCATCGTACTGTTCGACCGCGACGGCGTTCGCGAGAGCGCGAGCGGCGGCTTCGCCGTGATCGAGCATCGTCTGCCCTTCACCGCCGACACGCAGAACCGCCTGGCCTCGATCAGCAAGCACATCTGCGCTGCCCTGCTGCTGCGCGAGGATGTGCCGCTGGAGGCAACGCTCGGCAGCTTCATCCCCGAGCTGCCGGACACGCTGGGTGCAGTGCCGCTCGGCCGGGCGCTCGACATGACCGGTGCGCTGCCCGACATGATGGAAGCGCTCTGGCAGCAGGGCACGCCGTTCACCGCGAGCCTCTCTGCCAGCGAGGTCTTTGCCGCCGCCTGTCGCCTGCCGAGCCTCAATGCCGAGCTCGGCAGCGAAATGGCCTATTCCAACACCGGCTGGCGGCTGGCGCAGGTGATCCTCGAGCGCCGAACCGGCAGGAGCGCGGCACAACTGGTCGAGGAGCTGATGGCACCGGCCGGCCTGCCGATCCGCTTCGTCTCCGACGAGAGCGAGGTCGTCCCCGGGCTCGCGACGGGCTACTGGCATGATGGGCAAGGCTGGCGGCGCGGCTTCTACGGCTTCAACTTCTCGGCTTCGGGCGGCATGGCCGGCAGTGCGGCCGGCCTGGCGCGCTGGGCGGCAGGCCTGATCGCCGGGCGCGAACCCTATGCAGCGCTGCTCGACCGGCTCGCGTCACCGCGCCAGTTCGCCGATGGCAGCGAGAGCCTCTACCGGCTCGGGCTTGTCGCGACCCAACTTGGCGGTACACGGGTCATCGGCCATGGCGGCTCGCTCACCGGCTATCGCAATCATATGCTGATGGCGCCGGAGCAGGGCGTCGGCGTCGTCGTGCTGACCAATCGCGAGGAAGATGCGCTCTGGCCGGCGCTGCGCGTGCTGGCGGCGCTGACTGGCGAGCCCCTGCCGGGGAATCCCGAGCGTGTTCCGAACGGACTCTACGCCACCGCGGACGGGCCGTTCTGGGCCGAATTCGCCGGCGGCGCGATCAGCTTCATGGGCGGCTATGAGAAGCTCGTCTCGGATAATGAAGGCGGGATGCGCAGCCTGCCGGCCTATCTCGATATCAGGCTGAAAGAAGAAGCCGCAGGCGCGCTGACAGGCAGGATTGGTGGCGTATCACGCCGGCTTCTGCCGGTGCCGGCCGAGACGACACTCGACGAGCGCCTCGTCGGGCGCTGGCGCGATGCACGGCTCGGCGTCGAGATCACCATCCGCGCGGATGGCACGGCATCCTGGCCCTGGGCCGGTAAGATCGGCCGCGAAACACGTCTGACGCCGCTGCCCGGCGGACGGGCCCTGGCCGACCTCGCGCATGGCCCGTGGCGGCATCGGCCTTGCCTCTGGCTGCAGCCGGACGGAAGCTTGCGCCTTGCCGGTCATCGTTCGCGCATCCTGCATTTCCAACGCATCGAAGGAGGCCAGTCATGACCCGTTCCCGTCTCGTCGCCGCGCTGTTCGGCACGACCGCGCTGCTGATCGCGGCCGGCGCACAGGCGCAACCTGCACCGAAGAACGTCCTGCGGGTCGCGCCGCATGCCGATCTCAAGACGCTCGATCCCGTCGCCGCTTCGATCGTGATCACCCGCATGCACGGGCTGATGATCTATGAGACCCTGTTCGCCTGGGACGCCAATCTCCAGCCCAAGCCCCAGATGGTCGAGAGCTTCTCGACCTCGGACGACAAGCTGAGCTGGACCTTCACGCTGCGGCCGGGCCTGAAGTTCCATGACGGCCAGCCGGTGACGACGCGCGACGTGATCGCCTCGCTGGCGCGCTGGATGAAGCGCGACACGATCGGCGGCAAGCTCGGCGAATACACCGACGGCATGGAGGCGAAGGACGACAAGACCTTCGTGCTCAAGCTGAAAAAGCCGATGGCTCTGGTGCCGTTCGCGCTCGGCTCGGCCGTCGGCCAGATTCCGGTGATCATGCGCGAGGCCGATGCTGCGACCGATCCGTTGAAGCCGGTGACCGAGACGATCGGCTCCGGCCCGTTCAGGTTCAATCGCGCCGAATGGCGCAGCGGCGCCAAGGTCGTCTACGACAAGAACCCCGATTACGTGCCGCGCTCCGAGCCGGCCGATGGGCTCGCCGGCGGGCGCGTCGTCAAGGTCGACCGGGTCGAATGGCTGATCATGCCGGATGCGGCGACAGCGGCAGCCGCCTTGCAGACCGGCGAGATCGACATCTGGGAGCAGCCGAGCCAGGACCTGATCCCCGTGGTCGCAGCGGCGAAGGACGTCAAGGTCGAGCGCTATTCCAACCTCGCCAACCAGGTGATGCTGCGGCCAAACAGCCTGCACCCGCCGTTCAACAATCCGAAGGCGCGCCTCGCCCTCGCCTACGCCACCGACCAGGCCGAATTCCTCGCCGGCGGCTTCGGCGACGAGGAATGGTGGAAGCGCTGCGCCGCCTATTTCATCTGCGGTGCGCCCAACGGCACGCAGGCCGGGACGGAAGGCTATGCCAAGCCCGATCTGGAAAAGGCCAAGCAGTTGCTCGCGGAAGCCGGCTACAAGGGCGAGAAGCTGGTGCTGACGACCAGCAACGACATCGCCGCGATCGGCCGAATGGCCGAGGTCGCCGCCGCCCAGCTCAAGAAGGTCGGCGTCGCCGTCGACGTCCAGTTCTCCGACTGGGGCACCGTCACCACCCGCCAGCAGAACAAGAGCCCGCCGGACCAGGGCGGCTGGAACCTGTTCGTCACCTATGCCTCGGGCGCGACCATGCAGTCGCCGATGACCAATATCGGCACCAACATGGCCTGCGAGAAGGCCTGGGCCGGCTGGCCCTGCGACGCGGAGGCGGAGAAGCTGCGCGGCGCCGTCGTCGATGCGCCCGACGACGCCGCGCGCAAGGCGGCGGTCGAAGCCCTGCACAAGCGGCTCGCCGAGATGCAGCCCTATCGCGTGCTCGGCCAGTTCGACCAGCCCTATGCCCGGCGCGCGACTGTCTCGGGCGTGCTCGCCGCGCCGGTGATGCTGTTCTGGAACATCGAGAAGAAGTGACGCAAGCGCAGCGTTAACCGGTTCCTGACCGATTGCGGACGAGACTTAGGAGAACGATTCGCCTTCTAGTCTCGTGAGAGCGTAATGGGTCAGGTCTCGATGGGTCAGGTCTTGCAGTTCCGGTTGAAGCCGCCGGTCGCCGAGCGTGACGGCGATGCGCTCGATTTGATGTCGGCGATCGACTTCGCCTTGCGCGACCTCGCCGACATCACCCCGCACATCCTGCACGAGCCCAGCCGGGAGCAGGCGCGGCAATGCCGGGAGATGCTGCAAGACGCCTTCGACGCGGCGCTGCGGGCCGGCTGAGTTCGGCGGGCATCGTCCCGAACACGAGAGATATCGCGCATGCAGCCAGCCTGGGCGATCGGCCTGATGACCGGAACGGTCCTCGACGGCAATATCGACATCGCTGCCATCCGGACTGACGGCACGACGGTCGCCGAATTCGGGCCGTGGCGGCTCGCGCCCTATCGCCAGGAGGTGCGCGATCTGCTGGCGGAAGCCGTGCAGGCAGCGCTCATCTGGCGTTTCGAGGGGCCGGAGCCTGCGGTCTTCGCGCAGGCCGAGCGTGCCCTGACGCTGGCGCAGGGCGAGGCCGTCGCCGAGTTTCTGGCGACCGAGGGCATCGCTGCGAGCGAGGTCGCAGCCATCGGCTTCCACGGTCAGACCGTACTGCACCGCGCCCCGACCAAGGAGCGCAAGGGCGATACCCGCCAGCTCGGCGATGGCGAGCTGATGGCCGGAAAGCTCGGCATCGATGTCGTCTATGATTTTCGCACCGCCGATGTCCGCGCCGGCGGCCAGGGAGCCCCGCTCGTCGCGAGCTATCATGCTGCGCTGATGCGCAGCCTCGGCGCCGGGCAGGAGACCGCGGTGCTTAATCTCGGCGGCGTCGGCAATCTCAGCGCCTTCGCCGATGCCGAACGCGTGCTCGCCTTCGACACCGGCCCGGGCAATGCGCCGCTCAACGACTGGATCAAGCAGCACGAAAAGGGCGAGATGGACCGCGACGGCGCCTTCTCGCTCGCCGGTACTGTCGATGAAGCCCGGCTCGCGCGCCTGCTGGAGCACCCCTATCTGTTCGCGCCCTATCCGAAATCGCTCGACCGCTATGATTTCACCGCCGCCATGGCCGATGGGCTTTCCTTCGAGGACGGGGCGGCGACGCTGACCGCCTTTACCGCCGGCGCGGTCGGGCGCGGGCTCGACTTGCTCCCGGTCAGGCCGGAAAGGCTGATCGTCTGCGGCGGCGGGCGGCGCAACCCCGCGATCATGACAGCGCTCAATGCCCGCACCGGCACCGACGCCGTTCCGGCCGAGGCGGTCGGCTGGCGCGGCGATGCGATCGAGGCGGAGTGCTTCGCTTTTCTCGCCATGCGCCGCAAGGCTGGCCTGCCGATCTCCTTCCCGCTGACCACCGGCGTCGAGGAGCCGATGACGGGCGGGCGGATCGCGCTTGGGCGTTGACGGGCGCCGTCCGGTTCGCTGCTGGCAAAGGCGCTGGCGCAGGCCGGCCTCAGGAATGGCCGCCGGCCCGCGTCGATCATCGAAACAAACACGCGCCCCAAGCCCGGTCCCTTACGGAAGCGGGCATCCCACCGACCCTATGCGCGTGGTCTGGCTCGCTGCGCCGTCAGGCGGCGCAGCAGGCGTGAGCCTTCGGCTTGTCCTCGTATTCGTCGTGGCGTTTGATGAAGCTCAGCGTCGAACTCTCGTTGCGGCCCTTCGGGGCGCGGTCGAGGATCATCAGCGTCGCCAGCATCTCCTCGCTGCCGCGGGCGTAGCCCGAATAGGTGTGGAAGACCTCGCCGTTCTCGTCGCGGATGAAGGAGCTCAGCCCGGGCAATTCGTCATGGGCCTGCTCCGACGGCGTGCGGGTGAAGTTGTAGAGAACCGCGCCCTGGGCCAGCTCCTCCTTGGTGAAGGAGGCCTGATAGTCGAAGTTGAACGCGCTGCCGAAGGACGAGACCCAGGGCACGGTCCAGCCCATCCGCGCCTTGTAGGCCTCGATCTTGTCGAGCGGTGCACGCGAGACCATCACCAGCGTGACGTCGTGATTGTTGAGATGCGCCAGCGTGCCGTCGAAATGGTCGGCCATGAAGGAACAGCCAGGGCAGCCGGCATCCCAGTCCGGTCCGAACATGAAATGATAGACCACCAGCTGGCTTCGGCCGTCGAACAGCTCGGCCAGCGTCTTCTTTCCTGCAGGCGTATCGAAGGCGTAGTCCTCATCGACCTTGACCCAAGGCAGAGCCAGCCGCTCGGCATTGATCTCATCGCGAAGCCGGGTGAACTCCTTCTCGCGGGCGAGCAGGGTCTTGCGCGCATCCAGCCATTGCGAACGGGAAACCACCTGATGCTCCATCATCGCCTCCTTGCAGCATCCAGCCCCACAGCCTAAGCTCGATGCGTTGATATCAACATATCTGAACGATGTCAAAATCACTGGAAGCACCGCTCGAATCCCTCCTTCCCTTCGCCACGACGCTGCATGTGCGCGACCATTGTCTGTGCCTGCACGTCCAGCGCGCGGCGCGCTCGCTGGCGCGATTGTTCGATGAAGCGCTGCGCCCGGTCGACCTGACCAATCAGCAATTCTCTCTCCTGATGTCGCTGAACCGGCCGGAGCCGCCGCCGCTCGGCCCGGTCGCGACTCTGCTCGGCATGGACCGGACGACGCTGACCGCGGCGCTGAAACCGCTGGAGCGCCGTGGCCTTGTCGTCGTGACTACGGGCGAGAAGGACCGTCGAAGCCGGCTCCTGGCAATTACGCCGGAGGGAATTGCTCTCCTCGCCAGGGCCATGCCGATCTGGCAGCGCACGCATGACGAGGTCGATGCCCGCCTCACCGACATCGAACCGGTTCAACTGAGGCAGGCGCTCCAGGCCGTGTCATAGCCGCGCCACATCGCCCCGGCCCATTGGCCATCGCATCCACAAAGACGGTGCCGACAAAAGGAGCACAACATGCCCCAGATGATCTTCGTCAACCTGCCGGTGAAGGATCTCAAGAAATCGATGGCCTTCTTCGAGGCGCTCGGCTTTTCCTTCAACCCGCAATTCACCGATGACACCGCCGCCTGCATGGTGATCAGCGACACGATCTTCGCGATGCTGCTGACGCATGAGAAATTCGCCGGCTTCTCGCCAAAGCCGATCGCCGACACCAGCCAGTCGCTCGAAGTCCTGACCGCGCTCTCGCGCGACAGCCGCGAGGCTGTCGATGCGATCGTCTCAGCCGCGCTCGCCGCCGGCGGCACGACCTATAGCGAGCCGAAGGATTACGGCTTCATGTATGCCCACGGCTTCCAGGATCTCGACGGCCATGTCTGGGAGGTCATGTGGATGGATGAGAGCGCGACGCAGTCGTAGCCCAGGCCGAGCGATAGAAGTCCAAAAATCGGGGGCGCGGCATTGCTGCCGCGCCCCTTTCGCGCTTGTGAGCCGGGAGGAGGGGGCTCAGCCGCGCTTGGGGGGAGACGCTGGCCAGCTCTTGATCAGCGTGTCGTAGTCGATCGTCTCGCCCTTCGGCTTCTCATTGGCGAGCTTGCGCTGCGGCGCCAGCGTGCCGGCCTTCTCAGCCTTGGCGAACCACTCTTCCGCCGTGGTGCGTGGGTTGAGCTTCGGTCCGCAATCGCCTTGCACGCCGGAGCGCTCCAGGCGTTCCATCACCGAGTCCTGCGCCGCGGCGAGCGCATCCATCGCCGCCTGCGGCGTCTTGGCGCCGGAGGAGGCGTCGCCGATGTTCTGCCACCAGAGCTGGGCGAGGCGCGGATAGTCCGGGACGTTGTTGCCGGTCGGGGTCCACTGCACGCGCGCCGGCGAACGATAGAACTCGATCAGCCCGCCGAGCTGCGGGGCGCGCTCGGTGAAGCTCTTGTCCCAGATGTCGCTCTCGCGGATGAAGGTCAGGCCGACATGGCTCTTCTTCAGGCTGACCGTCTTGGAGACGATGAACTGGAGGTAGAGCCAGGCCGCCTTGCGGCGCTCGACCGGGGTCGAGTTCAGCAGGGTCGCCGATCCCGCGTCCTGGTAGCCGAGCTTCATGCCGTCCTTCCAGTAGGCGCCTTTGGGCGAGGGCGCCATCCGCCATTTCGGCTTGCCGTCAGCGCTCATCACCGGCAGGCCGGGCTTGACCATGTCGGCGGTGAAGGCGGTGTACCAGAAGATCTGCTGGGCGATGGAGCCTTGCGCCGGCACCGGGCCCGACTCGCCGAAGGTCATGCCCTGGGCCTGCGGCGGGGCATATTTCTTCAGCCAGTCGACATATTTGGTGATCGAGTAGACCGCTGCCGGGCCGTTGGTGTCGCCGCCGCGCTCGACCGCGGAGCCGACCGGGCGGCAGCCTTCCATGCGGATGCCCCATTCGTCGACCGGCAGGCCGTTCGGGATGCCCTTGTCGCCATTGCCCGCCATGGAGAGCCAAGCGTCGGTGAAGCGCCAGCCGAGCGAGGGGTCCTTCTTGCCATAGTCCATATGGCCGAAGACCTTGGTGCCGTCGATTTCCTTGACGTCGTTGGTGAAGAACTCGGCGATGTCCTCATAGGCCGACCAGTTCACGGGGACGCCGAGATCGTAGCCGTATTTGGCCTTGAACTTCTCCTTGAGGTCGGCGCGCTGGAACCAGTCGTAGCGGAACCAATAGAGGTTCGCGAACTGCTGCACCGGCAGCTGGTAGAGCTTGCCGTCCGGCCCGGTGCCGAAGGACTTGCCGATGAAGTCGTCGATATCGAGCTGCGGATTGGTGACGTCCTTGCCCGGCCCGGCCATCCAGTCGGTCAGATTGGTCGCCTGCTTGTAGCGGAAATGTGTGCCGATCAGGTCGGAATCGTTGATCCAGCCATCATAGATGTTCTTGCCGGATTGCATCTGCGTCTGGATCTTCTCGACCACATCGCCTTCCTGGATCAGGTCGTGCGTCAGCTTGATGCCGGTGATCTCGCTGAAGGCCTTGGCCAGGGTCTTGGCCTCGTATTCATGCGTGGTGATCGTCTCCGAGACGATGTTGATCTCCATGCCGGCGAAGGGCTTCGCCGCATTGATGAACCATTCCATCTCCTTCATCTGCTCGTCCTTGGAGAGCGTCGAGGGCTGGAATTCGCTGTCGATCCATTTGCGCGCTTCCTCGGGGCCGGCGAGGGCCGGCCCGGCGGCGAGCGTCAGCGCGAACAGGCTGGCGCCGGAAAGGCTGGTAAGGGTCTTGCTGAGCGTCGTCATCGTTGTCCTCCGACGTTTCCCTTGGGGTGCCGCCCGTTCTTCCGGGCCGGTCGTTTCTTGTTGTTGGGCCCCGGCCCTCTAGACGAAGCGGAACACCGCCGCGGCATAGAGGAGCGCGAGGCCGGAAGCCCACCACAGCGGCTGGCCGACGATCCCGAGCCAGGCGAGGTGAATGAAGGCGCTGCCGAGCAGCGAGATGAAGAGCCGGTCGCCGCGCGTGGTGGCGATCCCCAGCACGCCGACCCGCTCGGTCTCGGGCCGGAACACCGCGAGCAGGGTCAGGATCAGGAGCAGGCTGGCGATGCCGGCGAAGAAGACGCCGGTCTGCCAGGTCCAGGCCATCCAGTTAAGTTCCATCACACCCTCCCCAGGGCGAAGCCCTTGGCGATGTAGTTGCGGACGAACCAGATCACGAGCGCGCCTGGGATCAGCGTCAGCACGCCGGCTGCCGCGAGCACGCCCCAGTCCATACCTGCGGCCGAGACGGTTCTGGTCATGGTCGCGGCGATCGGCTTGGCGCTGACGCTGGTCAGCGTGCGCGCCAGCAGGAGTTCGACCCAGGAGAACATGAAGCAGAAGAAGGCGGCGACGCCGATGCCCGAGGCGATCAGCGGCATGAAGATCTTCACGAAGAAGCGCGGGAAGGAATAGCCGTCGATCGCCGCGGTCTCGTCGATCTCGCGCGGCACGCCGGACATGAAGCCTTCGAGGATCCAGACTGCCAGCGGCACATTGAACAGGCAGTGCGCCAGCGCCACCGCGAGCGGGGTGTCGAATAGTCCGATCGCCGAATAGAGGTTGAAGAAGGGCAGGGCGAACACCGCCGGCGGCGCCATGCGGTTCGAGAGCAGCCAGAAGAACAGGTGCTTGTCGCCGAGGAAGCGGTAGCGCGAGAAGGCATAGGCGGCCGGCAGCGCGAAGGCGAGCGAGAGCAGCGTGTTCAGCGCCACATATTGCAGCGAGTTGATGTAGCCGTTGTACCAGCTCGGGTCGGTGAAGATCTTGGCGTAGTTGTCGAAGGTGAAGGTCCGCGGCCAGAGCGTCAGCGCGTTGGTGATCTCGGTGTTGGTCTTGAAGCTCATGTTGACGAGCCAGTAGATCGGCAGCATCAGCGCAATGAGGTAGAGACCAAGGATCAATCGGCCGCCGCGCATCAGCCCCTCCCCGCGTCGGCGTCGGCCCGCGCATCGGCGGTGGTCATCACCGTGTAGAACACCCAGCAGACCGCGAGGATGATCAGGTTATAGACGATCGAGAGCGCCGCCGCCTTGCCGAGGTCGAACTGGCCCAGCGCGAGCTTCACCAGCTCGATCGAGAGGAAGGTGGTCGAATTGCCGGGGCCGCCGCCGGTGACGACGAAGGGCTCGGTGTAGATCATGAACGAGTCCATGAAGCGCAGCAGGACGGCGATCAAAAGCACGCGGTTCATCTTCGGCAATTGGATGGTGCGGAACACGGCCCAGCGCGAGGCACCGTCGATCCGCGCCGCCTGATAATAGGCGTCGGGGATCGACTTCAGCCCGGCATAGCAGAGCAGCGCGACCAGCGAGGTCCAGTGCCAGACATCCATCACGATGATGGTGAACCAGGCCGCGACCGGGTCGGAGACGTAGTTATAGCGGATGCCGAGGCCGTTGATCGCGGCGCCGAACAAGCCGATGTCGCCGCGCGCGAAGATCTGCCAGATCGTGCCGACCACGTTCCACGGGATCAGCAGCGGCAGCGCCATCAGGACGAGGGTGGCCGAAACCGTCCAGCCCTGGCGCGGCATCGAGAGCGCAACCAGGATGCCGAGCGGGATCTCGATGGCGAGGATGATCGCGGAGAAGGCGAGGTTGCGCCAGAGCGAGTCGAAGAAGCGCGAGCCGAGATCGCTCCTGGGGTCGAGCAGTTCGGCGAACCAGCCGACGCCATTCCAGAAGAACTGGTTGTTGCCGAAGGAATCCTGGACGGAGTAGTTCACCACCGTCATCAGCGGGATCACTGCCGAGAAGGCAACGATCAGCAGCACCGGCAGGACGAGCAGCCAGGCCTTCTGGTTGACCGGCTTCATGGCTGGCCTCCCGGCAGCGCTTCGCCCTTCACAAGATGGCCGTCGCTGTAGATGTGAATCTGGCCCGGCTGCAGCGCGAGCGCGGCCTGGTCGCCGTCGAAGCTTGCGCCCTCAGGCACGCTCGCGGCGAGCTTGAGGCCATCGAGCTCGACTCGGGCGATGCGGGCGCGGCCGATATCGTCGATCCTGGCGATCCTGACCGGCAGGCCGGCTCCAACAGGGGCGAGCGTCGCGTATTCCGGCCGGATGCCTAGCTCGACCTTGCCGCCGAGCGCCGGATAGTGCCTCGCCAACGCGATCTGCTGTCCGGCGAGACTCGCTTGCGCGCCATCGACCTTGCAGGGCAGCACGTTCATCCCAGGCGAGCCGATGAAATGACCGACGAAGGTGTGCGCCGGGTGCTGGAACAACTCCTCGGGCGTGCCGGTCTGCACGACGCCGCCATCATGCATCACCACCACCGTGTCGGCGAAGGTCAGCGCCTCCGTCTGGTCGTGGGTGACGTAGATCATGGTGAGATCGAGCTTGCGGTGCAGCTCCTTCAGCATCGAGCGCAACTGCCATTTCAGATGCGGGTCGATGACGGTCAGCGGCTCGTCGAACAGGATCGCAGCGACGTCGGGCCGCACCAGCCCGCGCCCGAGCGAGATCTTCTGCTTGGCATCGGCCCCGAGCCGGCTCGCCTTGCGGTCGAGCGCCGAGGTGAGGTCGAGCAGGCCGGCGATCTCGGCGACGCGGGTGTCGATCTGCGCCTTCGGGACACCGCGGTTCTTCAGGGGGAAGGCGAGGTTCTCGCGCACCGTCATCGTGTCGTAGACGACCGGGAACTGGAAGACCTGGGCGATGTTGCGCGCCTCTGTCGGCAACTGCGTCACGTCCTTGTCGTCGAACAGGATGCGCCCGCGCGTCGGCACGACGAGGCCGGAGATGATGTTGAGCAGCGTGGTCTTGCCGCAGCCGGAAGGGCCGAGCAGGGCATAGGCGCCGCCCTGGCGCCAGACATGGTCGACCTCGCGCAGGGCATAGTCCTGCGGCCCCTGCGGATCGGGCTTGTAGGAATGGGCCAGCTTGTCGAGCGTGATCCTGGCCATCTCACGCTGCCTTTGCCGGGGCTGCCGCCGCGAGCCCGCCCGCGGCATCGAACAGGAAGATGCGGGCGGGATCGAGCCAGGCGGTCACGGCCGCACCGGGCTCCAGGCGGCGCACGCCCGGCACCAGCGCGACCAGGCGATGCTCGCCGACATCGAGATGGACATAGGATTCCGAGCCGGTGATCTCGGAGACGGAGACATTCGCCTGCAATGCGATTGCGGGGGGCGGCAGCGCGTCGAGCGCGAGATGATGGGCGCGGAAGCCGATCGTATAGGCGCCATCAGGCACGCCGGCGAAGGCCCCGGTCGCGGGGATGCTCTGGCCGGTCGAGAGCCTGACCTCCCCGCCCTGCCTGGTCCCGGAAAGCGTGTTGAGCGGCGGGTCGGAGAAGACCTGCGCGGTGACGAGGTCGTCGGGCTGGCGGTAGACTTGGGCAGTCGGCCCGAACTGCGTCACGCGTCCCTGGAACAGGGTCGCGGTATTGCCGCCGAGCAGCAGCGCCTCGCTCGGCTCGGTGGTGGCGTAGACGAAGATCGCGCCGGATTCGGCGAAGATGCGCGGCAATTCCTCGCGCAGTTCCTCGCGTAATTTGTAGTCGAGATTGGCGAGCGGCTCGTCGAGCAGCACGAGTTCGGCCCGCTTCACCAAAGCGCGGGCGATTGCGGTGCGCTGCTGCTGGCCGCCGGAGAGTTCGAGCGGCTTGCGCTGGAGATAAGGTTCCAGCCGCAGCAGCGCGGCGGCGCTCTTCACCCGCGTCTCGATCTCACTGCCGGAGAGGCCGGCGACCCGCAGCGGCGAGGCGATGTTCTCGTAGACCGACAAGGCGGGGTAGTTGATGAACTGCTGGTAGACCATCGCGACATTGCGCTTCTGCACCGGCAGCCCGGTGACGTCGCGGCCCTCGACCATGACCTTGCCGCTGCTGGGCGCATCGAGCCCGGCCATCAGGCGCATCAGCGAGGTCTTGCCGGCGAGCGTCGCGCCGAGCAGCACGTTGAGCGATCCCTTCTCCAGCGTCAGCGAGATGTCGGCGAGCAGGGTCTGCGCGCCGCGCGTCAGGCCGATACTGTCCAGCGTCAGGCTCATCCGCGCGCCTCCATCCGGGCGGAAGCGGGTGGCGCGGCCTTGGCCGCCATATAGTCGTCGAGCGCCCGGCACTGCTCAGGCGAGAAGCGCAGGCCGAGTTTGCTGCGCCGGAACAGCACGTCCTCGGCACTCACCGCCCATTCCTGGTTCATCAGCCAGGCGACCTCGCGCTCGGTGAGATCCGCACCGAAGACCCGGCCGAGATCGGCCATCGCCTTGGCGCCTTCGAGCAGGGTTTCCGCGCGGGTGCCATAGGCGCGGGCGAGCCGGCACGCCAGCTTGCGGTCGAGCCAGGGGCGGGGGGCACAGATGCGCTCGACCAGCCCCTCGAAACCCTCGACCGGGAAATCGCCGCCCGGCAGATGCGCTGTGGCGGTCCATGCCGGCGCGCGCAGGGCGGGCACGGCAGCGGAGAGCTTCTCGACCGCCGCTTCCGCCAACCGTCGCGCGGTGGTGATCTTGCCGCCGAAGACCGAGAGCAGCGGCGCCGAGCCGGCTGGCTCATCGAGCGTCAGCACATAGTCCCGCGTCGCTTCCTGCGCCTTGCTGGCGCCGTCGTCATAGAGCGGGCGCACGCCGGAATAGGTCCAGACCACGTCCTCGCGCTTGATCGGCTTGCGGAAATACTCGCTCGCCGCGGCACAGAGATAGGCGATCTCGTCCTCGCTGGCGGCGACCTTGGCTGGGTCGCCGTCATAATCCTTGTCGGTCGTGCCGATCAGGGTGAGGTCGCCCTCATAGGGGATGGCGAAGATGATGCGGCCATCGGCGTTCTGGAAGATGTAGCAGCGCTCGTGCTCGAACAGGCGCGGCACCACGATATGGCTGCCCTGGACGAGGCGCACCGAAGCCGGGCGGTTGCTGGCGACGATGCCGTTCAGCACGTCTGCGACCCAGGGGCCGGCCGCATTGACGAGGACGCGTGCGCTGGTTTCGGCCCGCGTTCCGTCGGCAGCTTCGGTCGATACCACCCAGAGATCGCCCTGGCGTCGGGCGCCGATGACCTTGGTCCGTGGCAGGATATTGGCGCCATGCTCGGCCGCGTCGCGAGCATTGAGCGCGACGAGGCGGGCATCCTCGACCCAGCAATCGGAATATTCGAAGGCGCGGTCGAAGCGCGGTTGGAGCGGCTCACCGGCAGCGTCGCGCTTGAGGTCGAGCGAGCGCGTCGCCGGCAAGAGCTTACGGCCGCCGAGATGGTCGTAAAGGAACAAGCCGAGCCGCAGCATCCACCAGGGCCTGAGGCCGGCATGATGCGGCAGCACGAAGCGCAGGGGGCGGATGATGTGCGGCGCGGCGCGCCACATCACCTCGCGCTCGGTCAGCGCCTCGCGCACCAGCCGGAATTCGTAGTGCTCGAGATAGCGCAGCCCGCCATGGATCAGCTTGGTCGAGGCCGAGGAGGTCGCGCTGGCGAGATCCGACTGCTCGAACAGCACGACCGAGGCCCCGCGCCCGGCGGCATCGCGCGCAATGCCGCAGCCGTTCACGCCGCCGCCGATGATGGCGATGTCGAACACCGGAGCCGTCACACGCTTCCTCCCGCAGGCGGCCCTTTCGGTCGCCGCTTCAACGCACGGTAGAGCGTGACTTTTTTGCGCGCAACGGCAAAACGAAAGTCAAAGCGAAAATTCTAGCTTTCACTTTCCCGGTATGCAGCATGCCCGATCAGCGTTTCGGTTTCGACCAGCTTGATGCCCTCGCTGCGGCAGAGCTCGCGCAGCGGCGGTGGATCGAGGCGGTCTGTAACGAAGACGTCGACATCGCGCAGATGGCCGATCCGGACCGGGGCGGAGCGCTCGAACTTGGTGCTGTCGGCGACGAGCAGGCATTGCCGGGCGTTCTCGATGATCGCCTGGGAGACCCGGACCTCGCGATAGTCGAAATCGAGGAGCGCGCCCTCCTCGTCGATGGCGGAGGTGCCGATCACGGCGTAGTCGACCTTGAACTGACGGATCAGGTCAACGGCGGCGGCGCCGATCACGCCGCCATCGGAGCGCCGGACCGGCCCGCCGGCGACGATCACCTCGATATTCTCATGCGGGTAGAGCAGCGTCGCGACATGCAGGTTGTTGGTGATGACGAGCAGGCCGTGATGGTCGGTGAGCGCGCGCGCCACCTCCTCGGTGGTCGTGCCGATGTTGATGAAGAGCGAGGCGTCGTTCGGGATCAGCTCTGCCGCGGCCCGGCCAATCGCCGCCTTCTCGTCACGGGCGATGAAGCGACGGGCCTCATAGGCGAGGTTCTCGACGCCGGACGCGACCACCGCTCCGCCATGCACCCGCGACATGATGCGCTGGTCGCAGAGCTGGTTCAGGTCCTTTCGGATGGTCTGGGCGCTGACCTCGTAGCGCGCCGCCAGCTCCTCGACATTGACCCGTCCCTGCGCCCTGGCCAGCGCCACGATCTCGCGCTGGCGTGGCGTGATGCTCTCCATGTCCGGCTCCTCTTGACGTGGCGCCAAGCTGACCGTGCCGCCCGGCAGCGTCAACCTCGGTCTGTTCGGCGGCTAAGTACCTGCGGCACTGTGCCGTGCTGCCATGACGGCAAGGCATGTCAAATGACATGCGCGTTTGACAGGGACTGCGCTAGCGGTCGAACTGTATCGTCTTCAGCCCGACTCGAAAGCCTGCTTGTGCCGACACAGCTCAACAAGGATGCCCGTTTCCTGAGTGCCGTGCTGTCCGCGTCGGACGACTGCATCAAGGTCATCGGCCTCGACGGCACGCTCGAATTCATGAGCGAGGGCGGCCAGCGTGTCATGGAGGTGCAGGATTTCGAGAAGATTCGCGGCTGTCCCTGGACGCAGTTCTGGCAGGGAGACGGTCATGCCGAGGCTGAGGCGGCGCTCGCCGCGGCGCGGTCCGGCCGCAGCTACCGCTTCCAGGGCCCGGCCGATACTGCTGCCGGCAATCCGCGCTATTGGGACGTTCAGGTCTCGCCGATCGTCGGGCCGGACGGCAAGCCCGAAGCGATCCTCTCGGTCTCGCGCGACATCACCCAGATGCATGCCGGCGAGGAACGCTATCGCCTGCTGGCGGGCGAGTTGAACCACCGCATCAAGAACCTGCTCGCCATGGTCTCGGGGATCGTCAACCAGTCGCTGCGCGGCTCGGACGAACCACTCGACATGGTCAAGCGCCGTCTCTCCGACCGCTTGCAGGCGCTCGCGGCGGCGCAGGACGTGCTGATGATGGCGAGCCGACACGGCGCCGATCTCAAGCAACTGGTCGAGGTTGTGCTGTCGCCGCACCGCTCGGGCGAGCGCCTCGCAGTCGACGGGCCTTCGGTGACGCTCTCCTCGAAATGTGCGCTGGCGATGGCGCTCGCTCTGCACGAGCTCGGCACCAATGCGGTGAAATACGGTGCGCTCTCGCAGGAGGGCGGCCATGTCGACGTCTCCTGGAGCAACCAGGCCGGCGAGTTCCATTTCCACTGGCAGGAAAGCGGTGGGCCGCCGGTGACGGCGCCGCAGCGGCGCGGCTTCGGCTCGCAGATGATCGAGAAGGTGCTCGGCAGCTATCTCGGCGGCACGGCCAAACTCGATTTCGCTCCCGACGGCATCGTGCTCTCCCTTGACGCGCCGACCGCCGCGCTGGCGGAAGGCTAGCCGCCGGCAGCCGCCCCCTGTAAGGCGGCACGAAACCGGTTAGTCTTGCCGGCAGGTTCCGGCAGGAGGTCGACACGCTGATGCTGAGGAGGTCGCGCCGCGCCGCCATCCTCGTTGCGGGCCTTGTCGCGTTCGGGCTCGCCTGCGCCGCCTATTCGTTGAACCGGCGCAATCATGACGCGGCCGCGCTGGAGGAGGCCGGGCGGACCCTGCACCGCTTGATCTCGCAGCGGGTCGACCAGCATGATGCCCATCTGACCAGCCTGTCGGCGCTGGTGCAGGCGGCCGAGCCGGCCCCGGTCACGACGGTCGAACAGGTCGCGGCCAGCATCGTCCGTTTCTATCCGCGCATCGTCGGCATCGACGTGGTCGATCTTGCGCTCAGCCCGCCGCGTTCGCTGCTCGATGCCGCCGATCCCACTATTGTCGCGGAGGAAGCGCGGCAGGCCGTCGGGTCCAATCTGCGCACGCGCGCGCTCGACGGCGGCAAGCTCCTTCTGGTCAAGCGGGCGCTGACCGACGGCGTTGGCCATTATGCGCTCGCGCTCGTCATCGACATGGACCGGCTCTCGGCGAGCGATACGCCCCTGCCGGAAGGGGCAGCGGCTCATCTGCGGCTGATCGAGCCCGGCCAGGCGAACGATCCGCCTGCGAGCGCCTTCAGTGCCGAGATCGCCAGCCGGACCCAGCCCTTGCGCCTGACGCTGACGACGAGCGCGCCGGACTGGCCGCTGCCGCCGCTGGGTTTCGTGGCGCTGGCGGGGCTCCTTATCGCCCTCGCTACGTTTCTGGTCGATCGCCTGCTTGAAGCCCGCAGTGCTGCGAAGGAGGCGGCGCGCAAGGCGGTGCTGGCCGAGCAGGATGCTCGCCTCGCTCATGCCGGACGCGTCAACGCCATGGGCGAGCTCGCTTCCGGCATCGCCCACGAACTGACGCAGCCTCTCACCGCGATCCTCGGCCAGGCCCAGGCGGGCCGGCGCCTGTTGGCGCAGCCTGATGCAGACAAGGAGACATTGACGGGAGCCTTCGAGGCGATCGCGCGCAATGCCCGCCGCGCCGGCGACATTCTCGGGCGGCTGCGGGCTTGGATCAGCAAATCCGAGCCTGTGGTCGAAACGGTCGACCTGACCGAGCTTGCCGGCGAGGTCGTCCATCTTCTCGCGGCTAATGCGCAGAGCGCGGGCGCGACATTGCGGGTCGCTGGCGACGAGAGCCGGCCGCTGGTGCGGGCCGACCGCGTCCAACTCGAACAGGTCGTCTTCAACCTCGCGCGCAACGGGCTGGAGGCGGTCGAGCGCTGCGATGGCGAGCGTAGCGTGACGATCGAGGTCGGCACGCAGGGCGGCGATGCCGTGCTCGCGGTCCGCGACAGCGGTCCAGGCCTGTCGCCCGAAGCGCAGGCGCGCCTGTTCGAGCCGTTCTTCACCACCAAGCCGTCCGGGCTTGGCCTTGGTCTCGCCCTTTGCGTAAGGCTGGTCGAGCGCTTCGACGGCACGCTCGCCGCCGAGAACACGCCGAGTGGTGGCGCAGTCTTCAGCGTCCGCCTGCCGCGCATCGCCGACCAATCTCAGCGGGAGGCCGCCGAATGAGCCGGCAGCTCGTCCATCTGATCGACGACGATTGGGAGGTGCGCGAGGCGCTGAGCTTCCTGCTGCGTACCGTCGGGCTCGAGGTCCAGCCACATGCCGATGCTGTTGCCTTCCTGGAGGCGCTGCCTGGCTTGCGGCCGGGCTGCATCGTCACCGATATCCGCATGCCGCGCCTAACCGGGCTGAAGCTGCAGGAAAGGCTCGCAGCTGCACGCTGCCGCTGGCCGGTCGTGGTCATCACCGGCCATGGCGATGTCGAGGCCTGCCGCGCCGCCTTCCGCAACGGCGCCGCCGATTTCCTGACCAAGCCGGTCGACGAGCAGGTGCTGATCGACACTGTCCAGGCCGCGCTGGCGACGCTCGACGGCATGCTCGCCTCCGAGAGCGGCACGGCCTCGCTCAGAGAGCGGCTCGATCGGCTCTCCCAGCGCGAGGCCGAGATCCTCGCTCTGATCGCCGAGGGACGCTCGACCAAGGAGATCGCCCGCGTGCTCGCGATCTCGCCGCGTACCGTCGACACCCACCGCGCCCATATCGCCGAAAAGTTGGAGACGACCTCCGTCGCCGAGATGGTCAGGCTGCATCTCGTCGGCGCGGATCGGTAGAACTACGTAAGGTTCGCGCGGATCGCCCGGATGCACGCGGCAGGTCGGGTTCGGCATCATCCCCTCACACCATAACGGTGGTCACCAGAGGGATTGCCATGTCGTTTGCCCGTCTCGCCATCATGTCCGCCGCCATCGCCCTGCCGACGCTCGCCCAGGCCCAGGTCGCCCAGGTCCGTGCTCTGCCGACCGCGCTCGCCGTCGAGCTCGCCCAGGCCACCGTCGCCGCCTGCGCCGCCAAGAACTTCAACGTTGCCGCGACCGTCGTCGACCGCGGCGGCGTCGTGCTCGCCACCATCCGCGCCGATCGCGCCGGCCCGCACACCATCGACGCCAGCCGCGCCAAGGCCTTCACCTCGGTTTCGGCCAAGAACAACACTGGCGCGATGGCTGAGGCTGCCGCCAATAATGCCGGCGCCCGCAACCTCGTCCATATCCAGGGCTTTCTGCTGCTCGGCGGTGGCGTGCCGGTGAAGGTCGGCGACGAGGTCATCGCTGCGGTCGGCGTCGGCGGCGCCCCGGGCGGCCATCTCGACGAGGAATGCGCGAATGCCGGCCTGCAGGCGATCTCCGCCAAGCTGAAGTGACCGGTCTTCAGTAAGGGGGCGTCAGGGCCGTTGCCGCGAGGCAGCGGCTCTGATCGTTTCGGGAGCCGGAGACGGAAGGGCGAGGCTAGTCGAGCGAGGCCGGCTCCGCCTTCGGCAGCTTGGCGCGATAGAGCAGCTTCCAGGCGTCGCTGCCAAGGGCGAAATCCCTGCATTTGAGGTCGGCGATCTGGCGGCCGCCTCTGGAAACGAGGATACCGTCGCGCTCGCCTCGCCCCTTCACGATGATCGAATAGAGCGTGTAGCGGGTCTCGCCTCGGCTGAAGCGGACGATGTCGCCGGCAAAGCCGGCGTCGCCGACGACGGCCGTGCTGAAGGACTGGTCCGGCGGCGCTGGTGTCTCCGGATGCGTCAGCTCGATCGCGCCCTTGCGGCCGAAGCGATAGCTCAGGCTGCCCTGACCCGAGCCGATGTCCGGGGAGGCGCAGAGCGAGGCGGTCTTGCCGCCGATCGCGCAGGAGAAGATCGCGGTTTCGCCAGCCTGGCACAGGGAAGGCCGTGTATCGGCCAGGACGGTGCAGCAACTGAGGGAGGCCGCCAGCGCAGCCAGACAGCGCAATGTCGTCATTTCAGCCAAAGTCTCAGCGGTATCTTTCCGGCCTTGCCGCAGTCGGCGAAGGCGACGCCGTCCTCGGACAGTGCGCCGGTCACGGCGCAGCTCTCCTCGCCGATCACCAGCATCGCGGCATAGCGCTGCCCGTCGCGGCGCAGGTTGAGCGTGCCGGATTTTTCCGCGACCTCGCCCGGTCCGCACAAAGCGAGATGCTTCAGTGTGATCGGCCCCGCGAAATCGCGTTTGCGCTTGGAGATGGCCGCGTCCGTCTCGCTGAGCCGCGCTGTCACTGCCCATTCGCCGGCATAGCCGTAGCGGCCGGTCAGCTCGAGCGCCTCGGCCCGTATCGGCAGCATGAGCAGGGGCAGGAGCAGATGCGCGCGCATGAACCCTCGCAGCGAAGGAGATCATGCTAGCCGCACTCCATGGGCGGAGCCAATGCCGGACTGCGCCCACTTCGCGGCGGCCTTGCGTCCCCGACTCTGGCGCATGGCGAGCCCGGGCTCTATCCTCCGACATTCCCCACGCACAGGACAGGCAGGGTGCCGATGGACAAGCGGGTCGAGACGCCGCCGGCGCAGGCGGCGCTTTCCCATGCCGATATCCGATCGATCCTGACCGGGACCATGCTCGCCATGTTCCTGGCGGCGCTCGACCAGACCATCGTCGCGACCGCCATGCCGACGATCGGCCGCGAGCTCGGCGACGTCGCGCACCTGCCCTGGGTCGTCACCTCCTACCTGCTCGCCTCGACCGCGGTGACGCCACTCTACGGCAAGTTCGCCGATATCCACGGCCGGCGCGTCACCATGCTCGGTGGCATCGTGATCTTCGTGATCGGCTCGGTCGCCTGCGCCCTCGCGCCCTCGCTCTGGCTCTTGGTTGCCGCCCGCTTCGTGCAGGGGCTCGGTGGCGGCGGACTGATCGCCATGGCGCAGACCATCGTCGGCGACATGGTCCCGCCAAGGGAGCGCGGCAAATATCAGGTCTATTTCGCCACGGTCTTCTTCACCTCGTCCTTGCTCGGCCCGGTGCTGGGCGGCCTAATTTCCGAGGCGCTGCATTGGTCGGTGATTTTCTGGATCAACCTGCCGCTCGGGCTCGGCGCCTACTGGATGACCGACAAGGCCTTGCGGCGCCTGCCGCGGCATGAGCGGCCGCACAAGCTCGACGTGCTCGGCGCGCTGCTGATGACGAGCGCGACCATGACCCTGCTGCTGGCGCTGTCCTGGGGCGGCACGCATTACCCGTGGGGCTCACCGCCGATCCTCGGCCTCGTCGCTGGCTCGGCCCTGCTCTGGCTTTGCTTCGCCTGGCGCTTGCGCAGCGCCGAGGAGCCGCTGATCCCGCTGACGGTCCTGGCCAATCCGGTGGTCCGCAACGGCACCATCGCCGCCGGCTTCGGCATGGGCACCTTCATCGGCTTGACCATCTATCTGCCGCTCTATTTCGAGACGGTGGCTGGCCTGTCCGCCGCCAATTCCGGCCTCGGCCTGATCCCACTGACCTGCGGTACGGTCCTCGGCGCGACCTCGTCCGGGCGGGCGCTGGGCAAGTTGACGCATTACAAGCGCGTGCCGGTGGCCGGGCTCGCCGTCGCGCTCGCCGGCACGGCCGCGCTGATCGCCTATGGCGACCGGCTGCCGCTCTGGGGTTTCGGGTTGGTGCTGGCCTTCATCAGCATCGGCTTCGGCACGCTGCTGCCGGTCGCGACGGTCTCGATCCAGAATGCGGTGCCGATGCACCAGCTCGGCACCGCCACCGGCACCGCCAATTTCTTCCGCCAGATCGGCGGGGCGCTGATCGTCGCCATCTTCGGCGCGATCGTGCTCGGTGGCCTCGGTGCCAGCGGTGCCGGGCTCTCGGCCGAGACGCTGAAGGCAGGTGCAGTCGATCGCGCCACCATGGTCGGGCTGTTCCGCTATGTCTTCGCCGCGAGCTTTGCCGGATTCGCTCTGGCGCTTCTCTTCCTGCTACGCATGCAGGAGCTGCCGCTGCGCGGCGCGGCGCTTGCCGCGGCGAAGGAGGTGGCGGGCGAGTGAGGGAACGCGTCGCTTCGTCGCGCGTTCGCCGCACGCCCGTCACAGAGCGGCGGCAGCCTGTGTCGTCCTGTCAGAGGAGTGCGCCATGTCCGATCTCGTCGTCATCGTCTATCCGACCGAAGCCCGGGCCGAGGAAATGCGGCAGAAGCTGTTCGGCCTGCAGAAGGAATATCTGATCCAGATCAGCGATGCCGCGATCGCGGTGATGCACGAGGACGGCAAGATCAAGCTCAACCAGCTGCTCAACACCACCGCGCTCGGCGCCGCTTCAGGCGGTTTCTGGGGCCTGCTGATCGGCGCGATCTTCCTGATGCCGATCTTCGGCGCGGCGATCGGCGCTGCCTCCGGCGCGCTCGGTGGCGCGCTGAGCGACTACGGCGTCAATGACGCCTTCATGAAGGAGCTTTCCGCCAGCCTGCAGCCGGGCAATGCCGCGCTCTTCGTGCTGATCCAGAAGATGACGGGCGACAAGGTGCTCGAAGCGATCAAGGGCACCGGCGGCGTCGTGCTCAAGACCTCGCTCGATCATTCGCAGGAGCAGAAGCTGCGCGATGCGCTCGCCGCCTCGCCGGCCGCGCAGCCGGCCAGTCCTGCTCCGGATGCGACCACCAATCCCGCTCCGGCCACATGACTTGCTCGACCGCTTTTGAAGGCTCCCCGCTTTGGCGGTGAGCCTAAGGAGCGATGCCGCATAGTCCCGTAAGGCGTCTTTCTCCTATCGCCGCTTGAAGCTCTGTTTGGCGATGGTGAGGGTGATGGTGCGGCCGGTCTGGGCCGAGCCTTCCATGTTGTGCGCCTTGAGTTCGGCGCCGATGCCGGTCAGGCGCAGGCCCGCCGGGTCGTCGGGCAGGCTCCAGCTCTGCGTGTCGGCATGGAAGGCGAGCGGCAGGTCGAAGCGGCCGCCGGCGCCAGCCAGGAAGGCGTTGATCTGGCCGACGGTGCCGGCCTTGGTCTGGTCGAGCCGGACTCGGTAGAGCGCCCGCCGCCCGATCAGATCGAGCTCGACGCCGACGACGAGATTTTCGGCCGGGTGGCGGGTGAAGACGCTGGTCGAGGAGACGCTGCGGCGGTCGACCGTGGCATCGGCCTGCATGCGTACCACGCCGGCTGCATCGGTCGACAGGCGCTGACCGGCACCGGGCGCGCTGGCCTCGGCCTCCGAGCCGATCGCGACCCTGACGGCATGGCCGGCGAGCGGCTTGCCGGCCTCGTCGATGAGCTTCAGCGTCAGATTGACCGGCTCGGCCTGGAGCTGCTGCGTGGATAATGTGAAGAGCGAGAAGGCGGCGGCGCTCAAAAGGCTCTTCAAAGGCTCCGCCTCCGTCGGGTTGCAGCCGGATCAGATCGGTTTAGCCGACCTGATTCCGCTCTCACGTTAGTTAGAAGCGCTTTTGCCATCAGCCTGCACCGCGGGCTGACAGGAACCATTTCTAGTCGCGCAGCAGCTCGTTGATGCCGGTCTTGGCGCGGGTCTGCGCGTCGACCGTCTTGACGATCACGGCGCAGTAGAGCGACGGGCCCGGCGTGCCGTCGTTCAGCGGCTTGCCCGGCAGCGAGCCGGCGACGACGACCGAATAGGGCGGCACCTTGCCGACATGGACCTGGCCGGTGGCGCGGTCGACGATCTTGGTGGTGGCAGAAATGAACACGCCCATGGCGAGCACCGAGCCCTCGCCGACGACCACGCCCTCGACCACCTCGGAACGGGCGCCGATGAAGCAGTTGTCCTCGATGATGGTCGGATTGGCCTGCAGCGGCTCGAGCACGCCGCCGATGCCGACGCCGCCAGAGAGGTGGACGTTCTTGCCGATCTGGGCGCAGGAGCCGACCGTCGCCCAGGTGTCGACCATCGTGCCGGAATCGACATAGGCGCCGATGTTGACGAAGGACGGCATCAGGATGACGTTTGGCCCGAGATAGGAGCCCTTGCGCGCGGCGGCCGGCGGCACGATGCGGAAGCCCGCGGCGCGGAAGCGGTTCTCACCCCAGCCGGCGAACTTCGAGGGCACCTTATCCCAGAACACGCCCTCGCCCGGACCATGCGCCATCACCTCGTTGTCGGCGAGGCGGAAGGAGAGCAGCACCGCCTTCTTCAGCCACTGATTCGTGACCCAGTCGCCGCCGACCTTCTCGGCGACGCGAGCCTGGCCGGAGTCGAGCAGTTCGATCGCCTGTTCGACCGCCTCGCGCACGGCACCCTTGGTGGCGATGCCGATCTCGGCCCGGTTCTCCCAGGCGGCGTCGATGGTGGCGGCGAGATCGGTCAGGGACATGGACGGGCTCCAGCGGGTCATGCGATGTCGGGCGGAGCGATGGCGGAACCATGCGGCGTCGTCAAGGCAAAGCGGGAACGCGAGCCGCGCAAGCATGTTACAATGCGAGCAGGCTTAACGCTGTGGAGGCGAACGATGACTCGGGTCCTGATTGCAATTCTTGCTTTGGGCTTCGCCGGCACAGCGCTGGCGCAAGGGCGCCCGCAATCCCCGTCGCTCAGCTGCGCCGCCAACCGCCAGAGCGTCATCGCCAATGGCGCGATCGTGCTCGGCACGGGCGGCTATACCTATGACCGCTTCGTGGTCCATCGTGGCTTCTGCCAGTTCGACGAATATGCCGACCCGGCCTGGGTGCCGGCCCGCGACACGCCGCAATGCTTCGTCGGCTATCGCTGCAAGAGCGGGCGGCCCTGGGACGATTGAGGGCTCTAAAAGCCGGTGCGCTGGCGGATCGCTGCCGCCAGCGTGCCATCGTCGAGATAGTCGAGCTCGCCGCCGACAGGCACGCCATGGGCGAGCTTGGTCACCTTGACCTCAAGATGCGCCAAGAGGTCGGTGATGAAATGCGCCGTGGTCTGGCCCTCGACCGTGGCGTTGAGCGCCAGGATCACTTCCTTCACCGCGGGGTCGGAGGCGCGCGCGACCAGCGCGTCGAGCGAGAGATTCTCAGGCCTTATGCCGTCGAGCGCCGAGAGCACGCCGCCGAGCACGTGATAGCGTCCGCCGACCGCACCCGAGCGCTCCAGCGCCCAGAGATCGGCGATGTCGGCGACCACGACGATCAGGCTCTCGTCGCGGCGCGGATCGCGGCAGAGCCCGCAGGGGTCGCTCGTGTCGACATTGCCGCAGGTCGAGCAGACGACGATGCGCTCGCGCGCCACCGCCATCGCCTCGGCCAGCGGGCCGAGCAATTGCTCGCGCTTCTTGACGAGGTGGAGCGCAGCGCGCCTGGCCGAGCGCGGGCCCAGGCCCGGCAGCTTGGCCAGGAGCTGGATCAGGCGCTCGATCTCGGGGCCGGCGATGGTGCGGGACATGGGTCTCGGGGCGTAATGGTCGGCCTTGAGCCGACCATCTCGGGATAAGAGGGCCTTCTGCAAGAGATGCCCGGATCAAGCCCGGGCATGACAGCCTTGGACCCTCAGAACAGCTTCATGCCGGGCGGGATCGGCAGGCCGCGGGTGACATCGGCCATCTTCTCCTGCACGGCGCGCTCGCCCTTGTTGCGGGCGTCGTTGCTGGCGGAGATGACGAGGTCCTCGAGGATCTCCTCCTCGCCCTGAACCATCAGGCTCGGGTCGATCTTCACCGATTTCAGCACGTTCTTGGCGGTCATCACCACCTTGACCAGGCCACCGCCGGCCGAGCCCTCGAATTCGAGCGTCTCGAGCTGGGCCTGCATCTCGGCCATCTTCTTCTGCATGTCCTGCGCTTGCTTCATCAGGCCCATCATGTCGCGCATGGCGGCGCTCCCTTCCTGTTCAGTTGTCGGTCCAGAATTCGACGCCGTCGAAATCGGGCTCGCTATCGTCGAAGAGCGGCTCGATTTCGGGCAGGTCCTCGTCGCCGCCAGCTGTGGCGGCGGGCGTCTCGGCCTCTGCCGCGCGCGGATCGCGGACATCGACGATGCGCGCGCCCGGGAAGCGCTCCATCACGGCCCGCACGGCCGGATGGTTGGCCGCGTCGTTCTCGCGCTTGTCGCGGGCCGCCACCGCCTGCTCGCGCAGGGTCGCCGAGCCCTCGGTATTGACGACGGCGACCAGCCAGGTCTGGCCGGTCCATTCCTTCAGCCGCTTCGACAGATCGTTGGCGAGGAGGCGATTGCCGTGCTCGGCCAGCGAGAACTCGATCCGGCCCTGCTCGAAGCGCACCAGCCGGACATCGCGTTCCAGCGCCAGCTTCATGGTGATGTCGCGATGGCGCGAGGCGAGCGCGACGACCTCCTCGAAGCTCTGCGGCTGCGGCAGGGCGCTGGCGCGCGGCTGCGCGGCGGCAGGCATCGGATTGGCGCTGGCCAGCACCGGGCGGGCCGCGAGCGCGGTCGCACCGCCACCCGACGGCGGGCGCGGCGCGGGCGAGCCATTGCCGCCGACGGCACCGCTGCCGTCGCGCAGCATCCGGAGCGCCTCGTCTGGCGTCGGCAGGTCGGCGGCATGGGCGAGGCGCACCAGCGCCATCTCGGCCGCCATCACCGGCCGGTCGGCCTGACGGACTTCGCCGACAGCCTTGAGCAGCATCTGCCAGGCCCGCGCCAGCACGCGGATCGACAGGCGCTGGGCGAAATCGGCGCCGCGCACCCGCTCGGCCTGGGAGAGGCTGTTGTCCTTGGCCGCGTCCGGCACGAGCTTGAGGCGCGTCACCAGATGGCTGAACTCGGCGAGGTCCGAGAGCACCACAGCCGGGTCGGCGCCGGCATCGTACTGCGCCCTGAGCTCGCCCAGTGCTCCGGCGATGTCGCCCTTCATCGTGAGTTCGAACAGGTCGATGACGCGCGCCCGGTCGGAGAGGCCGAGCATGCTGCGGACCTCCTCCAGGGTGATCCGGCCGCCGGCATGGGCGATCGCCTGGTCCAGGATCGAGAGCGAATCACGCACCGAGCCCTCGGCGGCGCGGGCCACGGCGGCGAGCGCTTCCTCCTCGGCCTCGATGCCCTCCGCCCGGCAGATCTTGTCGAGATGGCCGACCAGCAGTGCCGCGTCGACGCGGCGCAGGTCGAAGCGCTGGCAGCGCGACAGCACCGTCACCGGCACCTTCCTGATCTCGGTGGTGGCGAAGATGAACTTGGCGTGCGGCGGCGGCTCCTCCAGCGTCTTCAGGAAGGCGTTGAAGGCGCCTCCCGAGAGCATGTGGACCTCGTCGATGATGTAGACCTTGTAGCGCGCCGAGACCGGGGCATAGCGCACCGCGTCGTTGATCTGGCGGACATTGTCGACGCCGTTGTTCGAGGCGGCGTCGATCTCCATCACGTCGATATGCCGGCCCTCGACGATCGCCTGGCAATGCACGCCGAATTGCGAGAGGTCGGTGGTCGGGGCGCCGCTGCCGTCGGCGGTCTGGTAGTTCAGGGCGCGGGCGAGGATGCGCGCCGTCGTCGTCTTGCCGACGCCGCGCACGCCGGTCAGCATCCAGGCCTGCGGGATACGGCCCGCGGCGAAAGCGTTGGTCAGCGTCCGGACCATGGCGTCCTGGCCGATCAGGTCGCCGAAATGGGCCGGCCGATATTTGCGCGCCAGCACGCGATAGCCGGCGGCTGCTGCGGCCGGGGCTGGCGCCGGAGCCATGCCGGGGAAGCCCGGTTCGTCGGCGGGGACGGTCTCGTCGGTCATGACCATGCTTTCGCCAATCGCGGCGCGGTGGTCAACGCCGCATCTGCCGCAGGCGGCGCGAACGCGTCAGGAATGTGAGAGAAGATGCGGCTCGCGAGCTTGCGCGAAGTAGGAGGTTGGACGAAGACCCGTTCGGTCTCGTTACGGCTGCTTCCTTCCGGACCTGACCGGGTTGGCGAGTGAGACGTCCCTCGCCAACCTCCCGGGCGCTATATCGTCGCTTTGGCAGCTGAGCGCAAGCCCGCGGCAAAATGCATCGCTGCGACGGCGCGGCGCAGGCGTTTCGGCATTGACTCGGGGTCCCCCATCCGCCATAAGCCCGCGACCTGCGCTGCCTTACCGGGCGGCGCGGACCCTTTTTGCATGACAGGCCTGGCATCGGCTTTCCCGCGAAAGCTGCGCTAACCCTGCCGATCAAGGCCCCGGAGACGGACCGTGAAGAGAACCTACCAACCCAGCAAGCTGGTGCGTAAGCGCCGCCACGGCTACCGCGCCCGCATGGCGACCAAGGGCGGCCGCAAGGTCATCGCCGCTCGTCGCGCCCACGGCCGCAAGCGTCTGTCGGCCTGATGAGCTCAAGGCGCGCAGTTTAAAGCGCGCCCGTTCCGGAAGACTGGCCAACCGCCATGCGCATCGCCCGTCTGACGCAACGCAAGGACTTTCTCGCGGCGGCCGAGCACGGCCGCCGTTTTCGTTCGTCCGCCTTCACCGCGCAGGTTCTCGACAAGCCGGCCCAGGAAGGCCTGCGCCTCGGTCTGACCGCATCGCGCAAGACCGGCAACGCCGTGGTGCGCAACCGCATCCGCCGCCGCCTGCGCGCTGCTGCAGCGCTTGCTCTGGCGGAGCAGAGCGGCAAGCCCTGTGATCTCGTGATCGTCGCCCGGCCCGAAACCGTGAACGCTGCGTTCAAGGCCATGGTCGATGATATCGCGGTCGCGCTCGACCGCGCCCGCCCAAGCAGCGGCAAGCGCCGCCCCGACAGGCGCTCCTCTCCGCGCCAAGCCTCATAAGGCCCGCCAGGGCCGCCAGCGAGACCGTTTTCAGACGATGATGAAAGAAGACAACCGCAATCTGCTGCTGGCGATCACGCTCTCGGTCGTCGTGCTGCTCGGCTGGCAATATTTCTACGGCTTGCCGCAGGCCGAGAAGCAGAAGCAGATCGCCCAGCAGAACCAGCAGACGCAGAGCCAGCAGGCGCCGCAGCCTTCCGGTGCGCCGACCGCGTCTGGCGCCGCTCCGGCTCCGGGCACTGCCCCGGCGCAGCCCGGTCAGGCTCCGGTCACGGCTGCTCCCGTCGCCGCGACGCGCGAGGCGGCGCTCGCCGCCGGTCCGCGCCTCAGGATCGACACGCCGAAGATCGCCGGCTCGCTCTCGCTGACCGGCGCGCGCATCGACGACGTCTCGCTCAAGGCCTATCACGAGACGGTCGACCCGAAGAGCCCGATCATCGTGCTGCTCTCGCCGGCCGGCGGCCCGAACGCCTATTATTCCGATTTCGGCTGGGTCGCCGGGCCGGGCGCCAACGTCCCGCTGCCGAACGCCAACACGGTCTGGACCGCCGATAGCGACGTTCTGACCACGGCCAAGCCGGTGACGCTGACCTGGGACAACGGCCAGGGCCTGCTGTTCAAGCGCACCATCTCGGTCGACGACAACGCCATGTTCTCGATCCGTGACGAGGTCGAGAACAAGAGCGCGAACGCCGTCTCGCTCTACCCCTATGGCCAGGTCGTGCGCGTCGGCAAGCCGGTGACGCTCGGCTATTACGTGCTGCATGAGGGCATGATCGGCTCGCTCGGCGAGCAGGGCCTGCAGGAATACACCTACGACGCCATCGACAAGGAGCCGGCTCTCGGCTCGGCGACGCATGGCAAGGCCTGGAAGGATGTCGTCGGCGGCTTCGTCGGCATCACCGACAAGTACTGGGCCGCGGCCGCGATCCCCGACCAGAGCAAGAAGTACGAGGGCCGCTACTCCTCGGTCCAGACCGGCTCGGTGCGCACCTACCAGGCCGACTTCCTCGGCGAAGCGGTCAATGTCGCGCCCGGCGCTTCCGCCAGCGCCTCCTCGCGCCTGTTCGCCGGCGCCAAGGAAGTCGCGGCGATCGACGGCTACGAGAAGAACCAGGGCATCAAGCGCTTCGAGCTGATGATCGACTGGGGCTGGTTCTATTTCATCACGAAGCCGATGTTCTACGTGATGGACTGGGTCTACAAGCATGTCGGCAATTTCGGCATCGCCATCCTGGTCGTCACCGTCCTGCTGAAGCTGCTGTTCTTCCCGCTCGCCAACAAGTCCTACGCCTCGATGGCGAAGATGAAGGCGGTGCAGCCGGAGATGATGGCGATCCGCGAGCGCTATGCTGACGACAAGATGAAGCAGCAGCAGGCGCTGATGGAGCTGTACAAGACCCAGAAGATCAATCCGCTCGCCGGCTGCTGGCCGGTGCTGGTGCAGATCCCGGTCTTCTTCGCGCTCTACAAGATCCTGTTCATCACCATCGAGATGCGGCACGCGCCGTTCTATGGCTGGATCAAGGACCTCGCCGCGCCGGACCCGACCAATCTCTTCAACCTGTTCGGGCTGCTGCCGTTCACGCCGCCGGCCATGCTGCATCTCGGCATCTGGCCGATCCTGATGGGCGTGACGATGTTCGTGCAGATGAAGATGAATCCGGAGCCGCCGGATCCGGTCCAGAAGATGATGTTCACCTGGATGCCGGTGTTCTTCACCTTCCTGCTCGGCTCGTTCCCGGCCGGCCTGGTGATCTACTGGACCTGGAACAACCTGCTTTCGGTCGCCCAGCAGGGCTACATCATGCGCAAGCATGGCGTGAAGATCGAGCTCTGGGACAATCTCAAGGGCATGTTCGGCAAGAAGCCGGCCGCCGAGACGACGACCCCGGCTGTGCCCGCTCCCGGCAAGCCGGGGAACAGCAACAAGAAGTGAAGCAGCGGGGCGAGAGCCCCGCCCGTCAGAGAGATCGAACGCCGGATGCCTCCTGGGGCTCCGGCGTTTTGTTTTGGCCGAAGGATTTGCGCCGCTTCGCGGCTTGTCCGGAGCGATGGCAATGTGCTTAGTGCCGCGCCATGCCTCTACCTGACCCGAAAACCCTCCATCCGATCGCCGGCTGGAAGGGCACGGCCTTCCTCAAGGCCGTCGTCGATCACCCGCTCGTCGAGGTGGGCGACTACTCCTACTACGATGACTCGCGCGGGCCCGAGCACTTCCTCGCCCGCTGCGTGCGCTATCATTTCGACTTCATCGGCGACCGGCTGATCATCGGCAAGTTCGTCGCGATCGCCCAGGCGGCGCAGTTCATCATGAATGGCGCCAACCATCCGATGGGCGGGTTCTCGACCTATCCCTTCGGCATGTTCGGCTTCGAGAACGTGCCGGACTTCACCCGCGACGGCCTCGGCTTGCGCGGCGATACCGTGGTCGGCAACGATGTCTGGATCGGCCGCGAGGCGGTGATCATGCCAGGCGTCAGCATCGGCGACGGCGCGATCATCGGCACCCGCGCGCAAGTTGCCCGCGACGTGCCGCCTTATGCGGTCGTCGTCGGCAATCCCGGCCGGGTGGTGAAGCTGCGCTTTCCGCCGGAGGTGGTCGCGGCGCTGCTCGAAATCCGCTGGTGGGACTGGGAGCCGGAAAAGATCGCGCGCAACCTGCACTTGATCGCCGGCGCGGACATCGACGCGCTCCGCTCCGCCGTGTAGGCAGAAGCCATGACCGCCAGCACAACCACACCCTTCAGCGCCGAAGAACTCGAATCCGCCCGAAAACTGTTCGAGGGCCCTTGGGACTTTGTCTGGGCTTCGACCCGGATCGACGACCTGCCGCCCATGGTCGGGCAGGAGATCGCCTTCGCCGGGCGGTCCAATGTCGGCAAGTCGAGCCTGATCAATGCGCTGACCCGCCGCAACGCGCTGGCGCGCACCTCGCACACGCCGGGCCGGACCCAGCAGCTCAACTTCTTCCGGCAGGTCGGCCATGACGAGCGCCTGAGCATCGTCGACATGCCGGGCTACGGCTATGCCGCCGTCGGCAAGGAGAAGGTCGCGGCCTGGACCAAGCTGATCCACGAGTATCTGCGCGGCCGCGCCAATCTGATGCGCGTCTATGTGCTGATCGACGCCCGCCACGGCATCAAGGACGTCGACGGCGCGGTGCTGGAGACGCTCGACAAGGCTGCCGTCAGCTATCAGGTCGTGCTGACCAAGGGCGATGCGCTCAAGCAGGCCGACCAGACCTTCATGGCCGAGGCGACCTATGACGAGATCAAGCGCCGCCCGGCCGCTTTCCCGGAGGTGCTGCTGACCTCAAGCGAAAAGGGGCTCGGCATCCCCGAGCTTCGCGCTGCGATCGCACGGACGCTGGCGGAGCGAGCCTGACGACAACGCGAGATTGCGACGACGCAATCTCGAACTTGCCTCACAAGGGGACGACAAGCGAGCGCCAAAGGCTCATCTTGCGGGAAGGCGGCGTTGCCGCCGGCAAGTTTGGAGCAGTCCCATGTCCGCAGTCGCAGAGACCCTGGCCGATCGCAACGAATCGCTCGACGCCCCCGTCCATATCGGCGCGGTCTCCCTGCGCGTGCGCGATCTCGCTGGCCTTACGGCGTTCTACCGCGATGCGATCGGGCTTTGGGTGATCGAGCAGGATGCCGACCGCGCCGTGCTCGGCGCCGGCGGCGAGCCGCTGGTCAAGCTGGAGGCCGGGGCGCAGCATCCGTCCTCGGCCGCCGGCCTGTTCCACATGGCGATCCTGCTGCCCTCGCGCCGCGATCTCGGCAATTGGCTGCGGCATGCAGCCGAAACCCGCACCGGGCTGGAAGGCGCCTCGAACCATCTGGTCAGCGAGGCGCTCTACCTCTCCGATCCCGAGGGCAACGGCATCGAGATCTATCGCGACCGCAGCCGTCCGGAATGGCCGCGTCTCGACGGCGGCCGCATCGCCATGGCGACCGAGCGGCTCGATCTCGACGCGCTGCTGCGCGACGCCGACGGGCGCGCCTATTCTGGCATGCCGGAGGGTACGGTGATGGGCCATATCCATCTGCGCGTCGGTGACGTCCAGCAGGCGGAAGGCTTCTATCGCGATGCGCTCGGCTTCGAGGTGATGGTGCACTATCCCGGCGCGAGCTTCATGGCGACCGGCGGCTACCACCATCACATCGCGACCAATACCTGGCACAGTCGCGGCGCCGGCTCGCGCCGCGACAACGAGGCCGGCCTTGCGAGCTTCGAACTGGTGGCGCGCGACGAGGAAGCCCATGCGGCGCTGAGCCGGCGCATGGCGGAATCCGGAGGCGGTGTTGGGTCGGCCGTCGATCCCTGGGGCAACCGGATCACGCTGCGGGGCTGAACGCCTCAGCGTTCCAGAAGATGGCTGCGGCGCGTGCCGCCGCGATCCGGCCGGAAACCTAGCGCCTCCCAGAAGGCGGAGGCGCCGGCATCGGCGGCATTGAGCGAGAGCCGCGGCGCCAGCGCCAGGCCCTGCTGGATCAGCGCGCCAGCAAGGACGCGGCCGACACCCTCGCGCCGGTTCGCCGGCCTGACATAGACATGGCGGATGCGCAGCAGGTCGGGAGCCGGGTCGTAAGGGTCGGGCGTCACCGCGCCGATCGCGGCCAGCACGCCCTCGCGATAGACGGCCAGCAGCGTGTTCCGCTCGTCTGCGCCGGCATAGCGGCCGGCATCCCATTCTTCCAGGATGCCATCGACGAAGCGGTAGCCCTCGGCCGCCGCTTCGTCCCGAAGCTTGGGCAGATCGTCCGGCAGGGTTTCGCTGAGCCGGACGATCTGCAGGTTCGCTGGGATCACAAGCCTTCGAACAGGGCGCTGGAGATGTAGCGCTCGGCGAAGGAGGGGATGATCACCACGATCGTCTTGCCGGCGTTCTCCGGACGGGCGCCGATTTCCAGCGCCGCCGCGACGGCTGCGCCCGAGGAGATGCCGGCCGGGATGCCTTCGGCCTTGGCGAGCGCCCGCGAGGTCTCGAATGCCGTCTGGTTGCCGACGGTCACGACCTCGTCGATGACACTGCGGTCGAGGATGCCGGGCACGAAGCCGGCGCCGATGCCCTGGATCTTGTGCGGGCCGGGCTGGCCACCCGACAGGACCGGCGAATCCTCCGGCTCGACCGCGACCATCTTCACCGATGCCTTTTTGGCCTTCAGCACCTGGCCGACGCCGGTGATGGTGCCGCCGGTGCCGACGCCGGAGATGACGATGTCGACCGCGCCATTGGTGTCGTTCCAGATCTCCTCCGCTGTGGTCTTGCGGTGGATCGCCGGATTGGACGGGTTCTCGAACTGCTGCGGAATGATCGCGCCCGGAATCTCGTTCTTGAGCTCCTCGGCCCTGGCGACCGCGCCGCGCATGCCGCCGGGGCCGGGCGTCAGCACCAGCTCGGCGCCGAGGAAAGCCAGCATCTTGCGGCGCTCGAGCGACATCGTCTCGGGCATCACCAGGATCAGGCGGTAGCCGCGCGCGGCGGCGACGAAGGCGAGCGCGATGCCGGTGTTGCCCGAGGTCGGCTCGATCAGCGTGCCGCCCGGCTTCAGCGCGCCGGAGGCTTCGAGCGCGTCGACCATCGAGACGCCGATGCGATCCTTGACGCTGGAGATCGGGTTGAAGAATTCGAGCTTGGCCAGGATCGTGGCCTGGACGCCGCGCTCGGCCGGGAGGCGGTTCAGACGCACTAGCGGCGTGTCGCCGATCGTATCGGTGATCGAATTGTAGACGCGGCCGCGGCCGGGAACATGGGCGGGCTTCTGCGCTGCATCGGCCATGACGGCCTCCCTTGCTGGTGATCTTGGCAGGTGATCTGGATCGAGAACCTGCGTTTAGGCTAGCATCTAATCACAGAATCTGTCGAGGAATGAGGTATTTAACGGATCAGATCGTGAAATCTGTATCGACCATCGGTTTTCCGGTCGCGGCGCGCTCCTCGGCCTCGCGACAGAGCTCGGCCACGGTGACGGCATCGAGCCGAGCGAGCCAGGCTTCCATGGCCTGCTGCATCATCGGATCGATCACAGCGTCGACCAGAGCGGATTGCGGTAGCGGCGGCAGGGTCTCGTCGGCATTGGCCTGCATGGCGGCGCGCACGATTTCGCCGGCGGTGATGCGGCGGCGCTCGCGCGCAAGCTCGTAGCCGCCGCGCGGGCCGCGCACGCCCTTGAGGATGCCGACCCGGACCAGCGCCTGCAGCACGGTTTCGAGATGACGCGGCGGCAATTCGTGCCGTGCCGCCAGCGCCTTGGCCGCGACGGGG
>JAESGH010000249.1_pt1 | contig 85379 bp, 84 predicted proteins | sample 9269641 | NCBI WGS metagenome assembly JAESGH01 (sample SAMN14515345, study PRJNA621665) | algae metagenome | isolation source: Phormidium tanganyikae FI6-MK23 and co-occurring heterotrophs from granitic... | place: USA: Fort Irwin, California | collected 1998-05-24 | reverse complement strand
AGGAGCGCTAAGGCATGTCACGCATCAAACGCGGCGTCACCACGCGCGCCAAGCACAAACGCGTATTGGAACAGGCGAAGGGCTATTATGGCCGTCGCAAGAACACCATTCGTGTCGCCAAGCAGGCAGTCGAAAAGGCCGGCCAATACGCCTATCGCGACCGCAAGGTTAAGAAGCGCAACTTCCGCGGCCTGTGGATCCAGCGCATCAACGCCGCGGTTCGCGCCGAAGGCCTGACCTATTCGCAGTTCATGCACGGCGTAAAGCTGGCCGGGATCGATCTCGACCGGAAAATCATGGCTGACCTGGCGATGAACGAAGCGACGGTCTTCACCACGATCATCGCGCAGGCGAAAGCGGCGCTGCCCAAGGCAGCCTGACGCTTTTAAGTCGGCGACAAGAAACAAGGGCGGTCCCGACGGGGCCGCCCTTTTTCGTGGGCGCTTGCGGTTTGGAATGGCAGCCAACGCCCAAAACCAGTCGTCGCCCCCGCGAAGGCGGGGGCCGCTGTCGGTTTGCGTAGCGGCGCAGGAATAGACCGCGAGCGGCCCCCGCCTTCGCGGGGGCGACGGTAGGGGCGAACGACCGCCTCCCACCCCAAAACCGGCCATCCGCCCGCACCCTAAACGAAGAAGCGGCGCGAAGCTTTCGCTCCGCGCCGCTTCGACAATGGTTCCAGTGGAAACCATCGCCCCCCCGCCCGTTCCGAAAAGCCGTGGGTCGCAGAAAGCTGCCGGCCGGGTGAAGTTCGAATAATCAGTCGCGCGATCCGTTCGTGTGCCCGATCCCGATCATTTGGCACAGACGCCGCCAGCGCCCGATATTAGTGCTTGCACTCGCCCCCGAGCCCGCGACGCAACTATGACGCAGCGCCAAAGCAGAAAATTGTACAAACCCGACAAAGAATGGCGTCAAAATGTTGTTTTTCGTCGTTAATGCTCGTTAGAGGGAGATTGATGCCCGAACGCAGCGCGCCCGAGCCTGAACCGTCCGACGTCCGAATCGCCACCCGTTTCTTTGCGGTGTCGCCGGCGCTGCACCCCTATCTCAGCACCATCTATCTGACCGAAGTATCGGTCCCTGCGGGCAGCCGCGTTGGCGACTATCTCCATCCCGAATGGGCGAACCTGCGCTTCATCGAGGGTGAAACGCCGCTGGCGTCGGTCGCCGGCGCTCCTGCGGTCGCGACGCCGCATTTCATCGCCACCGGCCCGACCAGCACCGCGACCTATTTCGCCTCCGGCAACATGCGCGCATGGGGGATCGGGATCGTACCGCTGGGCTGGGCGAAGTTCATCCCGCTGCCCGCCGACGATCTGGCCGACCGCTTTTGCGACGGCGACGCGCACCCCGCCTTTGCTGCCTTCGTCTCGCTTGGCGAAAGATTGTGCGGGGTGAATAACGTCGATGCCGCCGCGGCGATGATCGACGATCATTTCTGCGCGATGCTCAACGATGCCCCGCCCGACGATCCCGCCATCCTCGCCGCGCATCGCGCGCTGGTGGACGATGACCTATCGACCGTCGCCGACCTGTCGGCCAAGCTGGGGCTGTCCGAGCGATCGGTCGAGCGATTGAGCCACCGGGCGTTCGGCTTTTCGCCCAAGCTGTTGCTGCGCCGCCAGCGTTTCCTCCGCTCGCTGGCGCGCTTCATGCTCGACCCGTCGATGGCGTGGATCGACACGATGGATCATCATTATTACGATCAGGCGCAGTTCACCCGCGACTTCGCCAAATTCATGGGGATGAGCCCGCGCGAATATGCCGCGCGGCCGAAACCGATCCTGGGCGCCGCCGGTAAAGCTCGCGCCGCCGCGGCGGGTGCTGCTGTACAAGGGCTTCACAAGCCCGGGGGTTGATCCGCCAAGGGCTTGACCCACGCATCGCCTTCGGTGCAAGCGGCGGCGCGGGCGAAGCGCGGCCGCTGCAGGACAAAAACGATGAGCGATATTCAGGCGACCCAGACCCGGCTGGTCGATGACATAGCGGCGGCGAGCGATCTCGAAGCACTCGAAGCGCTGCGCGTCGCCGCGCTGGGCAAGGCGGGCAGCATCACCGCGCTGCTCAAATCGCTCGGCGGCATGTCCCCCGAGGAGCGGCAGGCGCAGGGGCCGCAGATCCATGCGCTGCGCGAAGCCGTCACCGCGGCGCTCGCCGACCGCAAGGCGGCGCTCGACGCCGCGGCGCTCGACATCAAGCTCGCCGCCGAAGCGATCGACATGTCGCTGCCCGCCGACACCGCGCCGAAGGGCAGCGTCCACCCGGTCAGCCAAGTGATGGACGAACTCGCCGAAATCTTTGCCGACATGGGCTTTGCCGTCGCGACCGGACCCGAAATCGAAGACGACTGGCGCAATTTCACCGCGCTCAATATTCCGGAGACGCATCCGGCACGGGCGATGCATGATACATTTTATTTTCCGGAAGTTGGCGAAGGTGCCGCGCAGCGTATGTTGCTGCGGACGCACACATCGCCGGTGCAAATTAGGACGATGATGTCGCAAGAACCGCCGATCCGCATCATCGCCCCCGGCCGCGTCTATCGCAGCGACAGCGACGCGACGCATACGCCGATGTTTCATCAGGTGGAAGGTCTCGTCATCGACCGCGGCATCCATATGGGGCATCTGAAGTGGACGCTTGAGACGTTCCTGAAAGCCTATTTCGAGCGCGACGACATCGTGCTGCGGCTGCGCCCGAGCTATTTCCCCTTCACTGAACCGTCGGCGGAAGTGGACGTCGGGTACCGCCAAGAGAAGGGCCGCCGCATCGTCGGCGGGCATGGCGACGACGATGGTCATGCGTGGATGGAGCTGCTGGGCAGCGGCATGGTCAACCGCCGCGTGATCGCGAACTGCGGCCTCGACCCGGACGAGTGGCAGGGCTTCGCCTTCGGCGTCGGGGTCGACCGGCTGGCGATGCTGAAATATGGCATGGACGATCTCCGCGCCTTTTTCGACGGCGATCTGCGCTGGCTGGCGCACTACGGGTTCGGCGCGCTGAGTGTCCCCACATTGAGCGGGGGAATTTCGGCATGAAGATCACCCTCGACTGGCTCCGCGAGCATCTGGACGGCGAGTTCACCGTCGCCGATGTTGTCGATACCCTCAACCGCATCGGCCACGAGGTCGAAGGCGTCGAGAATCCCGCCGACAAGCTTGCCGGTTTTCGCGTCGCGCGCGTCCTGACCGCCGAGAAACATCCGCAGGCCGACAAATTGCAGGTGCTGACCGTCGATACGGGCGACGGCACCGCGCCGCTGACCGTCGTGTGCGGCGCCCCCAATGCGCGCGCAGGACTCGTCGGCGTGCTCGGCCTGCCCGGCGCGGTGGTGCCTGCAAACGGCATGGAGCTGAAAGTCGCCGCGGTGCGCGGGGTCGAATCGAACGGCATGATGTGCTCGTCGCGCGAGCTGGAGCTGGGCGACGATCATGACGGGATCATCGAGCTCCCCGCCGATGCCCCCGTCGGCAGGCCCTTCGCCGACTATAGCGGCGCGGGCGACCCGGTGATCGACATTTCGATCACCCCGAACCGGCAGGATTGCATGGGCGTGCGCGGCATCGCGCGCGACCTGGCCGCCGCGGGGCTGGGCACGCTGAAGCCGCTCGCCGTCCCGACGATCATCGGCGAGGGCGCGCCCGCGACCGAAATCGCGACCCTCGATCCCGAAGGCTGCCCCGCTTTCTATGGCCGCACGATCAGCGGCGTCACCAACGGCACCGCCCCCGAATGGATGCGCCGCCGGTTGGAAGCGGTCGGGCAACGCTCGATCTCGGCGCTGGTCGATGTCAGCAATTATGTGATGTTCGACCTCGGCCGCCCGAGCCATATCTATGACCGTGCCAAGCTGACCGGCCCGCTCGTCGCGCGGCGCGCCAAGGCGGGCGAAACGGTCACCGCATTGAACGGCAAGGATTACACGCTCACCGACACGATGACGGTGATCGCCGACGACCGCGGCGTCCACGACATTGCCGGGATCATGGGCGGCGAGCATAGCGGGTGCAGCGAAACGACGAGCGACGTGCTGATCGAAATCGCGTATTTCACCCCCGAGCGCATCGCGCTGACCGGACAGGCGCTGGCGCTGACCAGCGACGCGCGCAGCCGCTTCGAGCGCGGGGTCGATCCGGCGTTCCTCGACGATGCAACCGCGATCGTCACCGCGCATGTGCTGGCGATCTGCGGCGGTACCCCCTCGGCGGTCACCCGCGCCGGGACGCCGCCTGCCGAGGTGAAGACGGTCGATTACGACCCGGCGCTGTCGGCGACGCTCGGCGGCATCGCGATCGCGCCCGAGCGCCAGCAGGAAATCCTGACCGCGCTGGGCTTCACCATCATCGAACAGGGCGGCCGCTGGCAGGTCCAGGTGCCGAGCTGGCGCCGCGACATCGACGGCGCCCCCGATCTGGTCGAGGAGGTCACGCGCATCACCGGTTTCGACGCGATCGCGTCGGTGCCGCTGCCGCGCAGCGACGGGGTGGCGAAGCCCACCGCGACCGCCGAACAAATGCTCGAACGCCGCGTGCGCCGCGCCGCGGCCGCCGCAGGCTTCCATGAGGCGGTGACCTGGTCGTTCATCAGCGAGAGCGACGCGGTGCCGTTCGGCGGCGGCGACTGGTCGCTGGCCAATCCGATCAGCGAAGATCTGAAGGTCATGCGCCCGTCGCTGCTCCCCGGCCTGCTCGCCGCGGCGGCGCGCAACCAGAACCGCGGCGCGGGCAGCATCCGCCTGTTCGAGATCGGTCGCCGCTATCGGATCAACGCCGAGCATCCGACGCTGGCGGTGCTGATGGCGGGCGACAAGCGCGCGCGCGGCTGGCAGGCGGGCAAGGCGGCGCCGTTCGACGCGTTCGACGCCAAGGCCGTAGCGCTGGCATTGCTCGACGCCGCGGGCGCCCCCGCCGACCGCTTGCAGGTGATGGAGGCGGTAAGCGAAGGCAGCATCTGGCACCCCGGCCAGTCGGCGACGCTGCGGCTCGGCCCCAAGGCGGTGCTCGCCGAATTCGGCGCGCTCCACCCGCTGCTGACCCGCCATTTCGACGTCGACGGCCCGGTGATGGCGGTGCAGATTTTCCTCGATGCCATTCCCGCCAAGCGCGCGAGCGGCCCGGCGCGCGCGGCGTTCACTCCGCCTGCACTGCAATCGGTGCGCCGCGACTTTGCGTTTCTGGCCCCGACCAGCCTAACCGCCGCCGAACTGGTCCGCGCGATCCGCGGCGCCGACAAGGCGAGCATCGTCGATGCCCGCCTGTTCGACCGCTTCACCGGCCAGGGCGTGCCCGAGGGGCAGGTGAGCCTGGCGGTCGAGGTCGAGTTGCAGCCGGTCGAGAAGAGCTTCACCGATGCCGAGCTGAAGGCGATTGCCGACAAGGTGGTCGCGGCGGCAGCGAAGGTTGGGGCGGTACTTAGGGGGTGAGGTGGCCGTGCGCGGTTTTTTAGCGAAGGGGTAACATGCGCACCCGGCTCAGCATTTGCAAAAAGAAGCTTTCCTACCCTTCGAGTGAGGAGGCACTAGCTGCCGCTTGGCGATCCGAATTACAACTCCGGACGTACCGCTGTGACCGCTGCCAATTGTTCCATTTAACCAGCCGAACAAAGGGCAAGCTCATACCGCAAAGCGGTAAATGCCCGTTTCCATGACTGATCATAAGCAGTCAGGCAGACTTTGGTTTTCACGTGACCAAAAGCGACCATTTACGGCAACGCCGGTTCAGTCTCTTCCCCCGGCCCATGGCTCGATCCGGACCATCGCCCGCTCGTAAAGATCCGATGCCACTAGAATGGCGAGCCATTCGCTGACCCGTTGCGGCGCGCAGGCCGCAAACCATGCGGCGTCTACCCCAGCGAACTGCCGCACAAAGGGAAAGATCGCGATATCATTGAACCCCGGCTGCGCACCGCCAAGAAAGTTCAGATCTGCGAGCCGCGTATCGAGTTCTGCCAGAATCGCCAATCCAGCCGCGCGGCTCGCAAGCGGGTCTGCATCGTATCGCGCGGCATATTTATAGCGGTCGAGGTGATGTTTGAACGCACTGTCGAACAGCCCGACCAATTCCGCATCGACGCGCGCGTGCCAGTTCTCGGGATCGTGCTGCTCCAGAGCCCAGTGCATGATGTCGATGCTCTCGTCGATCACCGTCCCGTCCATCAGCACGAGCACGGGCACCGTTCCCTTGGGCGACGCGGCCAACATGGCGGCGGGTTTGTGACGCAACACCACCTCGCGATGGGCATAGGTGGTACCGCTCACCATCAGCGCCATCCGCGCCCGCATCGCATAGGGACAGCGGCGAAAGCTGTAGAGGATCGGAACATCGGACATAGCGGGCGCCATAGGCCGACGAAAGGTCGGTTGCCAGCCGTCAAACCGTAGGGATCGTCCCGCCGTCAATCACATATTCGGTCCCCGTTATCGACGCGGCGCGGTCCGATGCGAGGAAGGCGATCAGGTTCGCGACCTCTTCGGGCTTTGCCGGGCGGCCCAGCGGGATGCCGCCGAGCGAGGCCATGATGATCGCCTTGCCGCCTTCATAATCGGTCCCCGCGTCGCGTGCGAGGCGTTCGGCGAGCGCCACCGATGCTTCGGTCTCGATCCAGCCTGGAGAAACGCGAACGACGCGGACGCCCTTGGGCGCGACCTCTTTCGACAAGGCCTTGCTGTAGGTCGAAAGCGCCGCCTTGGCCGCGGCATAGCCGGTCGTCGCTTCGGGCAAGGGCAACTGCCGCTGAATCGACGAGACATGGACGACGACGCCCGACCCTTGCGCGGTCATCGCCGGGACGAGTGCGCGGTCGAGCCGGACGGCGGGAAAGAGGTTGAGCGCAAGCTCGCGCTCCCAATCCGCGTCGGTCAGTGCGGCAAAGCCGCCGCCCGGTGCCGATGAGCCGCCGAGCATGTGGACAAGAATGTCGATCCCGCCGAGACGGTCGAGCGCTGCTTGGGCTACGCGTTCGCATCCTTCGGCGCTTGTCAAATCGGCGGCGACGAACATCGCGTCGGGTCCGCCCTCAGGCGAGGTCCGTGCGACGGTGAGCACTGCGGCGCCGAGGTCGCGGAGCAAATCGGCGGTTGCCTTGCCGGCGCCTTTGGTGCCCGAGGTGACGAGGGCGCGCTTTCCGGTGAACGACAGAAAGCCGGTCATGGCAGAATCTCCAGTTCGGCGATGCGATCGCCGATGAGCACGAAATGATAGGTGAGGGCCGCCGGGCTGCTTGGGAAGTTACCCGTCACCGTGGCCCGAACGCTGATGCGGTCGCCTTCGGTTTTCATGTCGAACGGTGCCGCCTGATGCGCATATTGCTGCTTGGCATCGCGCCACCAAGCTTCGATCTGGTCATGGCCTTGGTACGAGTGACCCTCATCCTGTACGAGCGCATCAGCGACGAAGGCTGTCATCAGCGCGGCGCCGTCGCCGCGCCGGTCGGCGTCGAAATAGGTTTGAACGGGATGGGGCAGTTGCATGACGAGTCTCCAATCTTGGGCTTGCTTGCCATCTAACCGCGTGGCATCATCCTTATAAGCAGGCCAATACTGGATGTTCTGATGAAAAAAATGGGATAATGACACGACTTGCGCTGCGCGATTTCGACGCTGTGATGGCGGTTGCGCGGCGCGGATCGTTTCGGCAGGCGGCGATTGACCTCGGCCTTTCGACGACCGCGCTCAGCCACATGATCGCGCGGATCGAGGCCGAGCTGGGCGTGCGCCTGTTCAACCGCACGACGCGCAGCGTCGCGCTGACCGACGCGGGCCATATTTTCGTCGACCGGATCGGCCCGTCGCTGCTTGACGTTCGCGAGGCGATCGAGATTGTCCGGGCGCGCGGCGAAACGCCGTCGGGGACGCTGCGCATCAACGCGCCGCCGTTTGCGGCGCGATCGGCGCTGGCGGCGCTGATCCTGGAATATGCGCGCCGCTATCCGGGCGTCCATGTCGATGTGGTGACCGACGGACGGCTGGTCGATATTGTCGCCGAAGGGTTCGACCTGGGCGTCAGGGTCGCGTCGTTGGTCCCCACCGACATGATCGCGCTGTCGCTGGGCGAAGCGCAGCGCTTTGCCGTCGTCGCGTCGCCCGACTATCTTGCCGCGCACGCGCCACCGCGCGTGCCCGCCGACCTGGCCCGTCACGCCTGCATCCGCGTGCGCCTGCCCGATGGCGCGCTCTATCGCTGGTATTTCGAGAATGGCGCTGAGACGGCACAGATCGATGTCAGCGGCCCGATGACAATCGACGATGTGACGATCGCGTGCGCGGCGGTGGTTGCGGGGGTCGGCATCGGCTTCTTTTTCGAACAGGACGTGATCGCCGACATCGAGGCGGGAACACTCATCCGTCTGCTCGATGACTGGACCCCGCCGTTTCCGGGCCTTGCGCTTTATTACCCGGGCCGTCGTCACCCCTCGGCCGGACTGGCGGCGTTTCTGGCGCTCGCGCGCGAGCTGGGACGCAAGGCCTAAGCCGCGACCGCTTCCTTCCTCTGGCTCGTTGCCGCTTCGAGCAGACGCTCTTCCAGCGACTTCACCCGCGCCGGACCGTCGATCTTGTCGCCGATCAGATCGGTGATGTAGAAGGTGTCGACCGCGCCTTCGCCGTCACACACAACAGGTTTGCCCGTACGCCCCGTGCCTCTGCGGTGCCAAGCCTCCCGCTGAGGTCCGCCAGTCCGCCGAACCTACCGTGGCTTGTGACGAGCCCGGTGACGCGGGTGACCGCCGCGGTACGAATGGTCATGGTACCAAGCGTGCAGCACTGCCATTGCGGGGCGAGGAGATGAGCGGGCCGATTGCAGGCCATCCTTGCTTGAGTGGATTCCAGATAGCTCACATTCCGCAAAATCCCGCATGGCCGGTGTTCAGCGAGCAATTGTCGGTTGGCGAACCTTTCCAGGTTGCCGAAGGTACGGCAGCCCAGCGTTCGGACGTTTACAGGAGCCGCCTCTCCGACATGCGTCGAGCTTTGTAGCGGGCTGTTGGGATAGCCCCGATGACCCTTGCCATCGTGGCCCATAGCATTACAATCATCATACAAAGGAGTGCCAATGCGATATGGTTCGGATCACAAGGCTGAGTCCAAAAGCCGCATTATCGAAGCGGCGGCGAAGCAGCTTCGTGCCAAGGGACCACACCGGGTTTCGGTTGCGGAGATCATGTCCGGCGCCGGTCTGACGCATGGCGCGTTTTATGCCCATTTCGACTCCAAGGATGCGCTCGTTGCCGAGGCGGTCCTGGAGATGTTTGCGGACGCGGGCGAACGCGCCGGGGGGCTTCAGGATTTGCCGGTGCACGAGGGTGAGGACCTCCGCGCAGCCTTGCGCGCCTTTCTGAAAAGCTATCTGTCGGCATCGCATCGTGACAGGCCCGATCGGGGCTGTCCCCTGCCGACTTTGGCGGCTGATATGGGACGGAGTGAGGCCCATGCCCGCGCAAACTTTGTTATCGGCTTGAATCGGATGACCGACCGCATCGAAGACGCACTGTCGCGTTTGCCGCGCACCAATGCTGCTGCGGATGCAAGAGCCGTGGTCGCGCAAATGGTCGGCGCCGTCAGTCTGGCCCGGGCAGTCGGCCCTGGCGTTCAGTCCGATGCGATCCTGCGCGATTGTTTCGACGCGATCGTCGAAAGGCTGGCCTTGTGAGCGCGGATAGAACGTCGGCAGACGCGCCCAATGGCTTGACGCGGGTTCGAGCCTTGCTGGCCGCAGGCGGACGTCCCCCGATCGGCGAAACGCTCGACTTCGCGCTTGTCGAAGTCGAATATGGCCGCGCGGTGTTTGAAGGGGTGCCAGGTCGGCATGCTTACAATCCGATGGGTACAATCCATGGCGGCTATGCGGCAACGCTGCTCGATTCGGCCTGCGGCATCGCTGTGGCAAGCCGCCTGACGCACGATCAGAGCTTCACGACGCTCGAGCTGAAAGTCGCTTATCACAAGGCGATGACGGAAAAGACCGGCAAGGTTCGCGCCGACGGCGTCGTGATCAGCATGGGTCGCAGGGTCGCATTCGTCGAAGCACACCTGACCGACGCCGCGGGAACCCTGCTCGCTTCGGCCACCTCGACCTTGCTGGTGATGTCAGCGTGACCGTTGCCATCGGCACCGCTGAGTTGGATATGCCGAGGTCGCGCGACGCGCGTGGCGACATGCTGCTCTCGGGCGCGATACTGCCCACATTGCTCCGGCTGACCTTGCCGAACCTGATCGCGCTATGCTCTGCCGCGATCGTATCTATCGCTGAAACCGCCTATGTTGGGTCGCTCGGCGTCGCATCGCTGGGCGGCATCGCGCTCGCCTTCCCCATCTTCATGCTGATGCAGATGCTGTCCGCAGGCGCGATGGGTGGTACGGTGTCGGGAGCGGTGAGCCGCGCGCTCGGCGCGGGTGACCGCGATCGCGCAGAGGCGCTGGCGCTCTGCTCGCTCGTCATCGCGGCTATATTTGGGCTGGTCTTCACCGCTGCGGTGCGGGCTTTTGGCCCTGCCGTATACCGCGCAATGGGCGGATCTGGCGCGGTACTCGGTGAAGCGCTTGCGTTCTCCAACGTAGCCGCCTGGGGCATCACCGGAATCTGGCTGACAAATATCCTCGCGTCCATCGCGCGCGGCTCTGGCAACATGGTTGTGCCCGCGGCAACTTTGCTGGCGGCCGGCTTTGGCCAGGTTGTCGTTGGCGGCGTCCTTGGTCTTGGCCTCGGGCCGTTCCCTCGGCTCGGCATGGCGGGCGTCGCCGCCGGACAGTTGGCAGCATTCTCGTTCGCCGGCGTTTTCCTGCTATGGCACCTCAGATCCGGCGACGTGCGTCTTCCGCTCCGCTTTGCCAGCGGACTATTGTCGATCGAGCGGTTCATGGACATCTTGCGCATCGGCGCGGTGGCGATGCTGTCGCCGCTGTTATCGGTTGCTGCGATCCTCGTGCTCACAGGCATTGTGGCGCGCTTCGGCCCGCAAGCACTTGCCGGTTATGGTATCGGCGTTCGACTGGAATTCCTTCTGATCCCGATTGCCTTTTCGGTCGGGGTCGCATCGGTGCCGATGGTCGGGACAGCTATCGGCGCAGCGAATCTCGATCGTGCGCGAAAGATCGCCTGGACGGCCGGCGGGGTTGCAGCCGTCACTCTGGGTCTTCTCGGCCTCGTCGCCGGTCTGTTTCCCTGGCTGTGGGTTGATCTGTTCACCAGCGCGCCCGACGTGCGCGATGCGGCTTATGCCTATTTGCGCATTGCCGCGTTCGGATTTGCCTTCTTTGGTCTTGGGCTTTGTCTCTACTTTGCCTCGCAAGGCGCAGGCCGTGTCGGCGGCGCGATCGTCGCCCAGGCGCTGCGGCTCGCGGTTATCGTCATCGGCGGATCAATGTTGGTCGAACACTCGGCCCCGCTCTGGGGTGTGTTCGCGCTGTCTGCCGGGGCTATGGTAACGATGGGCATCGGTACCGCGCTGTTCGTCCGGCTAAGCCGGTGGGAATGAATGCGGGGATGCGCGTCGAACCGATCCCCGATGACACCGCGGCGCTCTGTTCGCCTCGTTCGTCGATTTTCGCTGCTTGCGAAAGGCCACGAAAAATTGCCGCCCGGCGGCCGATTGCCATCACTGGAGTAGCAACAATCTGGACAGTTGGCCATCCCTGCGCCGCGACGATGAAATCTTAGCGGTTTCGGTCCTCAGGAGATATCGACAGCCAGATACGGCAGCCAAAACGCTAGGCCGACGAGAGGGGAGGTTGATCGCCCCTCATGGCGGCGGCGGGTTCCCCCCATCCGTTTCCTGGCGCTTGCCACCAAACCACATGGCCCGCAGGACATTGTCCTTCTTGCGGTCATGGTGCCAGAAAGCCGCAAAAAGGTGCAGACTGACGATGGTCAGCAGCAGCCATGACAAACCGAAGTGCGCCCAATAGGCAGGCCCCACCAATGGTTTTGACTTTTCGATAATGCCGGGGATTGTGAACAGCCCAAAGAATTTGGTGGGGCTCCCGAATGCCGAGGATGCAATCCAGCCCGACAGGGGTACGATGAACATCAAGGCATAAAGCGACCGGTGGGTCCACAGGGAAAGCCGCTTTTCGAGCGGAGCGAGTTCCGCCGTTTGCGGCTTCGGGTTTCGCCATTTCCAGAACAAGCGCAGGATCAGAAGGAGCAGCAGCACCAAGCCGATTGCCTTGTGCCAATGGATATACTGGATGAACACCGGCGCGGAGGATTTAAACCATGGCATACTGTCGTTCACATGCAGCACGAAGACCGACGTGCCGATGATCCCGATCGCCATGACCCAATGAAAGAGCTTTGCTCCCAAGCCCCAACTGGTCGCCGTGTTGCGCAGACCCATGATCGGCCCCCGACCTAGAACCGATATTCGATCGACGCGCCAAATTGCTGCTTGCGCGGCGCCGACACAGCAAAATCGCGAAAGAATGTCGTCTGCGAAAGACCCGTGAGCGGGTTTGTGCGGCGCAACAGGCGATTGAAGTCGAGCAAACGCGTGACCACCAGCGGTGTCTTGTCGTTGAGCAGGTTGCGCGCAAAGATCGTGAACGTCCAGTTCTGGCCCTCAAGCCCGACGCTGGCATTGAGATTATAGCTGTCACCGGCGTAGTTCAGATTGTCCACCTGCGAATATCGCTTGGATTCATAAGCCAAGTCGCCGCGCACGAAGAAACCTGTGTTGGCGGACACCGGGGCGTTGATCTCTGCGGTTGCAATGAATTGGTGCGTCGGCGTTTGCGGCAGGCGATTGCCGGAGACATCGCCTTCCAGATTGTCAGCGTCGGCAGGATTGCGGACGCCGCCCGGCAAAAAGCCGGGTCGGCCATCGGTATCGTAGATTTCTTCGGTGGTGTCGTCGTAAAATTCCTTGAATCGGGCATCCACGTAAGTGTAGCCGCCGCGCAGGAACAGCCACGGCGCAGGGCGGCCCGAAAGGTCGATTTCGAAGCCCTTGATTTCCGACTTGCCGGCATTCTGGATAAAAACGACGCTGTTTGGCGTGTTGTTGGTACGGATATAGGACTCACCGCGACTGAGTTGCTGGCTCGTCCAATCGGTAAAAAATCCCGCCACGGTGAAGTTCAGCACGTCGGCCAAGCGACCCTTGGCGCCAAGTTCATAGCTCCATGCGCTTTCCTCGTCGAAAATATCGAACCCGGCGGCGGCGAAGGCGTCGAGGTCCTGCTGGCGGGCATCGATGGGAAAGGCATTGAAACCGCCCGGCTTGTTGCCCTTGGCGACGGTAGCGTAAATGTTGAGATCGCGTCCCGCCTTGTAGCTGGCCGTGAAGCGCGGCAAAAAGGCATTGAACTTGGCGCGCCGGATATCGGTGGGCGCGGGCGGCGCGGCATTGTTCGACCCGACGGGCGCAAGCACCTCGGTGGACCCGATGATCGTCTCTCTCTGGTAACGCGCTTCGCCGCTGACAGTGAGCGCGCCGATTTCGGCCTCGATCATGCCAAACACCGACTTCGACCTTACGCCGTCGGCGCTGTCGAACGTGCGCCGGGTGCGGTTGGTGTTGGTGAACTGAAATCCAGCCAGGCTGTCGTCGCGATAATAATATACCCCGGCCAGCGCCCGGATCGGTTTATCCTGCGGTGACATCACCCGGATTTCCTGACTCCAGTCGCGTGTCCGCGATTGATCGACAGCAAAGGCAGCATTGGCGCTCGGCAAGAGGGTGTTGTCTTGGCCGGTAATCGAATTGTTGCGATTATAGGCACTCGTCGAGGTCAGGCTCCAGCCGCTGTCCGTGCGTCCGGTCAGCACGAGCGACGAGCGAAAGAATTTGCGGTTGAGGCCATCGAAGCCCGCGGCTTCAATTTCCCGGTTGTTATAGGCGTAGGACGGCAGGATTTTGACTTCCCCGCAGTAGAAGCCCCGCCGCGCGGTCGGGGTCGTGGGGAAAGGAATGTTGGTGGTGATCGGCGGCGCGAAGCAGTTGTTCTTTGCCGACCCCTGAAAGCCGTAAATATAGCCCTTGTCGATGTCCTTGCTCCAGCCCACCGATGCCAGCGCTTCGAAGTTGTCGCCGGGGGTGAAATGGAGGCGGCCGCCCACGCTGTAGCTGCGCTGCGCGCCAAGATCGCGCGCGCCGCTGTCGGCGTTCACATAGTCTCCGCCGAAATGATAATAGCGCCCGTTGATCTCGGCCTTAAGGACGTCCTTGATCAGCGGACCCGAGATGAAGCCCGACAGTTCGCGATTGTCATATTCGGCGACGAGGAAACGGGCGCGGCCCGACAGTTCGTTCGCCGGCTTTCGCGTCACATAATTGATGGCACCCGAAAAGGTCTGGCGACCGAACAGTGCCGATTGCGGACCTTTAATGACTTCGACGCGCTCGAGATTGTCGAGTGCGTAGCTGGCGATATTGTCCGACACAAAGATGCCATCGACAAAAAAGGCGGCGTTCGGAGCGCCCACGACCGATGACATCCCGCGGATCGACGGGCGGACACCGGCGCCGCCGCCACCGCCCGTCCGGCCGAAACCCTGACGATAGGAGAAGCCCGGCGTCTGTGCAGCAAGATCGGACACATTGACCATTTTGGCCCGTTCGATCTGCGCCGCGTCCACGACGGAGATTGTCAGCGGCACATCCTGCAAGCTCTCTTCGCGTTTACGCGCCGTTACGATAATGACATTTTCGTCATCACCCTCGGTGACGCCCGCCTGATTGTCGCCCTGCGCAATGGCCGGAACCGATACCGAACAAAGCAACACCACCGCCGAAATACCCTGAAGCCTCATCAACACCCCTCCCGAGACGGCCGCGCCCTGTGTCACGTCGGCCCTATATTTGTCCGGACTTTTACTAATATGTCCGGACAACTTGTCAACGGCTTTCGGCGCCGGTAGGAAGCAGCAGGGGAGGCCCCTCAGCGCGAGCTACGGCGCGGGAGCAGGTCGGCGGTTCTGGTTGATGGCATCGGGATCGAACTCGAAAAGACCGGGCCTGATCGGTGCCCCGATCTCGACGCTGCGCCAGCGCACCCGGTTCGCCATAACGCCGTTATAAAACAGCGTTACCTCGCGCGCCTGCACCCAATTCTGATCGGTCAGCCGGATGAAATCGTCATATTGCCGTTCATGCCAGCCGCGCGGAGACTGAAACGCCATGTAGCGGATGAAGTGGCTTTCCTTGTCGAAACCGAACAGCGTGGACTCGCCGCGCGCGTCATATATGCGGACCAGATCCACGGCGTGACCCGCCACCTCGCGGCTTGGCGCCCGTTCCATCCGCAACGATTTGGCGAGCGCGGATCGGATGATTCCGAATCCGAAATTGCTCGCCCAATAGGCTTCCGCTTCGGCCGCAGGCATGACGCCCTTGTCGGTCCATGTGGCGATGCCGTCGTAGCCGACCGCGAACATGAGCGCGCCCGATGCGCGCGCTTCAATCCGCACCTTGCCGTCAGCGCCATGGGCGGAATCGCGATCCGGGTTCATCTCGCGCCACATTCGATATTCATCGGCCCGGCTGACCGGTTCGGCCCGGTCGGTGCCAAAAAATTCGGCCTCGCCGGCAAGAACCAGCGTGCCGGGCGCAAGCCAGGTTTCGCCTCCATGGGCCGCGACCGCGCGGGCAACGATCGCGCGGGCATCCGGTGGCGGCTCCGCCGCCGAGGAACCGATACCCAGCAGCGCGGCTGCGAACAACAGCAGGCCTCTCATCCTCCACCTCTCAATTTGTCCGGACATATTCTAAATCACGCCGATATCATCTAAGGTCGGCGGATGCGAATCATCTTGCTGCTCGGCCTGCTCATCTTCCTGTCCGCAAAGGCGCTGGGTCTCGGCCCATTGCAGCCACCCGCCGGCATCTGGACGAATACCGAGGATGTCTATTTCGCGGAGGAAGAAGGGCGAGCGAAAGCGCCTTGGACGGGCTTTCGTTTTGACCAGGATGGGAACTGGCAACGCATCGATCACGCTGGTCAGCCGATGTCCGCCTGGCAGCGGGATCCGGTACCCGGCCTTCGGACAAGAGGGCAGGATGGCTGGGAGATTGGCGGGAGCGAACTGCGCCGGGCGCGCGATTTCGAATGCTGGGTGTCGCGGCGGAAATTTGCGGGAAAGCCAGACGGCACCGACGACTGGACCTTTGACGCGAAGCTGGTGACGTTCGACCAGGGCGGCCGCATTGCCGTTGAGGGCGCAGGCGCGCCGCCGGTCGAGCTGCGCTTGCGCAACGTGACCTGGGCGAAAGGATCGAAAAACAAGCCTGCCCTGGTGCTCTATATTCATAAGCCCGGCGAGGACCGCGCGATATCCTACGGCTGGGCGTCGCCCGACGCCGAGCTGGTCGGGATCAACCTGCGCTGGGTGCAGGCCAGCTGTTCGCTGCGGGCGATGTAAGCCAAGCGTTCAATCGAGCGAAAATTCGACAAGTTCCACCAGCTCGCCGGCCGCGCCAATAGTGGTCGCGCTGCGTTGGCCGCCATAAACAACCCCGCCGTAGCGCGCCGGATCGGCGATCCATGGGCATCGACACGCATCCAGATCGGCTACGGCAAGCGTAAGCATGGCGTTTCCCGGCGGCAGACGACCCGGCTCAACCGGCCGCGCGGTGGCCGCAGCGGGGTAATCGTCGATTTCGACGATCGGCAGGCGCCCTTTCTGAACCATCGTCAGCCCGGAGGTCGTGTTTGCGGGCAGTCCGAACGCCTGGTTGATCATGCTATATTCGATGACGTAGCTGTCGCCTTCATCAAAACCCAGCGCATCACGATACCATTGCACCGCGGCCGCCCGATCCGGTGCAGCCAGAATGGCGATGAATATCGCGTCGATCGACGATTTCGCCTTGGGCAAGTCGTTCGATGGGGTGTTGCAACGCACCTCGTTGAAATAAATCATTTCCTTTCCCGTCCCATGCACCTGCATGGCGACGAAATAGGGCAATCCCTCAATCTCTTTGGGCGGGCCGACGATGTCGAAGCCGCTGCCGGCGATCCGCTCCGGCCAGCCGAAGACGTCTTGCACAGTCAGTTCGTACGACGCCCAGCCAAAAGTGCGCGTCGGCACGAAATCGGCGGGCAGCGGCTGCTCGACGAGGCGGATGAAGCAATGGGCGCCGCTTTGCGGCTGGAGCGTGGCCATCCGCGCGCCCGCGCTCGCGGGGCAGCCCCAGCTCGCAGCTAGGGCGGGGTCGAGCGGTTCGTCGGCCAGCAGCGCAAGCCCAAGGCGGCCGTGGTAGTCGGCGAGCGCCGAGTCCATGTCGGGCACCGTCACGATGCCGCCAACGATGGCACCATGGGTGGGGGTCAATTGCCGAACTCCGGATTGCGTTTCTCGACAAAAGCGCGCGTTCCCTCGGCAAAGTCGGCGCCGGTGAAAGCTTCGGAAAAGATGACAAGCGTTTCTGCATCGTCGGCGACCTGCCCGTCGAGGACGCGGCGGACGAACGCCTTGCTCTGCCGCACCGAATGTGACGAGGCGGCCAGGATCGCGGCCGCAAGCGCGTTCGGCGTATCGGCGATCGCTTCGACCAAGCCGATGCGCAGCGCCTCAGCCGCATCGATCAGCGCGCCGGTGAACAGGATGCGCTTCGCCTGCCCCGGCCCGACCAGATCGACGAGCAGCTTCACATCGTGCAGCGGATAGACGAGCCCGAGCTTTGCCGGGGTGATGCCGAACCGCGCCGCAGGCGTCGCAATGCGCAGGTCGCAGGCCAGCGCCAGGCCGCAGCCGCCGCCGACGCAGTCGCCCTCGACAAAGGCGATGGTGGGCAGCGGCAACCGCGCCAGATCGTGCTGCACCCGGTTGATCGCGGCCTGATTGGCGGCGCGCCATGCGGCATCGTCCCTGTTGGCCAGCAATTCGCGAATGTCGGCGCCGGCGCAAAAGGGGCCGGGCGCCGCCGCGCGCAGGATCAGCAGTCGCACCCCCGGGTCGGCGGCCGCCTGTTCCAGCAGCGCGGGAAGCGCGGTCCACATCGCCATATCAAACGCGTTGCGTTTGTCGGCGCGGTCGATCAGCAGGTGCGCGGTCGCGCCGTCGATGGCGAGCCGCAGCGTCATGCCGGTTGCGCCGCGGCGAAATGGTCGGCGATCGCCTTGCGGGTCGTCACCCACACGCCATCATGAGCGCGGACATGGCGGAAGAATTCTTCCAGCGCCCAAATCCGCCCCGGCCGGCCGATGATGCGCAGGTGCAGCCCGAGGCTCATCATTTTTGGATGGCCCTCGGCCCCTTCGCGGTACAGCTGGTCGAAATTCGCCTTGGCATAATCGAGCCACTGGCGCGGGGTCAGCGCCGGGTCTGTCCACATCTTCATGTCGTTGCTGTCGAGCTGATAGGGGACAATCACCAGCGGCCGGCCGGGGACGGTATCGCGGTCCCAGAAGGGCACGTCGCCCGAATAATCGTCCATATGATAGGCAAAGCCCTCCTCGATCAACAGCCGGCGGGTGTTGTCGGTGAGCAGGTAGCGCGACAGCCAGCCATACGGCCGGACACCGCAACTCCGTTCGATGCTCGCCACCGCCTTGCGGATGAAATCGCGCTCCTCGCCCTCATCCATCTTGAACTGGTGGACCCAGCGCCAACCGTGGCTGATCGGCTCATGCCCGAGCTCGACGATCGCCGCGGCGATTTCGGGGTGATTTTCCAGCGACAGCGCCGCGACGGTCCAGCTGGCCATGATATCATAGCGCTGCAGCAGCTTGACGATACGCGGCGCGCCCGCCTTGATGCCATAGAGATAGTTGGATTCGTTGGAATAATTGCGCATCTTTGACTTGACGAAGACGCCCAGCTCATCAACCGGCTCCATCCCGCGGTCGCCCCGCGCGATGGTCATCTCGCTGCCTTCCTCGACATTGACCACCACCGACAGCGCCAGCTTGGCGCCATCCGGCCAGTCGATCCGCTCTTCCTTCAGCACATGGGTCTCCGTCTGCTCGGTCATCTCAATGCATTTCCTCACCGCCGCTGACGTTCAGCGCCTCGCCGCTGACGTAAAAGGCGTCGTCGCTCGCCAGCCACGCACAGGCGGCCGCCGTATCCGACGGCAGGCCGGGGCGCCCCATCGGGTTCCTGGCACTCATGTTCTTAAGATAGGCCTCGACGCTGCCGAAGCCCAGCAGCTTCGAGAAATAGGCGTTCTGCTGCGCGCCGAGTCCCGTCGTTACATGGTTGGGGCACACTGCATTGACGGTGATGCCGTGCGCGCCGAGTTCGACCGCGCTTGCGCGGGTCAGCCCGACCATGCCGTGTTTCGACGACACATAGGCCGGCAAGTGCGGAAAGCCGGTTTTGGCCGCTTGGCTCGCGATATTGATGATCCGCCCGCCCTGCCCGCGCCGCACCATGTCGCGCGCCGCCGCCTGGGTACAGTAAAAAGCGCCCGACAGGTTGACCGCGATCACTGTCGCCCAGTCGGCAGGATCGACGTCGAGCAGCGGCTTCATCATGAAGCCTATTCCTGCATTGTTGACCATGATATCGACGCCGCCAAAGCGCGCTGCCGCCTGTTCGACCAGCACGGCACATTGCGCGGCATCGGACACGTCGCACGCGATCGTCGCCACTTGCGCGCCGCGCGCCGCGAGTTCGGTCGCGACCGCTTCGGCCTCGGCATCGATGGCGAGGTCGGAGACCACACAATTGGCGCCTTCGTCGGCGAACCGCTGCAAGATCCCCTGCCCCAGACCGCGCTGCTTGCCCGATCCTGTGACGACCACCGTCTTGCCCGCAAAGCGCGCCATGATCACAGATCCTCGGTCAGGATGAAGGTCGGATTGTCGGTGAACTGGCCGAATGCCGCCGCGACCTTTTGAAATTCGGCGTCCGACACGTCGGCGACGAACGCATCCATGCCATGAATGTCGATGACCTCGATATAGTCATAGGGCGGCGCCGCGTCGGACCCGAACAGGCCGGTGGCGCGGTGGACGGTAAAGGCGGCGACGCTCCCCAGCGCGTTGACGCCGGGAATGTCGGTGCCGCGCGCCCACGCCTCATAGTCCGCAGCGCTGGCGCCGTCCTTCAGGTTGAACAGACAGATGATGCGCATTTTGGTTTCTCCCATCATGGCGCGCGATAGGCGCAAAGCGTTGAATCGATCTGGCGGGCGAGCGCGAACAACGCCGCCTCCTGCCCCGCTGCCCCGACCAGTTGGACGCCGACCGGCAGGCCGTCGTCGGTCCACCCCGCGGGCAGTGCCAGCGCCGGTAGCCCGGCGATATTGGCGAGGCAGGTGAAATCGGCCTGCGCCGCAGGTTCGGGGCCGTCGTGCGAAAAGGCCGGGTTCGGACAGGTCGGCAGGATCAGAAAGCCATGCGCCGCGACGAAATCGCGCAGTTGCGCGCGTGTCCGCGCCAGCACTGCCGCGTCGGCAGCCCTGTCGGCGTCAGAGCGGCGCGGACCATAGGTCAGCAGCTTGGCAAGATGCGGCGACAGGTCCGGAACTTCGGCCAGATGTTCGGCCATGGTGCGCGACACCTGAATGAACCCGGCAAAGCGCACGCGACCCGGCGGGTGATCGAGCCGCACCGCCACCGGCGGCTGCGGCAGCGCCGCACAGGCTGCGGCAAAGGCCCGTGCCACGGCAGGATGCAGCTCGACACCATGATCGGCGAGCGTACACCCCGCGCCTGCGGTCGGCACCGCTGTCCCGACCTCCGAAATCAACTCTGCCGTCCGTTCCAGCAGATCGAGGTCGCGGGCGAGCGGGCCGATGGCGTCGAGCGCCAGGTCAGCGGGTTCCAGCCCGTCCTGGCTGACGCGCGCGGTTGCCGGTTTGAAGCCGTAAACGCCGCAATGCGCCGCCGGGATGCGCACCGACCCCATGGTGTCGGTGCCAAGCGCGATGCCGCACAGCCCCGCCGCGACCGCCGCGCCGCTGCCACCCGACGAGCCGCCGGGCGACCAGCCGGGCCGGTGCGGATTATGCGTTCGGCCATAATGGGGATTGTCGGTCTTGGCCCCCAGCGCCGCCTCTTCCATGTTGAGCGTGCCAAGGATCGCCGCCCCCGCCGCGCGCAGCCGCGCGACGCAGTCGGCGTCACGATCCGCGATACGGCTGCGAGACGCCGCCAGCCCGCCGGTCCATGGCAGGCCCTTCATCATGATGTTCGCCTTTACCCCCACAGTCAGCCCCGCCAGCGGGCCATCGCCAAACGCCGCGCCCTCATCCCAGTCGAGGAAAGCGTGGAGCGGCGCGTTGGCCGCCTTCAGGGCCCCGAAATCGATCAAAGCCCGCGCTCGTCGATCAGCCGCAGCGGCTTTTGCCGTCGGTCGATCTCGGTCGCCGCGGCGGTGTCGCCCGGTTCGACCAGACAAATCTCGACCTCGACGCCCAGCCCTTGCTTAAGGAGTACGCCGAGCGCGGCCGCGTCGGTGCCGCCGCGGCTTTCCAGCGTCACCGTCATCGCGTCGCGCTGCGCCGCGTCGCGGCGCAGGTGACAGACATATTCGCCGGTCAGGTCGCCGCGATTTTCGATGATCGCGCCGATCGCATGGGGAAAGACGTTGATGCCGCGCAGCTTGACCATATTGTCGCTGCGCCCCTTGAACCCCACGATACGCTTGAATGCCAGTTCGCCGCGGCCATCGAGTTCGTGGGTGATGTCGTGGGTGTTGAAGCGTATGCACGGCGCGACGTCGCGCTTGTACAGACAGGTGACGACCATGTCGCCGGTGCCGCCCCGCGCCACCGGCTGCCCGCTGTCTACGTCGAGCAGCTCAAGATATTGCGCATCTTCCCACACGTAGAGGCCATCGCGGTCAGGCCCTTCGCCGGCGATCGCGCCGGTGTCGCCGACGCCGTACCAGTCATAGGCCCTGGCGCCGTGCCACGCCGCCTCGGTCGCTTTGCGGTCCTCGGTCCCCAGATGGCCGATAATCATCTTGATGTTGATGCGGTCGAACAGGCCGTCCGCCTCCGCCTGCGTCGCCAGTTTGCGGATATAATCGACGAAACCGACCAGGCAGGTGACGCCGAAATCGGCCATCAGCCGCACCTGGTTCGCCGAACGCGTCTCGATGCCCGTGCCTGCCGACAGAAAGATCGAGTTGGTGAAATGCGTCACCGCCTCGCGGATATAATGGCCGCCGTTGATCATGCCGTGGCCGTACACCGACTGGACGACATCGGCGGGCGACAGCCCCATCCAGCGGTACATGCGCCCGACGAGCAGATTGCCGACCTCGCGCCCCCACGGCCCGAACATCAGCACCTGCGGCTTGCCGGTGGTGCCGCTCGTGGTGTGAAAGATGGCGGGCGGCCGGTCGGCGCCGCCGAGCCCGGCGAAATCGCCATAGGGCGGATGCGCGTGGATGGAGGCCATCAGGTCGGATTTGTCGTATACCGGCAGCTTGCCGATATCGGCCAACCCGCGAATGTCGCCGGGTTCGATGCCCTGTGCGCCCCACAATCGCTGATAAAAGGGGATCTGCCAGCCGCGCTGCATCAACTCGCGGAACTGCGCGTCCTGGATGGCGAACAATTCATCGCGGCTCATGCTGCGATAACGCGCGGTGAAAGCATCGCCGACGGGATAGTCGGTCAGCATCCGGCGATGGTCGAGCGCCTCGAAATAGGTCGGAAAACTCATTGCGGCTCCGTGAAATATGCAAGCGGTTGGTAAAAGATGCGCGGATGAGCATCTGCGGAAGCGAGCGCGCGGGTGAGGTCGCGCTTCGCCGCAAGTTCGGCGGCATCGAGCGGATTATCGGGACTGCCCAGCGTGTGCGCGACGGGATGGTCGGTGCGGCGCCCCGCGCCGTCGATGATCGTCAACCGCTGCGGGAACAGCGCATTGGGATCGTCATTGCCGTCGGGAACCAGGCGGACCTTTGCGGCGAGCGCGGCGAGCGCCGAGTCGGCAAAGCCTTCGGGGGTGAAGCGCCGCGGATCGATACGCCCGTCGGTCAGCATCAGCGCCGTCAGGAACGGCAGGCACAGCCGCGCATAGGCCGGAGTCATGTCGGGGCGGTAGGGCCGCCCGACGAGACGGTGGATCAGCGGCGGCGCCGCAAGCTCGATCGCCGCGATGCTTGCCCGATCGGGGGAGAGCGCCGCCAGCGCGCCGAGCATTGCGTGGCTGGCGCGGCCCGAGGGATAGGGCTTCATACTGATCTCGGTGATCCGCCAGACCTGGCCCAGCGTGGCGGCATAGCCGTCGAGTTCGCCATCCTCGAACAGCCTGAAATAGCCGAACGGCCCTTCGATCGGATCTTTCGGCCCGGAGAAGCCCGCGGCGGCCAGATCGCTGGCGACGATGGCGGCGCGTGCGGCGTTGGCGATCTGGAATGGCAGCGTCGGCGATCCTTCGACATGCGCCTGCATGGTCCCCGCCGCCGACGAATAGGCCAGGCCAAGCGCATCGGCGAGCGGCGCGCCATCGAGCCGCGCGACCGCCAGCGCGGCGCCCATCACCCCGGCGACCGCGGGACGGAAAAAGCGCAGGCCACTGGTCGCGCCGATCCCAAGCCCCGCCGCAACATCCACGCCGACGGCCAGCGCCGTTAGTGCGGCGTCCGCGTCGCACCCGCCGCGCCGGTCGATCGCTGCACCCAGCGCCGCGGTGACGACGCTCAGCGCATGGACGACCGCCCCTTCGTGCACCGCATCCCATTCCAGACAATGGATGCGATAGCCGTTGACGAACGCTGCCGACGGCGCGGGGAGCCGTTCCTGCGTACCAAGCAGCCGCGCCTCGCCGCCGGCGCCGAACGCGCGCGCCGCCGCCAGCACCGCCGCCTCGCCCGGTGCATCGACTCCCGCTGCCCCAACCGCCAGCGTATCGGCGAGCAGTCGTTCCGCCGCACCGCGCACATCGGGCGCCAAGCGATGTTCGGCGCCGACAAACTCCAGCAGGGCCGCTGTGGCGCTCATCCCAGCCAATCCTCCAGAAGCATGGTGAGCGCCGTGACATCGTCGCCATGCAGCACCGCCGCGACCGCGCGATCGGCCTCCCCGGGCGCCAGCCCGCCCCATGTCACCAGGCAGCGCAGCTTGGCGACGATATCCGCCTCGCTCACCGGGCGTTCGGGGTCACCGCGTGTGTCGATTAATTCGAGCCCGTTGACGCGCGCGCCGAAATGCGCGGGATAGCGCGCGCTGATCGCGGGATCTTCGGCGACGGTCACCTGCGCGCGCAGCGGCGCCAGCGCGGCGATCGCCTCGGGTGTGAAGTCGGTGGGCTCGGCCTGCCGCCCAGCCGCGATCACCGCGACCGCATGTTGCAGCGAGAATTTCGCCTCGATCTCGGTTCGCGGATCGGGCCGATCGCAAAAGGTCAGCGCATCGGCGTAGGTTTCGACCCGGAACGGCGCGTTCAGCCGGCCGGCGGCGCGCAGTTCCAGCGCGGCGTCGATCGCCGGATGCGCGTGGCGGCACGCCGCAAAGGGTTTGAAACTGACCTCGCCGATGAGCCAGCCCTCGCCCGCACTGCCCAGTTTGCCGGGCGCGCGCGTCATCGCCGCGAACAGCCCCTGCGGACCTTCGAGGATCGCCGCCGGTCCCGTGATTCCCACCGCTGCGGCGCGCGCGGCAGTATGCCCCGTCGCGACCGCGTGATAGACGTGCCACTGTTTCGTCTGCACGTCGTCGTGGCGCATGTGCCACAACCCGCCCGCGACCGACGCCGCATTACCGAGCGCCCAGCCCGTCGCCTCGCGGTTCAGCCCCAATACGCTGGCTGCGGCCGCCGCCGCGCCGATCGTCCCTGCCGTCGCGGTCGGATGCCATTGTGCATAATGATGCGCGTCGAGCGCAGTGCCGACCGCGATCATCGCCTCGTAACCGCGCACTCCGGCTTCGAGCAGCACCGCCATGTCGGTCGGCCCTGCCACCAGCGCCGCCGGCCAGATGACCGGCCCCGGGTGCAGCAATGCGGTGCGATGAACATCATCCATCTCAAGCACATTGCCCAGCAGAGCAGCGTCGGCAAATGCTGTGCCCAGACCGCGCCCGCGACCCCGAATCGGATGGTTTCGCGCCCCGGCAACACAGGCCACCCAGTCGAGCAGGTGCCGCCGCGCGCGCATCCTCTCGCTTTCCCCCACGGTGCGGGCTAGGCTGCTTGCAAGCTGCACGGTAAGGGGCGGATTCATTGCACCATGCCTCCCGTACCGCCCCTATCAAGGAGCTGAATTTGCCGAGCGATATTTCGACGAACGAGGTCGCGATCAAGTCTACGACCCCCCGTTATCTGCAACTTGCCGGGGAATGGCGGGCGGCGATCCTGGCCGGCAGCTTCGCCAACGGCGATCATTTTCCGACCGAAACCGAATTGTGCAAACGCCATGGCGTTTCGCGATTCACGGTTCGCGAGGCGCTGCGACGCCTGCAGAATGAAGGACTGATCGCCCGCAAACGGGGATCCGGAACGACCGTCCAGCCGGCGGCGGCTCGCGGGGGTGCGTTGCATCAGCCGCTGTCCAACGTTGGCGAAATCCTGCAATATGCCCGCGACACCAAAGTGGTTTACGAGCCGCGGGGCGCGGGGAAGCTGCCGCGCGTGATCGCCGAGCAGATCGGTGAGAACACGCTCGGCGAGTGGACCTGTTTTCGGGGCATCCGCCGTCATGACGGCGACAGCCTGCCGATCGCTGTCACCGATGCCTATTTTCACGAAACGCTTGGCGATGCGATCGACCGCCTGAATCTCGGCGCGGGGACGTTGTTCAGCCAGATCGAACAATTGTCTGGGCGCAGTGTCGGGCGCGTCACACAGGATATTCAGGCCGTAGCGGCGCGCGGCGAGATCGCCGCCGCACTCGGCATCCGGCGCGGCGCCGCGGTGCTGCGTATCCTGCGTTGCTATTTCGATCCGCACGGCGCGCTGTTCGAAATTTCTGTCAGCCACCATCCCGGCGACCGCTTCGCCTATTCGATGCACATCGACGTCGACGACTGACCGCGTCATGGCTGGGCGAGGTCCGGCACCGATGCGGGAATCCACTGCGGCTCGTTGGCAAAGCGTATCGGCGGCGCGATATGATGCCCGCCGTCGGCGCCCGCAACAATCAGGCCGCGCTCGGCGACTACCGGGGCGTTGAATGCCTCGCGAAAATCGAGCACGGGGGCGAAAGCCACATCCTTGTCGGCGAACCACGCGGTCCATTCGTCGCGTGTGCGCGTTGCAAAGGTCTCACGCAGAAAAGCGATCAGCGGCCCCTGCTTGCCCGCCGGCGCCTCGGCATAGGGCAGCAGATCGTCGCGGCCGAGCGCGCCAAGCAGCACGCGCGCGAACTTGATCTCGCGCCCGCCGAGCGCAATGTGCCCGCCGCCGCGGGTTGCATAGACCTGATATAAGGCTGCGCCGCCCAAGGAGCGCTGGTGCGACGAGACCGGCGACGCGCCGCCCGCAATCGCGCTGCCCGCGATATGCGCGCACCAGGGCAGCAGGCTGTCGAACATCGCGCAGTCGATATAGTCGCCCGCGCCGTTACGCTCGCGGCCGACGAGCGCCATCAGCACCGCCGACAGCGCGGTCAGCCCCGCCGCCATGTCGGCCGACGGCGCACCCGGCACCACCGGCGCGCCCACGCCGTCGCCCGCATCGTTGACCGACAGGAACCCCGCCATCGCCTGCACCGCCATGTCATGCGCCGGATGATGCGCCAGCGCGCCCTCTTGGCCGAAGGCGGAGATCGAGCAATAAACGATGCGCGGGTTGAGCGCACGCACCGTGTCATAATCGAAGCCCAGCCGCCTCATCACGCCGGGGCGAAAGCTCTCTACGAACACGTCGGCGCTGCGGCACAGTTCGGTCAATCGCGCCTTGCCCGCCACACCCTTGAGGTCGAGCACCAAGCTTTCCTTGCCGCGGTTTAGGTTCGCAAACCACACCGAGTGCCCGGCCTCGAACGGCGCCTGCTCGCGCGCGGGGTCGCCCGTCGGCGGTTCGACCTTGATCACGCGCGCACCTTGGTCGGCCATCATCACGGTCATCATCGGTCCTGGCAGGAATTGCGACAGGTCCAACACGGTGATGCCCGACAGCTTACCCATGATCGTCCTAAAACTCCGATGCTCAGACGACGCCAGCGGCGCGCAGCCGCGCCACCTCGTCGCCATCATAGCCCAGTTCGCCGAGAATGGCGTCGCTGTCGGCGCCGAGCAATGGCGCCGCGCGGTTGGGCAGGCGCCCGCCATCGAGCTTGATCGGATTCGCCAGAATGTCGATACCCGCCCGGTGCGGATGATCGACCTGATCGCGCATCTGCACCGTCTCAACCCAGTCGCTATCCAGCGCAGCGCCCAGTGTGTAGACCGGAGCGACGGGCACGTGCCCCGCCAGCAGCGTCTGCCAATGCGCCATCGGCTGCGCGGAAAACTCGGCGTCGAGCAGCGTGGTGAGCGCGTCGCGATTGGCCAATCGGTCGGCATTTGTCGCAAAGCGGGGATCGGCGGCCAAGTCAGCACGGCCCATCCGGTCCAGCAGAATATCCCAGAATTTTGGCAGCTGGCACATCACGAACATCCAGCCATCGGCAGCGCGGAACATCTGGCTGGGGGTTGCCGAAGGATGCGCGGAGCGCGGGGTGCGCTGCGTCTCGTCGCCCTCGTTCATGTACCACAGCGCCGGATAGCTGGTCTGATGCAGCGCGGCGGAAAACAGGTCAGTATCGACGTCGCGACCCTTGCCGGTGCGCTGCGCGTCGACCAACGCCGCGAGCAGGCCGATGCTCATGATGGTGCCGGTCATGAAATCGACCATCGAGAGCCCCATGCGCTGCGGCTCGCCATCAGGATCGCCGGTTAGCGCGCAATAGCCCGCCTCCGCCTGCATCAGATAGTCATAGCCGGGCCAGGCGCTGCGCGCATTGCCGCGGCCATAGGCCGACAGATGCGCGCACACGATTGCCGGATTGACGTGTTTCAGCGCGTCATAGGTGATGCCGAAACGCGCAGGCAGGTCGCCGCGCATGTTGTTCGCAACGGCGTCCGCCGACGCGGCGAGCTTATGAAACACCGCCATGCCCTCGGCGGCACCGAGGTCGAGCGTCAGCGAGCGTTTGTTGAGGTTGAATGCCTGAAAATAGAGGCTTTCGTCAGCACCCAGAAAATGGGGGCCAACATGCCGCGCCGTATCACCGCCGCCGCGCCGCTTGCCATCGCTCTCCGCCTTGCCCGGCGGCTCGATCTTGATGACATCGGCGCCGAGCTGCGCGAGGAACATGGTGCCATAGGGACCGGCACCATATTGTTCGACGCTGACGACGCGGAAACCGGTCAGGGGAAGGTACATCGAGTGGGACGCCGTCACGCCGGGTTGTTCTTGAAATGCTGCTTCGCGATGATGATCCGCTGCATTTCATTCGTCCCCTCGCCGATGCACATCAGCATCGAATCGCGATAATAGCGTTCGATGTCATATTCCTTGGAATAGCTATAGCCGCCGTAGACCCGCATCGCCTCCTGGCTGTTGTCAACCGCGGCTTCTGACGCAAAATACTTCGCCATCCCCGCCTCCATGTCGCAGCGATCGCCGCGATCATACGCCTCGGCGGCGTCGAGTGTCAGCAGCCGCGCCGCGCGCGCGCGCGTCGCCATCTCGCCGATCTTCAGCTGGATCGCCTGGTGATTGGCGATCGGTGTCCCCATCGTCTCGCGCTGCTGCGCATATTCGGTGGCGAGCCGCAGCGATCCTTCGGCGAGCCCGACACCGCGCGCGGCGACGTTGATGCGGCCGAGTTCTAGCCCGCCGGTCGCCTGGAAAAATCCCTGCCCCTCGACGCCGCCGATCAGCTGGTCGGCGGGAATGCGATAATCCTGCATGACCAGTTCGGCGCTATCGATCGCCTTATACCCCAGCTTGTCGAACTTCTTGCCGGTGGTCAGCCCGTCGCGCTTGTCGGCGATGAACAGGCTCATCCCCTTGTAGCGCGGATTGGCGGCGGGATCGGTCTTGGCGAGCAGCGCGAAGCAGGAGCCGTTGATCGCGTTGGAAATCCATGTCTTGGTGCCGTTCAGGACATAATCGTCGCCGTCACGCCGCGCGACGGTACGGATCGCCTGCAAGTCGGTGCCGGCGTTGGGTTCGGTCAGCGCCAACCCGCCGCGCACCTCGCCCGTCGCGAATTTGGGAAGCCACTGCGCCTTCTGCGCCGGGGTGCCGAAGCGTTCGACCGCCGCCGCCATGATCAGATGCGAATTAAAGATGCCGGTGATCGCCATCCAATAGGAGGATATGCGCATCACGATCTTGGCATAGGTTGTCGCAGGCAGGCCCAGCCCGCCATATTCCTGGCCAATCGTCGCGCCGAACAGTCCCATTTCGGCCATTTGTGCCACCAACTCGGCGGGCCAGATGTCGCCATGATCATGATGACGGATGACCGGAATGACCTCGCGTTCGAGCCAGCGGTCGATCGCATCCAGAAACGCCCGTTCTTCATCGGGATCGATGGTACGGATCGGTTCGACCAGTGCGGCGGTCGCCATGACATTCTCTCCCTTGTTCTTTTCCACGCGCCCGATGTCGCTGCTTCAATCGTCGACCGGACCGCAACCACGCTTCCAGATCAGCATCGTCCGCTTGAAACTGCACACCGTGTCGCCATGCTGATTCTTGCCGATGGTCCGGATCGTGACGATCCCCTGCTCAGGCCGCGACGATGATTCGCGTTTGTCGAGCACTTCGCTCTCGGCATAGAGCGTGTCGCCGGGGAACAGCGGATGCGTGAGACGAATCTCGTCCCAGCCCAGGTTTGCGACGGCCTTCTGGCTGGTGTCCGACACGCTCATGCCCACCATCAGCGCGACGGTGAAAGGCGAACAGACCAGTGGTTTGCCGAACTCGGTCTTCTTGGCAAATTCATAGTCGAAATGCGCTGGATGCGTGTTCATGGTGAGCAGCGTGAACCACACATTGTCGGTGTCGGTGATCGTCCGCCCGGGCCGATGCTCATAGATATGCCCGATCTCGAAGTCCTCGAAAGACCGGCCAAAGGTCTCCCGAAAGCGGTTTTCTCCAACCTGCTTTACCCCGTCACGCATCGATCTGTCCTTTGCTTCGCGCAAGCAGCGCGCGATATTTCATGATAATGGGTTTCTCGAGCATCCGACCCTCGTGACGCACAGCGCGACCACCCGCCGCGTCGAAAGCCGCGAGTGCGGCTTCAGCCTCTGCAATTTGCGCTGCGGACGGCCGAAAGGCCTGCTCGATGACGGGCACCTGCGACGGATGAATGGCCGCCTTGGCCGCGAATCCCAGTGCCTGCGCGCGACCGCACTCAGCAGCGAGCCCGTCAGGATCGTCAAGGCCGACAAAAGGGACGTCGATGGCGGCCACGCGCGCTTCCGCTGCTGCGAGCAATAGCGCCTGACGCGCGCCCAGCAACGGCTCCCAAGCCATCTCGACACCCAGTTCGGCCGCGAAATCGCCGCCGCCGAACATGATCGCACCAACCCGGGGGGCGACTGCAATGGCTTGCGCCTGCCGCAACCCGCGTGGGGTTTCGACCAGCGGCACCAGCAAGGGACAGCGATCGCCGAACAGCTTGGCGACAAGCTCGGCCTCTGCGGCCGCTTCGACCATCGGTAGCAGCAGCACGGGCGGCAAAGTCGCAGCATCGAGCAGCGCTGTCAGATCCCTTACCCCGGCGGCGGTCGCAAGCGCATTAATGCGCAGTCCCCATCCCTCAACATTTTCGGCTATATGAACAAGAGCCGCCGCCCGCGCGCCATGTTTGTCTTCTGGAGGGACCGAATCTTCAAGATCAATCACTGTCAGACCAGCCCCCGACGCCTTCGCCTTGGCGAACCGTTCCGGTCGCGTTCCGGGTACGAACAGCAGGCTGTTGGCGGCAAACATGAAAAGGGCGATCCTCCCGGCTTCGTCGTCGATTATCTTCTTCACAATTTGTCCGGACAAATTTAAAGTCAAGGCAGAATCGCAAATGTCCGGACAAATTTGCCGACATGACCATGAGGGAGAGTGCAGAAATGAAGAGATCAAGGTTGGCCGCACTGGCCACAAGCGTCGTCGTTGCCGCAGGCATCGCGGCCCCCGCCGCATCGGCACGCGTTCTGGATCCGGCCAAGCCGGTCGATGCCGTCGAAATATCCAAGCGGACGCAATGCGGTGTTAAGGACGGTACGCCTGCGGTATATCGCTGGACCGGTCGGGTCTATGGGCGCCGGACGGGCGAGCGCGACCGTCATCTCTTTAACGTCGAAGGGATGAATATCCGCCAATGCACCACCGTAACCGACGCCAAGCGCGGGACCGGCTATCGGATGGTCAGCCGGGAGATCATGCTCTATCTCGATCCAAAGACCAATGAAGTGCTGCGGAACTGGACCAATCCGATTACGGGCAAGACCGTCGAGGTCATGCATGTGGCCAATGACCCAGTGAACAGTCGGCCGACCTTTCCATATGGTGAGGATGGCACACCCTATGCAATGAACATGAGCCGGATCAACGACACGGTGTTTCTGGCGTTCGAGGCGCCGCTTTATTATGTGAACCCGTTGGCCGGCGACTATCAGGATTATGTCGGCAACAAATATCACGCGATGGAAATTTTCGATTTCGCGATGAGCGCGAAAGATGCGCTCGATACCAGCCTGCCGACCGCCTATCCGTCGATCGCCTGGGTGCGCATTTCCGACTGGATGCCCTGGATGATGATGGAAGGCCGTGACGGCCAGATGGTCTTCAACGCCGTCGGAACGAAGCTCAAGAGTTTCGACGAATTGCCCGCTGTCATGAAAAACGAGATCGCGACCACCTACAAAGATTATGTCGCACCGCCGCCGGTCGATGATGCCCGTCCCAACGAGACGACCTGGACCGTGTTCAAGAAATCGATCGATGCCAAACGCGCTGCGGAAGGGGCGAAGCCCGCCACGACCGCTCACTGATCGACAAAAACCCGGCAGCCGGATCCCCCGGCGGCCAAGCAATAAAAATGCCCCGGAAAGTCAGGCCTTCCGGGGCATTTTTTGATCCTGCCCCGGTCGGGCGCGACCCAGTTCAGAAGCCGGCTGTCAACGTCACCCCAAACCGACGACCGGGGCGCAGTCCGGCGATGAAATTGCGGCGAAGGTCTGCGTTGGCGTCGGCGTAACGGATGATTTGCGCGATGGCGTCTTCATCAAAGAGGTTCTTCACATAGGCCATGATCTTGAACCGGTCATTCTGCACCCCGATCCGCGCATCGACGACCACCGAGTCGCCGGTCTTGGCTAGGTTGAGCACCTGATCATAGCTTGACGCCACCAGATTGACGTTGCTGCCCACGAAAAACTGCCAATCCCCGGTTCCCATCGGCCGGCGATAATCGGCATCGACAAACACGGTGTGCGCCGGCGCCCGCGGGATATATTTCCCTTTGATCGACGCATAGCGCGACTGGCAACCGGTGATCGCTGGAAACTCGTCGCCGGTCGAACAATTGACGAGGCCGTCGTCGCTGACGTCCACGATCAGCCCGAGATTCTCGTCACTGCCCGCGGTGAATTTCGCATTGGTGTAGGCATAGTTGGCGGTGAGCGTGAAATTGCGATCCGGCCGCAAGATCAATTCGACTTCGGCCCCGTGGACACGGGCGTCGCCGCCGTTGCGCGTCAACGACACCTGGTTCGGCGGCACGGACACATTCTGTGTGATTTGATACCCCGAAATCTTGGTGCGATACAGCGCCACGTTGGCGATCAGCTGACCGTCGAGAAAGCTGTTCTTACTGCCGATTTCGAAAGCCTTGTTGTCTTCGGGATCGAAGGTCGGAAAGCCCGCGGTTATCGCCTGGTTGCTGTTGAAACCGCCGGGCTTTTGTCCTTCGGCATAAACGCCGTAAATCAAATGGTCGCGCGCCGCCTGCCAACTAAGGGTGAAGCGCGGGGTAAATTCCTTGAACGTCGCTTCGACCACGCGCGGCGCGGGCGCCGCCTGCCCGTTGCTGAAGGTCTGTGTGGCTTGCCGGATTTTTTCTTCGGCATAGCGGCCTTCGGCGGAAATCGACAACGTGTCCGTGATGTCAAAGGTCGCCGATCCGAAAACCGCCTTGTTCGTAATGTCGAAGTTGTTGGTGTTGCGGGATTCCGGCAGGTTCGCGGCGGTCACGGTAATCGGCGTAAAAATGCCGCACGCTGGCATTGCCGCACAGAGCGCCGCCGTCGCTGCGTTCGCATTGGCCTCGGCCCGCGTCAGTGCGTCGCTTGGCAACACGCGCGTGTCGCGGCTCTTGTCGGACTGATCGAAATAATAGCCGCCGATCAACAGCTTTAAGCGGTCCCCTTCATAGGCAAGACGCAGTTCCTGTGACCAGTCTCTGGTTTCCTGATGGTTCGAAAAGGTGAAATCCTGAACCGAGGTCGCGAAGGCGGTGTAGCGCAGCGTCCGCGGCGGCGTCACCGGCGCCGGGGCCGGACCCGTCGCGCCATAGGCAAAAATCACCATCTGGAAACTGTTGCCCGAATAATCGCCGTCGGTTTGGGTATCCGCAACGCGCCGGTTGTATCCGGTCAGCGATGTCAGCGTCACCCGATCGCCGAAATCGAAATCCATCCGATACGCTGCATTCAGCGTTTTCGATTCCAGGCCGACATCCTCGACATTGACGAACTGGCGGCTATAGTAGCTGTTGATCTGTTGCGGGCGAATGACGCCGCAATAATAGCGTCGCTGCCCACGATAGAGAGCCCCGTTGTCGGGGAAACAATTGTTGGCATTGGCGCTCTGGGCGAAAATCGCCGGCTGACCGTCATCGACCACATTGTAATTGGCGCGCAGCGAGGCCCGAAAGGCGCCGCCATTGTCATATTGCAGCAGTCCGAAACCCGAATAGCTTTGCTGCTTGCCGATCCGGCTGCCGTCGAACTGGTTGCGGAATTCGCCGGCATTGTCGAAGAGACGACCGCCGAGCGCAATCCCCAGCCCTTCGCCGATCGGGCCGCGCAAGCTGGCGGTCAGTTCGTAGCGACGCGTATCGGAAATATCGGCCTGCACCCTTCCGGTCCAGCGATCACCAGGACGTTTCGAAATGAGGTTGATCGCACCCGAATAGGTGTTGCGTCCATACAGCGCCGATTGCGGCCCCTTGACCACTTCGATCCGTTCGATCGTATCGACATCATAGTCGGCAAGCGATCCCGAATAATATATGCCGTCGATAAAATAGGCGACACCCGACTGGCCAAGGATATTTGCCTGCCCGCGGATCACCGGACGGTTGGCGTCGCGCCCGAACGTGTCGTCGAACACCAGCCCCGGCGTCGTTTTGGCAATGTCGGTCAGATTGTCGAGGCCCAGCCGATCGATCGACGCCGCCGTAGCGACCGCGACCGTCGTCGGTACATTTTGCAGCGTTTCTTCACGCTTGCGGGCCGTCACGATAATCAGATTGGGATCTTCATCGACCACCGGCGCCGAACCGCCCTGCGCCATGGCAGGCGCCGCGGCCAGTGACGCCACCGATGACATCAGCACGGCGGTCGAACAAAAAATACGGTGTTTGCTAAGCATGGTTTCCTCCCCCATACGGCATCAATTTGTCCGGACAACTTTCATCAATGCGCACGATTGTCCAGACAAATTTATGCCCGACCCGCTGGGCGGCCGATCGAATGTCTCTCGCAAGGCGCCCCGCGGCGCTCACCAGAACGGCTTTACCGAACCGAGCCAGGATGTGACGATCAGGAGCAGATATATGACAAAGACCCAGATCCGGGTGCGATCCATGGTGCGACGCAGGGGTCTTTCGGTGGCGTCGCTCGACCCCTCGGCGATCAGGCGCGCCAGCTGTCCGCCCACCGGCTTGAAGCTGTAATCGATCAGAATGGCCGCAACGAAGATCGCACCGAAAAGCAGCGCCTTGGTCGCGAGCCAGCCCGGCGCCAGCGGAGCCCCCGTTACCAGCGAAACCGCCCCGATCCCGAGATAAAAAAGGGTGAGGCCGAGCTTGATCGGGAGCTCGATCAGGCGTCCGGTCCGGGCGCGCGGCGTTCCTTCGTGCAGATAGATATCCCAGGTCAGCCAGAGCCAGAAGCCACCGACAATCCAGGCAGCGACCATCCATATGGGCGGTACCGCCCACCATCCCCCGCCCGCAAGAACCGAGAGTGACACCGGCACCATCAGCGCCCAGGCCGAGCGCGGGACCATATCGACCAGCACCAGCATGCGCAGCAGCACGAGCCGCTCGCCCAGCGCATAGCGATCGCGTTTACGAAAATGCTGCCCGAGCAGGAAGACGCCGACGTCGCCGCCCAGCCAGAACACGAACAGCAGCACATGGACGTATACGAGCGTCGGATAGGCCATATCGACGAGCGACATCACAACTCTCCCTTCAGCCAAATCGCCATTGCGACACAAAAGTCCGGACAAATGCCATTTGTCGCCTTGACAAAAGAGCATTTGTCCGGACAACTTTCAAGGGCGCAGGATGGGAAACCGACCGGATCGCCAACAGGCGGCCGTGCCGAAAAAACGGGAAGGTGTTGTCCATGGTCACGAAAATCATCTGCAAGCCCGCTTTATATGCTGCGGTCTCGATCGCTGCCGTCGTCGGCAGTGCTGCGCCGGCAACGGCACAGACCAGCGAAGCTGCGGCGGACGAAAGCGTCGGCGGCGTTCCGGAAATCGTCGTCACCGCCCAGCGCCGCGAACAGAGTGTGCAGGATGTTCCCATCGCGATTACGGCGCTCGATGCGCAGTCGCTGGAAACGCGCGGCGTAACGAGCGCGCTCGAGATTGCACAGTTCGTGCCGAACCTGGTGGGTATCAACAATACCGGTCTTGGCACCGGCAATGCCTATTTCCTGCGCGGCATCGGCAACACCGAGTCGATCGCGACCTTTGACCCGCCGATCGGCACCTATATCGACGACATCTATATCAGCCGCCAGAACGCCAATAATTTCAGCTTTTTCGACGTCGAGCGGGTCGAAGTGTTGCGCGGACCGCAGGGCACCTTGTTCGGCCGCAACACCACAGGCGGTGCGATTGCGATTGTGATGAAAGAGCCCGGCGACACGGTCGGCGGTTTTGTCGAGGCAGGCTACGGCAGCTTCGATCGCTTCTTGGCGCGCGGGTCGATCGACCTGCCCTTGTCCGACACGTTTGCCGTCAAACTGTCGGGCTATTTCCAGGATGACAAGGGATATGCGCGAAACGTCACCACCGGTGAACGCGTCAACGAGGACGATGGCTGGGGGGTTCGGCTAGGCATTCGCGGCGATCTGTCCGACACCGTACGCTGGAACGCCAGCCTGACGCACAGCTACGCCGCGTCCGCGAACCTGGTCAATTTTACCTGCAACCCGGTGGCGCCGACCGAATGCGATGGCCGCTATGTTTCAACCGGTCTGTCCAAAGACAGCAATTTCACGGGTCTGCTGACTGGCCGCAAGGCCGGGTTCGGGTTGGATAACGAGGCTTGGCTGAACCTCTTTACCTCCAATCTGGAAGTCGAGGTCACGCCTGACCTGACGCTCAATGTCATCACCGGTTTCGTGAATATGGAGCAGGATTTTGCGCTCGACTTTGCCGACGGACGCGCGTTGCCCAGCCTCGCAGTCCCGCGTCCCCCGGTCCTGGGGTATCGCTTCGGCGGCTTTGCCATCGTCAACGAAGGACAGCACGACCAGTTTACGCAGGAAATCAAGCTGAATGGGTCGCTCGGCGATGGCTTCATCGATTTTGTGTCGGGCATCTATTTCTACAAGGAATGGAACACGACCGATTTTGCCGATGTCTTCACCCTGCCATTGGCACCGCCGCCGACCGGCGTCCCCCTGGTCCTCGCCGATCGAACGCTGAAAAACAGCACGACCGCCTGGGCAGGCTATCTTCAGGCCGATGCCAATGTCACCGACCAGATCATCGTCACGGCGGGCATTCGCTATACCGACGAGCGCAAGACCATAAAGTTCGACGACAACCGGCTATCCTGCAACGATGCCGTGATCGAGGCGGCCTGCCTGGAAAGCGCCAACCTGATTGCGGCGAATGGGGTGCGGATCCCGACCCGGCAGCGCGCGAAAGTATGGACGCCGCGCTTTGCGATCAATTTCAAACCTTCGCGCGACCTGCTGCTGTTCGTCAGCGCAACGCGGGGCTTCAAATCGGGCGGGTGGAGCGCCCGCGCGACGTCGCCGACCGAGGCGCTGCCCTTCGGGCCAGAAAAGGCGTGGAGTTACGAGGCGGGAATCAAGGCCGATCTTTTCGATCGCCGCCTTCAACTGAACCTCGCGGCTTTCTGGCTCGATGTCAGCGACCTGCAAACGCCCTCGGCCTTCACCCGCGCCAACGGGTCGGCGGCGTTCATTACCCGCAACTTTGCCAACTATCGCAACAAAGGCATCGAACTTGAACTGACGGCGCGGCCGACTGATGCCCTCACGCTGTTTGGATCGCTCGGCTATTCGGACGATGAGTACCGGCTTGATGCCGATTTGCCCCGCTTCGATCTTTACGGCGTCGAATCGGTCGCAAGCCAGTTGGCGCGCTGTCAGGCGCAACTCGCGACCGGCCTTACCGCCGGCGGATCGGGTGCCGACAATGCCTCGGCCTGCGGCGTCGGGATTGTCGCGCCCGACGGAACGCTGGCCGAGCCTGTTCGCAGCCCGCGCTGGACCGCGGCGATGGGTGCCAGTTACGATGCGCCGCTCGGCGGTGGATTGTCGCTGCGCCCGTCGGTCAACGCCAGCTGGCGATCGAAAAGCGAGGTCAGCACGGCCAACCTGACCTTCTATGATCGGGCCTATACCAGTCCCCGCGGAACCAGCTATCCCGCCAATCCCTTTGGCGATGGCGCGGCCATCACGGGATCGTTCAGCCCGGCGCGCTGGATCGTCAACGCCTCGCTGGCGCTGGTCAGCGACCAGGGCTGGTCCCTGACCGCCGAATGCAAAAATTGCCTCGATCAGGAAGCTGTCGAATCGACGCTCACCAACTATACCTATCTCAACCGTCCGCGGACCTGGTCGATCCGGGGCAAATATATGTTCTGATCGCGGCGACAAAGATATTTGCCTGCCTCCGGGCGAGACGGATTTTTGTCTTGCCGATGACGCCGGGCTTTCTGGGGGAAACAAGATATGAGCGTCACGGATACGGCACACCAACCCGGCCGATCGGAATTTGGCAAAGGCTGGAAGGTCTTGATCGCGGCGATGATCGGCGTGGCGTGCGGCGCCTCGCCGCTGCCATACAACACGATCGGCTTCGTCATCGGACCAATTAACGCCGAACTTGGCTGGAGCTTTGCAGAGATCAGCGCCGCCATTCTGGTATTCGGTATCACCGCATCGTTGCTGGCACCGGTGTTCGGGTGGCTCGCCGACCGCCATGGGGTGCGCCGCGTGGCCATCCTAGCGATGCTCGCCTTCGGATTGACCTTTGCCCTCGTCGGCGCCGCTCCAGCCTCGCTGCTTGGATTTTACCTGCTGTGGTTCCTCGTCGGCTTGGTCGGCATCGGATCGACCCCGGTCACCTTCAGCCGCGCCGTCAATATGTGGTTCTCGCAGAATCGGGGGCTGGCGCTGGGCCTCATGCTGATCGGCACCAGCTTTGCCGCGCTGATCGTGCCGCAGGTCGCCGTTCGTGCGGTCGAAGCCTATGGTTGGCGCAGCATGTATCCGGCGCTGGCATTGTTCCCGCTGCTCGTCGCGCTGCCCATCCTCTACCTCTGGTTCCGCGAGCCGCGGGCAGACGAAATGCCGGCCGACATTCACAGCGGCGGCCAGTTGACCGGCGTCACGTTGGCCAGCGCGCTTCGCGACCGACGATTCTGGACCATCTGGCTGTCGATCCTCTGCGTCGCGCTGGCTTATGGCGGCGCCCATATCCATATGCCGGAAATCATCAAACAGCACGGCATGACCGCCGCACAGGGTGCGTCAGTGATGGGCATGATCGGGATCGCACTCATCGCAGGGCGGATCGTTACCGGCTGGTTGCTCGACCGGATCTGGGCGCCGCTGGTGTGCGTACCCGTTCTGCTCATCCCGGCAGGCGCATGCTGGCTGTTGATGGGGACCAGCACCGACGTCGCGCTGATTTACGGAGCCGCGTTTCTGCTCGGCTTCGCTGCCGGGGCGGAAAGCGATCTCATCGCCTATCTGGCCAGCCGCTATTTCGGCATGGCGAACTACGGCAAGGTTTACGGATTGCTCTATATGCCCTTTGGCATCGGGTCAGCGATCTCGCCCGTCCTTTACGGGCGGATACGCGACGTAACCGGCAGCTATGACCAGATGTTGCAGGCGGCGATGCTGCTGTTTGCGGTCGGCGCGGCGCTTCTGATCACGCTTGGCCGCTATCCCGTATTCAATCGTGAGACGGCGCGCGCGGCATGACAATCGCCGACCTGCCGCTACCCGCGGGCTTAAGATCTGCGGTCGAACCGCAGTCGTTGCTTGTCGATCGCGAAACGCGCTCGCTCTATGCGCACGACGTCTATTCAGCGGGCCCGCTGCCGTTGGCGGTGTTTCGACCGACATCGGTTGACGAGCTGGCGTGCGGTGTTGCCGCCGCTACCCGCGAGGGGATCGCGGTCGTCCCGCGCGGCGGCGGGATGAGCTATACCGGCGGTTATCTGTCGCCGATCCCCCGCTTCATTCTGGTCGATACCGGCGCGCTCGACGCCATCGTCAGCATTGATGAAACCGACATGACGGCGACGGTCGAGGCGGGCGTGACCTGGGAAAAACTGCGCGCCGCGCTGCAGGGGCGCGGCTTGCGGGCCAAGGCATGGGGCACGCTGTCGGGTTTGCACGCGACGGTCGGCGGCGGGATGAGCCAGAATGGCGTCTTTTGGGGCGCCCGCGACGGCACCATTGCCGACGCCGTATTGCGCTTCGACATTGTGCTGGCCGACGGACGGATCCTGTCGACCGGCAGCGAGTTCTTTCGGCCCTTCGGTCCCGATTTGACCGGCCTGTTCATTGCCGACTGCGGGGCGCTGGGTATCAAGGCGCGAATCACGCTTCGGCTCGTTCGGGAGGGAACGGGCCTCGCCTATGGCAGCTTTGCCTTCGACGATCACCGCGCCCTGTTTCAGGCAATGAGCGCAGTGGCGCGCGGCGGATATGCGTCCGAATGTTTTGGCTTTGACCCGTTTCTGCAGGCGCAGCGCATGAAGCGCGAAAGCCTGACCAAGGACGCGAAAAGTCTTGTGACAATGATGAAAGCGCAAGGCTCGCTCCTAAAGGGTCTGAAGGAAGGCGCGAAGGTCGCTTTGGCGGGCCGCAGCTTTCTGGACGATGTCCCCTTCTCGCTCCATTGCATCGCTGAAGCGCGCAGCGAAACGGCCGCGCGTGACGACATAACGGCGATCGAAAAGATCGTCGGCGCGGCGGGCGGCCGCGCCATTGAAAACACGATTCCGAAGATATTACGATCGAATCCGTTCCCGCCGGTCAACTCAATGGTCGGCCCCGACGGCGAACGCTGGGTGCCCGTCCATGGATTCCTGCCGCATTCGCGATTGGTCGAAAGCTGGGAGGCGATCCAGATACTATACGCCGATCATGGTGAGCAGATGGCGGCGCTCGGTGTCGAAGCGGGGGCGATGCTTGCCGCGGTCAGCCCGCAAGCATGCCTGATCGAGCCGGTCTTTTTTTGGCCCGATGCGCTAAATCCCCTGCATCGCAGCGCCGTTGAGCCAGCGCATCTTTCCAAGCTGAAAGGGTTTGATGCCAACGCCGCAGCGGCATCGCTGGTCCACACGCTGCGTGCTGGCGTCATCGACATTTTTGCCAAGCGTCAGGCAGTGCACCTGCAGATCGCGCGGACCTATCCGCTGCGCGAGAGCCATGACGAAACGGCGTGGCGTCTGTTAGAGACGATCAAGCGGCAGCTCGATCCGGCCGGACTGATGAATCCGGGGTCGCTGGCCCTGACATGAGGAGCGCGCAAGTTTGACAGAGATTTCGCCATACGCAGCAGCGGCCATGCAGCTCACCGCACGGTCGTTGGCGGGAATCGACGCATCGTCGGCGCGCGCCGATATATTGGCGCATATCGGCGCGCTGGAGGGCGCCATCCGCACCACCGCCATCTTTGTCGAACAATATAGCGGCCTGCCGCTACGCCTGGTGGTCCTGCCCGAATATCTCTTCACCTCCTACCCGGCTGGAGAGACGATTGAAGGCTTTGCGGCGCGCGTTGGCTTTGCCCCTGACGGACCCGAATATGACGCGCTCGGCAAACTGGCGCAGCGGCTTGGCCTATATATCGCCGGTAACGCCTATGAGACCGACCGGCATTTCCCAGGTTTTTATTTCCAAGCAAGCTTCCTGATCGCGCCCGATGGCAATGTCGCGCTGCGATACCGGCGGCTGCTGTCGATGTTTGCGCCGAGTCCGCATGACCTTTGGGAAGCCTATCTCGATCGCTACGGCCTCGACGGCGTGTTTCCCGTCGCCGACACGGCACTCGGACGGATCGCCGCCATTGCGTCCGAAGAAATTCTCTATCCCGAAATCGCCCGCGTGTTCGCCCTGCGCGGCGCGGAAATTTTTGTCCATTCGTCGAGCGAGATCGGTTCGCCACTGGCCACGCCAAAGGATATTGCGAAGCGCGCCCGCGCGTTCGAGAATATGGCCTATGTGGTGTCGGCGAACACCGCTGGGATCAGCGGCACGCCGATGCCGATCGCCTCGGCCGACGGCAACAGCCAGATCGTTGACTGGCGCGGCAAGCTGGTCGCGCAATCGCTGTCGGGCGAGACCTACACCGCGTTCGCCGAGATCGATCTGGCGGCATTGCGCGCGGCCCGGCGACGTCCGGCAATGACCAATATGCTCGCGCGCCAGCGACCGCAGATGTTTGCCGAGGCCTTTGGCGCCGCCGCAGCGGCTTTCCAGCCGCCGGGCGCGATGCTGGATGACGGCGGGATCGCCACGCCGCCGCCCCGCGACTATTTCCGTAAGGCGCAGGAAGCGGTCATCGACCGGCTGCTGCGCGCCGACATCTTGCGATGAAGCACCGCAGAGTCCGCGGCACGATCCGTTACACCTCGGTCAAGCCGGGCATGGCGGGAACGGAGCGCGGCCGCGAGTATTTTTCCTTCACCCATCATCGCGACGGATCGACGATTCTGCGCGCGCAATGCGAGATAGAAGAACCTGCGCCGACGGTCTTGCGCGACGTCATCTATCATATCGGGCCGGATATGACGCCGTTGCATTTGCATGTGCAGCTGATGCTCGACGACGCATTCCTGGGGTCGGGCTGGATGCGCCATAATGTCGCGGCGAAGACGGTCGAATGCGAGAGCTGGGCGCCGTCGACGGGACGGCGATCGGAAAGCAGGACCGTCGGCGATTTCGACGGCTTTGGTACCCATCCCGTTGTCGCCGACGCCTATGCGACGCGTCTGATGGCGGACGCCGCTGCCGGGAGCCGGCGGCAACTGCGGATGGTCCTGCCGTCCGCCGATCATCGGGGCGCCACGCCGCCAGCGATAGCCGAGGTTTTGATCGACCTGGAATATGTCGGCGTTTCGCGTCGCGAAGTTGCCGCCGGTGCCTTTGATTGTCGCCATTTTCGGTTCATCGATGACAGTAGCGAGGGCATGGGCGGGCGCACGCACCCCGCTTATGATATCTGGGTCACCGACGACGATGATGCGATTTTGGTCTATGGCGCGATCGATGGTTATATGATGAACCGATACGAACTTGTCGAACTCGTCCGTTAACGCATATTGCTATGAGGTCTTACCTCAATCCATGCGGATCAGCAGTTTGCCGAAATGCGCCGCCTCGGCAAGATAATGATAGGCATCGGGTGCTTCGCCAAAGTCAAATTCGCGCGCGATCGGCATCCGCAGCTCTTTCTCGGCCGCCAGGTCGAGTGCGTCGATGAGCATCTCGCGGCTGCCCGATGCGATGCCCTTGACAACGATATTCTTGCCGATCAGTGCGCCTTGACTGGCGCTCCCCACGTCGGTCGGATGCCCGGATTGCGCGCCCACTGTCGCGATGCGGCCTTCAACCGCGGCGGCCGCGACCGTCTGTCCCAGTGCCGAAAAACCGAGGGTATCGACGATCACATCGACGCCGCGCCCGCCAGTTGCTTCGCGCAGCGCCTCCGCCCAGTCGGGACGCCGCCGATAATTGATGATGTAATCCGCGCCCAGTTGCTGCGCCTCCGCCAGTTTGGCATCGCTGGACGACGTAATGGCTACTGCTGCACCCAGTGCCTTGGCGGCCAACAGCGTGAAGATCGCGATGCCGCCAGTACCCTGCGTCAGCACCAGCTGACCTGCTTCGGATGCGCCAAAACGCACCAAGGCGTGCCACACCGTCGCCCCCGCGACAGCAAATGTCGCGGCGGTTGCATTGTCCAGCGCATCGGGAACGCGGATGAGCGCCGATGCGGGGAGAATAATCTCCTGGGCCAGCCAGCCATCGACGGTGACCCCCAAATCGGCGGCGAAAAATTCCGGCCGATAGGGTCCGTCGTGCCAACCCACAAAATGCGGTGCGATGACGCGCCAACCGGGCTCGACCGAATCGACGCCGTCGCCGATCGCGGTGACGATCCCGACGCCATCCGAAAGCGGTACCCGGGTCGCGGGGAGGTCGCGGCCATAGTCGCCGTTCGCCACCATCAGGTCGCGATAATTGAGCCCTGCGGCCAAGACCCGCACCCGCACCTCTCTAGGTCCAGGCATCGGCGTGTCGCGCTCGCCAAGCTGCAGGTCGGTCAGGCCACGTCGCTGTCCGAGCTGCCATGCTTTCATCGCGGCTGCTCCGCAAAAGCCTCGATCGTCGCCGCGGTGCCGGTCTGGGCGATCAGCGCCTGGCGGCGGAGGAAGCGCAGCAGCCCCTCGTCGCCCATGCGCGACGGGCCGAGCCCCGACCCCTTGCGCGAATGGTTGGTCGCATCGCCGACCATCGAGGTCAGCGCGCCGTCCTGAAGGCTGATCGCGCCGGCGTCGAGCCGCGCACCGACCGCCGCCGCCTCGTCCAGCGACCCGGCATAGACCGCTGCCGACAGGCCATAATCGCCCGCATTGGCAAGTACGACCGCTGCGTCGATGTCATCGAACGGCGTCACCGGCAGTACCGGACCAAAGGTTTCCTCGCGCATCACCATCATCTCGGGCGTCACGTCGGCGAGGATCGTCGGGCGCAGCCATGCGCCGCCGCCGTGCCGCTCGACCGTGCCGCCACTCAACAGCCGCGCGCCCTTGGCCAGCGCATCAGCGATCTGCTCGGCAACCTTGTCGGCCTGCGCGGCGAAGATGAAAGGGCCGATATGGCCGCGCGCTGGATCGGGCCAAGTCAGCTCGACCGCCTCGGCGGCGCGCACCAGCTCGGCCAGGAAGGGCTCGGCGATCGCGCGCGCGACGTAAAGTCGCTCGATCGACTGGCACGCCTGGCCGGTCGCAACGATGCTGGCGCGCAGCGCGACCTGCGCCGCGGCGACGGGATCGGCCGAAGCGGTGACGATCATCGGATCCTTGCCGCCAAGCTCGAGATTGACGGGGATCAGCGCGTGCGCCGCCGCTTCGGCGACCTTGCGCCCGGTCGCGGTCGAACCCGTAAAGCACACATAGTCGACCGCCCCGATCAGCGCCTGGCCGGTGACCGGCCCGCCCATGACATAGGCGAGCGGCAGATCGGGCACTTCGGCAAGCGCGGCGCGCATCGGCTCGACGAAACGCGGCGTCACCTCCGACGGCTTCACCAGCGCCGCCGACCCGGCCATCAGCGCGGGCACAGCGTCGATATGGCTGAGGATGACGGGGAAGTTCCACGGCGCGATCGCCCCGAACAGCGGATAGGCCGACCAGCGCGACGAAATCTCGATCCCCGGCACAACCGAGGGCCGCGGCCCGGCGTCGAGCGCATCGAACAGCGCCGGCCCGCGCGCCACCCAGCCGCGCATGTTGCGGAGGCACCCGTCGATCTCGATCGCGGCGATGGTGCGCCGCCCGGTGTCGATGGCGAGCGCCGCGGTGATCGCTTCACGGTGCCGTTCGATCGCGTCGGCGAAGCGCAGCAGCACCGCCGCGCGTCCCTCGGCACCGAGTCCTTCCCAGGCCGGCTGGCGCGCGCGCAGCGCCGACGCCTGCGCGACAACGGCGGCTGGGTCGGTGGCGGCGAAGCTGTAATCCTCCTCGCCTGTGCGGGGGTTGCGCGCCTTCATGCCTGCTCCTCCCACGCCGCGACGATCGCGTCGCCGGGCGCAAACCATGCTTCCGGCCGCGCCGTGAGGTCGGCGAGCAACGCCTCGAACGCGCCGATGCGATAGGGCAGTCCCATAATATAGGGGGTGACATGGATCGGCAGCAGCCGCGCGCTGCGCTGGGTCGCCGCCTCCGACGCCAGCCAGTCAAAGGCGTCGGTCAGCGCGGTGCGCCAGCTGTCCGCCGACTGCTGCTGCACCGCGACCATCTGCCGATCCGATAGCTCGTGGTTGAGCGGCAGGTTGATGAGGCCGTTGGCAAAGCGATAGGGCAGCTCGTCGTTGACCCAGTCACAGCAGTAGGAGAGCCCCGCCGCGCGCAGCAGATCGGGGGTACGAAAGCTTTGCGAGCGCGCGATCGACAGCCAGCCCTTCGGCGTCACCCCGGCGGCGGCAAGCCGCGCCAACGTGTCGGCGATCAACGCCCGCTCGGCCGCTTCGTCCAGCGAGCCGTCGATCGTGCCGTTCATGTCGGTCGAGTGGGCAATCACCTCATGCCCACCGTCGATCACTGCCGCGAGCAGTTCGGGATAGCGTTCGGCAATAGCCGCGTTGACGGCAAAGCTCGCCCGCACCCCCGCCGCCGCCAATGCGTCAAGGAAGCGCCACGCGCCGACGCGGTTGCCATAATCGCGCGCGGTATAGTGGCGATAGTCGGGATAGGCGGTCTGCATATGCCCCGGCGCGCGAAACGGCGCATCGGCGGGCTGGATCGGGAACCATTCCAGGCTGACGCAAATCCACACCGCGACGCCGCGGTCGCCGGGCCAGCGGATCGGCGCGCGCCGATGAATGTTCGACCAGGCATAAAGGTCGTGATCATAGCCATGGCCGCGGCGCGGATAATGGAGATAGGCGGGATCGAGCGTCATTGCGGCGGCGCCTGCTGCGCGCGCCACGCATCGACGATGTCGCCGGCGCGCGCGATCCACGCGCGGCCGTCGGCGGCGATATGCTTCAGCGCAGCGTCGAACGCGCCGATGCGGTGCGGCTGGCCGATCAGATAGCCATGGAGCGGAATGCACATAACCGTCCCCGACGCCGCGCCCTCGGCCGCCAGCCGTTCATATTGGCGGACCAGCGCGTCGGCATAGTCGCGGCCAGACATGTTGTAGACGAAGAAGCCATAATGGTCGTTGACCTCGAGGCTGTAGGGGATTGACGCGAGCTGGCCGCGCGCCACCTTCACCTCCTGCACCTGATCGTCATGATAGAGGTCGCAGGTATAATCGAGACCATAGTCGGCGATCAGGTCGAGGGTGCGGACGGTGTGGGTCAGCGCGGGCGCCAGCCAGCCGCGGATTGTCTGCCCCGTCGCCTCGCGCACCGTGCGGATCGAATCCTCAATGATCGCCCGCTCCTGTTCCTCCGACATATTGTAGGCATAGCGAGTGTTATAGATGCCGTGGCTGAAGAATTCCCAGCCGCGGGCGTTGGCGTCGGCCACGACTTCGGGATGGTGCTGGCACAGCGCCACCGACAGGCTGACCGATCCCGGAAAGCCGTGCTTTGTCATCACATCGGCCATCCGCCAGTGGCTGACGCGGTTCGAATGGTCGCGGTGGGCAAAGCCGACGACGTCGGGCGCGGGCCGCGCCCACGCCTTGCGCTGAGGGTGCGGCGGCGGGTCGATCTCATAATATTCCAAGTTCGGCGCGACCCACACCGCCACTGTCTTGCCCCCCGGCCAACGCACTGGTGTGCGCCCGCGATAGGGGTGATAATCATACAGCCCCGGATCGGTGGCACCCGGCTGCATCAGCGCGCCTCCAGCCAGTCGATCACCGCCTGCACCGGCTCGACGTCGGCATATTTGAGCTGGAGGTCGGTGAGGTTGGCGAAATGATAGCTGGCATGTTTGTCGGCGCAGGTTTCGATGGGGACGATGGCGCGATAGCCATGGCTCAGCGCATCGACCGCGGTCGCGCGGACGCAGCCCGAGGTGCTGCCGCCCGTCACCACCACCGTATCGACCTTGTGCCAGGTCAGATAGCTGGCGAGCGGCGTTTCGAAAAAGGCCGACGGCATTCGCTTGGTATAGGTCAGATCATCGGCGTCGATGTCACAGCGCGGGTCGAACGCATGGCGGTCGCTGTCATATTTGATATTCTGCAGGCTGTCCTCGGTGTCGGTGCGGGTGCCCCACACCCCCGCGTCGCCGGCGTCGGCCTTGTACGCGACGCGGCTCCAGATCACCGGCATGCCGCGCGTCCGGGCCAGCCGACTGATGATGTTGATGTAATCGATCTGGCGCGGGTCGGTTTCATAGGCGGTGCGGAACAGGTCGGTGCGGGTATAGGCCTGCTGGACATCGACGTTGACGATCGCGAGCCTGGTCCCGAAGCCGAATTTGCGGCGCGCGGGGTTGGCCATCACCTCGTCGAAAATCTCGCGCGCGGTGCGGCCGTCATCGATCATCTTCGTTCCCAGCATCGGCCGCCATCTCCCCAAAAATCGGTGTCGCGGCCGCCGCGCCGGCGGAGCAACAAAAATCGCTTGCCGAATTAAATTTGTCCGGACAAATTATGCAAGTGATTTCTCGCCACGCCCTGACGATTCCCGCTACGCCCGGGACACCGGCCCGCACGGTACACTACCGCCGCTGCGGCCGCGGCCCAGCGCTACTCATGGTACATCAAAGCCCGCGAAGCTCGGCCGAATATGAGCCGCTGATGCGCCGCTGGGGCGAACATTTCACCTGCATCGCGCCCGACACGCCGGGCTTCGGGCAGTCGGACCCACTGCCCGGGGCGCCCGAGATTGGCGATTTCGCCGACGCGCTCGGCGCCTTCGTCGATGCGATCGGCGTCGGCCGGTGCGCCGCCTATGGCTTTCATTCGGGTGGCATTATCCTGATGGCGCTGCTCAAGCGGCAGCCGGCGCGCTTTTCGGCGGTCGCGATCGGCGGCTATGCGATCTGGACCGCGGACGAGATGCGGCTGTTCGGCGAGCACTATCTGCCCGAATTTCACCCGGCCCCCTATGGCGAGCATCTGGCCTGGTTGTGGAACCGGATCCTTGAGCAGAGCTGGTTCTTTCCATGGTTCGACGTCCGCGATGCGGCGCGCCTGTCGGTCGCGCACGCCGATGTGGGCCGTGTGCAGCAGGCGGTGATGGAGATGCTCGACGCCGGTAACGCCTATCGCGCCGGCTATGGCGCGGTGCTGCGCGCCCCGCGCGACATTCCGGATCCTGACGCGCCCTGCCCACCAACGCTGATCACCGCTTACGACGGCGATCCGCTCCAAGCGCATATTGCGCGGCTTGGCGCACTGCCCCCGCATTGGCAGGCGCACGCAGTCGCGACGTCGCAGCAGCATCAGAACGAAAGTCTGGCGTTTCTGGCCGCGCGAGCGGGCGATGCGCCCTGCCCGCCGCTCGCCGAGGATGACGGCGAGGGCTGGGTCGCGGTCGGCGACACGCTTCTCCACTGGCGCGGCGCGCGCGGCGCCGATGCGCTGCACCTGCACGCCCCCGGCGCCGAACTCACCAATCCGGCGCCCGGCGGGCTGGCGATCGACGCGCCGGGCCACGGGCTGTCGGACCGCGCCGCCGATCCGTGCGCCGCGGTCGAAGATGCGGCGCGGGCGCTGGGCGCGGGAACGATCGCCTGGCCCGCGCCGCCCCCGGGTGACGCGGCCCTGCTTTATCCGGACCTCACTCCCGACCGTTTCGGCGGCCATCTTCTACGTGCGTGGAGCGCGGCCCGGGCGGAGGCGCTGTTCGCGCCCTGGTATGCGGCGGACAAGGTCCATGCGATCGCCGTCGACGCCGCCGCGATCGCCCCCGCCGCGATCGCGCGGCGCGCCCGCGCCCGCCTGCGCGCCGGCGATAGCGCCGCGGCGTGGCACCACCTATTGACCGAAATGGACCAAGGAGAGTGAGATGACCGATATCCGCACCGCGATGCCGCTGCTCGCCCGACACGAGGGCGTGTGGGACGGCACCTACAGCTATTTCAACGCCGCCAATGAAAAGGTGGACGAACATTCCAGCCGGCTGCTGTGCCGCTTTCCCGACGATGGTCCGCACCCCTATCACCAGACCAACCATTACACCTGGCCCGACGGACGTACCGAAGTACGCGATTTTCCCGCCGATTATCGCGACGGCCGGGTGTGGTGGGACAATGAGCTCATCAAGGGCTGGGCGGCCGAAGTACCGCTCGACGAGTATAACCGCACGGTGATGCTCTACTGGCAGCGCCAGGGCGATCCCTCGCTCTATCTTTACGAGATGATCCAGCTTGCCGATGACGGGCAGAGCCGGTGCCGCACCTGGCATTGGATCCGCAGTGGCCTGCTGGAGACGCGTACCGCGATCCAAGAGCGACTTGTCACGCGCGACTGGCGCGCGGTCGAGGCCGACATGGTCGCTTCGGCCTGACCGGAGAAGCGCAGAATCATGCCGCAGACGCTGTTCGACAAGATCTGGGCCGCGCACCATGTCGCCGATACGGCGGCGGGCGCGGCGCTGATCGCGATCGACCGCGTTTTTCTGCACGAACGCACCGGCGCCGCGGCGCTGCGCTCGCTCGCCGAGCGCGGGCGCCGCGTGCATGATCCCGCACGCGTCTTTGCGGTGATGGACCATATCGTCGATACGCGCCCCGGGCGCGGTGACAGCACGCTGATGCCGGGCGGCGAAGCTTTCATCACCGAAACGCGCGCCGCGACGCGGGCGGCGGGGATTACGCTGTTCGACGTCAACGACCGCGACCAGGGTATCGTCCACGTCATCTCGCCCGAACTCGGCATCGTCCTGCCCGGCGTGACGCTGGTCGCGCCCGACAGTCACACCTGTACGCAGGGCGCGTTCGGAGCGCTCGCGTGGGGCATCGGCTCGTCCGAAGCCGAACATGCGATGGCAACGGGGACATTGCGGCTGAAACGGCCGCAAACGATGCGCGTCACCTTCACCGGCCGCCTCGCACCGGGGGTAACGGCCAAGGATATGGCGCTGGCGCTGATCGCCGCGCATGACGCCGGTGGCGGCGCCGGCCATGCCGTCGAATTCGCCGGTTCGGCGGTGCGCGAGCTCGACATGGAAGCGCGTATGACGCTGTGCAACATGGCGACCGAGTTTTCTGCGATGACCGCGCTAATTGCACCCGATGTGCAGACCTTTGCATGGCTTGCCGGGCGCCGTTACGCGCCCGCCGCGTTCGATGACCCTTATTGGGCGACCCTGCGCAGCGACGAAGGCGCGGTGTTCGACCGCGAGTTGGCGATCGACGCCGCCACCATCGCGCCGATGGTCAGTTGGGGGACAAGCCCCGAGCAGTCGGTGGCCATCGACGCCGCTGTACCCCAGGGTCCGGCGCGCGCGCACGACTATATCGGCCTTGCGCCGGGGCAGCGCATCGCTGGGACGCCGATCGACGCGGCGTTCATCGGCAGCTGCACCAACGGCCGCCTCTCCGACCTCCGCCGCGCCGCCGCGCTGCTGAAGGGGCGCCGGATCGCGCCGTCGGTGCGCAAGGCGCTGGTCGTCCCCGGCTCCGCCGCGGTGCGCCGCGCCGCCGAAGCCGAGGGACTCGACCGCATCTTCACCGACGCCGGTTTCGAATGGCGGCTGAGCGGCTGCTCGCTCTGTTTCTATGCCGGCGGCGAGGGTTTCGCGCCGGGCAGTCGGACGGTGAGCACCACCAACCGCAATTTCGAAGGCCGCCAGGGTCCGGGCATTCGCACCCATATCGCGAGTCCCGAAACCGTGGCGGCGAGCGCGATCGCGGGGGCGATCGCCGACCCGCGCGCGCTCGCGGCGGAGGCGGCGGCATGACCCCCGTGACGACAATCACCAGCCCCGGCGTCCCGCTGATCCGCGACAATATCGACACCGACACGATCATCCCCAGCCGCGAGATGCGCTCGACCGGGCGCACCGGCCTGGCCGCCGGTCTGTTCGCGCCGTGGCGCTACACCGACGCCGACCGGCGGATCGGCGATGCGACCTTCGTGCTCAACCACCGCGACGCGATCGGCACGCGCCTGCTGCTTGGCGGACGGAATTTCGGCTGCGGGTCGAGCCGCGAACATGCGGTGTGGGCGCTGCGCGAATATGGCATCGAATGCATCATCGCAGCGAGCTTTGCCCCGATCTTTGAGGGCAATTGCATCCGCAACGGGCTGCTCCCCGTCACCCTGCCGCTCGACGTGGTGCGATCGCTGGCCTGGGCGATGGTGACAATCGACCTGCCGGCGCAGGAGGTGCGCGCTTCCGGCCGCACGCACCGCTTCGCCATCGATGCCGAGGCGAAGGCTATGCTCGCTGGCGGGCTCGACGCGATCGATCTGACTTTGACCCAGGCGGACGCTATCGCGGCGTGGACGGCAGCCGACCGCGCGGCGCGGCCCTGGGTTTATCCGGAGCCTGCATCATCATGACCCGCATCCTGATCTCCGAAGTTGGTCCGCGCGACGGGCTCCAGTCGATCGACCGCGTGATGCCGCTCGCGGCCAAAAAGGCGTGGATCGCCGCCGAGGCCGCAGCGGGGGTGCGGGAGATCGAGGTCGGCAGCTTCGTCCCGCCTTCGCTGCTGCCGCAGATGGCCGACACCGCCGAACTGGTCGCCTTTGCGCGTACCATTGCCGGGCTGAACGTTGTCGCGCTCGTCCCCAACGCCAAGGGCGCGGCGCGCGCCGCCGAGGCAGGCGCACATGGCATCAGCATCCCTTTTTCGATGAGCGAGACGCATTCGATCAAGAATGTGCGCAAGGACCACCGCGCGATGCTCGCCGAAATCGCCGCAGTGGCGGAGATCGCGCAGGGCGCCGGAATGCATTTCGCGGTCGGCATGTCGACGGCCTTCGGCTGCACAATGGAGGGGGCGGTGCCGGAGGACCGCGTCGTTCGCCTCGCCGAGGCGGCGGTGGCGGCAGGAGCGGCCGAGCTTTCACTCTCTGATACGGCGGGCTATGCCGATCCGGCACAAGTGCGGCGGCTGGTGCGGGGGGTGCGCGCCGCAGTGGGTGCGGAGCGGATGACGACGCTCCACCTCCACAACACCCGCGGGCTCGGCCTCGCCAATGTTGTCGCGGGCCTTGAGGAAGGGATCACCACCTTCGACGCCTCGCTCGGCGGGCTGGGCGGCTGTCCGTTCGCTCCCGGCGCATCGGGCAATCTCGTGACCGAGGATCTGGTGCTGATGCTCAACGCCATGGGGCTCGACACCGGCGTCGATCTCGACAAGCTGCTCGCGGTGCGCGCCATCCTCGCCGAAGCACTGCCCGGCGAGCCGCTCTATGGTTTCACTCCCGATGCGGGGCCGATGCTCGACTATTCCGAAAGGCTGCATGCATGAGCGATCCCGAAGACAGCGGTGCGCCCACCCCGCTCGCCCGCATCCGCGTCGTCGAATTCACGCATATGGTGATGGGGCCGACGGTCGGCCATGTGCTCGCCGGGCTGGGGGCCGAGGTGGTGCGGATCGAACCGATCGGCGGCGACCGGACGCGGCGGCTGCTGGGGTCGGGCGCGGGCTATTTCCCGATGTATAATCGCGGCAAGCGGTCGATCTGTCTGGAACTGAAAAGCGCGGAGGGGATCGGGGTTGCCCGCGACCTGATCGCCGGCGCCGATGTGCTGGTCGAAAATTTCCGTCCCGGCGCGCTCGACCGGCTGGGGCTCGGTTATGACGCGCTGGCGGCGGACAATCCGCGCCTGATCTATTGCTCGGAAAAGGGGTTCCTCCCGGGCCCCTATGAGCAGCGCACGGCGCTCGACGAGGTCGCGCAGATGATGGGCGGGCTTGCCTATATGACCGGGCCGCCGGGACGCCCGCTGCGCGCGGGGGCGAGCGTGATCGACGTGACCGGCGGCCTGTTCGGAGTGATCGGCATCCTCGCCGCGCTGGAGGAGCGCCACCGCACCGGGCGCGGGCAGAAGATCGTCGCCAGCCTGTTCGAAACCACCGCCTATCTGGTCGGCCAGCATATGGCGCAGTTCGCGGTCACCGGCAAAGCGGCGGCACCGATGCCCGCGCGCGTGTCGGCCTGGGCGATCTATGACGTGTTCGAAACGCGCGACGATCCGGTGTTCATCGGCGTTGTCACCGATGCACTGTGGGAGAAATTCTGCGCGCTGTTCGGGCTCGACGCGCTGTGGGCCGACGAAAGTCTGCGCGAAAACAACCAGCGCGTGCTGGCGCGCGAGCGCATCCTGCCCGTTATTCGCGAGCTGATCGCGGGCATGACGCGCGCCGAAGTGATCGCGCGGCTTGATGGCACCGGCCTGCCCTTCGCGCCGATCGGTCGGCCCGAGGATCTGTTCGACGATCCGCACTTGGCCGCGGGCGGGATGGAGCCGGTCGAGCTCGACAATGGGACGCTGACCAACCTGCCCGCAATCCCGATCGAAATGGCGGGGCGGCGGCCGGGGCAGCGCCAGAAGCTGCCGATGCCCGGCGCCGACAATGCGGCCGTGCTCGCTGCGCTCGGCTATTCTACCCAGCATATCGAATCGCTGCTGCAAAGCGGCGCCGTAGGAGGACCGGAATGACACGACTGACGATTTTGGCAGCGGCGATGCTGCTGGCGGGATGCGCCGCGGCGCAGGAGCGCCCGGCCACGACCGCGCAGCCTGCGCAGCCCGCCGCACCCGGCGTCGACGTACCCGCGACCGCGCTGCCCACCGATGTGCGGCGCACGACGCTGATCGTCCGCGACATCGAAAATTCGCTGCGCCTCTATCGCGACGTCATCGGGCTACAGGTCAATTACGATACCGTCGTCACCACCTCCGGAGTCGCGCTGCCCGCGGGCGAGCCGGGGGCGAAGGCACGGCTGATCCTGCTGAATAGCAACGACCCATGGGTCGGCTGGGTCGGGCTGATGCAGTGGCTGGACCCGAAAATCCCCGATCCCGGCCCCTATCCGCTGCGGATGAAGCAAGGCGGCGTGGTGATGGTGATGAACACCGAAGATGTCGATGGCCGCTGTGCGGCGGCGGCCAAGCTGCCCGGCATCACCATGACCGCCCCGCCGCGGCTGCAGGTCTATCCAGGGCGCAACGGCGGCCCCGACATTCGCGTGCGCGGGTGCAATTTCTTCGACCCCGACGGCATCCTGATCGAGATGAACCAGATTCTGAAATAGTGGGGATTGATGCGGAGCCTCACACCCTGCTCCCTTCACCCTGAGCGTATCGAAGTCTGTCCTGAGCGCCTGCAAAGCAGTCGAAAGGGGCCGGTTGTTTCTGCGACGTTGAACAGGGAAAGACGGTGCTTCGACAAGCCCAGCACGACCGGTGGAGAGAGTCGGAGGATTAACTGCCGATCGTGTGCGCCTCGATCAGCAGCACCTGGCAATCGGCGATGCCGTCGCGCAGCTTCTTGACCTCGGCATATTCGGGGCTGGACCAAAAGGCGCGCGCGGCGGCGCGGTCGGGCCATTCGGAAATCACCATCGACGCGCCTTCGCCAAAACCGCCCTCCAGCAGCTCGGCGCCCGGCGCCCGCAGGACATAACGCCCGCCGAATTGCGCGACGAGCCGCGCTGCGGCCGCCCCATAGCCGGCGATGAAGGCATCGCGGTCAGCTATCTTGGCAGTCACGATCATATAGGCCGGCATCGTCCGCTCCTCCCTATTCGCGTGCGAGTTTTTCGACCCAGTCCATGATCGGCGGGTCGCCCGCCTCCATCGCCTCGATCTCTTGCGAGAAGCCGCGCATGATCCGCGCGATATAGGCACGGGTCGCCAGCCCGCGTTCCTCACCCGCGGCACGGTCTGGCTCATAGCCTTCTATGTCAGCACGACGCACCACGCCTTGCCCGTCCAGCAGCCGCTCGACCGTGTCGAGCCGTTCGCGCAGCACCGACACCTCGGCCGCCAGCGCGAGCGTCAGCGAATAGAGGCGATCGATCGCCGGATCGTCGAAATAGTCGGGACGTTTGCCCTTGGCGCGCTTCGCGGCGAGTGCCACCCAATCGATCGCGTCCTGATCGACACTCATGCCGCGGCCTTCCACGCGCCATAGGCGTTCCACACCGCGGCGCGACCATAATCCTCTTCGCCGCCATCGGGCGACGGTGGAAAGATTTCGGGATCGACGACCGCACGGACGCCAACGGTGAACTGGGTGTCGCGCGCGAAGCCGGCGTCGGCCATCACTTGCTTCAGGTCCTGGCCGTGCATGGCCGACCAGAAGGGTTCGTTGTTGTTGAACGCGTCCCAGTCGCGCATGAACTGTTCGAACAGCGGCATGGCATTCGAATATTGCGGCTGTTCGATGTGGAAGATGAGACCGCCGGGGGCGAGCACGCGGTGTGCTTCGCGCAGCAGGCGCGGCATCGCGGTCGCCGACAGTTCGTGCAGGAACATCGTCGTCTGTACCCAATCGAAATGCCCGTCGGCCCAGCGCGAAAGGTCCTCGCCATTTGCCTGAACGAAGCGGATATTGCGCACGCCGAGCGCCGCCGCGCGCGCCGCACCGTAGCGCAGCGACGCGGCAGCGGTATCTATCGCGATGACCTCCGCATCGGGAAAAGCCTGCGCGATCGGCACCGCATTATGGCCGACGGTACAGCCGATATCGAGGATACGCCGCGGCTGCCAGTCGGGCCGCTCGCGCCGCACCCATTCGACGACGGCCTGTCCGCCGCCATCGTTGAGCCCACCGAGCGCGCCGCCGGTGGTAGCAAAGATGCCGATGTCGTAATTCGCCCCCGCCGACACGTCGCCGGCGCGCGCTTCGCCATGATAGCCGCCGGGTTGGCAGTGAATATCGACCGCGGTCTGATAGGGCGGCTGCGCGATCGCTGGATCAAGCTCCAGCTGTCCCGAATGCTCGTTATACTGACGCGCCAGCGCGTCGAGTTCATCGAGCTGACGCAGCACCGCCTGGCGCCCGTTATGCTGGCGCATTTCCATCGAATTGCGTTTCAGCGCCGACCAGCTGCGGTGCCAAGGATCGCGGTTGATCGCCTCACGGATTTCATAGCGGTGCTGCGGGTCGCGACCATGGTCAGTCTGGAAAGCCGGCAAAACCCGCTGTTCATAGGCGATGCGGTTGCCGGCGCCGAGCGGCCCCGAAAGAAATCTATTGAAGTGCGTCAAAAAATTGAACCGGGCAGTTTCATCATGGCTGGTCCGCGGCATCATAGGATGGCGGGTCAACGCGGAATAAGGCGGCGGTAGGTCCGTCATGCGCAATGCTCCAATTTGTCCGGACAACTTGCTGCATCGGTGGGCTTTGTCAATGGTCGGCGTAACATTGCTAAGCAGCCAAGGGGCATAGTAGTCTGGTTGTTGGGCCTAAAGAAGAGCGTCAATGAGCGCGTCGATCCGCCGATCGAATGACGCCATCCCGGCGTCACCTTGATCGCGCTCCATTGCCACCAGCGCCAATTCGGCGACCGCCGCGCTCAGGAGCCGCGCGGCAAGATCGGGATCCTCGCAAACCGCTTCGCCTTTTGCCACTGCCTGTTCGATCGTCCGCCGGAGCGGGGCTAGATTGATCGGTTCCTCCAGCGACCGCGCGCGGGCAAAGCCCAGCACGGCAGGCCCCGTCTCCAGAATAATCCGCCGTGGCACCGGAAGGAGCACTGCCCGCAGCCAGGCCTTCAAACTGACCGCGACTGCGGAACGCGAGTCGGGCGCGCGCGTCGCTGCGGAGTGCGCGGCAGCGGCCGCCTCGCCGAGCACGGACTCGAACACGGCTCCAAGCAGATCGGCTTTGTTCGGGAAATGATGATACAGCGCACCCTTGCTGAGCCCGGCCCGGACAAGAATTGCGTCGGTTGACGCCGCATCATAGCCGTTATCGACAAACGCTTCGCGGGCCGCCGCGACCAGCGCCGCTCGCGTCGCTTCGCGTCGTTCATTCTGTGTTGCCAAAACCTGCTCCACTAACTATAAACATACCGTCAGTCGGTTTATATTGGAGAATGATGATGTCATCAGTGCCGTCCTGCTTCCCTACCCTTCTCGCGGCATGGAATGAATATGATCCTGCCAAACTCCGGTCGCTAGTCGAAGCGTCACTCACCGAAGATATTGCATTTACCGACCCCAACTACCAGATCGTCGGGATCGACGCCTTCATCGCGCAGGTCAATGAATTTCGGGCCGAGGAAGGCGTCAAGGTCCGTCTCGTTCCGACAAGCGGCGTCGATCTCCATCATGACCGCGCGCGCTATAGCTGGGCGGTCGTGCGGCCCGATGGTTCGCGGTTCGAGGGCTTCGACGCCGTGGCCCTGGACCTCAAACAAGGTAAAATCTGTCGCATCGACGGATTTTTCGGCCCCCTCCCCCCGGTGATTGGGGCCTGACGCCTTTCCAATGAAACGTGCGAGTTCCGCCAAGCGGCTCAGGCAAACCGCCTACCTCGAATAACCATTTGAAGATAATTGGTTTTCTGAACAGCCAAGCGATCCGCGGCGGAAGAACCACCGCAACAGCCCCATCCTGCCCGCCAAAAACGTGTTAGACGGGCCTTCGGTACGTCATTGTTTCTGTGACAAGAAGATAGATTTGGTAGCGGAGGAGGGACTCGAACCCCCGACACGCGGATTATGATTCCGCTGCTCTAACCAGCTGAGCTACTCCGCCCCACAGGGCCGCCGCATCGGGCGAGCAGCGCCTATAGGCAGGGTGCTGGCGCGGGTCAATATCATGTGCGATCCCCGCGAAAATTCCGGGCGAAGGCGGCTTCCCACGGGCCGCCGCGATAGTGGTGGGCGGCAAGCCCAGTGATCGCCAAGGGGCGCGGCACGAAATCGGCGGTCAGTTCGGCGATTAGAGCGCGTGCCTCGCTGGGCGCAACCTTGTTCTGAACCGTGATGTGGAGCCGCGGGGTTCCCTGGTCCTGTGCGGTCAACATGCCGGTGAAATGGTCGGAGATCCGGGCGCGGATCGCGAGCAGGTCGGGGCTGTCGATGCGATAGGCGACGCCTTTGCCGAGCGAATAGACCTCACGCAGCCGCGCAACGGGCGGCGGGGTGTCGGCGGCGATGCGGCGGATCAGACCGTCGAGCTCGCTTAGTGCTGAGGGCGGCAGCTGGTGAAACAGCGTGATATGCGCGGTCAGATAGTTGCGCTCGGGCGGAAAATGCGCCGCGCGCAGCTGGTCGAAAAAACGCTGGTCGGCCGCACCCATCGTCGCGGTCACGATGATGGGTGCGGCGCCAGCGGCCCGGATGGGAGGGGGGATGGCCGGGCCGCTAATCGCGTCAGGCCGCCTGTGCCAGCTTGCCCCTATAGGGGTTCGCTTTGACCCACTCGAGCGCCTTTTCAGGGGTCGATTCGACATAGGGATCGCTGTCGGTGCCAACGTCGTTGATGCCAGGTTCAACGAACATCTGGACGACGATGCCGTCATCGACGATCGCGGTGTAGCGCCAGCTGCGCATGCCGAAGCCAACATGGTCCTTGTTGATCAGCATGCCCATGCGGCGCGTGAAAGCGCCCGAGCCATCCGGGACCATCTTGACGTTCTGAACGCCCAGGCTCTTGCCCCAATTGTACATCACGAACGCGTCGTTGACGCTGATGCAGTGGATGTCCGTGACACCTTCGGCAGTGAACTCGCCATAGAGGCGTTCGAAGCCCGGGCACTGCTCGTTCGAGCAGGTCGGGGTGTAGGCGCCCGGCAGGCCGAACAGGATGTGGCGGCCGGCGCCAAAGGCTTCGCCGGTGTCGAGATCCTGCCAGCGGAACGGGTTCGGGCCGTCGACAGCCTCGTCGCGGACACGCGTCTTGAGGGTCACGGCGGGAACGGGTTGATTGATCATGGGAGAGAATCCTTTCTTTGGGATTTTTGTGCGGCGCACCAAAAGCAGACCGGCGGGCGCGGGTCAAATCGAGTGGGCCGCTTATATTGATTGAGTCAGACGATCAGAGCGCGGACCAAAAGCGATGCAGGGCCGCCGCGACCTCTGCGGGTCGCTCGGCGATCGCCCAATGCCCTGCCCCGTCGATGACGGTGAGCGGGATGCCGGTGTTCGCGCTGAAGCGCTGTGCCACCGACAGTTGCACATATGGGTCGTCGGCGCCCCAGATCAACGCCCCCCGCGCGGGCAATTTGTCGATATCGCGCGCCCAGTCATGCTCGAAACTGAGCCCCTTCGCCGATCGATAGAGTTTCAGGATCGCGCGGCGCTTGTCCTTGTTCTGCCACTGCTCGGCCTCTTCGGCGGCGATGTCGGCGGGCATGCCCTGCGCCGCCAATCCCTCCGCCAGTTTTGCGGGTTTGCTGAGCGCCATGAAGATTTCGCCGAGGATCGGGGTGTTCCAGATCCGCGCGACGCGGTGGCCGCGATAGTCGGGATCGATCACCGCGTTCGAGATCGCCCAACTGCGCAGCAGATCGGGGCGCAACATCGCGACGCGCTGGGCAATCAGCGCGCCCCAGTCATGGCCGATAACGTCGATCGGGCCGTGCGCGACGAACAACGCTTCGGCTTGTCCGATTGCCCAGTCGGCATAGGCTTCCTTGGTGGCAGGGAAGCCTGCGGGCAACGGCGCCGTAAAGCCGGGGAGCGGCGGGATCGCGACCGGTGTGTCGCCCAGGTCGAGCGCGGCGAGCAACGGGCGCCAGATCGCCGGGCTGTCGGGGACGCCGTGGAGGAAGAGTTTGGCAGTCATTCGGCTCAATGCCTAATATCCATCGGTTGATGTGGGCATTGCAAGGACGGGCCATGAAGCCAGAGATTCCATGCGTGACGCATGGGGTACAAAAATTTCATCTCTTGATTGACCCGATAAACATGAGCGCCACAAGCCTCGCATCGATAAAAATAGAGCGGAATGAAGGCCATCGCAAAGGCGAGCCACGCCGCAACGATAAACGGTATGGATTGAGCGAAAATCGCGACCAAGAAGATCAGCATGAAGATTTTCGTGGCGTTAAAAAGGCGTTGATGATGCTTGATCGCAAAGCCACGCACTACTCCATCTCCCCGCGATCCCGGCGCAGCTGATACCATTTCTGCACATTGGCATTATGTTCGGACAGCGTCCGCGCGAAGATGTGGCCGCCGTCGCCTTTCGCGACAAAGAACAGATAGTCGGTCGGCTCGGGATCGAGCACCGCGGCGATCGAGGCTTTGCCGGGGTTGGCGATCGGTCCCTTGGGCAGGCCGATCATGCTGTAGGTGTTGTAATCATTCACCGCCTGGATTTCGGAGCGCAGGATGCGGCGACCGAGTGGTTTTCCCTTGGTGAGCGGGTAGATGATCGTCGGGTCGGCTTGCAATTTCATCCCGACCGCGAGGCGGTTGGTATAGACCCCGGCGACGGTACGGCGTTCGGCGGGGACGCCGGTTTCTTTCTCGACGATCGAGGCGAGCGTGATCGCTTCGTTGCGGTCCTTGGCGGCGGTGCGCGGGGTACGCTTGGCCCAGAGTTCGTTGAACGCCTTGTCCATCGCCGCCTGCATGCGTTTGACGACCGCGGCACGGCTTTCGCCGGTGGTGAAGGCGTAGCTGTCGGGCAGGATGCTGCCCTCCGCAGGCACAGGGATTTCGCCGGTCAGCCGCTTTTCGGCCATCAGCCGCTCCCACACCATGATCGACGGCATACCTTCGGGAATCATGACGAGGCGCTGGATCGTCTTGCCCGACTGGAACAGTTCGAGGATGTCGCCCGCGTCCATCCCCTTTTCGATCTGGTACTCGCCGGGTTTGATCGGATCGTCGGATGCAAAGAAGCGCGCTTCGTTGCGGAAGCTGGAAGCGGAGACGGCGCCTGCGTCCTCCAGGATTTCACCAGCTTTGGCGATGCTGGCGCCCTGCGGAATCACCACGACGGTATCCGCAGGCGCGCCGCCCGAGCAGGCAGCGAGCAGCAGGGCCAAGATTGCCATCGTCAGCCAGCGGAACGGATGCACCTGATTCTCCCGTCAGTCGGATGCCGCTGCTAAAGCCACAAAAGCCCCGCATGTGCAGCGTCCTTTTGTGTCCTTTGTGGCTTTAAGCGAAGCCTCGGCAAGCTCCCGACTGCTAAAGCATGGCGGAGAAATGTAGGAAAGAGGTTTTGATCCTCCCTGTCGCGAAGCGATGGGGAGGTGGCAGCGCGGAGCGCTGACGGAGGGGCTTTGGCGCTACCGTCGTTGCCCCTCCACCACCGCCTGCGGCGGCGGTCCCCCTCCCCATCGCTTCGCGACAGGGAGGATATGAGTCTAATCGATCGCTTTCACGATCACGCTCGCATTGGTGCCGCCGAAGCCGAAGCTGTTGTTCAGCGCCGCCTTGACCGGACGCTTTTTCGCGGTGTGCGGGACGAGGTCGACGCCGTCGGTGCCCTCATCGGGATTGTCGAGGTTGAGCGTCGGCGGGACGATCTGGTCGCGGATCGCGAGGATGCAGAAGATCGTTTCGACCGCCCCGGCGCCGCCGAGCAGATGGCCGATCGCCGACTTGGTCGAGCTCATCGACACGTCGCCGATCGCGTTGCCGAACAAGCGCTTGACCGCGCCGAGTTCGATCGTATCGGCCATCGTCGAGGTGCCGTGGGCGTTGATATAATCAATGTCCGACGGGGTCATGCCCGCTTTCTTGAGCGCCATTTCCATCGAGCGGAACGCGCCCGAACCCTCGGGATGCGGCGCGGTGACGTGGTAGGCGTCGCCCGACAGACCGTAGCCGACGACTTCGGCGTAAATCTTGGCGCCGCGCGCCTTGGCATGTTCATATTCTTCAAGCACGACGACGCCCGCGCCTTCGCCCATTACAAAGCCGTCACGGTCCTTGTCATAGGGGCGGCTCGCCGCTTCGGGGCGGTCATTGTAGCTCATGTTGAGCGCGCGCGCCTGCGCGAAACCGGCGATGCCGATCGGACAGATCGTCGCCTCGGCGCCGCCCGCCAGCATGATGTCGGCGTCGTCGTCACGGATCATCCGCGCCGCATCGCCGATCGAATGCGCGCCGGTCGAACAAGCGGTGACGACGGCATGGTTCGGCCCCATCAGCCCATATTTGATGCTGACCTGCCCCGAAATCAGATTGATCAGGCGGCCGTGGACGAAGTGCGGGCTGACGCGGCCCGGACCCTTTTCGGCGAGCAAAAGGCTTTCGCTCTCGATGCCCGGCAGGCCGCCGATGCCCGACCCGATCGAACAGCCGGCGCGCAGCTTCTGCGCTTCGGTCATGTCCTCAAGACCCGCGTCCTCGATCGCCTGCCCCGCGGCGTCGATGCCATAAATGATGAAGGGATCGACCTGGCGCTGCACCTTGTGATCGACGCGCTTGCCTGGATCGAAGCCATATTCATGGTCCGGCCCCTTGACCTCGCACGCGATCGTGCATTTATAGTCGGAGGCGTCGAAATGGGTGATCTGACCCGCGCCCGATTTGCCCGCGAGCAAATTGGCCCATGTGGTTTCCACATCGGCGCCCAGCGGCGTCACCAAACCCAATCCCGTCACCACAACCCGGCGCATAGTCATTCCTTTCGTCGGCCCCCGCCCCCGCAGGCGCCCGCATCATTGTAGTTCGCGCGCTTCTAGAGGACGCGCGCGCATAAAAAAAGCTCCCCGGTCGCTGCGCACGAGCGCTCGAGACCGGGGAGCCGGAATTGCGTGGACGGCGTCGCCGCCGCATCCGGCAACGCCGGACAGGCTGGATCAGCCCTTGTTCGCTTCGATATAGTCGATCGCGTCCTTGACGGTGGCGATCTTTTCCGCCGCGTCGTCGGGGATTTCGACGCCGAATTCTTCCTCGAACGCCATCACCAGTTCGACGATGTCGAGGCTGTCGGCACCCAGATCATCGATGAAGCTTGCTTCTTCGGTCACCTTGTCGGCTTCGACGCCCAGATGTTCGACGACGATCTTCTTAACCTTTTCGGCCGAATCGCTCATGCGCTATTCCTTTTCTGACTAAGCCGTGAATGTTGGGATTTGCCCTAGTGTCCGTGGACGGGGCTGGCAAGAGGGCTGGTATCGACCAGTTCCTCCTCCGCCGCGCTATAGGCGGAACGCCTCCCTTTCTGTCCGCTGGGTACCTGCGTCACGAAATAGGCGGTGCCGGTGCCGGCTTCAAGATCGTACCAAAGCCCCGAGCGCAATCCATAGGCATCGCCCGAATGGCCGAGCCGCCGCCGCCCGTCGCCGAACAGATCGTCGCGGCACCCCGGCCCGGTCGCGGCGCCGGTCCCCGTGCTGTGCATGGCAGTGCCATATTCGCAGAAAAATCCGTCGGTTCCCTCGCCCGTCGCCGGACGTACCGGTGCCATGACCTCCAGCCGGGCGAGGCTATCTGCTTTCAGAAAGCTGTCGCCGCGGCGCAGCAGCATGACGCCGATCCGCGCCAGTCCGTTCGCCGAGATGCGCAGGCCGCCTTGCGGGCTGAACCCGGCACCATGGCGGGCAAGGCGATAGGTACCAAGATCGCAGCTGCCGTCGCGAGCCGGAACAACGGGGCAGGCAGGGCGGACGCCCCTCATGTCGTCGCGGACGACCGCGCCGTCGGCGCCGTAGAGCACCACCGCGCGCCCTACCGCGGCGTCGCTACATGTCGGCCAGTTGAAACAGGCGTCGATGCCGAGCGGGCGCAGCACCAGCCGCACCATTGCCTGGTCGAACCGCTGACCCGTCGCGCCCTCGATCGCGGCGGCGACGATCGGATAGTTGAGATTGGCATAGACGAAATCGCCGCCCGGTTGGCGCGGTGCGTCCCACGCGGCCGGGTTCTGGAGCGCCGTTTCGAGATCGGCATCCAGCGGCAGCGCATAATCGACCCGATCCGCGAGCCCGGAGCGATGGCCGAGCAGTTGTGCCAAGGTAATCGGCTGGTCGGGATAGTCCGGATGACGAAGCCGCCAGCCGAGATAGTCCGACACATCGCGATCGAGATCGAGCCGCCCCTGCTCGGCCAGCCGCAGCACGCCAAGCGCGACGACGAGTTTCGACACCGATGCTATGCGTACCGGGTCATCCGGCGTCAGCGCGCGTCCGGTCGCCCGGTCCGCCTGACCGACGGCCACGCGCGTTTCGACCGTTCCCGCACGGTCGAAATGCACCACCACCGCGGCCGGCGGTGGGGGCGGGGAGGCGAGCAAGGCGAGGGCGAGCAGCATCAGGCCGTTCTGATCAGCCCATATCAGCGCGTCAAGTCGCGGGCGTGGCCGGAACAACCCCCGAATCGCGCAGCGCTGCGGACGCCCGCTGGATCACCAACGGGGTGATCATGAAGCGACCGAGCACGGTTTCGGGCGCGGCGTTGGCCGGTTGGCGGGTATAGGCCAGCAAACGGCGCCATTGCGCCTGTCCCGCCGCGACATCGCCCTGCCGCGCCAGGACGATGGCCCGGACCATCATATATTGCGGCTCCATGGTGCTGGGCGACGGCATCTGATCGAGCACCGCGAGCGCTTCGGCCTGGTCGCCGCGCTGCGACAGGATGAACGCCAGCGTGACCGCCGGAACGCCGGGGTAGCTATCGTCAAGCGCCAGCGAACGGCGGAGCAGCGCTTCGCCCTCCACCGCCTGCCCGCAGGTGATTTTGAACAGGCCCAGAAAGCCGGCAATATCGGGGTTATAGGGATTGAGCCGCCGCGCGGCGTCGCCCATCGTATTTCCCGCCGGACAATTGCCGACATAATAATTTGCGCGCGCCATCGCAAAAAGTCCGGCCGTTGAACGGGGACTGCTTTCATAGGCCTGCAACGCCAGCGCGCGGGCTTCGGCAAAGGCTTCGCGCCCCGCGGGGGATGCCCGCTGCGGCTGCCAGTCGCCAAAACGAAGCAGCGACAGCGCGGCAAGCGCGACGGGATTGCGGTTGTCGCGCTCCAACTGCGCGCGGAGGCAGGCATCAACCTGCTTGGCCCCGGCGGGATTGCGCAGCTGGCGCAACCGGTTGAACTGGGCCAAGCAGGGAAAGCCGGGAGCAAAATTGTCGGGCTGGCGCTCCACCTGATCGCGCACGATGACGCCATAATCGCCCGCAATTTGCGCGATCAAGGGTTCCATCGCGGCGAACTGCGGCGCTTCCGCATCGGTTGCGCGGACCTGCTGCGACCAGATCGCGCGCTGATCGGCGAGGCGGTTCAGCACTAACGTCACCTCGACATTGCCTTCCAGATCGCGGACAAGCGAGGTGTCGAGCCGATAATCGGCGGCGCGCGGCGCGGTGTCGCCCGGCACCTTTGAACTCAACAGATCGACCAGATCGAACCGCCGCAGACCGTCACGCAATTTGCCGTCCAGCGCCCGCGCAACCGCCCGCGACGCGGCCGTGTTGCCGGAAACCGGGGCGCTCAATTCGAGCAACGGCATCGGCTTTGGATCGCTGACGAACAACCGGTCGGGTCCGCTGCGCAACGACCATAGTGCAACAATGGCGACCGCGAGCAGGACCAGCGCAACAACCCAGCGGCCATAGCGCGGGCCACCGGCATGGGCCGAACCGGTATCGCCGGGTGCGCGCGGTGCGCCTGTTCCGTCTGTGTCGGCAGCGGTCTTGACGTCATGCACGGCGCCCGCATCGTCGCCCGACCGCGACGGCGGCGCGATCCGCCGCTGGACGACGACCTCATAGCTGCCCTGCGGGACACGCAAGCGATGGATCCACGGCGTGTCGGCATAATAGCGGTCGAGCAAACTGCGCAGCCGTCCGACCATGACACGCGGATAGCTGTCGACCGCGGGATCGAAATCTGCGCTGCGGCCTAGCGCTTCGGTCGCGATCGCATAGGCCTTGGGCGAACTGCGCCCGCCGCGTAACCGATGCTCGACCAGAAATTGCAGCAGCCGCGTCAGCACGGGCGACCGGACGAACAGCGGGGATTCAAGCAAGCGCTCCAACTCCTCGGCGATAATCCGTTCGGTTTCGCCGGGATTCTGCGTCTCGTTCGCGTTCGCGTGGTCCATGCTACCCTCAAATGCCCACGGCGGGCGGTGCGGGTGATACGCCATTCAACAAGCGCGACCAGTCCTTGTTACGCCGACGTAACGGTAACAGGCGCGCGCAGCAGCATATCAGAAGCTTGGACCTTCGCCAATCAGCATGGACAAAATTTGAAACATAGTGAACAAAAGCTTATCAAATGGCGACATTGCGGCATGTGACCCCTTGTAACTGCCACATATTCGAAACCCTGTCATTCTGGGGACATCGCGTCCCTCCTACAACGGCGCGATGTTGAGACGGGCAAGTGAAGGGCGCGAGCTGGTCCCTGGCGTTCTTCAGACCTTCCGCCCGCCTCAGTTCAAGACTTCGCCGGGTGGACCGACAGCCCCACCTGTCGCCCGCCCGGCAAGTCGATCGTGAAGGTCTGGACCCCGACCGGACCCCGCTGCGCTCAAGCCGAACCGATTCGGAAAACGCACAGCTTGTTGCCGTCGAGATCGCGGAAATAGGCCGCGTAAAACGCCTGTTCGCCCTCGTCACCGCGCACCCCCGGCGGGCCTTCGCACGCGCCGCCCAGGTCCAGCGCCTTGGCGTGGAGCGCATCGACCTTGGCGCGCTCGTCGACGACGATCGCGGCCATATGCCCGTTGCCGGCGTGCATCGGCTGACCGTCATAGGGCCGCGTCACCGCGATGCCGGGCTGCCCCCAACTGGTCGCATAAAGGGTAAAGCCATTGTCTTCGTCCGACATCCGCATCAATTCGCTGGCGCCGATCGTACCGAGCAGCGCCGCATAAAATTCGCGCGCCCGGTCGATATCGTCGGTTCCCATCGTCACATAGCCCAGCATTTTCGATCTCCTCCTACGTCGATACGACAAGGGCGCCAGCTTTGCTGACGCCCCGATCGATTGACAATTACCTCGCGGATCAAGTCGTCGCGGGTGCCTTGCACGGGCCGGTGTGGGTGCTGGTCATCTGCATCACCATTTCCATGTCGCCGCCGGTCGGCACCTTGCCCTTGGTGGTGATCGTCACGTCGGACTTCTTCGCCGCCATCGTGCCGTTCATCGCCATGTCGACCGTCTGGCCATTGGCGGTGCAGGTGCCGGCGATGTCGATGGTACCGCCCGCGATATTCTTTTTCGACCAGGTACATTCGCCGCCGTTGCCCGGACCCTTGGCCAGTTCGGCGGCGATATCTTCCTTGTCGACCTGTTCCTGCGTGAAGCACTGGTCCATGCCGCTGGCGCCTTCCATCATCTTGGCCATGCCGTCCTTCATTTCAGGCGGCATGCCCGGGACTTCGAACTTCACCAGCTTGACGTCGGTTTTCCAGTTGCCCGCTTCACGCTTGACCGCGCCGCCGGCATTTTCGGCTTTGCCGCAGCCGGTTACCGCCAAGAGCGTGCCGACGGCTGCAATCGTCAAAATCTTTTTCATACCCTGTCTCCTGTGACTAGCCGCTGCCTGCTCTGTGGCGGACTGATTGCGATTGTGGACCCGCCCCATCGATACCATATTGGCAGCAATGGCAATTCAGATTCGTACATCGCTCGATGAAATCGACACGGCGGAGGGCTATGTCCCCCATCGTCCCGCGCGCCCCGACAAGGTCGAGGGGGGCAAGCGATTCGAGCTGGTTAGCGATTATGAACCGGCGGGCGACCAGCCCACCGCGATCCGCGAGCTGGTCGATACCGCGCTGACCGGCGAGCGCGATCAGGTGCTGCTCGGCGTTACCGGGTCGGGCAAGACCTTCACCATGGCGAAGGTCATCGATGAATTGCAGCGCCCGGCGCTGATCCTGGCCCCCAACAAGATCCTCGCGGCGCAGCTCTATGGCGAGTTCAAGAGCTTCTTTCCGAACAATGCGGTCGAGTATTTCGTCAGCTATTACGACTATTATCAGCCCGAGGCCTATGTGCCGCGGTCGGATACGTACATCGAGAAAGAAAGCTCGGTAAACGAGGCGATCGACCGCATGCGCCATTCGGCGACCCGCGCGCTGCTCGAACGCGATGACGTCATCATCGTCGCGTCGGTGTCGTGCCTCTATGGTATCGGCTCGGTCGAGACCTATTCGGCGATGATCTTTGACCTTAAAAAAGGTCAGGTCGCCGACAATCGCGAAATCATCCGCAAGCTCGTCGCGCTCCAGTACAAGCGCAACGATCAGGCGTTCGCGCGCGGCAATTTCCGCGTGCGCGGCGACAATCTCGAAATTTTCCCGTCGCATTATGAAGATATGGCGTGGCGGATCAGCTTCTTCGGCGACGAGATCGAGGAGATCACCGAATTCGACCCGCTGACCGGCAAGAAGATCGCGACGCTCAACCATGTCCGCATCTATGCCAACTCGCATTATGTGACACCGGGACCGACGCTCAAGCAGGCGTCGGAGGCGATCAAGCATGAGCTGGCTGAACGGCTCAAGGAGCTCGAGGCCGAGGGCCGCTTGCTCGAAGCGCAGCGGCTGGAGCAGCGCACGAATTTCGACCTCGAAATGATCGCCGCGACGGGCAGCTGCGCCGGGATCGAGAATTACAGCCGCTTCCTGACCGGCCGCTTGCCCGGCGAGCCGCCGCCAACCCTGTTCGAATATCTGCCCGACAATGCCCTGCTCTTCGTCGACGAGAGCCATCAGACGATCCCGCAGATCGGCGCGATGTCAAAGGGCGATCATCGCCGCAAGATCACGCTGGCCGAATATGGCTTCCGCCTGCCGAGCTGTATCGACAACCGCCCGCTGCGCTTTGCCGAATGGGACATGATGCGCCCGCAGACGGTCAGCGTGTCGGCGACCCCCGGCACCTGGGAAATGGACCGCACCCAAGGCGTGTTCGCCGAACAGGTGATCCGCCCCACCGGGCTGATCGACCCGCCGGTCGAGATCAAGCCGGTCGAGGAACAGGTCGACGACCTGATCGTCGAGGCGAAAAAGACCGCCGCGGCGGGATACCGCACGCTCGTCACGACGCTGACCAAGCGGATGGCCGAGGATCTGACCGAATTTCTCCACGAAGCGGGGATGAAGGTACGTTACATGCACAGCGACATCGAGACGCTGGAGCGCATCGAGATCATCCGCGACCTGCGGCTGGGCGTGTTCGACGTCTTGATCGGGATCAACCTGCTGCGCGAAGGGCTCGATATTCCCGAATGCGGCCTGGTCGCGATCCTCGACGCCGACAAGGAGGGGTTCCTACGGAGCGAGACCAGCCTCGTCCAGACGATCGGCCGCGCCGCGCGCAACGTCGACGGCCGCGTCATCCTCTACGCCGACCGCATCACCGGCAGCATGGAACGCGCGATGCGCGAAACCGACCGCCGCCGCGAAAAGCAGCGCGCCTATAACGAAGAACATGGCATCACCCCGACGACGATCAAGCGCAACATCGGCGACATCATCGCCCACGTCGCGTCGAAGGACGGCGTTGTCATCGACATCGGCGACGACAAGCCGACGCACATGGTCGGGCATAATCTGCGCGCATATATCCAGGATCTGGAAAAACGGATGCGCGATGCGGCGGCGGATCTGGAATTCGAGGAAGCCGGACGGTTGCGCGATGAAATCCGCAAGCTGGAGGCCGACGAGTTGGGATTGCCCGCGGGCGAGCAGGTCGCGCCGCGCGTCGGGCGGAGCAACGAGGGCAAGCCGGGGACGCGCAAGGGGCGGTTCGGGAAGCAGAGCAAGACGAAGTGGGGGCGGTGACCGCCCGATGACGATCATCCGATGGGGAATGATTGGTTGCGGCAGCGTGACCGAGCACAAGAGCGGCCCCGCATATCAACAGGTCGAGGGGTTCGCGCTGCACGGCGTGTTCAACCGCACGCTGGCGAAAGCGGAACATTATGCCGCGCGCCATGCCGTGCCGCATGTGTTCGCCAGTGCCAAGGCGCTGATCCATTCGCCCGATATCGACGCAGTCTATATCGCAACGCCCCCCGACAATCACGAAGCCTATGCACTCAAAGTCGCCCGAGCAGGCAAACCCTGCTGCATCGAAAAGCCGATGGCGCCCGACCACGCCGCCTGTCTCCGCATCCGCGACGCCTTCGCCGATCAGGGATTGCCCCTGTTTGTCGCCTATTATCGCCGCTCGCTGCCGCGTTTTCGGCAGATCAAATCCTGGCTCGACGACGGCGCGATCGGCACGGTTCGGCATGTACACTGGTCGTTGACCAAGCCCGCGACCTCTTTTGATCTGTCAGACACCAACTGGCGGGTCGATGCTGCGGTGGCGCCCGGCGGCTATTTCGACGACCTCGCTAGCCACGGCCTCGATCTCTTCTGCTGGCTGTTCGGCGAGGTGACCGACGTCGCGGGTTTCGCGATCAACCAGCAGGGCCGCTACAGCGCCGCGGATGCGGTCACCGGATGTTGGCTTCATGAAAGCGGCGTCACCGGATCGGGCAGCTGGAATTTCGGCGCGGCAGAACGGCAGGATCGCGTCGAGATCACCGGCAGCACCGGCCGCATTATCTTCTCGATCTTCGACGAGGAACCGCTGCGGCTATCGCGCGACGACGAAACGGTCGAACGCGTCATCGACCACCCGTCGGCGGTCCAGTATTTCCACGTTGCGGCAATGCGTGAGCACCTTGCCGGGCGTGGACAACACCCCTCGACCGGCGAAAGCGCGGCTCACACCACCTGGATGATGGATCGGATATTGTCGCGGCGGTGAAGCGAGCCTTTCGCTTCGACGAAACCCCGCCTGTTACCGACAAGTAGCCTTGCCCCCTCACCGCATGCTGCATAGGGTTCGCGCGCAATCGGGGAGAAAATGCTGATGAAATCGGGTCTGTCGCTGATCGCGCTGGCGCTTGCCGCTGCCGCGCCTTCGGTCCTCTACGCGCAGGACAAACCTGCCGATAAGCCCAAGGCCGAAAAGCCCGCCGACTACGAACCGCAGGTCCGCACCACCAAGCTCAGCGGCACCTTCGGCGGCCAGCGGATCAACTATGCCGCGACGATCGGTGAGACGATCATCAGGAACAAGGATGGCGTGGCCGAGGTTGCGGTCGTCACGACATCCTATGTCAAGGAACCGCGCGACCCCGGCCGCCCGGTGACCTTCCTGTTCAACGGCGGCCCCGGTTCAGGCACCGTCTGGTTGATGATGGGGGCGTTCGGGCCGAAGCGCGTCGCGATCCCCGGCACCGGGGTCGACGATGGCGCGCCGCCCTATCCGATCGTCGACAATCCCGATGCCTTGATGGACGTCACCGATGTGGTGTTCATCGACCCGCCGGGCACTGGCTTTTCGCACCTGATCGGCAAGGCTGACCCCAAGGATTATTATGGGGTGACGCAGGACGCCAAGCTGGTGGCCGAGGTGATCCGCCGCTGGCTCAACGACAACGGCCGCTGGAACAGCCCCAAATATCTGGGCGGCGAAAGCTATGGCACGACACGCTCGGCCGCGGTCGCCAACCAGTTGATGAACGCGACCTACAACGACGTCGCGCTGAACGGCATCATCCTGATCTCGACCGTGCTCGATTTTGCCGCGGGGTCGGACACCGCGGGCAACGAGCTGTCGTTCATCACCAACCTGCCGTCGATGGCGGTTACCGCGCTTTATCATGGCAAGGCGACCGGTGCCTCGCCCGAAGCCTTTGCCGAGGAAGCGCGGCAATGGGCGATCGGCCCCTATGCGTCGGCCCTGCTCAAAGGGCAGAAGTTGCAGGGTGAGGAACGCGCCGCGATCCGCCGCGATCTGGCGCGCTTCACCGGCCTGTCCGAAACCTATCTCGACAGCGCCGACCTGCGCGTCACGCCCGGACGCTTCTACAAGGAATTGCTGCGCGACCGCGGGCTGACCGTCGGGCGGCTCGACAGCCGCTATACGGGCAAGGATTATGACAGCGCCGGCGAGGAGCCCGACAACGACCCCAGCTTTTACGGCATCGACGCCAGCTACACCGCGGCGATCAACAGCTGGAGCCGCGACGGTCTGGGGTTCAAGACCGACCGCGAATATCAGTCGATCGGTGGGATCGGCGGGCAATGGGACTGGCGCATCGGCGGCCGCGACACCAACGCGTATCTGAACGTCGCGCCCTATATCGGACAGGCGCTACGCGAAAATTCGGGCCTGAAAGTGCTGGTCGCGCAGGGCTATTATGATTTTGCGACGCCGTTTTTCGCCGCCGAATATGCGCTGTCCCGCACCGGCATCCCGCAGGACCGGATCAGCTACACCTATTATGGCGCGGGCCATATGATGTATATCCGCGACGAGGATCGCAGAAAATTGTCGGAGGATGTGCGGGCGTTTATTCGGGCACGGTAGGGCCGGGCCGGGTTTCGGCTATCGACCAGTTGCGGACGTAAATCCCCCCTATGGCGCAGCCATGGGAAGGGGGACCGCGTCCGAAGGACGTGGTGGAGGGGTAGCAACGGTAGTGCCATGGCCCCTCCGTCAGCGCTTCGCGCTGCCACCTCCCCATGGCTTCGCCACAGGGAGGATTTTCTCCTCCTCGTCCTCCCGGACTTGATCCGGGATCCATAGCCGCACCGTCGTTCTGGATCCCGGATCAAGTCCGGGATGACGACGCTGGGTCGTCAGCGCAGCACGCCCTTTGCCGCCTGCGCCCGCGCATACAGGAACAGCGCGATCAAGATCACCCAGATTACCGCGGTGAAGACCATCGGAAACGTCCCGAACATGCGCTCCAGATCGCCATAATGCATGCCGAACTGATAGACGCTGCTGATCGCGAGGCCGACAAGCGATAGCAGGAAGGCGGTCACCGCATGGCGGCTGCGCGCGAGCAGCAGCACGGAACCCAGCACCGATCCCCACACCCCTAGCGCCCAGCCGACATTGGCCCACAACGGAAAGCTGTAGAAATAGGCCTGCTGTTCAGCGGTAAAGGCCGCCATATAGTCGGGATTTTTAAGCTTGGTCATCGTGTAGTCGAACGCGCCGAACGCGTTCCAGAGCAGCGACACGATGCCAACCACCCACAGGTGCCACGGCGTTTTTCCAGCTTCGGTCATAATGATCTCCCTCCCCAGAAAGATGGCGCGAGCGTAACGACTTTTGCCGCAACGGCAATCGCGCTGCCATAAGCATATAACACACCTGCGGCGCTAACGAAACAAAGATGCGCCGATGATTGCCAAAGCGCTTGGCAAGCCGGGTGGGGAACGCGATAGCCGCAGCATGTGCGTCGTCGCCATCGCCTTGCAGATCCATCCCGACTGGCCGCTGATCCTGGTCGGCAATCGCGACGAGTTTCATGCTCGGCACGCCGCGCCGCTCGGCGCCTGGGACGATGGCAGCGGCATCGTCGCGGGGCGCGATCTGTTGGCGAGTGGCACATGGCTCGGCGCGCATCCGGCGAGCGGACGGATCATTGTCGTGACCAACGTGCGCGGCGCACTGCCCGATCCGGCCAAGGAATCGCGCGGGGCGCTGGTCGTCGATTTGCTGCGCGGTGACGGGCGCTTCGCCGATCCGGTTGTGGCCGACCTCGACTGTTTTAACGCGTTCAACCTGTTGGCGATCGGTGATGGCAAGGTGCGGCTGTTGAGCAATCGGCCTCAGCCGCAGATCCTTTCCCTCCGTCCCGGCGTCCATGCGCTGGCCAACGAGCCGATCCACAGCCCCTGCCCGCGCGCCGAGCGCCTGCGCGCGGCGCTGGCGGCGGTGGTCGATTCCCAAACGGATCCCGATCGTCTGCTCGACATGCTGAGCGCCGAGGATGACCCGGCGCTGTTCCTACGCGGCGATATTTATGGCACCCGCGCCTCGACGCTGGTTGCGGTCGCGGCGGACGGCAGCGCGCGGATGATCGAGCGCCGATATGAAGCGGGCGGCCGTCCCGTTGGAACGACCGCCCTGCAATTTCGTATCGGTTAGACCGAACCGGCTTATTTCGGCGCAATCACCATCAGCATCTGACGGCCTTCGGTGCGCGGATGCGCCTCGACCTTCGCGACTTCCGACGTCAGCTCGGCGACTCGCTGGAGAACATTGAGGCCAAGCTGGGTGTGGCTCATTTCGCGGCCGCGGAAACGCATGGTCATCTTGACCTTGTCGCCTTCCTCGAGGAAGTCGAACACCTTGCGCATCTTCACGTCGAAATCATGATCGTCGATATTCGGACGCATCTTGATCTCTTTGATTTCCTGCGTCTTCTGGCTCTTTCGCGCCAGGTTCGCCTTTTTCTGAGCTTCGTATTTGAACTTGCCCACATCGAGGAATTTGCACACCGGCGGATCGGCGTTCGGGGATACTTCGACCAGGTCGAGGCCCACAGAAGCCGCCTGTTCAATCGCTTCAGCGGTCAGCATCACGCCCAGATTTTCGCCTTCATCGTCGATCACGCGGACCTTCGGAGAGGCGATGAATTCATTGTATCGCGGGCCATTCTTGGGCGGCGTGCGCTCCATCGGGCGGCGGGTCGTGGGCGGTGGTATAGCTGTATCTCCTGATCGTGGACGGGTGGCGTGCGGAATCAGCGCGATATACGCACACCATGCTCATATAGTGAACGCGCGCGCGGAGTAAAGGCCGCGCTTCGCATCAAGGTGACGCTTTTCGACCGACTGTGGCGGTCAGGCCACGCCGATCACCATTTGGTCGGTGCCGGATCGACGACGCGGAAACCACCCGCGCCGATCTCGCTGACCTCCAGCGCGCGCTGGGCAATACCGCGGTTGTTGAAACGGAAGATACCATCGATGCCGCCAAATCCGTCGGCTGCGAGCAGCTGGTTCACCGGGAAGCTGGTGCCGGGTTTCCAGTCGCGCGCGATGCGCACCGTCAGCAGCACCGAGTCATAGCCCAGACTGGCAAGCCGGTATGGCGCCTTGCCAAAGCGCGTGCGATATTTGCCCGCGAGCTGGCCATAGAGGCCGTCGGACACGCTGGCGAACCAAGCGCCGCGCATCACCGCGCTGGTGCCGAGCGACGCATCGGTGTTCCACAGTTCAGTGCCCAGGATCTGGCGCTGTCCGGCGCCCTTGATCACCGGAACCGCACGGATCGCATTGCCGCCGCTGTCGGCGATCAGCACTGCGTCGATCGCGCCCGCATTGGCGATGCGCCGCGCCGCGCCAGTCAGCGCTGTCGCGCTGCGGTCATAGCTTTCGACCGCGACCAGCGTGCCGCCCGCGGCGCTGACCGCCGAACGAAAGGCGGCGGCCGAACGGTCGCCATAGACATTCTTCGGCACCAGCGCGCCGAACCGCTGATGCCCCTTGCCGCGCGCAAAGGCGACGACGCGCTCGACCGACTGGCCGGGCACAAAGCCCATAATGAAGACGCCGTTGCCCGCGACGCTGCTGTCGTTCGAAAAGCTGAGTACCGGCACCTTGGCGTCGCGCGCGATCGGCGCCACCGCGGCGACATCTTCGCTGAGCAGTGGGCCGAGGATCAGCCGGTTGCCGTCGGCGACCGCCTGCCGCGCCGCCGCCGCCGCGCCGAGCGCGGTGTCATAGGTGGTGATGCGGACGCGTTCGGTGCGCGAATCGAGCAGCGCGAGCGTCGTTGCGTTCGCGATTGCGGTGCCGACGTCGGCGTTGGGGCCGGTCTGCGGCACCAGCAGCGCGACGCGGTGGCGATCGGTGTCGGTCGGCAGGCCGGGACCGACATTGTCGGTCGGGGTCTCGGGGGGCGCCGTAACGGCCGGACCAGCGGTCTTGGGTACGACCTGACACGCGGCGAGCAGTCCCGCCATCGCGACCACACCGAGTCCGCGCAGCATTTGCCGCCACGGCGACGCATATGCTTGGCGCTCGACAGCAGTTTCTGCCATTTTCGGCGACATGCCAGATTCGACCATCTCAAATTCTCCCTTGCCCGGTCTCTATATCGTCGCGACCCCCATCGGCAACCTCGGCGACATCACCGCGCGCGCCGGGGCGATGCTGGCGCGCGCCGATGTGATTGCCGCGGAGGATACCCGCGTCACGGCGAAGCTGCTTTCCCATCTTGGATTACGCGTGCCGATGATCCCCTATCACGACCACAGCGACGAGCGCACCCGCGCCGCGCTGGTTTCCAGGATGGCAGACGAAGTTGTCATTCTGGTGTCCGATGCCGGCACCCCGCTGATTTCGGATCCGGGGTACAAGCTGGTCCGCGATGCGCGCGCGGCCGGGCGGAATGTCAGCACCCTGCCCGGCCCCTGCGCTGCCATCGCCGCGATCACGCTGTCGGGATTGCCCAGCGACCGATTCCTGTTTGCCGGGTTCCTGCCGTCGAAGTCCAAGGCGCGCGCCGACACGCTGGCCGAGTTTGCGGGATTGCGCGCGACGCTGGTGTTTTACGAAAGCGGCCCGCGCCTCGCCTCGGCGCTCGCCGCAATGGCCGAGGGACTGGGTAATCGCGAAGCGGCGGTGGCGCGCGAAATCAGCAAGATGTTCGAGGAATGCGTTACCGGCACCCTGACCGAACTCGCCGCCCGCTACGCCGACTCGCCGCCCAAGGGCGAGATCGTCGTCGTCGTCGGCCCGCCGGGCGAAGCGGTGCCCGAGCAAGCTGATGATGCGACACTCGACACCGCGCTGCGCGCGGCGATGGCCGACAAGCCCGTTGCACAAGCCGCGAAAGCCGTCGCCAAGCGCTTCGGGCTCGATCGCCACGACATCTATGCCCGCGCGCTGACGCTCAAGGACGCCGGTTGAAGCGCGCCGCCGCCGAGGCACGCGGGCGCAAGGCCGAGCGCCGCGCCGCCTGGTGGCTGCGCCTCCACGGCTGGCGCATCCTGGGCGAGCGGCTGCGCGTCGCGGCGGGCGAAGTCGACCTTGTGGCGCGTCGCGGTCGCATCGTCGCCTTCGTCGAGGTGAAGTGGCGCGAGCGGCCCGAAGATCTCGACCTTGCGATCGACCAATATCGCCTGCGCCGTGTCGCGGCGGCGGCGGAAATGCTCAGCCCCCGCTTTGCCCGGCCGCAAGATGATATCCGCATCGACGTGATGCTCCTTGCACCGGGGCGCCTGCCACGCCATTTGGTCCACGTCTGGCAACCCTGAGGAATATCGAATGACCCTGCGCGCAGCCGTGCAAATGGACCCGATGGATAATATCAACATCGGGGGCGACAGCAGCTTCCACCTGATGCTGAAGGCGCTCGAACGCGGCTACACCCTCTATCATTATGACGTGCGCGGGCTGACGTGGGAGGCCGGGCGGCTGACGACGAAAGCACATCGCGTGATTGACGTGAAGCGCGAGGCCGGCGATCATTACCGCTTCGGTGACGAAGTCACCCTCGATCTTGGCCGCGATGTCGATGTCGTGCTGATGCGGCAGGATCCTCCCTTCGATCTGGGATATCTCACCGGCACCTGGCTGCTCGAACGGATCGCCAGTGAGACGCTGGTGGTCAACGACCCCGTCTCGGTGCGCAACGCGCCCGAAAAAGTCTTCGTGCTCGACTTCCCCGAATATATGCCGCCGACGATGGTCACCCGCGATCTCGACGCGGTGAAGGATTTTCAGGCGCGCCATGGCGCGGTGGTGATCAAGCCGCTGCACGGCAATGGCGGCAAGGCGGTTTTCCGTATCGACGCCGACGGCAGCAACCTTGGTGCATTGGTCGAACTGTTCGGACAGGTCTGGCCCGAACCCTTCATGGTCCAGCAGTTCCTGCCCAGCGTCAGCCAAGGCGACAAACGCATCGTGCTGATCGACGGCGAGGTTGCGGGCGCGATCAACCGCAAGCCCGGTGAAGGCGAATTCCGCTCGAACCTGGCGGTCGGGGGCTATGCCGAAGCCGCAACGCTGACCCCGCGCGAACAGGAAATCTGCGCCGTCCTCGGCCCGCAGCTGCGCGAGCGCGGCTTGGTCTTTGTCGGCATCGACGTGATCGGCGGCGAATGGCTGACCGAGATTAACGTTACTTCGCCCACGGGCATCGTCGCGATCGACCGGTTCAACAACAGCGATACGGCGGGCATGATCTGGGACGCGATCGTCCGGCGGATCGGTTGACGCGGCCCGCGCGTTACCCCCGCCATGACCGATTTCATCCTGAACCTGATCCAGAGCTGGGGCTATGTGGGGATTTTTATCCTCATGTTCCTCGAAAATGTGTTTCCGCCGATTCCGTCCGAAGTCATCATGGGCCTCGGCGGCATCGCCGTCGCCAAGGGCCATTTTGACTTCTGGATGCTCGTCGCGGTCGCCGTCGCAGGGACCACTGCGGGCAATTGGGTGTGGTATGGCATTGGGCGCTGGATCGGCTATGAGCGGCTGAAGCCCTTCATCGACCGCCATGGCCGCTGGCTGACGCTCGACTGGGCGGAGGTCGAAAAGCTGCACAACTGGTTCCTGAAATATGGCCCCGGCATCGTTTTCGTCGCGCGCTTCATGCCCGTCGCGCGCACGATGGTGTCGCTGCCCGCGGGGATGGTGAAGATGAACCAGGCGAAATTCCTGGCCTGGACCGCGGCAGGATCGACGATCTGGATCAGCGCGCTGGCCGGCGCGGGCAATTGGTTCGGCGGCCAGTTCGCCAATCTGGATGCGTTTGTGGGTCCGGTGGCACTGGTCGCGATTGGCTCGCTGGTGCTGCTGTATCTTTATCGCGTGGTTACGTGGAAGCCTTCGGGCCTCGGCGAGAAATAGAGCCTCCCCTGCCCCCGTTCGTGTCGAGCGAAGTCGAGACACGCGAAGGCATGCAAAACCAAGCGTCTCTCGACTTCGCTCGAGACGAACGGAAGGAGAAACGCCCCCTAAGCCCGCGGGTGCGCGCTGCGATAGATATCAAGCAGGTGCGCAGCATCGACCGCGGTATAAACCTGCGTCGAGGCCAGGCTCGCGTGACCGAGCAATTCCTGCAAACTGCGCAAATCGGCGCCGCCCGCCAGCAGATGTGTCGCGAAACTGTGGCGCAGCGCATGAGGCGTCGTGCGTTCGGACAGCCCCAGCGCGCGCCGCGCCGTCCGCACGCTGGCGCGCACGACCCCGGGCGCCAGAGGCCCGCCGCGCGCGCCGAGGAACAGCGGCGCGTCCTTCGCTATCGAATAGGGGCAAGCTTCCACATAGCGTGTTACTGCACCTGCCACCGCGGGCAGGATCGGCACGACGCGCGTCTTGTTCCGCTTGCCGGTGACGCGCAGCGTCTCGCCGAGCGGCAGCGCCGCGCCGGTCAGTCCCAAAGCCTCACCAATGCGCAGCCCCGCACCGTACAGCAGCAGGAGCAACGCAAAATCGCGCGCGCCGGTCCAGCCCTGCCGCGCATTATCCTCGACATCCTGCGCCAGCGCGAGCGCCTCGGCGGGCGAAACGGGGCGCGGCAGTCCTTTCTTGACCCGCGGCCCGCGCAGCGGCGGGACGCTGGCGCCCGACCCGCCGACGAAGCGCAGGAAGCCGCGCAAGGCCGATAGCTCGCGCGCGGCAGACGCATTGCCCAGCCCCTCGGCACGGCGGTCGGCGAGATAGGCGCGCAAGTCGCTGGGGGTCAGTTTGGTGAGCATTGAGCGATCGACGGCGCCGCCGCGATGCTGCGACAGGAAGGCGCAGAACCGTTCCGCGGTTGCGATATAAGCGCGGCGGGTATGCTCCGACCGGCGCTTTTCATGCGCCAGATGGGCGTCCCAATCGCGGATCAACTGCTGCGGCAAACCGTTTTCCCAAATTCCGTTCGCATCGAGCGAAGTCGAGATGTCCATCGGCGTGGTGCAAGGTCGAGGGGTGTCTCGACTTCGCTCGACACGAACGGGTTTGGGGGGTTTAGCTGGTCCGCACCACTTCCGAAAGGATGCTGTCGAGCAGCAATATCCCGTCGTCGGTCACCACCAGCCGGTCGCCGTCTTGCCGCATCAACCCCTGCCCGGCCAGCCGCGCCACCGCATCGGCATCGACAAACGCCTCGCGCCCCAGCCCGCTTCGTCCCTCGATCCGCGCCAGATCGACGCCTTCGGTCAGCCGCAGCCCCATGAGCATCGCCTCGGTCGCGCGCTCATGCGCGGGCAGGTCGGCTTCAACCTTCAGTCCGTGGCCGTTCCGGTCCACCGCCGCGATGAAATTCTCGGGTTTCTTGTGTCGCTCGGTCGCCTGTCCCAGCCGCCGCCCATGCGCACCCGGGCCGACCCCGGCATAATCGGCATAGCGCCAGTAGGCGAGGTTGTGGCGGCTTTCCTGCCCGACGCGCGCATGGTTCGAAACCTCGTAGCGCGGCAGGCCCGCGGCGCGTGTCATCGCCTGCGTCATATCGAACAGGTCGGCGGCGGCATCGCCATCCGGAATGGCGAGGTCGCCCTTCGCCGCGAGCGTCGCAAAGCGTGTGCCAGATTCGATCGTCAGCTGGTAAAGCGAAAGATGGTCGGTGCCGAACGCCAGCGCCCCCGCGAGCTCGCTCTCCCACGCTGCCATCGTCTGGCCGGGCCGCGCATAGATCAGATCGAAACTGACCCGTGCAAAATGCTGCTGCGCCGTCGCAATCGCGCGCCGCGCCTCATCCTCGCTGTGCGCGCGGCCCAGGAATTTCAGCGCGTCGGTATCGAAGCTTTGAACGCCAATCGACACGCGGTTCACCCCGGCGGCGGCCAAATCGGCGAAATTGGCGACCTCGACCGAGTTGGGGTTGGCTTCCAGCGTGATCTCGCAATCATCCGCCAGCCCCCATTCGGCCTCCGCCGCCGCGATCACCGCCGCGACGGTGGCGGGGGGCATCAGGCTGGGCGTGCCGCCGCCGAAAAAGATCGAGCCGACCGTGCGACCCGGCAGCAACGCCGCCTCATGCCGCAAATCGGCAAGCAGGGCATCGCGCCACCCCGCCTGATCGACGCTCTCGCGGACATGGCTGTTGAAGTCGCAATAAGGGCATTTCGACACGCAAAACGGCCAATGGACATAAAGGGCGAGCGGCTCGGCCATATGCGAGGGTATAAGCTCAACTAGATTAGATAGCACGTCGCCCCTGCGCAGGCGGGGGCCGCTATCGGTTTAAACGGCGACGAAGGGCAAGACCTCCAGCGGCCCCCGCCTTCGCGGGGGCGACAGTTTCAGAAAACACCAGCCACCAGCTTCGCAAACGCGTCGGCGCGGTGGCTGATCGCATGTTTTTCCGCCGGGTCGATTTCCGCGTACGTCAGCGACTTGCCTACAGGAACAAACACCGGATCATAACCGAACCCGAGCAGCCCGCGCGGCGGCCAGGTCAGGCTGCCTTGCGCGCGCCCCTCGAACACTTCGGCATGGCCGTCGGGCCAAGCGAGCGCGAGGGTGCAGACGAAGCAGGCGCTGCGGTCGACGTCCGGCCCCTGCTCGGCGAGCAAGCCTTCGACCTTGCCCATCGCCATATACCAGTCGCGGCCAGGCGGTCCCTCGAACGGCTGCCGTTCTGCCCAATCGGCGGTGTACACGCCGGGCCGGCCGCCCAGCGCGGCAGCCTCCAGCCCGCTGTCATCGGCCAGCGCGGGCAGCCCCGCCGCCGACGCGCTCGCATGGGCCTTCAACAGCGCGTTGTCGCGAAACGTCGTCCCGGTTTCCTCGGGCTCGGGCAAGCTCAAGTCGCCCGCCGACACCGGTTCGATCCCAAAGGGTTCGAGCAGCGCCCAAATCTCGCGAACCTTGCCCGCGTTGTGACTGGCGATGACGAGTTTGCCGGGGGTGAGTTTGCGGGTCATAAAGCCCTCTCCCCTTGGGAGAGGGTTGGGTGAGGGGTTCCAACGTCCGCGATGGCGACCAATCGTCCGCGCAAATCCTCCAACACGCCCTCCAGATTGCCCATGATGTCATTGTTCCAGTATCGGATGACGTGATAACCGGCTGCCTGCAACAAGGCAGTGCGACGTTCATCACTCGGGCTTTCCGCGTGCTGACCGCCATCGGCTTCGACGATGATCCGCAATTCCTCGCAGAGAAAGTCGGCTACAAACCCCGCCACCGGCGATTGGCGGCGAAATTTGAGGCCAAGGAACTGGCGGGCGCGCAGCACTCGCCAGAGCTTTTTCTCGGCATCGGTTTCACTGCGCCGCAATTTGCGGGCAAGACCCGTCGATGGTTTGTGCTGCTTCGGCGCCACATCCCCTCACCTGCTGCGACTAGCCAGCAAGCTGGCAAGTCTCGCTTCCTCTCCCGCCGGGAGAGGAAGGTTTACCGCCCCGTCGCCTTGTCCTGCGCCGCGAAAATTTCGCCGCAGCCGATCCGCGCCAAGCGCAGCAGACGCAGCAACCCTTCTTCATCATATGTCGCGCCCTCGGCGCTGGCCTGCACTTCGACGATCTGGCCGCGGCCGGTCAGCACGAAATTGCCGTCGGCCTCCGCAACCGAATCCTCGTCATAGTCGAGGTCGAGCACCGGGGTGCCGTTGTAGATGCCGCAGGAGATCGCACCGACCTTGTCGACGATCGGATCCTCGGCGATCGTCTTGGCTTCGAGCAGCTTGTCGATCGCGATCCGCAGCGCGACCCATGCGCCCGAAATCGACGCGGTACGCGTGCCGCCATCGGCCTGGATCACGTCGCAATCGATGACGATCTGGCGCTCGCCAAGCTTTTTCATGTCAACAACGGCGCGCAAGCTGCGCCCGATCAGCCGTTGAATTTCCTGCGTCCGGCCCGACTGTTTGCCCTTTGCCGCTTCGCGGCTGCCGCGGGTGTGCGTCGCGCGGGGCAGCATGCCATATTCGGCGGTGACCCACCCCTGCCCCTTGCCGCGCAGGAACGGCGGCACCTTTTCATCGACGCTGGCGGTCACCAGCACCTTGGTGTTGCCGAAGCTGACGAGCACGCTGCCCTCGGCATGGATGGTGAAGGCGGTTTCGATCGCGATGGGGCGCATCTGATCGGGGGCGCGGCCGGATGGGCGCATGGGGGATTCTCCTGTGATTGTGTGCCGCGCGCTTAGCGGGGTTGGCTCATCTCCGCCACCCGTCATTGCGAGGAGCGCAGCGACGAAGCAATCTCCAGCCATCGACGTCATCCTACCCCGATGGCTGGGGATTGCTTCGCTTCGCTCGCAATGACGTTGTAGGCGCATGCTTGCCCCCACGCCCCCGCGTCCCTAAATCCCCCCCATGACCACCGCGCCGATCACCGAACTCACCACGCGCGCCCGCGACGTGTTCCGGCTGGTCGTCGACGCCTATCTGGAAACCGGGCAGCCGGTCGGGTCACGCACCTTATCGAAGCTCGCCGCGCTCAACCTGTCCCCCGCGTCGATCCGCAACGTCATGCAGGATCTGGAGGAATATGGCCTGCTCGCCAGCCCGCACACCAGCGCCGGGCGCCTGCCGACCGAGCAAGGGCTGCGCCTGTTCGTCGACGGGATGATGCAGGTTGCCGAACCGAGCGCCGAGGACCGCGCGCAGATCGAGGCCTCGCTCTCGGACCCCGGCCCGATCGAAAGCGCGCTGGCGCAGGCGACATCGGCGCTGTCCGGCCTGTCGGCGTGCGCCGGGCTGGTGCTCGTCCCCAAGCATGAGCGTATCCTGAAACAGGTCGCCTTTGTGCCGCTGTCCGACGCGCAGGCGCTCGTCGTGCTCGTCGCGGGCGACGGCGCGGTCGAGAACCGCGTCATCGACACCCCGCCCGGACTCGACCCGTCGGCGCTGGTCGAGGCGGGCAATTATATCAGCGCGATGCTCGCGGGCCTGACGCTGACCGAGGCGATGGCGCGGGTGCGCCACGAGATCGAGGCCGAGCGCATCGCGATCGACCGCGCCGCGCAGGATCTGGTCAGCCGCGGGCTCGCGATCTGGTCGTCCGACGGCGCCGACCGCCCGGTGCTGATCGTGCGCGGTCAGGCCAATCTGCTCGACGACAGCGCGGTCGGCGACCTCGACCGCGTCCGCCAATTGCTCGACGAACTCGAAACCAAGCAGGACATTGCGCAGCTGCTCGACAGCGCCCGCGACGGCAGCGCGACCCGGATTTTCATCGGGTCGGAGAATAAATTATTCTCGCTTTCGGGCTCTTCCGTGATAGCGGCGCCCTATCGCGGATCGGACGGGCGCGTGGTCGGCGTGGTCGGGGTTATCGGCCCCACCCGCTTGAACTATGCCCGCATCGTTCCCATGGTGGATTTCACCGCACAATCGCTCTCCAGACTGATACGATAGGTTTATGACGACACAAGAAAATGACACCCCGGTCGATGACAGCGCGACCCCGGAAACCCCAACCGCAACCGACGCCCCCGAAGCAGTTGCGACCGAGCAGCCCGAGAATGACGAGGTGGCCCAGTTGCACGAACAGATCGCCGGCTTGCAGCAGGATCTGCTCTATGCGCGCGCCGAAACGCAAAATGTCCGCCGCCGCGGCGAGAAGGAAGTCGCCGACGCGCACGCCTATGCCGCGACCAAATTTGCGCGCGACATTTTATCGGTCGCCGACAACCTCGGCCGCGCGCTCGCCGCGCTCAGCGACGAACAGCGCGCGTCGGATGCGATCAAGCCGCTGATCACGGGGCTTGAGGCGACCGAGCGCGAATTGCTCGGCGTGTTCGAACGCAACGGCATCACCCGCATCGCCGCCATCGGCCTGCCGCTCGACCCCAACCAGCATCAGGCGATGCTGGAAATCCCAAGCAGCGAGGCTGAACCCGGCACGATCGTGCAGGAAATGCAGGCGGGGTATATGATGAAAGACCGGCTGCTGCGCCCTGCGATGGTTGCGGTGGCGAAGGCGGGGTAACTTCTTCCCCTCCCTTTTAGGGAGGGGCTACGGGTGGGTACGCGGCGCGTCTGCGCCGCATGAAAATCTGCGCCGTCGAAATATATCAGAAGCAAGAGCTCGCGCCCTGCGGGCGCGATACCCACCCCCGGCCCCTCCCTTGCAGAGAGGGGAGAAGCTAAGCCGCCTTCCGCATCTTCATCAGCTTCTTCAGCACCATTTCGCGCTTCAGCCGCGACAGATGGTCGATGAAGAGGATGCCTTCCAGATGGTCGTGCTCGTGCTGGATGCACGTCGCCATCAGCCCGGTCATGCGTTCCTGATGATGCTTGCCGTCTTCGTCCTGCCAGTCGACGGTGACCTCGGCGGGGCGCGTCACCTCGGCATATTGTTCGGGGACCGACAGGCAGCCTTCCGAATAGACGCTATGCTCCTCGCTCTCGTCGGAAAAGACGGGGTTGATGAACACGCGCGGGTCGCGGATCACCTTTTTGCCCTCTTCATCCTCGGGATCGGGTTCCTGCAGGTCGATCACCAGGATGCGCTTGGGCACCCCAACCTGAATCGCCGCCAGCCCGATGCCGGGTGCGTCGTACATCGTCTCGAACATATCGGCGACAAGCTGCTTCAGCTCGGCATCGAAGGTCTCGACGGGCTTCGAAATCACGCGCAGCCGGGGGTCGGGGGTCTCTATGATGGGTAGGATGGCCATGGGGTGCAGTTATGAATGCACAATAAGAGAGTCAAGGCTAGGCGTGAGCTGCTACCTCGCCTAGGCCGTGTTGACAAAAGACTTCAACCATAGGCGCGAGGCGGCGAGGTTGAGGAAGCTTTCGAACGAGAGGATGGTCTTGTCATAGCGGGTGGCGATGCGTCGTTGCTGTTTGAGTTTGCCGA
>JAESGH010000248.1_pt1 | contig 86284 bp, 80 predicted proteins | sample 9269641 | NCBI WGS metagenome assembly JAESGH01 (sample SAMN14515345, study PRJNA621665) | algae metagenome | isolation source: Phormidium tanganyikae FI6-MK23 and co-occurring heterotrophs from granitic... | place: USA: Fort Irwin, California | collected 1998-05-24 | reverse complement strand
CGAGGCGCTGGTGGCGGAAGCCGGGCTCGACTGGCGCATTTCGCAGGCCACCGCCCTCGGCTTGACCTACTCCGCCGCCTTTAGCGAACGCTCGCGCGACCACGCCCTCAAGGGCAGGGTCGAGATGCGGTTCTGAGGGAGTCGGGCGGCGCTCAACTCCCCAACCTGTACTTCACGAACCCCTCGCCCGCATCGCCGACCGGCTGCGCCTTCAGTGCCTCCGGCTTCTTGCTCACGGCTGCCGGGGCGGTCGGGAAGGTGGCGTTGACGGTCGCCGGCAGCGGCTTCAGCGACCAGTTGTCGTCGGCGGTGGGGTTGATCGTCTTCTTCTCGATGATGTAGCGCACGATCACGTCGCGGTTGAGGTCGGGTGCCTCCAGCACCACCGTCGTCTTGGTGCCCGGGAAATTGCCGCCGCCTGAGGCGCGGTAATTGTTGGTGACGATGATGAACTCGGCTGATCCGTCGATCGGCTTGCCCTGATAGGCGAGGTCGACGATCCGGTGCGCGTCGGGGGCAAACAGCTTGCCGTCGCCGTCATAGCGCGAGGCTTGGGTCACATCGATCTGGTAGCTGACGCCGTCGATCACGTCGAAGTTGAAAGCCGGGAAGCCGGGATTGATCAGCGGCTGCTCCTCGGTCTTGGCGACGTCGATCCGGTTGAAGATGCCGGCCGAGCGCTCCAGCCATTCGCGCAATTGCGCGCCGGTGACTTTCACGATCTGCACGGTGTTCGGGTAGAGATAGATGTCGGCGACGTTCTTGATCGCGATCGGTCCGGCCGGGATGTCGGTGAAGAAGGCCGGCCCGGCGCGTCCGCCTGACTTGAACGGGGCTGCGGCCGAGAGGATGGGCAGATCCTTGTGCGGCGTCTGCGCCAGCAAGGGCTTGGCGTAGGCGATCTGCGCCTCGGCCACGATCTGCACCGACGGGTCGTCGGCGACGAGGGCGAAATAGCTGTTGATCGGCGCGCTCGTGGTGCCGACCGGCTCGCGCATATAGCTCAGCGTCGCCTCATGGTCGGCCTTTACCGTCGCCAGCACGGCGGCCTCGACCTCGGCCTTCGGCACGATCTTGCGGTCGGGCGTGCGCTCATAGATCGGCTTGGGATCGACCTTGAACTCGGCGACGCGCCAGCGCCCGTCGCGCTTCTCCAGTTCGAGGTCGACGATGCCGACATGCGAGCCCCAGAAGCCGGGCTGGCAGGCCGGCTTGCCATGCAGCGAGCCCTTTTTGTTGTCGACGCCGGGAATGCCGTCGAAGGCCTTGCCGCCGGGGAAGACGAGGTGCTGGTGGCCGGTCAGCACCACGTCGATGCCGTCGAGCTTGGCGAGGTGCAGCGCCGCATTCTCCTCGCCGCCCTTGCGCTCGCCGCCGGCGATGCCGGAATGGCAGAGCGCGATGGTGAGGTCGGGGTGCGCCTGCGCGATCTCCGGCAGGTATTTCTGCGCGGCGTCGACGATATCCGTCGCGGTCACCTTGCGGTCGAGATTGCCCTTGTCCCACTGCATGATCTGCGGCGGCACGAAGCCGATCACCGCGATGTTGAGGACATGCTTCGTGCCGGCCTCGTCCTCGAAGCTCTGCTCGAAGATGCGCCAGGGCTCGATCAGCGTGCCGCCGCCGACCCGGTCGACATTGGCGCAGACGATCGGGAATTCGGCCCGGGCGAGGCCGTGCTCGAGAAACTCCAGGCCGTAATTGAACTCGTGATTGCCGAGCGTGCCGCACTGATAGGGCAGGGCGTTCATCGCGGCGATCATCGGATGGGTCTCGCCGGCCTTCAGCCCCTTCTTGTAGGCGACGAAATCGCCGAGCGAGGAGCCCTGCAGGAAGTCGCCATTGTCGAAGAGCAGGCTGTTCTTCGCCTCGGCCTGGGCGGCCTTGATCAGGTTCGCCGTCTTGGCGAGGCCGACCGTGTCGTCGGGCGCGTCGCGGAAATAGTCATAGGGCACGACATTGACGTGGAGGTCGCTGGTCTCCAGCAGCCGGAGCTTGAGCCTGGCCGGCGCCTGCGCAGCCAAGGGGCTGGAAAGCGCTCCGGCCGTGGCGATGGCGGCCCCGGCCTTGAGCGTGTCACGGCGGCTGAAACGGCGGGCGCGGTCCATCATCGGCTCCTGAAGCAAGGTGCTGCGACAGACGCTAGCACCATGGCAGGACCGTGACACGGGGGACTTTCGTCATTGCGAGCGCAGCGAAGCAATCCAGAGGGTCTTAGAGCTCTGCCGCCCCTGGATTGCTTCGTCGCTGCGCGCCTCGCAATGACGGTTGGCGCTATCGGCTCACCCCCTCCATCCGCACCCGCCCATCGGCACCTTCGGTCCAGGCAGCGATGGCGCCGTCGTCCAGCCGCTTCGCCTTCACCTGGAAGGTCTCGCCGGCGATCAGTGGCGCGAGCCCGCGATAGTCGAGCCGGATCGGCTCGCCGCCGGAGAGGGTGGCGATGATGTTCATGATCAGCGTCGCCTGGATCGGCCCGTGCACGACAAGCCCGGCATAGCCCTCGACGCCGGTGACATAGGGCTGGTCGTAGTGGATGCGGTGGCCGTTGAAGGTGAGCGCCGAATAGCGGAACAGCAGCACCGGATCGGCCTCGATTGTCCAGCTCAGATCGGCCGGGCGGGGCTCGGCTGGTGCGGGGGCGGCCGGCTCTGATCCCGGCTTGGCCGCCTCGCGATAGACGATGTTGTGCCGTTCGCGCAGCGCGACGCCGCGGGCCGTGACCAGCTCATGATCGACCGCGACGAAGCAGAGCGGGCCGCTGCGACCGTCTTTCCAGGTGACGTCGCCGATGGTCGAATGGCGGGTGACCTCGTCGCCGGTTCGCAAGGGCGCGATCGTCTCGATCCGCCCGCCGGCCCACATCCGCCGCGGCAGCGCGACCGGGGGCAGGAACTCGCCCTTGGCGGCATGTCCGTCCGAGCCAAGCGCGGCCATCGGCGAGATCGGTGGGGCGAGGCACCAGTGCAGAGCGAGCGGCGCTTCGCCTTGCGGGTATGGCGCGAGATGCGGCGCGAACGTCGCTTCATAGCTGGCGACCAGCCGCGGCGTGATCAGGTCGGAGGCCTGCTCAGTCTTGCCGATCCAGGATTTCAGATGGTCGATGTTCATCGGGCTCAGTAGCTTCTCGGCATGCCGAGCACGTGTTCGGCGATGTAGGAAAGGATCAGGTTCGTGGAGATTGGCGCGACCTGGTAGAGCCGCGTCTCCCTGAACTTGCGCTCGATGTCGTATTCCTCGGCGAAGCCGAAGCCGCCATGGGTCTGGATGCAGGCGTTAGCCGCCTCGAACGACGCATCCGCCGCCAGCATCTTCGCCATGTTGGCTTCCGCGCCCGGATTGGCGCCGGCCTCGTAGAGCCGGATAGCCTCGCGCACCATCAATTCGGCGGCGCGCATATTGGCGTAGGCCCTGGCGATCGGGAACTGGATGCCCTGGTTCTGGCCGATAGGCCGGCCGAAGACGTGGCGCTCTTTGGCGTAATTCGAGGCCTTGTCGATGAACCATTTGGCGTCGCCGACGCATTCGGCCGCGATCAGGATACGCTCGGCGTTCATGCCCGATAGGATGTAGCGGAAGCCCTTGCCCTCCTCGCCGACGAGGTTCGCAGTGGGAACCTTCACATTGTCGAAGAAGACCTCGGTGGTCGCGTGGTTCATCATCGTCCGGATCGGCCGGATGGTCAGGCCGTCCTTCAAGGCCTCGCGCATGTCGAGGATGAAGACCGAAAGCCCGTCGGTGCGTTTGGCGACCTGATCGCGCGGCGTGGTCCGGGCGAGCAGCAGCATCAGGTCGGACTGCGCCGCTCGGCTGGTCCAGATCTTCTGGCCATTGACGATGTAGTTGTCGCCCTCGCGCCGGGCGGTGGTGCGTAGCGCGGTGGTGTCGGTGCCGCTGGTCGGCTCGGTGACGCCGAAGGCCTGGAGGCGCAGTTCGCCCGAGGCGATCTTGGGGAGATAACGCTGCTTCTGCTCGGTGTTGCCGTGGCGCAGCACCGTGCCCATCACATACATCTGCGCATGGCAGGCGCCGCCATTGCAGCCCTGGCGCTGGATTTCCTCCATGATCGCCGCCGCGGCCGAGAGCGTGAGCCCTGCGCCGCCGTACTCCTCCGGGATCAGCGCCGAGAGGAAACCGCTCTCGGTCAGCGCCGTCACGAACTCGCTGGGATAGGTCATCTCGCGGTCGAGTTTGCGCCAGTACTCGCCCGGATAATCTGCGCAGAGTTTCGCGACCGCCTCGCGGATGTCGGTGTGATCAGGTTCGGTCGTCATGCTCATCTCAGGCTGATTGCGCTGCCTTTGCCGTGAACTCGCGGCGCAGTGCTTCGTCGTGCTCGCCAAGGCCTGGCGGCGCGCGCATCGGCACGCGCTTGCCGTCGACCAGCACCGGCGGCGCCAGCACCTCGATCGGGCCGTTCGGGGTCGGGACCGGCAGGGCGGTCGCAGCCGGGTGGTCGATCAGATCGGCCATGGTCGAGACCGTGCCATAGGCGATGCGCGCGGCATCGAGCCCGGCCGCTGTCTCGGCATAAGAACGGGTGATCAGGGTCGCCTGGATCGCTGCATCGAGAGCAGGGCGGTTGCGCACGCGCAGCACATTATTGGCGAAGCGTGGGTCTTCCAGGAGGCTGCCATTGCCCAGCACGTCGCGGGCCAGGATCTGCCATTCGCGCTCGCTCTGGATCGAGATCAGCACCTCGGCGTCGGCAAGGCGGAAAACGCCATAGGGTGCGATGGAAGGGTGGGCGAGGCCGAGGCGCGGCGGCTCGATCCCGCCATAGCGCCGCGTCAGATAGGGCACGTTCATCAGGTCGGCGATGGTGTCGAACAGCGAGAGCTGGATGCGTGAGCCCTCGCCGGTGCGCCCGCGCCGGATCAGCGCCTCAAGGATCGCGGCATAGGCAGCGTTGCCGGTGGCGATATCGGCGATCGAGATGCCGATACGCGTCGGGCCGGAATCGGGGCTGCCGGTCACAGCGGCAAGGCCGGCCTCCGCCTGGATCAGGAGGTCATAGGCCTTCTTGGTGTAATGCGGCGTGCCCGGCGCATAGCCGGAGATGTCGCAGGTGATCAGCCGGGGGTGACGCTGACGCAGCGCCTCGCTGCCGATGCCGAGCCGGTCGGTGGCGCCGGGGGCGAAGTTCTGGATGAAGACGTCGGCCTCGGCGAGCATGGCCTCGACAAGAGCGAGGTCCGTCTTGTCCTTGAGGTCGACCCGGCAGGATTCCTTGCCGCGATTGATCCAGACGAAATAAGAGGACAGCCCTCCGGCATAATCGTCATAGCCGCGCGAGAAGTCGCCTTCCTCCCGCTCCAGCTTGATGACGCGCGCGCCGGCGTCGGCGAGCCGGCAGCTCGCCATGGGAGCGGCCACGGCCTGCTCCAGCGCCACCACCAGGATTCCATCGAGAGCATTCGTCATCTTTGGTCTGCTTCGTCCACCAAGCCCCGTCTTCTCTCCCACAAGCCCTCATCCTGAGGAGTGAGCAAAGCTCGCGTCTCGAAGGATGCTTCAGGAGGCTCTGGGACCAACTGGAGCATCCTTCGAGACGCGCTCCTTAAGGAGCGCTCCTCAGGATGAGGGCTGAGGATGTGGCGAGAGGGAGCATTCGGCCCCGCGAAGTCAAATAGCGTTTCGCGATGGCCGCCATAGCGCCTGGCTCCATAGAAAAACCCTATGGCCTTCATCGCTTTATCCTTCTTGTCCGACTGCGGCCTCTATGCGCCCCTTTTCGCCGGACGAGGCGCCGCTCAAGAGCGCCCGATGTCATGCGAGGTTCAGGGAGGACGCTCATGAAGACGATGAAACTGGCGCTCGCCGCATTGGCCGGCACGCTGCTCGCAGGCTCGGCTCTGGCGCAGGACAAGCCGAAGGAGCTGGTGGTCGGCATAGCCACCTTCCTGTCAGGGCCGGCCTCGGTCTTTGGCGTGCCTGGCCGCAACGCGGCGGACCTGCTGATCGAGGAGATCAACGCCAAGGGCGGCGTGCTCGGCGTGCCGCTGAAGCCGGTCTATGTCGATGAGGGTGCCGGCACCAACCAGCTGCTCTCCGAATATCGCCGCGTCGTGCAGGAGCAGGGCGCGCAGGTGATGCTGGGCGCGATCTCGTCCGGCTCCTGCAACGCGCTTGCCCCGGTGGCGGAGGACCTCAAGGTCGTCAACGTGATGTGGGATTGCGGCACGCAGACCATCTTCGAGGACGGCAAGTGGAAGTATTCCATCCGCACGCAGGCTCATGCCGGCGCCGAGATGATGGCGACTTTGCTCTACCTGATGAAGGTCAAACCCGACTTCAAATCGGTCGCCGTGGTCAATCAGGACTATGCCTGGGGCCGTGAATCCTGGGCCCTGCTGCAGGCCGGCCTCAAGGCGCTGAAGCCCGATGTGAAGGTGGTCGCCGAGCTCTTCCCGAAATTCGGCGCGCCGGATTTCTCGACAGAGATCACTAGGCTCTCGGCGTTGCGGCCCGACGTCGTGATCTCGACCTCCTGGGGCGGCGATCTCGACACCTTCGTCCAGCAGGCGGCAGCGCGCGGCCTCCTGAAGCAGTCGACCTTCGTGCTGCCGCTGGCGGAAAGCTCGCTGGAGCGGCTCGGCGCGGTCCTGCCGGAGGGCGTGATCGTCGGCTCGCGCGGCGACCATTACTGGCGCCATCCCAAGCACAAGGACACGCCGGAGATGCAGGCCTTCGTGAAGAAGTACAAGGACAAGACCGGCGTCTATCCGATCTATCCGACCTTCCACATGCAGCAGGCCCTGACCGGGTTGACCAAGGCCTATGAGAAGGCGGGCGCCGGCGGCAAATGGCCGAGCAAGGAAGAGGTTATCGCCGCCTTCGAGGGGCTGGAGTTCAAGTCACTGACCGGCACGATCACTATCCGCCAGGACCACCAGGGGCTGGAGGACCAGCTGCTCGGCACCACCAAGCGCGTGCCGGAATTCCCCTTCGCGGTCTACGACAAGATGGCGCTTTATCCCGGCAAGCTGGTGACCACGCCGCTCGGCGAGAAGTCGCTCGACTGGTTCGCCAAGGTGAAGCCGGAGCTCGTCACCGACAAGTCGATCGAGACCTTCGACTACGCGAAGTGAGTGATCGGCCCGGGCTTGCCGTCATTGCGAGCGTAGCGAAGCAATCCAGCGTCGCGCGCTGCCGCGCTGGATTGCTTCGTTGGCTTCGCCTCCTCGCAATGACGGCGAGGCGGCTCGGTCAAAACCAGAAGAACGGACCGCATGCCTCCTGAAATGCTTCTCCTCGCCGCGCTAGACGGCCTGGCCTATGGCTCGCTGATTTTCCTGGTCGCGGTCGGGCTGTCGCTGATTTTTGGCGTGCTCGGCATAGTCAACGTCGCCCATGGCTCGTTCTATGCGATCGGCGCCTATGTCGCGGCTGCCGGCGTGCTCGCCATCGGCGCGGCCGGCCTGCCGACCTGGCTCGCCTTCCCGACCTTGCTGATCGCGGCCGCGCTGGTCGGCATCCTGGTCGGCGGCCTCGTCGAGATCGCGCTGCTGCGCCGCGTCTACGGCAAGGAGGAGGTGCTGCAGCTGATCGTCACCTTCGCCGTCTTCATGATCCTGGAGGATGCGCAGAAGGTCGTCTTCGGCGTGCAGCCCTATTTCGCCAACGCCCCGATGAACTGGCTCGGCACGGTCGAGGTCTTCGGCATCTTCTACACCACCTACCAACTCGTCCTGATGCCGCTGGTCGCAGCTGCCGTCCTCATCGGCCTGCGCTTCTTCCTGCGCCGCACCAGCTTCGGCCGCGCCATCGTCGCGGTGACGCAGGATCGCGAGGCCGCGACCGCGATGGGCATCGATGCGGCGCGGGTCTACCTGATCACCTTCATCATCGGGGCATCGCTGGCGGCGCTCGGCGGCGCGCTCGCCTCGGCCACGACCTCGCTCACCCCCGGCATCGGCGCCGGCACGCTCGTCCTCTCCTTCGCGGTGGCGGCGACGGCGGGGCTCGGCCGGATCGAGGGCGCGGCGGTTGCAGCGCTGCTGATCGGCCTCGGGCGTTCGGCCGCCGTCTATTTCGCGCCGGAATTCGACGTGCTGATCCCCTACCTCATCATGATGCTCGTGCTGCTGGTTCGTCCGCAGGGCCTGTTCTCGACCGTGCAGACGAGGAAGGTGTGATGGCGCGCCAGCTCGTCTTCGGCCTCGCGCTGATCGCGGCGCTCGCGATCTTCCCGCTGTTCTCGCCCTGGTCGACGGTGATCCTGACCGTCGCCCTGTGCGAAGGGCTCGCGGCGCTCGGCATCATGGTGCTGCTGCGCGCCGGCCAGGTCTCCTTTGGCCACGGCCTGTTTTTCTCGTTCAGCGCCTATGCCGTCGCCTTCCTTGCGGCAGCCAAGGTCGGACACGAGGCGTTGATCCTGATCCCGGTCGGCATGGCGGCATCGGGTTTGTTGGCAGCCATCGTCGGCCTCTTCGTCGTGCGTTATCGGGCGATCTTCTTCGGCATGCTCAACCTCGCCATCTCCATGGTGTTCTTCTCGCTGCTGGAGAAGCTTTTTCCGATCACCGGCGGCGCCGACGGCAAGCGCGTGCCGCGGCCGACCTTCGCGGGCATCGAGTTCGGACGCGAGCAGTTCGAGCTCGCGACCTTCTATGTCACGCTGGTGCTCTGCATCGTCGCCGCGCTTTTCGTCGCCCGCTACCTGCTCTCGCCCGGCGGAAAGGCGCTGGAGGCGATCAAGTCGAACGAGACCCGGCTCGAATATCTCGGCGTCTCCCCGAGGAAAGTGCTCTACGGTGCCTATCTGCTCTCCGGCCTGCTGGCGGGGCTGGGCGGCGCGATCATCGCGCTCGTCTCCGGCCATGTGACGCCGGAGCTGGCCTATTGGGTGCGCTCGGGCGAGTTCGTCTTCATCGCGATCTTAGGGGGCATCGGCGGCGTCGCCGGTCCCTTCCTCGGCGCGCTGATGTTCCAGATCATCCGCGGCTATGCGGCGGTCTATGCGCCCGAGACCTGGCATGCCGTCCTCGGCGTCATGCTGCTGGTCATCATCTTCTTCGCACCGGCCGGGCTCTACGGCATCGTCGCGGGCAAGGCTGGCAAGCCGCAGCGCGAGGAGGGCGGGCGATGAGCGGGGTCATCCTCGAGGCGGACGACCTCCACTTACGCTTCGGCGGCGTGCAGGCGGCGAACGGCGCCTCGCTCAAGGTCGCGGCGAACGAGCGCATCGCCATCATCGGCCCGAACGGGGCTGGCAAGACCACCTTCATCAATCTCTGCACCGGCTATCTCAAGCCGCAATCCGGCCGCGTCGTCTTCAACGGGCAGGATGTGACGCGCCTCTCGCCGCAGGCGATCACCCGCCTCGGCATCGGCCGCTCCTTCCAGATCCCGCAGCTCTTCCTCGACAACACGGTGATCGAGAACCTGCTGCTGGCGCTCTCTGCCCGCGAGGGCTCGTGGTCGCCTTTCCTGCCGATGCAGCGCCATCCGAAAGCCGAGGAGATGTGGGCGTTGCTCGACCTGGTCGGCCTCAAGGAGATCGGCAACCGCGTTGTCCGCGAACTGCCGGAGGGCATGCGCAAGCTGATCGACATCGCTGTGGCGCTCGCGCTCGAGCCTAAGCTGATCTTCATGGACGAGCCGACCAGCGGGGTATCCTCGACTGAAAAATTCCAGGTGATGGACACGCTGACCCGCGTGCTCGACGCCCGCGCCACCACGGCGGTCTTCGTCGAGCACGACATGGACGTGGTCGCCCGCTACGCCAACCGCGTCGCGGTCTGGACCGGCGGGCGCATCGCCCATCAGGGCACGCCGGAGGAGATACTCAGCCATCCGGAGGTGCGCGAGACCGTGATCGGGGTGGGAATCTGACCATGCGGAGCTGTGATCGAGCCACCTCCGTCTTTCCGGGGCTTCGCGCAGCGAAGAGCCCGGAATCCATGACAACCGGCGTTGCGGGATTTGCGTTGCCATCGCCGCACTCGTCCTCATGGCTCGGTGTTCATGGGTTCCGGGCTCGGCCCTGCGGGCCGCCCCGGAATGACGGTGCGGTTCCTCTCGAACACGGCAGGGTCTGAGATGCTGGAGATCAGGGAGCTCTCGGCCGAGATCGAAGGCCTGCAGGTGCTGCGCCGCGCCTCGCTGTCGCTGGAGGAGGGCGCGACCGTCGCGCTCATCGGCCGCAACGGCGCCGGCAAGACCAGCCTGCTGCGCGCCATCATGGGCTTCATGACGGTGACCAGCGGCGCGATCAGCTTCGACGGCAAGCCGCTCGACAGCGTGAAGGCGCATGAGCGACCGCGCCTCGGCATCGGCTATGCGCCGGAGGATCGCCGACTGTTCTCGACCTTTACCATCGAGGAGAACATCCGCCTGCCGGCCGAGGTGATGAAGCTCGGCGAGGCCGAGATCGCAAGACGGCTAGAGCGCATCTACGCGGTGTTGCCCGAGCTCGCCGATCTGCGCCAGCGTCCGGCCGCCGGCCTTTCCGGCGGCCAGGGCAAGATGGCGGCGCTCGCCCGGGCGCTGATGGTCGGCAGCCGCGTCATCCTGCTCGACGAGCCCTTCCAGGGCCTCGCCCCGGTGCTGGCCAATCGTTATGCCGCTGCCCTGCGCGCTCTGCGCGACAGCCATCCCGAGATCGCCTTGCTGATCACCGAATCCAACCCCAGTCTGCTTCGCAACTTCGCGGCCAAGGCTTATGCGATCGAGCGCGGTGAGGTCAGCGAAACGCAGTTGGCCGAAAGCTCACTGGCGGCGGCCGGGCTGCATTGAGACGATACGAGACGGCATCGCCGTAGACGGAGACCATCATGACCCAGCACTTCATCAACGGCCGGCACGTCGCCGGCCGCACCGGCGAGACCATGGCTGTGCTCGCCCCGGCGACCGGCGAGGAATTCACCCGCATCGCCTGCGGCACTGCCGAGGATATCGACGACGCCGTGCGGGCCGCCCGCGCCGCTTATGAAGGCGCCTGGGGCAGACTGACCGCGGCCGAGCGCGGCCGGCTGATCTCCAAGCTCGCCCTCAAGGTCCAGGATCATTTCGACGAGCTGGCGAAGATCGAGGCGCAGGACACCGGCAAGCCGATGGCGCAGGCGCGCGCCGATATCGAGGCGACCGTCCGCTATTTCGAGTTCTATGGCGGTGCGGCCGACAAGGTCCATGGCCACATCATCCCGTTCCTCAACGGCTACAATGTCAGCGTCGTGCACGAGCCCTATGGCGTCACCGGCCATATCCTGCCCTGGAACTATCCGGCGCAGATGTTCGGCCGCTCGCTCACCGCTTCGCTCGCCATGGGCAATGCCGTAGTGCTGAAGCCGGCCGAGGACGCGTGCCAGACGGCGCTGCGTCTCGCCGAGCTCGCCAGCGAGGTCGGCTTCCCCGATGGCGCGATCAACATCGTCACCGGCCGCGGCCATGAGGCGGGCGAGGCGCTCTGCCGCAATCCCGGCGTCGGCTTCATCTCCTTCACCGGCTCGCCCCAGGTCGGCCAGATCATCCAGAAGGCCTGCGCCGACAACTTCATCACCTGCACGCTGGAGCTCGGCGGCAAGTCGCCCCAGATCGTCTTCGACGATGCAGATTTCGATACGGCCGTGCCGATCGTCTGCAAGGCGATCGTCCAGAACACCGGGCAGACCTGCTCGGCCGGCAGCCGCGTGCTGGTGCAGAAGACCGTCTATGACGCCTTCGTCGGCGCCGTCGCCAGGCAGTTCTCCAAGCTGCGCGCCGGCACGCCCGAGATGGACCTCGATTGCGGCCCCGTGATCAACGCCAAGCAGCGCAGCCGGGTGCAGAGCTTCGTCGATCAGGCCCGCGAGCAGGGCATCCCAGTGCTGGCTGAAGGCGCGATCGCCCAAGGTGTGCCCAATGGCGGCTTCTATGTGACGCCGACCCTGTTCGGCCAGGTGCCGCGCGGCAACCGGCTGGAGCAAGAGGAGGTCTTCGGGCCAGTCCTCGCGGCCTTCTCCTTCGACGACGAGGAGGATGCGGTGAAGCTCGCCAACTCGACGCCGTACGGCCTCGTCGCCGGCGTCTGGACCAATCATGGCGGGCGTCAGCAGCGCGTCGCCAAGCGCGTCCGCGCCGGGCAGGTCTTCATCAACGGCTATGGCGCCGGCGGCGGCATCGAACTGCCCTTCGGCGGCACCGGCAAGAGCGGTCACGGCCGCGAGAAGGGCTTCATGGCGCTGGAGGAGTTCGCGGTCGCCAAGACGATCGTGCACAAGCACGGGTGACGTCGAACGCGTAGAGCGCGGCCAGGTTGCTCATCCGAATTGGGTAGCTTTGGATCGCTGAAGAACAGGTCTTGCGCCTCATTGCGGGCGCAAGCATTGATTGGCCCATGGGCATGCGGCCGGCTGGCGATACCGTCGATATCCTGGAGAAATTGCTTGCGCCTCTGCAGGGCCGGCGCATCCTCGATATCGGCTGCGGCCGGGGCAACCTGCTGCAGGCGCTGGTGGAACGGGGCGCCAGCGTCGCCGGGCTCGATCCGGACGAGGTGATGCTCGAGGTCGCGCAGGCGCTCGTGCCGAAGGCCGTGCTGAAGCAGGGCTGCGCCCAGCTCCTGCCCTGGGGCGACACCAGCATGCATGCCGCGATCTTCCTCAACAGCCTGCACCACGTCCCGGCGCCCGACATGTTGCTGGCGCTGGAGGAAGCTGCTCGCGTCGTCGGTAAGGGCGGCAGCGTCATCGTCGTCGAATCGCTGTCGGAAGGCTCGTTCTTCGACACGCTGCGGTTGATCGAGGACGAGACCGAGGTCCGGCAGGCGGCGCAGGATGCGATCGTCAGGGCGAGGCGCCGCGGCATCGTCAGCGAGATCAGGCGGGTCGAGTACGACCGGATCGAGGCTTTCCCCGATGCCGAGGCCTTCCTGGCGCGCGCCGTGACGATCGATCCGTCGCGCGAGGCGCGGGCGCAGGCGGCGCGCGGCAAGCTGCTCGACCGCTTCGAGGCGCTTTCTGAGCATGAGAAGGGCGGCTACGTCCTGCACCAGCCGCTACGGCTGCACCACCTCAAGGTCCCGGTCGCGGCGAAGCCGGCTGGCATCTTAACTACATACAGCTGAGGTTCAGCTCGTACCGGCTCCGGCCTGCAGCCGAGGGGCCTTCACCCGTGCCGGCCATTCGCCGGTGATGCCCGGCTGGACCGGCCGCTCCAGATAGGTCGAGAGCACGACATAGCTGCGCGTCGCGGTGACGCCGGGCACGTCGTAGATCTTCGCCAGCAGGCCTTCGAGCGCATGGGTGCTTTCGGTGCGGACCTTGAGCATCATGCAGGTGTCGCCCGCGACCGAATGGATCTCCTCGACCTCGGGATGCGCCTCGATCGCCAAGAGTGTCGTGGTCTTGCCCCAACCGGTGGTGTCGACATGGACGAAAGCGAGCAGGGTCTTGCCGGTCGCTTCCGGTTCAATCAGCGCCGCGACCCGTTTGATCGCGCCTGATCGCCGCAAGCGCTTCACTCGCTCATGCGCCGCCGGCGGCGACAGACCGACGCGCTCGCCGAGATCGGCGTAGCTGATCGTTGCATCCTCGACCAGAACGCCTAACAGCTTTCGGTCCATCGCATCGAGTTCGCGCTCTGACCCGCGGCCACGCCGAACGCCATCTGTTTTTTCGAGCATTCAAGATTCCTCGATTGAACCTGAATTTCATTCGGTCATTCTGTCAAAATGACGAATGAAAATCAAACCATCTCGGATGCGCCCCGTATCCCCGCGGCGGCCTATGCGCTCTGCCTGTGTATCGGGCTGGTCGGCGCCAACTCGCTGGCGCTGGGGCCGATCGCGCCGCGCGTCGCGGAGAGCTTCGCCGTCGGCGTGCCGGCGGTGATGACGGCCTCGGCCGCCTTCGGCATCGGCACGGCGGCGAGCGCCCTGCTCCTTGCCGGGCTGATCGACCGTTTCGGCGCCGGCCGGGTGCTGCGCTATGCGCTGTTGGCTTTCCTCGCCGCGCTTGCCGCCAGCGGGGCAGCACCGGCCCTTTCGGCCTTCGTCGGCGCGCAATTGCTGGCCGGGCTCGCTGCCGGCCTCGCATTGCCGGCGATCTACACGCTCGCCGCGCTGGCGGCGCCTCCCGGCCGCGAGAGCGACACGCTCGGCGTCGTCCTGTTCGGCTGGACGCTCAGCATGGTCGCCGGCGTCTCGCTCTCGGCGGTGATCGCCGACCTCCTGGGCTGGCGCATGGTCTATGCCGTCGTCGTCGTCGCCGGGCTCGCCGCTATGGCCGGGACCACGAAGCTTACCACCGGCGGCACCGCGACGGGACTTGCCGCGCCGTCGCCGCTCTCTGCGCTACGGGTGCCCGGCATCGCGCCGCTGCTGCTCGCCTGCGCCGCCTTCATGGCCTCGTTCTACGGCGTCTACGCCTATGTCGGCGATCATCTGCATCGCGGGCTCGGCCTGCCGGTCAGTGCCGGCGGCCTGCTGGCGCTCTGCTACGGCCTCGGCTTCGGCGCGACAACCTTCCTCGACCGCTGGATTGATCGGCTCGGTCCGGCTCGCCTGTTGCCGGTCTTCTTCGCCGTGGTCGCTTGCGTCTATCTGCTGATGACGGCCGCTTCGGCTTCTTACCCAGCTTTGCTCGTTGTGGTGTTTTTCTGGGGCATGGCCAACCATGCGGCGCTGAACGTGCTGATCCTCCGGCTCGCGGCGCTCGATCCCGGCCGCCGCGGTGCGATCATGGGTCTCAACAGCGGCGTGACCTATCTCGCTCTCTTCGCTGGCACGACGGGCTTCGGGCCGCTCTATGCCAGCGCCGGATTTCCGGCGCTGGCCGGGCTCGCAGTCGCGCTGATGCTGGTGGCGGCTCTTGCGGCTGCGCTCGCTCCGCGCAATGCAACAGCGAGCGCCTGATCCCTACATCTGGATGACGTGCCGGATCGTCCGGCCTTCGTTCAGTGCGTCGAAGCCCTCATTGATCCCCTCGAGCGGGCTCGAGCTGGTCCAGAGCTTGTCGACTGGCAGCCGGCCGCGCTGGTAGAGGTCGATGAAGCGGGGAATGTCACGCACTGGGATGCAGGAGCCGACATAGGAGCCCTTGAGCGTCCGCTCCTCGCCGACGAGCCTGACCGGCGCCAGGGACATGGTGTGGGCAGGGTTGGCGAGGCCGGCGGTCGTCGTCGTGCCGCCGCGCCTGGTGATCTGGTAGGCGAGTTCCAGCGCCTTGACCGAGCCGGCCATTTCGAGCCCGTGGTCGACGCCGCCCTTGGTCGCCGCGCGGATCGCCTCGACCACATCGGGCGCTCCGGCATTGAAGGTGTCGGTCGCGCCGAGCTCGCGGGCGATCCTGAGCTTCTCGTCGGAGAGATCGACGGCGATGACGCGCGAAGCGCCGCAGGCGACGGCGCCGAGCAAAGCCGAGAGGCCGACGCCGCCGAGCCCGACCACGGCGGCCGTCTCGCCGGCGCGGATCTTTGCGGTATTCACCGCAGCGCCGACGCCGGTCAGCACGGCGCAGCCGAACAGGGCCGCGATCTCGTGCGGGATATCGGCCTCGATCTTCACCAGGGAATGGCGCGACATCACCGTGTGCTCGGCGAAGGCGGAGACGCCGACATGGTGGTTCACCGGCTTGCCGTTCTGCGAGAGCCGGCGCCCACCGGCCATTAGCTCGCCGACGCCGTTGGCGGCGTTGCCTGGCTCGCACAAGGCAGGGCGCCCCTCGCTGCACGGCGCGCAATGGCCGCAGGAGGGCACGAAGACCATGATGACGCGGTCGCCCTTCTTGAGGTCGGTGACGCCGGGACCGACCTCCTCGACCTCGCCGGCGGCCTCATGGCCGAGCACCATCGGCACCGGGCGCGGCCGGTTGCCGTCGATCACCGAGAGATCGGAATGGCAGAGGCCCGCGGCGCGGACCCTGACCAGCACCTCGCCCATCGCCGGCGGGGCGAGCTCGACCTCCTCGATGCGGAGCGGCTTCGACTGCGCATAGGGCGCAGTGACGGGGCTGGCATGCAGAACGGCGGCGCGGGTCTTCAAGGCGTATCCTCGTCGGCTCGTTGGTGCTTGGCCTTGCCGTCATTGCGAGGAGCGCAGCGACGAAGCAATCCAGGGGAACGTAGAGCTCTGTCGCTCTTGGATTGCTTCGCTGCGCTCGCAATGACGGCAAGGTATTTCGCCGACCTTCGAACTCGTGCGAAGGCCTGTCAAAGACGAAATCCCGATCAGCCGTATAAGGCGGGCGGATCGGTCTCGTCGCCGAGCGTCGCGGTCCAGCGCTCGTCGGCGACGAGGCCGCGCAGGATCTCCCAGGAGAGCTGGCCGATGGCACGGGCCGCGGCCGTCATCGGCCGCTCGGTCGAGTAGGCGAGATAGACCTTGCGGTAGAGCGAGGGCTCCTCCAGCGGCCAGGTCTGGAAGATGCCGGCCTTTTCCTGCGCCCTGACAGCCATGCGCGGCAGGATGCTGTAGCCGAGGCCGCGCTCGGCCAGGCGCTTGATCTGCGTATAGGATTCGATCTCGACAGCGGCGTGGACGGTGGCGTTGATTCCGGCCGCCGCCTCGTCGATCTGGTCGCGCAGGCCATGGCCCGGCCCGGGCAGGATCAGGTCGAGCCCCGCCGCCTCGCTCAGCGTCACCGCCACACCTGGCGCGGTCTTCAGCGCCGTCAGAGCCGGGATACCGAACAGGCAGAGCTCCTCGGTCAGGATATGGTGGATGCCGAGCCCCTTCGGATCCGAGGTCGAATAGATCACCGCAAGATCGACCTCGCCCTTGCGCAGCCAGTCGAGCACGAAGCCGCTCATCGCCTCGGCGACGCGGATGCGGACGTCCGGAAAACGCTCCTGCGTCGCCTCGATCAATGGCACGCTGAATTGCTCGCTGACCGTGCCGGGCAGGCCGATGCGGACCTCGCCGGCCGGCGCCGCCTGCTCGCCGCGGACGCTGTCGCGCAGTTCGGCGAATTCGGCGAGGATGGTGCGTGCCTTGGCGAGCAGGCGCTCGCCCGCCTCGGTCGGCTGGACGCCGCGCGTGCCGCGATGCAGCAGGGCGACGCCGAGCTCGTCTTCCATATGGCGCAGGTGCTGGCTGAGCGCCGGCTGCGCCACCCGGAGCTTGAGCGCTGCCTTGGAGAACGAGCCCTGTTCGACGATGGCCGTGAAATAGCGCAACTGGCGCAGATCCATCGTCGTCCCGATCCCCAATGATCCCGTTTCGCCGCCGCCATGCGAGGCGGCAGCTTTCGCTTATGCAGACTAGAGCGAAGCCTTATTGGCCGTCCACTCCGCAGACGTGCATCTTTCCCCACCGGCAAGGCCTGACAGACCGCCAGGCTTCCCGCGCGAAGAAGACGGCGCCCGACGCCGCTCCCTTTTGTCCCGGAGGAACGCCATGTCGAAGCTGCTCACCCCGTCCCTCGATCGCCGTAGTTTCCTGTCGGGTGCGGCAGCGCTGGCTGCCGGCGCGGCCCTGCCCGGCGGCGCTTTCGCCAAGGCCCCGCTCGCGAACAGCCAGGTGCCTTATTACTACCGCTTTGCGCTCGGCCAGGCCGAGGTCACGGTCGTTTCAGACGGACCGCTGCCGCTCGGCGATCCCGGCTCCAGCTTCCTCGGCCTGCCGAAGGAGCAGGTCTACGGTCTGCTCGAGACGAACTTCCTGGCCAAGGACAATGTCGTGCTCGAGCAGAACATCCCGATCGTCAATTTCGGCGACCGGCTGGTGATGTTCGACACCGGCATGGGCTTCTCCAAGGCCTTCGGCCCGACGACAGGACGGCTGCTGAAAAGCATGCAGGAAGCCGGCATCGACCCGGCATCGATCGACGCCATCGTCTGCAGTCACGCCCATATCGACCATACCGGCGGTATCTGCTCGGCCGAGGGCAAGCCCAATTTCCCGAATGCGCAGATCTATATCAGCCAGGTCGACCATGATTACTGGCTCGAGGATGCCAGGCTCGGCACGCCGTTCAAGGCCTTCGGCGAGCATGCCCGCGCCAATTTGCGGCCGGTGCGCGACCGTATCGTCTTCTTCAAGGATGGGCAGGAGTTCCTGCCCGGCGTGACCGCGATCTCGGCGCCGGGCCACAGCCCCGGCCACACCATCTTCAATGTCTCCTCCGGCGGAAAGTCTTTCACCTTCCTCGGCGACCTGACCCACCACCCTGTGCTGCTGACCGAGAATCCGCGTGTCGAGTTCGCTTATGACTGGGACCCGAAGATGTCGGTGCAGTCGCGGGTGAAGCTGCTCACCATGCTGGCCGAGCAGAAGACGCCGGTGATGTCCTATCATTTCGCCTGGCCGGGCTTCGGCAACCTTGCCAAAGCCGGCGATGGTTTCCGATACTATCCAGCGCCGATGCAGATGCTGCGCGGCTGAGCCGGTCCTCCCCCAGGCTTAGTCTGTGCGGCGGCCATGGGTGCCTGGGCGCGGCCCCGGGCACCCATGGCCACAATCGTTTGCGACGCGGCGGTTTCGAAATCCGGCCTCGTATCAGGGATGATCTAGTCCTCGTGCAGTGGGCGCGGCACCGTCACGGGTCGTGCTTCGCGCGCCTGCGCCGCCAGCCTGACAGGCGCGTTGACCGCGCCAAAGCCGGCATAGCCGCCGCGCCGCTCGACGATCTCGAAGAAGAAGCGCTGGGCGAAGACGTGGGTGTAGACCTGCAGGAACTCGGCCTCGCCGTCGCGGTCGTAGAGGATGTGGTGCTCGCGCAACCGGTCGAGGAAGGCCGGGTCCAGCCCGTAGCGGGCTTCGAGATCGTCGTAATAGTTCTCGGGGATATCGAGGAAATCGAGTCCAGCGGCGCGCATCGCCGCCACCGCCGCGAAGATATCAGGCGAGGTGAAGGCGATGTGCTGCACGCCCGAGCCGAAATGCTCGGAGACGAAGCGCGAGGACAGGGTTCGCGTCGCCTGCGAACCGTTGAGGATCATACGGACTGAGCCGTCGGCACTGACCAGCGGCCGGCTCTGCACGAGTCCGGCCGGATCGGCGATGGCGAGCTGCGGGATGCGGTCGAGCGCGAACAGTGAGGTGTAGAACAGCAGCCAGGACAGCATCTCGTCATAGTCCATCGACTGCGAGATGTGATCGACATCGGTGAGCAGGGCAGGGGCGTTCTCGCCTTCACCGCTGGCGATGAAGTCGTCATGCCAGCTCTGGGCGCCGTCTGGCCGCGGCTCGGTGAAATAGATCAGGCTGCCGCCGACGCCGCGGATGGCCGGGATTTCCATCTCGCCGGTGCCGACCGACTGCTCGAAGGTCGTGTCCTTCAGCGCGCGGGCGCGGACCATCGTCGCCGCGACATCGGCGACGCGCAGCGCCAGCGCGCAGACGCCGGGGCCATGCATGATCGCATGCGACTGGGCAAAGCCGTCCTTCTCGGTGTTGACGATCAGGTTGATGCCGCCCTGGCTCCAGCGCGTCACCGACTTGCTGCGATGCTCGCCGCTCTTGCGGAAGCCGAGCGCGCTGAACAGGCTGCTCAGCGCCTGCGCCGGTTCCTCGTCGAGCGCGAACTCGATGAACTCTACACCGAGCAATGGCGCCCGGTCCGGCATCTCCGCCTTGGCCGGATCGTTCAGCCGCGCCGTCTGGTCGGCGAGCTGGATCAGCGAGCGCAGGCCATCGACTGCGACGCGCTTGGCCGAGCCGGCACGGAACTGGTCGTTGAAGATCTCCAGCGAGAGCGGGCCTGCATAGCCGGTCGCCTCGACCGCCCGGAGAAAGTCGGCGACAGGCAGGTCGCCCTGGCCGGGGAAGTTGCGGAAATGCCGGCTCCAGCTCAGCACGTCCATGTCGAGCTGCGGCGCGTCGGCGAGCTGTACCAATTCGATCCGGTCGCCGGGGATCGAAGCGATCGGCTCCACCGGCGAGCGCCGCGCCAGCGTGTGAAAGGAATCGAGGATGAGGCCGATGCGCTGATGGTTCGCCCGGCGCACGATCTCCCAGGCGTCGCGATAGTCGTTGACATGGCGGCCCCAGGCCAGCGCCTCGAAGCCGACGCGCACGTCGTGTTTCGCCGCGAGGTCGCCGAGCTCGTTGAGGTCGTGGGCGGCGCGGTCGATACCCCCGAGCGATTGCGGCGAGACGTTCGAGCAGATCAGCATCAGCTTGGCGCCGAGCTCGTTCATCAGTTCGAACTTGCGCCGCGCCCGCTCGAAGGTGCGTCTGCGCAGCGGCTCCGGCATGCCCTCGAAATCGCGGAAGGGCTGGAAGGCGACGATGGCGAGGCCGAGATCGGCGATCATCTTGCCGACATCGCGCGGATTGCCGTCGAAGGTTAGGAAGTCGTTCTCGAAGACCTCGACCCCGTCGAAGCCGGCGGCGGCGATGGCGCGGAGCTTGTCGGCGAGGTCGCCGGAGAGCGAGACGGTGGCGATCGAGGTCGGGTTCATGGGGGCTCCGTAGTCAGATCGCGTTGTCCGTCATTGCGAGCGCAGCGAAGCAATCCAGGGGCGGCAGCACTCTACGTCGCCTGGATTGCTTCGTCGCTACGCTCCTCGCAATGACGGGGAGGTCGATCACGCTGCTTCCGTCATGGCGCCGCCGAGGAAGAGCTGGGCGACACGGGGATCGGCGAGAATGGTGGCTGCCGGGCCCTGCATGCGGGTCTGGCCGAGCTCCAGCACCAGGCCTTCGTCGGAGATTTCCAAGGCCGAGCGGGCGTTCTGCTCGATCATCAGGATGGTGACGCCCTTGGCGCGCAGCTCCTTCAGGATGTCGAAGGTCTCCTGCACCAGCATCGGCGAGAGCCCGATCGAGGGCTCGTCGATCAGCACGAGCTTGGGGTCGAGCAGCAGCCCGCGCACGATCTCGAGCTGCTTCTGCTGGCCGCCGGAGAGGGTCGAGGCCTGGACGTCCGCCTTCGCCCGCAGCGACGGGAAGCGGTCTAGCGCCGCCTCGATCCGCCGGGGCATGTCGGTGATCTGGCTGCCGGCCGCGACCGCGCCGAGCTCGATATTGTGGCGCACCGAGAGCTCGGGGAAGATGTTGCGGCCCTGCGGCACATAGCAGATGCCTGCTTCGAGCAGCTTGCGCTGGTTCCAGTTGGTGATCTCCTGGCCTTCCAGCCGGATATAGCCCTCGCGCACCTTGAGCAGGCCGAAGATCGCCTTGAACACGGTCGACTTGCCGGCGCCGTTCGGGCCGATCACGGTCGTGATCGCGGCGCGCGGCACCTTGAAGGTCGTGCCGTTGAGGATGGTCATGGCGCCGTAGCCGCCGACCACGCCGTCGAGTTCGAGGATGGGGGTGGTCATTCTCGTCTCCATTCCCATTCGCGTCATTCTCGGGCGGAGCGCAGCGCAGACTCGAGAATCTCTTTCAGGAGATGCTCGGGTCAAGCCCGAGCATGACGGCTAGTGCCCCAGATACGCTTCGATCACCGCCGGATTGGCGCGAACCTCTGCCGGCGTACCTTCGGCAAGCACCTTGCCTTCGGCCAGCACGATGACGCGCGAGCACAGCGACATCACGAAATCCATGTTGTGCTCGATCACCACGAAGGTCGCGCCCTGCTCGGCATTGATGGCGCGCAGGCGCTCCTTGAGATCGCCGAGCATGGTGAGGTTGACGCCGCCGGCCGGCTCGTCGAGCAGGACGAGGCGAGGGCCCGCCATGAACGCCATGGCGGCATCGAGCAGCTTCTGCTGGCCATAGGAGAGCCCGCCCGCCTTGGCCTCGGCGAGATGGCCGAGCTTGAAGAAGCCGATCATCTGCTCGGCCTTGGCCGAAAGGCCGGCATCGCGCGGCCCGAAGAAGCGCGACATCATCGTGCCTTCGTGCTCCTGCCCGGCGAGGATGAGGTTCTCGCGCACCGAGAGCTCGGGGAAGACCTGCAGCAGCTGGAAGGTGCGGCTGACGCCGAGCCGGTTGAGCTCGGAAGGGCGCATATTGGTAACGTCGCGCCCGTCGAGCTTGACCGCGCCCTCGGTCGGCTCGAGCTGGCCGAGGATGCAGTTGAACAGGGTCGACTTGCCGCAGCCATTGGGGCCGATGATGCCGAGGATCTCGCCTTCGTTGACCTTGAAGGAGACGCCGTTCACCGCCTTGATGCCGCCGAAGGCCTTGTGCAGGTTCGAGACTTCGAGGACCTGGTTCATCGCGCGCCCTCCTTCTTGCCGGTGAGCTTCGCCCAGCCGCGCTCAAGCAGCCCGCTCATGCCCTGCGGGCAGGCGATCAGCAGCAGCATGACGATGGCCGCGAAGATGATCAGGTAGAGCGAGCCGGCAAAGCGCAGCCATTCCGGCAGCACGACGCCGAGCAGCGCCCCGATGAACGGCCCGAGCAAATAGCCGGCGCCGCCGGCGACCACCATCAGCAGCAGGAAGAAGCTCTGCGACAGCGAGAAGGGCGAGGGGTCGATGAACTCGACCAGCGGCGCGTAGAGCGCCCCGGCGAAGCCGGCATAGGCCGAGCCGATCGCGAAGGCGAGCAGCGTATACATGCGGGTGTCGATGCCAAGGCTGGCGGCCCGGATCGGGTTCTCGCGCAGGGCGGTGAAGGCCCGGCCCCAGGGCGAGCGGATCATCCACCAGAGCACGACCGCGAGCAGGAAGGTGACGACGACGACGAAGCGGTGGAAGGCGAGCGCCCCGTCGAGCTTGAGCCCGAAGAAGCTCGGACGCGGGATGTTGGAGAGACCGAAGACGCCGCCGGTCAGCCATTGCTCATTGCGCAGGACGAGCCAGATCAGCGTCGAGAAAGCCAGCGTCACGAAGGCGAGGTAATGCGCCTTGACCCGCAGCGCCGGGAAGCCGAGCACCAGCCCGACCGCGAAGGTCAGCAGGCCCGAGATCGCGAAGGAGGCGTACCAGTTCAGGCCGACCTTGCTGGTCAGGAGCGCTGTCGCATAGGCGCCGATGCCCATGAAGGCGGCCTGCGCCAGCGACTTCAGGCCGGCATAGCCGAGCGTCAGGTTGAGGCCCATCACGGCGACGCTCATCACCAGCCAGAGCGAGAGCACATAGGTGCCGTAGCGGCCCATGCCCGACGGCACGAACCAGAGGATCACCGCGGCGGCGACCAGCGTCAGCAGCGTGCCGTCGACGAAGCCGGGAAGGGGCAGGCGGCGCGTCGCAGGGGTGGCGGCGCCATGGGTGGCGGGCGCGGTCATACGCGGCGCTCCTCTTTGCGGCCCATCAGGCCTTCCGGCTTGACGAGGATGACGATGACCAGGAGCACGAGCGGCACGGCCAGCCGGTAGGAGGTCGAGATGTAGGCGGCCGCCATGCTGTCGACGATGCCGACGATCAGCCCGCCGACCAGGGCGCCACGGACCTGGTTGAAGCCGCCGACGATCGCCGCGATGAAGGCGAACAGGCCGATCACCTCGCCATTCGAGAACTTCGCCAGGTAGATCGGCGAGATCAGCACCGAGGCGACGACGGCGAGCGCCGCATTGATCACGAAGGTCAGCAGCACCATGCGCTCGACGGGTATGCCGAGGATGCGCGCCACCGTCGGGTTCTGCGCGGTCGCCTGCATCTGGCGCCCGAGCTTCGTCCCGCCGACGAACCATTGCAGCAGGCCGATGACGGCGAAGGCGACCGCGATGATCGCGACATGCTGCAGCGAGATCGCCGCGCCGAACACCGAGATCGTCTCGGTCGGAACGAAGGAGGGGAATTTCTGCGCCTCGGCCGAGAAGCCGTCCTTGGCGCCTTCCTTCATGATGATCGACAGCGCCATGGTGGCGATGGCGAGCGGCAGGACGCCGTGCCGGATCATCGGATCGACCACTGCGAGCTTGAAGCCGACGCCGAAGATCAGGATGAAGGCGGCGATGCCGATCAGCGCTCCCAACCAGATCGGCGCGCCGAAGAGCTTGATCGCGAGCAGCACCAGCACCGCCGGCAGCATGACGAACTCGCCCTGGGCGAAGTTGATCGTCTGCGAGGTCTGCCAGACCAAAGTGAAGCCGATTGCGGCGAGGGCGTAGATCGCGCCCGTCGCGATGCCGGCGATGAGATAGGCGAGGAATTCGGCCATGGCGGTGTCTCGCTCGTTTGGCGCGTCGAAAGCAGGTTCTTCCCTTCTCCCCTTGCGGGAGACGGTGGCCTGAAGGGCCGGATGAGGGGTCGCTCAGGTCTATCCGGCGAACGCCATATCCGACGCGATGAAAGTTGCGAGCGTTGCGCGACCCCTCATCCGTCTCGGCTTCGCCGAGCCACCTTCTCCCGCAAGGAGAGAAGGCAAGGGTCGCGGCTCGCCGGCCTTACGGGTTGATCTTCGGCAGGGTCGCCGTGATCACCTGCTTGCCGTCCTTGACCTCGGCGAGGAAGCTCTCGCGGTCGAGGTCGCCGTTCTTCTCGACAGTGGTCTCGATCAGGATGCCCGGCTCGTCCGAGGTCTTGATCGTCGCGCCGCGCAGCGTGTCGGCGACGCCCTTCTTGTCGAACTTCTTCTGCTTCTCGGTCGCCCACTTCACCATATAGACGGCCATGTAGCCCTTCAGGCCGTTATGGTCGGAGGCGTAATTGTACTTGGCCTGGAACTTCTTGCCGAACTCCTGGAAAGCCGGGATCGGCGCGTCGATCGAGAGGCCGACATGGCCCTTGACGCCGTTGGCGGCATCGCCCGCGAGCTCGATCACCTTGGCGCCGAGCAGGGTGGTCTCGCCGACCATCGGCTTGGCGATGCCCTGCTGCTTGGCGGCGCGCAGGAAGCGGGCGCTCTCCTCCTCGTTCAGATAGACGAAGATCGCGTCGGCATTGGAGTTCTTGACCTTGATCGCGTCGGCGGCGAAGTCAGCCTGGCCCTGCTCGGTCGAGACGTCGACGGCGAGCTTGATGCCGACCTTCTCCAGTTCGGGGATGATCGCGTCGCGACCGCCCTTGCCGAAGTCGTTGTTGACCCAGACCACGGCGACCGAGCCGGCCTTGACCGTGTCCTTCAGATACTTGGCGATCTTCGGCATCGCCGCGCTCTGGCTGAGCGAGGTCCGGAACAGGTACTGGTTGCCCTGCTTGGTCAGGCCTGCCGCCTCGCCGCCGACGAGTTGCGCAATCTCGGCGCGCTGGGCGATCTGCATGGACGCGCCGATCGGGCCGGAGAAGACGGGGCCGAGCACGGCATAGGTGCCCTCGTCGATGGCGCGCTGCACGGCGGCGCGGGTGTTACCCGGATTGGTCTGGGTGTCGTAGTGGACGATCTCGATCTGCTTGCCGAGGATGCCGCCCTTGGCGTTGATGTCGGCGACGGCGAGGTCGATGCCGTTCTTCCAGTTGGTGCCGGCGGTCGCGCCCGCGCCCGAGAGCTCGACGACGTCGACCAGCTTGACCTTGTCCTGCGCCAGGGCCGGCAGGCTCGCGGCCATGCCGAGCGCGGCAGCGATGATCCAGTGCTTCTTCATGTTCGTTTCCTCCACTTACCCTTACGCTTCTTGGCGTACGTTTCTTGATCCCCGCCCGGTGCTGTCCGGGTCGTCTTGTTCAAGCCGCCCGTTCAGCGCCCTCGCGGGCTGCGATCACCGCGTCGAAGGCGGCGCCGATGACTGCTTCCGATGCCTCCAGCCCGGTGAACAGCCGGAAGGCGTCGACGCCTTGGTGGATCGCGAGCTCACGCCCGGTCATCACCGTTGCGCCGGTCTTTTGCGCCGCTTTCAGCAGCGGTGTCCAGAGTGGGTGGTAGACGGCGTCCGCCACCCATTGCGAGGCTCGTATGGCGCCGGCCTCGATCGGAATGCCACGGTCCGGCAACATGCCGATCGGCGTGCCGTTGACGATGCCGGCGGCGCCCTCGGCCGCCTCTTCGGCGCTGGCCGCGATCGTGATGCTCGCCCGCTCGCCGAGGAACCTGGCCAGGGTCTCTGCTCTGCCGCGCTCAACATCGTAGAGCGTCAGACGGCGCACGCCGCAGCCGGCCAGTGCGAAGGCGATCGCCTTGCCGACGCCGCCCGCGCCAATGATCGCGACCGGCTGGTCGCCATCCTGCCGGCCCAAGCGGCGATAAGCGGTGGCGAAACCCGAGGCATCGGTGTTGTGGCCGATCAGCCTGCCATCGTCGACGACGATCGTGTTGACCGCGCCCATCGCAGCCGCCTGCTCGGAGAGCCCATCGAGCAGCGGCACGACCGCTTCCTTGTAGGGGAAGGTGACGTTGATGCCGGAGAAGCCAAGCCGGCGGATGCCGTCGAGCATGGCGGCGAGATCGTCTCTGCCCGCGCCCGCGACCTCGATCAGATGGTAATGCGCCTCGATGCCAGCCGCCCGCGCCGCTGCCTCCTGCGCCGCCGGCGTCGCCGAATGCGCGATCGGCGAGCCGATCAGCCCGAGCAGCACCCGCTTGCTCTTCCTGGCGGTGAGGGTGGTCGACATTCCGGTCCCTTCGGCGCCCGTCTCGGCAGGCTTCCTCAATCGCTCCGACATAAACCGATTTGAACCGCTAACGCGATAACCAATTTATCGCGAATACCTAACTCGATGTTATCTTTCAGGGCGAACGTGCCAGCCTTGGTCCGACCACAGCGTTCATTTCCTCGCGCAGCAGCTTCACGAATGTCTCGGCATAGAGCGAGAGTGCCCTGTCGTTCTTCATCGCGACATAGGTCTGGAAATGGGTCGGCTCCTCGATCGGGATCGTGGCGATGCCCTGCATCGAGCCATGGGCGACGGTGAACTGGTCGATGATGGCGATGCCGAGCCCGGCCCGGACCAGCGAGCAGACCGTAGTGCCGAAGCGCGCCTTGATCGCCATCTCGTAGCGCAGGTTCTGGCGCTCGAAGATCTCGCTCATGATCCGGCCATAGGGATCGGTCGGATCGATGCCGATCAATTGATGCTGGACGATCTCGCGGGCCGAAATGCTGCTGTAGCCGGCGAGCGGATGGCCTTGCGGCACGATGCAAAGCAGTTCGCCCATCGCCAATGGCATGAAATCCAGGCCGGGATGGTCCAGCTTGTAGCTCATCGCCACGATCTCGCCCTTGCCGAGCAGGAGATAGTCGAGCGCTTCCTCGATCTTCAGGATGTTGATGTCGATGCGCAGGTCGGGATGCTTGCGCCTCAGGCGCTCGATCGCGCGCGGCACCATCACATGGCAGATGCTCGGCACCGAGCCGAGCTTGAACTCGACATCACCGCCGCGCTCGATCCGGGCCAGCATCGAATGCAGGTCGTCAACCTTTCGGTAGACGCCGTTGATCTGCTCGAAAATGTCCTTGGCCTCGGGCGTCGGCACATAGCGGCCGTGCTTGCGCTCGAACAGCTTGAGCTTGAGAGTCCGCTCGGTGTGCTTCATCAGCCGGCTGATGCCGGGGGCGGAGACATTGAGCAGCTTGGCCGCACCGGCAATCGTGCCGGTGATCATGATCGCCCGGATCACCTCGATCTGGCGCAGCGTCAGCATGGATGGCGTTCCTCGCTCCGCTTGTCCGGCGATAAGCGGAGGCGAGGGCGGCGGGGCTGTCAAGCTATAGTGTGCAAGGCTCAGCCGGTGATGTCGATGACGACCTTGCCTCGAAGGCCGCGAGCCGAACCGTTCTCGAGAAGTTCGTGCGCTTGCGTGATCCGGTCGAGCGGCAACGTTGCCCCGATCACCGCCTTGATGAGCCCGCGCTCGACCAGAGCGCCAATTCCATCGAGTTTGGCGCGGTTCTGGCGGGTGAACAGAAAATGGTAGCTCGCATTGCGGCTCCAGGCTTCGAGCAGGTTCTGCGGCCGGGCGATATCGACGATCGAGACGACGCGACCAAGCGGGGCCAAGGCGAACGGGGCGCGGGACAGGGCATCGCCGCCGATCGTATCGAACAGCACGTCGACGCCTCGCCCGTTGGTCAGACGCAGGGCCGCATCGGCATAGTCCTCCTGAGTGTGGTCGATCGCAGCGTCGGCGCCGAGCGCCGTGACGAAGTCGTGATGGTGCGCCCGCGCCGTGGTAAGCACCCTGGCTCCCATCGCTTTCGCCAGCTGGATCGCAACCGAACCGACGCCGCCCGCGCCGGCATGGATCAAGACGGTCTCGCCCACGACCAGTTGGGCACGTGTGACGAAAGCCTCCCAGACCGTACCGCCGACGAGTGTGAGGCTTGCTGCTTCGCGATGGCTGAGATTGGCCGGCTTGCGGCCGATGATCTCGGCATCCACGACCTGATATTCGGCATAGGATCCTGGGCCGCCGAAGATTTTCGGTGTGTACCAAACCTCGTCGCCGGCTGTGAAGTCGTCGACATCGGCGCCTGTCGCATCGACGACACCCGAGACGTCATGGCCGATGATCGCGGGCAAGGGCAGCAACGCGGCGTAGTCGCCGCGCCGCATCTGCAGGTCGAGCGGGTTCAGCGCCGTGGCGTGGATGCGCACGCGGACCTGCCGAGCGCCAGGCTGGGGCAGCGGCACATCCTTCATCTCGAAAACATCTGGTCCGCCGAAGCGCGGCAGGACAGCGGCCTTCATCGTTTGAGCCATGATTTTATCCTTCGAGAAATCGCGAAATTCCGATTTATAAGTGGAGTTTGCTTGCAGCTTATGGCTCAGGACATGGTGTTCTCCTCCAATCTGGCGGAAGCTGCGGCAGCGGCCGGTATCGGGGTCAATGACGATTCACCCTTGCGGTGATTTTGAATCGAAAAACCGCGATATCCAGATTTATCGAGGTAAATGAGTTAGAGCTCGGTCCGCATCGTCTCCGCCAGCTTCCTGATCCCGTCTTCATCGCGCTTGTAATAGGTCCATTGACCGCGCCGTTTCATGGTGACCAGCCCGGCCTTGTGCAGGATTCCGAGATAGTCGGACGTGGTGGACTGCGACAGGCCTATGCCTTCCTGGATACTGCTGACGCAGACTCCATCGAGCTCGATATCGCCCTCATCCTGCGGCGGAAAATGCCTGGCGGGCTCCTTGAGCCCCGCCAAGATCTTCAGCCGCACCGGATTGGCAAGTGCCTTGAAGGCGATCAGCGTATCCATGATTTAGAGATATCGGGGTTTTCCGATATTAGTCAAGCTCGACGGACCGGACGAGATGCGATCCCGCAATGTCGTTGACTCCCGTCCTGTTTGCCAGTCACTTGCGCTACGTCGTCGATCGATCCGGGGGGATGATATTGGCTGACCAGGTTCACCCGGCGGCACCGCATCATTTGCCTGCCTTCATAACCGATCCCGGTGGGACGGATTATCTGATGGTGGCTGCGGCCGTCCTTCTGATCGGGGCCGTTCTCGGCGTCGGCCTGCTCTTCCTGCGCCTGCACACTCTGCCCGAGCGCATCGCGCACAAGTCTCACAAGCTCCAGTTCGAGATCGTCGCCGTGCTCGGGCTGCTCGCCCTGTTCACGCATGTGCATCTCTTCTGGGTGATCGGCTTGCTGCTCGCTCTGATCGACGTCCCCGATTTCTCGGGACTGTTCGGCCGCATGGCCGGTTCGCTCGAGAAGATCGCCGGCATCGCGCCTGGCCGCGGCGGGGAGGCGGCCTCCGATGTGGAGCATGGGATCGTCCCTCCGGACGATAAACCAGCGCCGCCGCCGGTCGTAGCCGCCGCGCCTGCCGGCCAGCACTGAGGAGGCGGCGATGCTTGAACTTCTCATCTGTGCGCTCTTCACCCTCGTTCCGGACTATCTCTATCGCCGCTATGGCCAGGGCAAGCGACTGGGCAAGGAGATCACGCTCTACTCGGCCTGGTTCGAACTGCGCTGGGGCATCGTCACCTGCGTGATGCTGACGGTCGGGCTGATCACGGTGATCTTCTACAACCACCCCTCGACGACATCAGCCACGGTGTTCTTCCGAAGCGTGCCGATCGTGCCCGAGATCAACGGCCGGGTCGCGCAGGTCCATGTCGGCGTCAGCGGCAAGGTGGTCCAGGGTGCTCCGATCTTCACGCTCGACAGCACCAGCCAGCAGGCGGCGGTCGAGACGGCGAGGCGCAAGCTCGCCGAGGTCGACGCAGGGCTCGTGGTCGCCAGGGCCGATATCCTCACCTTCGACGGCAAGATCCAGGAGGCGAAGAGTTCGCTGCAGCAGGCGATCGACGAACTCCTGACCAAGCGTGAGCTGAGGCGGCGCAACGACGACATCGTCGCGACCCGCGACATCGAGCGGCTCGAGAACATCGTCGCGGGGCGCGAGGCGGCCGTTGCCGCCACGACGGCGTCGCAGGCGGCCGCCCAGACCAAGATCTCGACCTTGCTTCCGGCCGAGCGCGCAAGCGCCGAGGCTGCACTCGCGCAGGCCGAGGCCGAACTGGCCAAGACCGTGGTGCGGGCGGGCTTCAACGGCCATGTCGAGCAGTTCACGCTGCGGCCGGGCGACATCGTCAACCCGTTCATGCGCCCCGCCGGCGCGATCATCCCGGAGGAAGCCGGCCGTGGGCGGCTTCAGGCCGGCTTCGGCCAGATCGAGGCGCAGGTGATGAAGGTCGGCATGGTCGCCGAGGTGACCTGCATCTCGAAGCCCTGGACCGTCATCCCGATGGTCGTGACCGGCGTGCAGGACTTCATCGCGGCGGGTCAGGTCCGCAGTGGTGAGCAGTTGATCGATGCCCAGCAGGTGGTGCGGCCGGGCACGATCCTCACCTATATGGAGCCGCTCTATCCGGGCGGGCTCGATGGCGTGACGCCGGGGTCGAGCTGCATCGCCAACGCCTACAGCAACAACCACGACATCATCGCGGCCAAGGACACCAGCACATTGCGCCGGATCGCCCTGCACGCGGTCGACGCGACTGGGATCGTGCACGCCATGCTGCTGCGCATCCAGGCGCTGGTGCTGCCGATCAAGACGCTGGTCTTCAGCGGGCATTGAACGGGCGGGCGGGTTTCTTCGCCCTGGGTGGGTCAGCGGCGCTGGCCCGGCCGACCGGACGTGGCCGGTCGAGGTGATGTCCGCTGATTGGCCGTCGTGCCTGATCGAAATTCTTCAATATTGGCCGAGCCATCGCGCATGGCTGCGCTCATGCCGCCATCATGCATCATCTTGTAGTTCTCGAGCTGGGCGTCGTGGATGCAGCCATCCATCCGGTTGCAGGCGGCCACGGGACTGGCGGGCAAGCTTCCCGACAAGGCGATAATAGCCAACGCGCCGAGCGCGCCGGCGGTGATCCGTGGGATCATCGGCGTTCTCCCTCGTCATCGAGCGGGGCCTATGCGAAGCGCCACGAAGCGCTCTACTTCTTGCCCTTCTTGTATTGGGCGTAGAATTGGTCGGCCATGCTGCGCAGGGCCCGGCCGATATTGGCGTATTCGTATTCGTTGAGATTGGCGAGCGAGGCCCGGCCCGCCGGCTGCTTGGTGCCGAAGCCGCGTCCCGGCAGCAGCACGATGCCGGTCTCGTCGGCGATGCGGAACAGGAAATCGCCGGCCGCCGAGCGCTTCAGCACCCAGGCGGCGAAGTCGTCGCCATAGAGCTTGCGGGCGATCTCCTCGAGGTCGAGCAGGGTATAGTAGTCGACCGCGTTCGGGTCCGTTTCCTGCTCGATGCCGAGCTCCCGATAGAGCGCCGCCTCACGCCGCCGGATCAGCTTCTTCAGCTCGGCCTTGTAGCTGTCGCTCTCGTCCATCAGCGCGAACAGCGAGAACAGCACCATCTGGACTTGCTGCGGAGTCGAGAGGCCGGCTGTGTGGTTGAGCGCCACCGCCCGGCTGTCGGCGACGATGCGATCGATGAAGCGCAGCGAGCGCACATCGGGCAGGAGCGAGCCATAGCGATGGTCGAGGCCCTTCTTGGCCTTTTCGGGCAGGGCGTCGAGAGCTCCGTCGAAGACGTTCTGCTTGTGCGTGGCGATGACGCCGAGGCGCCAGCCGGTCGCCCCGAAATACTTCGAGAACGAGTAGACCAGCATCGTGTTCTGCGGGCAGGTCGCGAACAGCGAGCGGAAGTCGTCGGCGAAGGTGCCGTAGACGTCGTCGGTCAGGATGAACAGGTCCGGCCGATGCTCCCTGACGATCGCGGCGACGCGGTCGAGGCTGCGGTCGTCCATCTTCACAGAGGGCGGGTTGCTCGGATTGACGCAGAAGAAGATCTTGACCGCCGGGTCCTTGAGCTTGTCGAGCTCCTCATCGGGGAACTGCCAGCCCTTGGCGGGATCGGCGTTGATCGCGACCTCGACCAGACCGTACTCGTCGAGCTCCGGGATCTCGATATAGGGCGTGAACACCGGCAGGCCGATCGCGACCTTGTCGCCGCGCTTGAGCAGCCCGTTCTGCTTCATCGTGTTGAAGATGTAGGCCATCGCGGCCGTACCGCCTTCGACGGCGAAGAGGTCGATGCTGCCGGCCGGCAGGAAGCCGCCGATCATCTCCTTGACGATGTATTGCTTGACGATCTCCTCGCTGATCCTGAGCATCCGCGGCGGCACCGGATAATTGCTGCCGAGAATGCCCTCGACCATCTCGTGCAGGAAGTCGGAGGGTGGCAAGCCGAGCTGGTCGCGGACATAGCTCAGCGCCCGGCCGAGGAAGACGACGCCCGGCTGGTCGCGATGCTCAGCCGTGAAGCGCTCGAACCGGCCTTCGATGCCCTCGATCTTCGGCAGGCCGCCGACGCCGTTCTCCATGTAGGAATAGGAGAGCTCGGCCTCGGCCACGGCGAACAGGCCGAGCCGGAAGAAGGCGCGGCGGGGCAGGGTGGCCAGGAAATTGGGATTGCCGCGGCCGGCATTGAGCATCAGCCGGTTCGCCTTGCCGGAGGCCAGCTTGATCAGCTCGTCCTTGAGCTCGAACGGGCTGAGCTTGGCGTATTTCGAGTAGTCGTTGGCCATTGCAAACTCCGATCAGGCGAAAGCGACGACGAGCGGTCCGAGCAGGGTCAGGAAGACGTTGGCGAGGGCATAGGTGATGGCGAAGGGCGTGGTCGGGATCGAATTTCCGGCCTTGTCGAGCACTTCGCCGAAAGCCGGGTTGGCGCTGCGCGAACCCGACAGCGCGCCGGCGAAGACGGCGGTGTTGTCATAGCGCAGGACATAGCGGCCGAAGACCATGGTGATCAGCAGCGGCAGCAGCGTCACCACGACACCGATCAGGAAGATCGACAGGCCCTTGTCGGCGATCGTGGTGACCGCCTGCTGGCCGGATTGCAGGCCGACCACCGCGACGAAGCCGGCGAGGCCGAGATCGCGCAGCAGCGTCGAGGCCGCGGTCGGCATGTTGCCGAGCGCCATGTTGCGGCTGCGATACCAGCCGAAGGCGAGGCCGGAGAGCAGGGCGCCGCCCCCGCTGCCCAGGGTCAGCGGGATGTCGCCGAGCCTGACGACGACGAGGCCGATCAGCAGGCCGACGACGAGGCCGAGTCCGTGGAAGACGAAGTCGGTCTTGTCGCTGGGGATGATGATGCTGCCGACCTGGCGGGCGGCGCGCTGCACATCCTCGGAGGTGCCGTACAGCGTGACCACATCGCCCGGCTCGATCACCGTGTCGTCCTTCAGGGACAGCCGAACCCCGGCGCGCTTCACCTCGACGACATAGACGCCGTGGCGCATGTCGGCGGCGGTCGAGGCGCGGATCTCGGCGACGGTGCGCTTGACGAAAGCGGGGGCGGTGACCGCCACCTCGCGCGTCACGACAATGACGTCCATCCCTTCCGAGGATTGGAGCTCGGGTCCGAGCTTCGACGACAGGCCGACGACGCCGGCCCGTCGGCCGACAACGAGCACGATATCGCCCGCCTGCAATTTGAGCGAGGGCTCCGCGCCGATCAGGGCCCCTTCCCGTTTGACCCGCTCGATGCTGATCGGCAGCGCGGCACCGGCCTCGACCTCGCCGACGGTGCGGCCGGCGGCGCTGTCGATGCGGTAGATCCGTCCGACGAGATCGGGCGTCGCCGCATATTCGCCGACGCCGAGATTGCGCGCGCCGGCCAGCATTTCCGCCTCGGCCTTGATCGCGTCGTCGCGGATGCTGCGACGCATGAACCAGGGCAGGATGTTGACGCAGACGATGATCGCGCCGAACGAGCCGAAGATGTAGGTCACCGCGTAGCCGATCGCGACATTGGCCTGCAGGCGCTGGGTCTCGTCGGCGGCGAGGCCGAGCTTGCCGATCGCGGCGCCGGCCGTGCCGATGATCGCCGACTGGGTCAGGCCGCCGGCCGCGATCCCGGCCGCGAGCCCCTTGTCGAGCCCGAACATCCGCGCCAGCACGACGACGGTGATGAGGCCGCTGACCGCCAGGACCGTCGCCATCGCGATCTCGCGCAGCGATTGGCGCCCGAGCGAGCGGAAGAATTGCGGGCCGCTCTCGAAGCCGACCGCGTAGATGAACAGGGCGAAAAGGACGGATTTGATGCCGTTGTCGATGGAGACACCGACCTGGCTGATGACCACCGCCGCCAGGAGCGAGCCGGCGACGCCGCCGAGCTGGAACTTGCCGAACTGGAATTTGCCGATCCAGTAGCCGATGGCCAGCGACAGGAACAGCGCAATTTCAGGCGATTGGGCGAACAGAGCGTGCAGCCAAGACATAAGCGCTTCCCTCGACATCGAAGTCTGTGGAAACCAAGGTCGTTTGCTGTGCTGTTATTGGCTTAAATTGTAACGGCTCTAATTGTACATATGTATATTAAGCAACCAGGGCGGGCATTGTCCAGCCTGGTTGTTTGCTGGACACTCCTGCGCCAGGCGCGGCAGGTCGCCGTGGGACGGAGTATTTCGGGCTCAGAGAGCTTACCCTAGAGCACGTCGCGCACGCGCACCAGCGTCGAGTCCATGTGCCTGCCGATGATCGCGGCTAGTGCATCGCCGTCGCGCTTCAGCAGCGCCTCCGTCATTTCCTCGTGCTCGGCCACGGCCCCGGCCCATTTCTCGGGCCCTTCATTGCCGATGAAACGCAGGCGCTTGATCCTCGCCTGCAGGGTGCCGTGCATCTCGACCAGGACGTCATTGCCGGAGGCGGCGACGATGGCGCTGTGGATCGCCTGGTTGAGCTTGAAATAGTCGAGCCGATTGCGGACCCGGTAGAGTTCCATCATCTCGTCATGCATCGCCTTGATCTGGGCGATGGTCGCATCGCTCGCTTCCGCGCAGGCGATCCGCCCGCCGAGCTGTTCCAGCGTCTTCAGCACTTCGAGGATCTGCAGCAGGTCGTGCGCCGAGAACTTGCGGACGATCGCGCCCTTGGCCGGCTGGATCTCGACCAGCCCCTCGCTCGCCAGCGTCTTGATCGCTTCGCGCAAGGGGGTGCGGGAGACGCCGAGCTGAGCGCCGACGGCGCCTTCGTTGATGCGCTGGCCGGGCGTGAGCCGGCCCTCGATGATCATGTCGCGCAGTCGCTCCAGCACCTCCTCGTGCAGGGTGCGCCGTGTGATGCGCGGATAGAGTTCCTGCGCCTCGTTCGACATGCCGGCCTCGTTCGTCATCGCGGCTCTCCTTTGTCTTTCTGTACGGCATGGCGCTTTCGCGCTGTCAACGCGACCGGCCCGGCTGCGAAGGCGACCTCCCGGCCGGACGCGACCTCGCCTGTGGACAGGTGAGGCTGCGGCCGGACTCGCGGTAGAGTAGTGCAGGAATGTTATGCTGCATACAGCATACTTGCTTTTGCGAGCGTGGCCATGATAGGCCGAAGGCAAGCAACCGGCTGTGGCCGGCCTCGGGAGGACGAGATGGACATCAAGGCGCAGGCTTCCTTGCCGGTGATCGCGGTCGCGATGGGCGATCCCTCCGGCATCAGCCCTGAACTCACCGCCCGCATCCTGGCCGAGTCTGACCTGAGCAAGGCTGCCCGCTACATCGTCTTCGGCGATTTGCGTCTGTTCCAGCTCGGCGCTGACGATGCCGGCCTGACTCCCGATCTCCATGTTATCGGGGAGGGCGATAGCATTCCGGCCGATGCCGGCAAGCCGGTCTTCGTCGACCTGAAAAATCACGATCCGGCCGATCTCCAGCGCGGCACGGCGACGCTCGCCGGCGGCAAGGCGGCAACCGACAATTTCCGTCGCGCGCTGCGCTTGGCCGCCTCCGGCAAGGCCGATGCGGTGTTCTTCACTCCCTTCAACAAGGCGGCGATGCGCTTCGCCTACCCCGGCTATGACGACGAAATCCGCTTCGTGCGCGATGCGATCGAATTCGAGGGGCCGGCCAGCGAGTTCAACGTGCTGGAGAAGCTCTGGAACGCGCGCGTCACCTCCCACATCCCGCTCTCCGAGGTCGCGCAGAACATCACGCAGGAGCGCATCCTGCGGGCGCTGGACCTTGCCGACCGGAACCTGCGCGCCGCCGGCTTCAACCCGCCGCGCATCGCGGTGGCTGGGATCAACCCCCATGCCGGCGACGGCGGCAATTTCGGCCGCGACGAGATCGAGACGATCGAGCCGGCGGTGAAGGCGGCCAAGGCCAAGGGCTATGTGGTGGAGGGGCCGTTCCCATCCGACACGGTGTTCCTGCGCGCCAAGAACGGCGATTTCGACGCGGTTCTGACCATGTATCACGACCAGGGCCAGATCGCGATGAAGCTGATGGGCTTCGATCGCGGCGTCACCCTGATCGGCGGCTTCCCGTTCCCGATCTGCACGCCGGCCCATGGCACGGCCTACGAGATCGCCGGCAAAGGGATCGCCAATCTCGGCGCCACCCGTGCGGCGCTGTCGCTCGCGATCAAGATGGCGAGCGAGGGCAAGGCGGCGCGCAAGGCCGCCTGACACGGTTTCCCGGCGCAGCGGCCGACAAGAGCCGCGCCAATTCCAACGATCATCCAGGGAGAAGCAGCATGAAACGTTTCTGTATTGCGGCGGGTGTCGCCCTCGCTTCCGTCATCGCCACGGTGGTTCCGGCCGCGGCCTGGCAGCCGACCAAGCCGATCGAGTTCGTGGTGACCTCGGGTCCCGGCGGCGGCACCGATAACTTCGCCCGCATCGTCCAGTCGATCATCACCAAGCACAAGCTGATCGAGCAGCCGGTCGTCGTGCTCAACAAGGGCGGCGGCAGCGGCGCCGAGGGCTACATCTATGGCAAGGGCGCCAAGGGCGACGCGCATAAGGTCGTCTTCGGCACGAACAACGCCTATCTCCTGCCTTACGTCGCCAAGCTCGGCTACAAACTCTCCGACCTGACGCCGGTGTCGGCGCTGGCGCTCGACGAGTTCCTGATCTGGGTCAAGGGCGACGCGCCCTACAACGACGCCAAGGCCTATGTCGAGGCGGCCAAGGCCAAGCCCGGCAGCCTGAAGATGGCCGGCAGCCAGTCCAAGGACACCGACCAGACGCTGACCGCGATGATCCAGGAGGCGACCGGCGCCAAGTGGATCTACGTACCCTTCCAGGGCGGCGGCGCGGCTGCGACCCAGCTTGCCGGCGGCCATGTCGACTCCAATACCAACAACCCGAACGAGAACATCGGCCAGTGGAAGGCTGGGCAGGTGAAGCCGCTCTGCGTCTTCTCGCCGGTCCGCCTCGCCAAGAGCGATCCGATCCATGACGGCAAGGGCTGGGGCGACATCCCGACCTGCAAGGAAGCCGGCCTGCCGCTCGAGGCGTTCCAGATGCCGCGCACCGTCTGGCTGCCGGCCGAGGTTCCGGCCGACGCCGTCGCCTTCTATGCCGACGTGATGGAGAAGGTCAGCAAGACGCCGGAATGGGCCGAGTTCATCGCCCGCACCGCGCAGACCGCTCGCTTCATGAAGGGCAAGGAGTTGACCGAATTCGTCGCCAAGGACGAGGCCGCCAACGCCAAGGTCTTCAAGAACGAAGGCTGGGTCGTCAACTGACCTGAACAGGTCGAAATCGGATCATCCCGGGCGGGCGCTGCTCGGTCCGGGGTGATCGTTCAGAACACTTCGCATTCGGGAGGAGCGCCGATGATCAGCCGTTTCCAGGCCGAGATCGCGACAGCTTTGGCGACGCTCGCCTTCGGCCTCGTCATCGTCAACGGCGCCCGCGAATTCGGCATCGGCTGGGATTCCTCCGGCCCGCAACCCGGCGCCTTCCCGTTCTATTGTGGCCTGCTGATCGCGCTCGCCAGCGCAGGCACGATCGCAACCACGGTCGGCCGGCGCATGGGCGGCTCGGCGGCGCTGGCCGGCATCTTCCTCGACAAGGAGCAGGGCAAGCGCGTCCTCGCCTTCTTCCTGCCCATGCTCGCCTTCGTCATCCTGACCGTCACGCTCGGCATGTATGTCGCGATGCTGCTCTATCTCGTCTTCGCGATGCGCTTCCAGGGCCGCTATGGCTGGCTGCCCTCGCTCGCGACGGCCTTCGGCACCGCCGCCTTCTTCTATCTTGGTCTCGAGAAATTCGCCCAGGTCGGCCTGCTCAAGGGGCCGGTCGAAGCGATGCTCGGTCTCTGATCTCGCGAGCCGGACGGTTTCCATGGAAAACTTCGCCTCGCTTCTCCACGGCTTCCAGGTCGCGCTGACGACCCACCACATCATGCTGATGATGGCCGGCGTGCTGCTCGGCATCCTGGTCGGCGTTTTGCCGGGCCTTGGCGCGCCGAACGGCGTCTCGCTGATGCTGCCGCTGACCTTCACCATGGACCCGGTCTCGGCGATCATCCTCCTGACCTCGCTCTATTGGGGCGCGCTCTTCGGCGGCTCGACCACCTCGATCCTGTTCAACATCCCGGGCGAGCCGTCCTCGGTCGCCACCACCTTCGACGGCCACCCCATGGCCAAGCAGGGCAGGGCAACGGAGGCGCTCTCCTTTGCCTTCCTCTCGGCCGGCATCGGCGCCATGGCCGGCGTCATCCTGATCACGCTGCTCTCGGGCTGGGTCGCGCGCTTCGCGCTGAAATTCTCCTCGCCGGAGTATTTCGCGGTCTATTTCATGACCTTCGCCAGCTTCGTAGGCCTCGGCGGCGCTTCGCCCTTCAAGACGATCGTCTCGATGGCGATGGGCTTCGCCTTCGCCTCGATCGGCATGGACTCGGTCTCGGGCAATGTCCGCCTGACCTATGAGTTCGACGTGCTGCTCGCCGGTGTCAGCTTCCTGATCGCCGTGATCGGCCTGTTCGGCCTCGGCGAACTGCTGCAGACGATGGAGGAAGGGCTGCGCTTCGAGGGGGTCAAGGCCAAGGTCAGCCCACGCGACGTGCTCGCCACGGCGCTGAAGCTGCCGCGCTACTGGCTGGCGCTGCTCCGCTCCAGCATCATCGGCATCTGGATGGGCATCACGCCGGGCGGCCCGACCGCGGCCTCCTTCATGAGCTATGCCATGGCCAAGCGCTCCTCGCGCAATCCGGAGAAGTTCGGCAAGGGCGAGCCGGAGGGCGTGATCTCGCCGGAGACGGCCGACCATGCCGCCGGTTCATCGGCGATGCTGCCGATGCTGGCGCTCGGCATTCCCGGCTCCGCGACCGCAGCCGTGATGATGGGCGGGCTGATGATCTGGGGGCTCAACCCCGGCCCGATGCTTTTCGTCGAGCGGCCCGATTTCGTCTGGGGCCTGATCGCCTCGATGTATCTCGGCAACGTCGTCGCCGTCATCGTCGTGCTGGCAACGGTACCGCTCTTCGCCTCGATCCTGCGCATTCCGTTCTCGATCATCGGCCCGGTGATCGTCGTGGTCTGTTTCATCGGCGCCTACACCGTCGGGAACAAGCAGTTCGACATCTGGCTGGCGCTCGCCTTCGGCATCGTCGGCTATCTCTTCAAGAAGCTCGACTATCCGATCGCGCCGCTGGTGCTCGCCATGGTCATCGGTGACAAGGCCGAGGACGCCTTCCGCCAGTCGATGATCTTCAGCCAGGGCTCGCTCTCGATCTTCTGGTCGAATCCGCTGGTGGCGAGCCTGATGGCGATAGCACTCGCGTTGCTGCTCTTCCCGCTGATCGGCTCGACGAGGCGCGGCATCCGCAAGCTGGTGACGGCCCGAGCGGCCAAGGCGTGATCCAGACGCACTGCCGGAGCTCGGATGCCGACGCTATGGTGACCCGTCCAGAACCGAGCCAAGGGCGGATCGCCGATGACGGATGCAAGGCTGCGCGCCATCCAGGCCGACATCACCACGCTTTCTGTCGACGCCATCGTCAACGCGGCCAACAACTCGCTGCTGGGCGGGGGCGGCGTCGACGGCGCGATCCATCGCGCGGCCGGGCCGGAACTTCTGCAGGAATGCCGCACGCTCGGCGGCTGCCAGACCGGCGACGCCAAGCTGACAAAGGGCTATCGCCTGCCGGCGCGCTTTGTCATCCACACGGTCGGGCCGGTCTGGCAGGGGGGTGGCCAGAGCGAGGCGGAACTGCTGGCGTCCTGCTATCGCCGCTCCCTGGCGGTTGCTGCCCCTGCGGGGGCACGAACCATCGCCTTTCCCAGCATCAGCACCGGCGTCTACGGCTATCCGATCGCAGCAGCCGCGAGGATCGCCGTGGAGACGGTGGCGGCCGCGCTGAAGACCAAGCCCGATTTCGGCGAGATCGTCTTCTGCTGCTTCTCGCCCGAGGATCTCGCGATCTACCGGCGCGAGCTCACGGAAGCCGGCGATCCGCAGCCGCAATGAGCGCAACCCTTTCCCATCAGCAAACAGCCGAGGTCTTGCCATGAGCAAACCCTATAAGGGCATCATTCCGATCGCGCCGACGATCTTCCATGAGAATGGCGACGTCGACCACGAGGGTAACCGCCGGGTCATGGACCTGATGGTCGACCAGGGTGTCGACGGCATCTGCATCCTCGCCAATTTCTCCGAGCAGTTCCTTCTGACCGACGCCGAGCGCGACGAGGTCATGCGGCTCTCGATCGAGCAGGTCGCCGGCCGCGTGCCGATCTGCGTCACCACCTCGCATTTCTCGACCCGCATCGCGGCGCAGCGCGCCAAGGCCGCGGCCGATGCCGGCGCCAAGATGCTGATGATGATGCCGCCCTATCACGGCGCGCTGCTCAAGGCCGACGAGCAGGGCATGATCGAGCATTTCAAGATCGTGGCGGATGCAGCAGGAATCCCAATCATTCTCCAAGACGCGCCGCTCTCCGGCGTGACCATGACCGTGCCCTTCATGGTCAGGCTCAACAAGGAGGTGCCGCTCGTCCGCTACTTCAAGATCGAGGTTCCCGGCACTGCGGGCAAGCTGCGCTCGCTGATCGAAGCGGGTGGTGACGCCATCGTCGGCCCATTCGACGGCGAGGAGGCGATCACGCTGATGGCCGATCTCGACGCCGGCGCCACCGGCACGATGACCTCGGCGATGATCCCGGACCTGATCAAGCCGATCCTCGCCGCCCATGCCTCGGGCGACCGCAAGCAGGCGGCGGCGCTCTATGCCCGCGTGCTGCCGATCATCAATTACGAGAACCGGCAATGCGGCCTGCGCTCGGCCAAGGCGGTCATGAAGGCCGGCGGCGTGATCAAGTCGGACGCCGTCCGTCATCCGCTTACGCCACTGCATCCGCAAACACGCGAAGGCCTGCTCGAGCTCGCGCGCGAACTCGACCCGCTGGCGCTGCGCTGGGGCAAATAACCCAGGCGCTGATGCTGCCCGTCCCGAAGGCGGGCAGTGTCGATCAATAGGCTCCGATGCCGCCGGAGGGCGGCGGCATGTTGCCCCGTCGATCTTTTGTGATGAACTCAGGCGTCACCAGAAGCATCCGGGACAGCCAGGAGCTGTAGGCAGCTAGCAACTCTATGACGGCACGCATGGTCGCCTCCAAGACTGCATGGGCGACCATAGCAGAATAACGCGCTGTTTGCCGGCGAATTCTTTCGCCTCAGGCTTTTGTCCAGACCGCGAGCTCGTAGCCGTCCGGGTCGGCGAAATGGAAGCGCCGGCCGCCGGGGAAATCGAAGGCCGGCTCGACGATTCGGCCGCCGGCAGCCTCGATGCTCTTCTGCATCGCGGTGAGATCGTCGGCGTAGAGGATCACAAGCGGGCCGCCTGGTCTCACCGTGCCGATTGTGGTGAAGCCGCCCTCAAGCCGGCCATCGGCGAAGGCGCAATAGTCCGGGCCGTAATCCGTCATTTTCCAGCCAAACGCCTTTTCGTAGAAGGCGCGGGCGCGCGGGATGTCGACGACGACGAACTCGACATAGTCGATGCGGCGATCGTTGCTCGATGAGGGCATTGGCGGCTCCTTGTGGTTTTTCGGGTTCGTTCTGCTCCGGCATCATGGCGCTGGCACGGTCAGGTCCCGGCGGCAGCGAACGCGGGTGGGCCGTGCGCCGCAGCCAACCGGATTTTTCACTCCTTCGAAGTGCCCAGAGCGCGAATCTCCATGCAATCCTGTGATGCGCCATGTAACGAAATCGCGTTGGCATGCTCTGTTTGCACGCCCTATCGTGCAGACACACGTTTCTCGCTCCGGAGCCCGTCATGACCGCAACCGCCAGGCGCGGCTACGCGCCGGAGATCATCGTCGCCGCCGGCTGCCTGATCGCGCTGATCAGCTTCGGCCCGCGCGCCAGCGCCGGCCTGTTCCAGATCCCGATGATCTCCCAGTTCGGCTGGGGCCGCGACACGTTCAGCCTGGCGCTGGCGATCCAGAATCTGCTCTGGGGCCTGGGCGCCCCGTTTGCCGGTGCGATCGCCGATCGCTTCGGCATGGTGAAGGTGCTCTGCGCCGGCGCGCTGCTCTATGCCGCCGGCCTCGTCATGATGGCCTATGCCTCGACGCCGCTGCAGCTGCATCTCGGCGCCGGCGTGCTGATCGGCTTCGGGCTCTCGGCCTGTTCCTTCAACCTGATCCTCGCCGCCTTCGGCAAGCTGCTGCCCGAGCAATGGCGGCCGCTCGCCTTCGGCGCCGGCACTGCTGCCGGCTCTTTCGGCCAGTTCCTGTTCCCGCCGATCGGCAACATCCTGATCGAGACGCTCGGCTGGCAGCAGGCGCTGATCGTCTTCGCCTTCACCTTGCTGCCGGTGATCCCGCTCTCGGTGATGCTGGCGACGCGCGGAACGAGCCAGCCCGCCGTTGCGCCCGGCGCTGTTGCCACCCCCAACCAGAGTATTGCGCAGGCGCTGGCCGAGGCCTTCAAGCACCGCTCCTATGTCCTGCTTGTGCTGGGGTTCTTCACCTGCGGCTTCCAGCTCGCCTTCATCACCGTGCATATGCCGGCCTATCTCAAGGACACCGGCCTGCCGGCCTGGGTCGGCGGCTGGACGCTGGCCGCGATCGGCCTCGCCAATGCGGTCGGCTCGCTCGGCTCGGGCTGGCTGACCGCACGCATGCCCAAGCGCCATCTGCTCGCCTGGATCTATCTCGGCCGCGCCGTCGCCATCGCTGCCTTCATCCTGCTGCCGCCTAGCCCGATGACTGCGATCGTCTTCGGCATCGTCATCGGCGTGTTCTGGCTCTCGACGGTACCGCCGACTTCGGCGCTGGTCATGCTGATGTTCGGCACAAAATACATGGCGATGCTCTACGGTTTCGCCTTCTTCTCGCATCAGGTCGGAGGCTTCCTCGGCGTGCTGCTCGGCGGTATCCTCTATGAGCAGTTCGGCTCCTACACCATCGTCTGGTGGCTCTCGGTCGCGCTCGGCGTCGCCTCGGCGCTGATCAACCTGCCGATTGTCGAAAAGCCGGTGGCGCGCGCCGTGCCGCAGCCGGCCTGACCAAGAGCATGTTCCGCAAAAGTGGGAACCACCTTTTGCGACGAGAACATGCTCAACTTTTGGGTGGGCGCGAACTCTAATCGTTCGACCGATTTCGGTCGAACGGAATGCGCGCCGCCGCACCGGCTTGCCGCTTGCGGGCGGTGGCCGGGCGGGTCACTTCTAGGGGGCAGTTCGATAGCTTCCCGGGAGTGAGTTCATGTCGACCTTCAAGGCCCTGATCGCCAGCAAAGGCGAAGCCGGCACCAGCGTCGCCTTCGGCGAGTTCGCCGAGGCGGACCTGATGGGAGGCGACGTCACCGTCCGCGTCACCCATTCGACGCTGAACTACAAGGACGGCCTCGCCATCACCGGCCGCGCGCCCGTCGTGCGGCGCTGGCCGATGATCCCCGGCATCGATTTCGCCGGCCGGGTCGAGACCTCCGAGCATCCCGAGTTCAAGCCCGGCGACCTCGTCATCCTCAATGGCTGGGGCACGGGCGAGACGCATCTGGGCGCCTACGCCCAGAAGAGCCGGGTCAAGGGCGATTGGCTGGTGCCGTTGCCCGAGGGCATGACGCCGGCCGATGCGATGGCGATCGGCACCGCCGGCTACACCGCCATGCTCAGCCTGCTGGCGCTGGAGCGCCACGGCGTGAAGCCCGCCGACGGCCCGGTCGTCGTCACCGGCGCCGCGGGCGGTGTCGGTTCGGTCGCGACCGCGCTGCTCGCCAAGGCAGGCTGGCATGTGATCGCCTCGACCGGCCGGCCGGAGGAGGCGGACTATCTCAAGGGCCTCGGCGCGGCCGAGATCATCGACCGGAACGAACTCTCCGGCCCCGGCCGGCCGCTCGGCAAGGAGCGCTGGATCGCCGGCGTCGACGCCGTCGGCTCGCACACGCTCGCCAATGTCCTGTCGATGACCAAGTACGGTGGCGCGGTCGCCGCCTGCGGCCTGGCGCAGGGCATGGACCTGCCGGCCTCGGTCGCGCCCTTCATCCTGCGTGGCGTCGCGCTGCTCGGGATCGATTCGGTGATGTGCCCGAAGCCGCGTCGGCTCGAAGCCTGGCAGCGTCTCGCCCGCGATCTCGATCGCGACAAGCTCGCGGCGATGACCACGACGATCCCGCTGGAGGATGTCGTCGAGACCGGCCGCGCTCTGCTCGACGGCAAGGTGCGCGGCCGCGTCGTCGTCGAGATCGGCTGATCCGGTCTCACTCGATCCGGATCTGCGCCTTCTCGACGACCGGCTCCCATTTCTTGATCTCGGCCTCGATGAAGGCGCGGAAGGCCTCCGGCGTCATGCCGAGCGCGATGATCTTCTGCGCCGCCAAGCGGTCGCGGATCTCCGGTGTCTCGAGGATGCCACGGACATCGCGCGAGACCTTCTCGACGATCTCCTTCGGCGTGCCGGCGGGCGCGGCGAGGCCATGCCAGGCGGTGACGTCGAAGCCGGGCAGGAACTCGCTGATTGCGGGTACATCGGGCATGAAGCTCGCGCGCTGCGGGATCGAGGTCGCGAGCACCCTGAGCTTGCCGGCCTCGACATAGGGCCAGGCCACGGCGGCGCCATCGAGCGCGACGTCGAGCTGGCCGCTGAGCAGGTCGACCATCATCGGGCCGGAGCCGCGATAGGGGACATGGGTCAGCTTGGTCCCGGTCGTCTGCTGGAACAGCTCCATGCCGACATGCAGCGAGGTGCCGATGCCGGAGGAGCCGAAGTTCAGCGCGTTCGGCTTCTGCTTCAGCAGCGCGATGAACTCCGGCACGGTCTTGGCCGGCACCTTCTCCGGATTGACCACGAGCACGTTCGGCGTGATCGCAAGCTGGCTGACCGGGGCGAAATCGCGCAGCGGGTCATAGGCCAGCTTCTCCTTGTAGAGCCATTTGTTCATGCCGTGGCTGCTGGCGTTGATCAGGCCGAGCGTGTAGCCATCGGGCTTCGCGCGGGCGAGCGCGGCGACGCCGATATTGCTGCCGCCGCCGCCGATGTTCTCGATCACCACACCCTGTCCCCACAATGCCTGCAGGCGCTCGGCGACGGTGCGCGCGACGAGATCGGAGGCGCCGCCGGCGGCGAAGGGCACGATGATCCTGACCGGGGCGCTCGGATAGGGCGTCTGCGCGGCGGCTGCGACGCAGGATGCGAGAAGGGCGACAGCGGCGATTGCTGTTCTGAACGGCTTCATGATGTCCTCCCCCTTAATTGCCGGTCCCCATGGCCGGCGGGCGATGGTCAGGCTGCCTCCCGCCAGATCCCGCCGAGCCGCGCGATCTTCGCGTCCGAGAGGTAGCCGTAGCGGTTGATATGCAGGTGCCGGCAGGGCGCTTCGAGAACCGCCCGGAATCGGCGCTCGACATCGCCGATCGGCCCGTAGCCATGCGCGATCACCGAGAGGCGCGAGCACTTGATCTGGCTGGCGGTGATCTCAACTGTTCGGCGCAGGGCGCCGTCATCGGCCGGATGCGGCTCGTGCGGCTCCGGATATCGCAGCGCTTCCAGCGTATGCGCGCCGCCATTGAGGTCGAGCCAGCGATGGACCGCGGCGAAGGTTGTGTCTGTGTCCACGCCGGTCACGGCGCTCAGACGCTCGACAAAGCCGCGCTCGATCATCGGCCAGTGCATGGTGTAGTGCTTGACCGCGATCTCGTCGGCGACGCCGTCCGCGGGTGCGAAGTCGAGGCCCGAGAGCCGGTTGAGCGGCGGTGGGAAGGCCTGCATCACCACGCCGACCCGGCCGTAGGAGGCGTCCTTCACGATCGCGGTCAACGCGCCGATATAGTCGGTGACGATGGCGCTGCGGAAGGCGAGCAGATCGGCCGCCCAGCCGTCCGGCTGCAGCAGGGCGTCGATCGCGACGATCCCGCCAGCCGCTTCCTCTCCGGCGATGCGAAGCCCTTCGAGCGCTCTTGCCCGGATCGCCTCGACATCATGGCCGAGCGCCTGCCCGCGCTTCAGCGCCGGCGGGCTGAAATCGAACAGCAGGCTATCGAGCGCATAGGGCGGATATTCCGGCCAGTCGAAGCGCAGCGCGTCGCAATCCGGATAATTCGCCAGCAGGTCGGCGACGAGGCCCCGCATATAGGCACGCAAGCCCTCGCTGGCGAGGCTGACATTGGCGTCGACGCGGTTGCGAACCGGCGCGCCGAACACGGTCAGCGGCTCGTCCGAACCGGCATCGGATCGCTGTTGGACGCGCAGGGCTGGCGGGGCCGCCGCCATCACCTGGAGCTGGGTGGTGAGGCCGGCGCGTTTGGCCTTGGCCAGCATGTCTGAGACGACGTGGCCCTCGCGCCGGGTCAACGCATCCGGCTCCGGCGGGGCGTAGGGCGTATCACGATAGAAGCGCGGATTCGGAACGAAGCTCGGCGCCGTCCGCATCCACAAGGCGGTGTCGCCCCAGAGCGGCCGGTCGAGCGTGCGGGCGAGGCCGGCCCCGGCATCGGCCGGTGGCTCGCGGACGCCGAGCCGCTCGGCGCAGCGCTCGGCCACCGACGGCATCGTGCAGATCACGTTGCAGCCCAAGCGCTCGACGATGTTTTCCAGGACGGCGTCGACACCCTCGGACTGAGCGTAGTCGGGCATGACGGTGACGCCCAGCGAGCGGCTTTTGGCCGGGGCGGTCATGCGGCGCGCACGAAGGGGTGAGCGTGGCCGGCGAGCCGGTCGAGGAAGACGCCGTTGGCCTCGATATGGAGGTGCATCGCGGCATGCGCCGCGTAGGCGTCGCCCCGCTCGATGGCCGAGAGGATGGCGCGGTGCTTGGCGAGTGCGTCGCCGAGCGCGCCGCGCTGGGCGACCATCAGGTGATGGACGCGTTCGAGCTGGGCACGGGCTCGGTCGACACTCGCCCACATCTGTTCGAGGCCCTGATGGGCGAAGAGGGCGCGGTGGAAGCGCTCGTCGCACTGATAAGCTGCGGTGGCGTCGCCGGCTGCGACCGCCTCGGCATGGTCGGCGAGGGCGCCGCTCATATCTGCAATCAGCGCGGGATCGCGGTTAGCAGCCGCCTGCGAGACGGCTTCGCCTTCGAGCAAGCGGCGGATCACGATGGCTTCGCCGATCAGCCGGGGTTCGATCAGCGAGACGAAGGTGCCGAGATTGGGGAAGACGTCGAGCAGCTTCTCCTCGGCCAATCTGGCAAAGGCCTCGCGCACCGGCGTGCGGCTGACCGCATAGGCGGCGCCGACCTCGCCCTCCGACAGGGCGCTCCCCGGCGGAATGGCGAGCGACACGATCGCCGAGCGCAGGACTCGATAGACCTGCTCCGGCGCTCGCATCGTGCGGTCGATCGCGGCGGCTGGAAGCGGCGTGGGTTGATGATCACGGGCGAGGCGTGGCATGGCGCTTTCTCTAACCAAGGTACCGGTATACAGGTTTTTAAAGCGACGCAAGAGCGGTAGCGTGATAGGCCGATGGCAGGAGAATGATTGCCGGTGCGCGTACTTCGGGGCGGCTACGGCTCAGCCTGCCCCTTCGAGCTGGCCCTTGCGCTTGGCGAGCTCGCCGCCGACGAAATCCATGAAGGCGCGCACCCGCGGCGCATGCCTGATGTCGGGATGGGTCAGGATCCACAGCCCGGTGGAGAAATCCGGATCCGGTGGCAGTAGCCTGACCAGCCCAGGCCGCTGGTCGGCGATGAAGCAGGGCAGGGGGCCGATGCCGATGCCCTGCTCGACGGCCTCCGTCAGTCCGAGCACGGCCGAGGAGCGCAACGCGATCCGGTCTGCCGGGACATGGTCGCGAACATAGCGGGCCGCCTTGACGTAACCGAGCGGGTCGCCGAGCGCGACCCAGTCGCGCTTGAACAGCAACTTCGGCTCGTGTGCCTCGGCCTCCGTGGTCGGCGCATCGGCGCGGGCATAGACGGCCCAGTTCAGATTGGCGAGGCGGCGGCCGACCAGCGTCTCGCCCGGTGAATCGCTGGCGCGGATGGCGACGTCGGCATCGCGGCGCGAGAGGTTGAGCGTCTGGCTCGCCATCACGACGTCGAGCCGGATCAGCGGATGCGCCGCCCGGAACGCCGCGAAGATCGGCAGCAGCACGTGGAGATAGAGCGTGTCGGTGGTGGTGACGCGCAGGTCGCCCGACGGCGCGAGGTCGCGCCCCGCCAGCCTGCGCCCGAAGGCGGTGACGTCGTCGTCGATGCGCGAGGCCAGCGTCGTCATCTCCTCGCCGGCCGAGGTCGCGACATAGCCTGTCTTCCGCCGTTCGAAGAGGGCGTGGCCGAGCTGCTCCTCGATCTGGCCGAGCCGGCGGAACACCGTGGAATGATTGACGTTGAGGGCGGCTGCCGCGCCTGTCAGCCCTCCAGCATCGGCGATCGCCTTGATCAGGCGGAAATCATCCCAGGCGAGCTTCGACGTCGACAATGGCCACTCTCCGGCAAACCCGCGCGCAGCATTGCCAGATCTTGCGGATTTGCAAGCGTATGCTTGGCCAGGCTGCCTGGTTCAGCGCGGGGCGGCGGCGCGGCGCAAGCGGTCGTTGATCGCTTCGCCGAGGCCATGCATGGGGATCGGCGCGACAGCGATCGTCGCCGGGCGTTGATCGTCAAGATGGCGCATCGCGGCGAAGAGATTGGCGGCGGCCTCGGTCAGGTCGCCCGCGGGGCTGAGGTTGAAGGTGAGTGCGGGCGAAGCCTGGCTCGGCTCCGGACCGAAGCCGAGCCAGGCTTCGCCCGGTCGCGGCGCCTCCGCATCCAGCCTGACCGCGGCCCGCGGCGCGTAGTGCGAGGCGAGCAGTCCGGGCGCGAGCGGGGCCGTACCGCCTTCCTCAACGATGACGAGGGCCTGCCCGATCGCAGCCTCCAGCGCCGCGCGCGGCACGCCGCCCGGACGCAGCAGGCGCGGCGCCCCGCCGAGGCAGGCGACGATGCTGGATTCGACGCCGACCGCCGTCGGCCCGGCATCGAGCACGGCGTCGATGCGCCTGTCGAGATCGGCGAAGACATGTTCGGCTTGCGTCGGGCTGACCCGGCCTGAGCGATTTGCCGAGGGCGCGGCGATCGGCCGGCCCGCTGCCTGCAGGACAGCGCGCGCCACCGGATGCGACGGTACCCGCAGCGCGACGCTGTCGAGCCCGGCGCGGGCGAGGCTGCAGACTGTGCACGAGCTCGAAGCCGGCACGACCAGTGTCAGCGGCCCTGGCCAGAAGGCCTTGGCAAGCGCTAGCGCCGGCGCATCGAACAGGCCCTGCCGGCGGGCTGTCTCGACATCCGGCAGATGCGAGATCAGCGGGTTGAAGCTCGGGCGCTCCTTGGCGGCGTAGATCGAGGCGACGGCGCGGTCGTCGCTGGCATCGGCAGCGAGCCCGTAGACCGTCTCGGTCGGCAGCGCGACCAGCCTGCCGGCGCGCAACAACTCCGCGGCGGCGGCGATGCCGGCCTCGTCGGCGGAAAGGCGCTGGGTCTGGCGAGGGCTTGTCACGGTCGCTCTTGAAAGTTCATATGTAAACTATAACAATGCCGGGATGGCATGTGCGAGAACGCGCCGCTTGGCGCGTGGGCAAGCGCATAGTTCGCGGCTAGCATCGCCGTCAACGTAACGAGACGAATGCCCCGACATGGTTTCGCGGGCGCCGAGGGAGGTAAGCGATGTCGTACCGTGCTCCGGTCGAGGATATCCTGGCGACGATGCGCCATGTCGCCGGGCTCGACGCCCTGATCGCCGAGGGGCTCGCACCGGAACTCGCGGATGGCGTCACCGAGGCAGTGCTGGAGGAAGCCGCGAAGTTCGCCGGCGATGTCCTCGCTCCCCTGAATGTCGTCGGCGACCGGGTTGGCTCCAAGCTCAAGGACGGCACGGTCGTCACCCCGCCGGGCTGGAAGGAAGCCTATCACGCCTGGGCACAGGGCGGTTGGAACGCGCTGCCGGGCCCCGAGGCCTATGGCGGCCAGGCCCTGCCGACTTTGGTGCAGTCCGCCTGCACCGAGATGTGGAATTCGGCTGCCTTCGCCTTCGCGCTCGGCCCGCTGTTGACTGTCGGCGCGATCGAGGCGCTGCATGCCCATGGCTCCGACTATCTCAAGGAGACCTATCTCGCCAAGCTCGTCTCCGGCGAGTGGATGGGCACGATGAACCTGACCGAGCCGCAGGCCGGCTCGGACCTCAACGCGCTGCGCTCCAAGGCTGAGCGCGTCGGAGACGGCACCTACCGCATCAGCGGCCAGAAGATCTTCATCACCTATGGCGATCACGAGATGACGGACAATATCGTCCATCTCGTCCTCGCCCGCTTGCCCGATGCCCCTCCCGGTACGCGCGGCATCTCGCTCTTCCTCGTGCCGAAGTACATGGTCAACGCCGACGGCTCGCTCGGCGAACGCAACGATGTCCGGTGCACCGGCGTCGAGCACAAGCTCGGCATCCATGCCTCGCCGACCTGCGCCATGAGCTATGGCGACGAAGGCGGCGCGATCGGCTGGCTGATCGGCGAGGAGAATCGCGGCCTCGCCTGCATGTTCACGATGATGAACAATGCCCGCCTCAATGTCGCGGTGCAGGGCGTCGCCATCGCCGAGCGCGCCTATCAGCAGGCGCTCGCCTTCGCCCAGGAGCGCAAGCAGGGCACCGCGCTCGATGCGCCGAAGGGCGCGCCGATGAGCCCGATCATCGTCCATCCCGATATCCGCCGCATGCTGATGGAGATGCGCGCCAAGACGCAGGCTGCGCGCACGCTCTCGCTGCTGCTTGCCGCCTTGCTCGACCGTTCGCATCGCGAGCCCGACGAGGCCCGGCGCAAGGCCGCGGCCGAGCGCGCGGCGCTGCTGACTCCGGTCGCCAAGGCCTATGCCACCGATATCGGCGTCGAGGTCGCTTCGACCGGCGTCCAGATTCATGGCGGCATGGGCTATGTCGAGGAGACCGGTGCCGCCCAGCATCTGCGCGATGCCCGTATCGCCACGATCTATGAGGGCACCAACGGCATCCAGGCGATCGACCTCGTGCTGCGCAAGCTGCCGCTCTCCAATGGCGACGCGGTCAAGGCGCTGATCGGCGAGATGCGCGGCGTCGTCGCGCAGGTGCGCGAGGCCAACACGCCGGGCTTTGGCCATAGCGCGGCGCGGCTCGGCGCTGCCGTCGACTCGCTCGAACGCGCCACCGAATGGATGCTGGCGACCATGGGCATCGACCAGGCGAGCGCGCTAGCGGGAGCGACGCCCTATCTCAAGCTGTTCGCGCTTGCCCAGGGTGGCACCGGCCTGGCCAAGAAGGCCCTGGCCATGCAGGGCGAGGACCAGGGCGCCGCCGCGCTCGCCACCGCCCGCTTCTATGCCGAGCACCATGTCGGCGAAGCCACCGCGCTTGAACTCGCAGTGACGGAAGGCGCCGGCGCCGTCGAGGATTCGGCTGCGGTCTTCGCGGCGTGAGCGAGCCGGCCCGCTCGCTCGCCGGCAAGGTCTGCCTCGTCGCCGGCGCCTCGCGCGGGCTCGGGCGCGGCATCGCCCGGGCGCTCGGCCAGGCCGGCGCGAGCGTGATCGTCACCGGCCGCTCCAGCGAGGCCGGTCCGCGCACCGATCAGCGCTCGGAGACCTTCGAGGACACTGCCCGCGAGGTCGAGGCCGCCGGCGGGCGCGGCGAGCCCTATCGCTGCGACCACACCAATGAGCGCGAGGTCGACCAGCTCGTCGCCTGGTCCCTGCGCCGTTTCGGCCGGCTCGATTGCGTCGTCGACGCGGTCTGGGGTGGCAATGAGGGCTATGACGGCGAGCGCTATCCGGATGGCTCGGCCTTTGGTGCGCCGTTCTGGCGGCGCCCGGTCGCACGGCTCGGCCAGAGCTTCGAGAGCGGCGTCTATGCCCAGCTATTGCTGGCCCGCGCCGTCGCGCCGGCCATGGTGCAGATGCGGCAGGGGCTGATCGTCACGGTGAGCTTCGACACCGCCGGCGGCTATCTCGGCGACATCTTCTACGATCTCGCCAAGACAGCGATGAACCGGCTGACGCTGGCGATGGCGCAGGAGCTGAAGCCTTATGGCGTCACTGCGCTCGGGCTCTCGCCTGGCCATGTCCTGACCGAGCGCGTGCGCGACGCCGGCATGGCCGACGAGACGACCGAGACGCCGCTCTATGCGGGACGCGCAGTCGCTGCATTGGCGGCCGATCTGGATGTCGCCCGCCATGCCGGGCAGGTGCTCCACGTCGCCGATTTGGCGCGCACCTATGCCTTCACCGATGCGGACGGCAGGCAGCCGGGCCGGTTCATTTTGCAGAATTAATGAGGGAGGAGACCTGCATGTCGCTCAAGGGCAAGACGCTCTTCATCACCGGCGGATCGCGCGGCATCGGCCTCGCCATCGCCATCAAGGCGGCGCGCGACGGCGCCAATGTCACCATCGCCGCCAAGACGGCCGAGCCGCATCCCAAGCTCGAAGGCACGATCTATACCGCCGCCGCCGAGATCGAGGCGGCCGGCGGCAAGTGCCTGCCATTAATGGTCGATGTCCGCGACGAGCAGAGCGTCGCGGAGGCGATCGCCAAGACGGCCGAGACCTTCGGCGGCATCGACATCGTCGTGAACAATGCCAGCGCGATCTCGCTGACCAACACCCAGATGACCGACATGAAGCGCTACGATCTGATGCACCAGATCAACACGCGCGGCACCTTCATGGTCTCGAAATACGCGATTCCGCATCTGGAGAAGGCGGAGAACCCCCACATCTTGATGCTGTCACCGCCGCTCGACATGAAGATGCGCTGGTTCGCGCCGCATCTGGCCTACACCATGGCGAAATACGGGATGAGCATGTGCGTGCTCGGCCTTGCCGGCGAGCTGGCGCCGAAGGGCATCGCCGTCAACGCGCTCTGGCCGCGCACCACGGTCGCGACCGCCGCGGTGAAGAACCTGCTCGGCGGCGACAAGATGGTGCAGGCGAGCCGGACGCCGGAGATGCTGGCCGACGCCGCCTATATGGTCTTCAACAAGCCCTCGCGCAGCTTCTCGGGCAATTTCCTGATCGACGACAATTTCATGGCGGGCGAGGGCGTCACCGACTTCACGCCCTACCGGGTCGATCCGTCGGTGCCGCTGATGCCGGACTTCTTCGTGCCCGAAGAGATCAAGCCGCCTGAGGGCGTGAAGGGCGGTGTCTGAGCCAGAAGGCTCAGAACTCCTCCCATTCGCGCTCGCGCGCTCCGCCGTTCGCGACCTTGCGGGCGGGCATCGGAGCTGCGGGGGCAGGTTGTGCCTTCCGCGCCGGGGCGCGCGGCGCCGAGCGAGGCTCCGACATGGCCGCGGCGGCCAGGTTGCGCAGGCGCTCCGGCTCACTGGTCGAGCGCGCCGCGCCGCCGGCGATCCTGAAGGCCGCGACGAGCTGGTCCAGGCTGTGGATCTGGTCGGCGAGCGACGCCGCCGAGGCCGCGCTCTCTTCGGCCAGCGCGGCGTTCGCCTGGGTCATCTCGTCCATATGGGCGACGGTCTGGCTCATCTCGTCGATGCCGTTGGCCTGCTCGCCGGCCGCAGCCGAGATTTCGACGACAGTCGCGGCGACCTGGCGGGAGGCCGAGACGATCTGGTCGAGGACGGCGCCGGCCGAGCGGACCAGCTTGACGCCTTCCTCGATCTCGCTGGTCGAGGACTGGATCAGGGTGGTGATGTCCTTCGAGGCCTCGCCCGAGCGCTGCGCCAGCGTCCTGACCTCCGAGGCCACGACGGCGAAGCCCTTGCCGGCATCGCCGGCGCGGGCGGCTTCCACGGCGGCGTTCAGCGCCAGCAGATTGGTCTGGAAGGCGATGCCGTCGATGACCGAGGTGATGTCGGTGATCTTGCGCGAGGCAGCCTCGATCCGCTCCATCGCCGCAACGGCGTCCTGCACGATCATGCCGCCCTGCTGGGCGACGGTCATGGCTTCGTCGGAGGCCGAGGCCGCAGACTTCGACGAGCCGGCGCTCGCCTTGACCGAAGCGGCTAGCTCCTCGGTCGTCGCCGCGGTCTCCTCCAGGGAGGCAGCCTGCTCCTCGGTCCGCTTGGCGAGATCGTCGGCGCCGGCCTTGATCTCGCGGGCGGAGGCCGAGACCTGGGAGGTCGTCGCCTGGATGCCGCCGATCGTCTCCGAAAGGCGCTCGACCGTCTCGTTGACCGAATGCTTCAGCTCGGCGAAGCGGCCCTGATAGCTGGTCGCGACCCGGCGGGTCAGGTCGCCCTGCGAGACCGATGCCAGGATGTCGGCGAATTCCGTCGTCGCGCCGTCGACCACGGCGTTGATCTGGTTGATACCGTTGACCAGCTGCTGCATCTGCGCGTCGGCGTTCTCCAATTGCAGACGCGCACTGAAATCACCCGCTGCCGCGGCGGCGACGACCGTCCCGACATCGTTGACCACGGCGATCATCGATTCCGTCCGCGCTGCCCGCTCGGCGGCGGCGGCGCGCTCCTGCGCCTCCAGCGCCTGGACGCGCAGCCCGTTCTCCTTGAAGACCCGGACGGCGGCGGCCATCCCGCCGATCTCGTCATTGCGGCCATTGTCCATCACCTCGGCGGTGAAGTCGCCTTGCGCCAGCTGCGTCATCGAGGCGGTCAGCGCGGTGATCGGGCGCGTCACGCGGCGCTGCACCAGCCACAGCCCGACAAGCGCGAGCGCCAGCGCGGCAACGAGCAGGAGGCCGTAGGCGATGAGCGAACGCATCGCGGCGTCGGCCTTGGCGTCGGCGACATCCGACACGACGTCGATGGCGCGGCTCGCCACGGCGCCGAGGGTCTCGGACGCCGCGACGATCTGGTCGCGCCACTGGTCGGGATTGATCGAAGGCTTGCGCCCGCCGGTGACATTGGCGACCAGCTCGGCCCGCGTCGCCTTGAAGCTGCCGCCGAAATAGGTGTTCTCGGCGGTCGCGAGTGCGTCCTTCAGCGCCTGCGGCGTGGTCGCCTGGCCGATGAGCTGCTTCACCACGCCCCAGGCGAACTCCATGCGTGCATCGTTGACGATGACGGCATTGCTTTCCTTGGCGTCGAGCGGCCGGTCCTGGGCGACGGCGTTGTTGAGGATGATCGTCGATGAGCCGCTGAGCGAGCGCGCCGCCCAGGCCATCGAGCGGATGGTGGTGAGGTTGGCGAAGTTGGCGTCGAGAGCGAGGATGCGTTCCTCGAGCGTGGCAGACGCATTTTCGAGCGCGGTCAGGAACTTGCCGGTCTGGGCCATGCTGGCGCCGACCAGTTCTTTCTCCCGCGTTTCCAGCGGCTGCTTCCAGTTGGCGTCGACTTTCGCCCGCAGCGGCTTGAGGGCAGCGACATGGCTGTCGATCTCCTTCGAGATGGCCGTGGCGACCTCATAGCCATTGCTCTGGACGATCGCCTGCGCCGTGGCGATGGCGTCGTCCAAGCGCTTGCGCCGTGTCAGCACGTCCTCGATCATCCCGCCGTTCTTGTCGATCGGCATCGCGAGCGCGCTCGCGCCATTGCCGCGTTCGTAGCGCAGGTTCTGCAGCGCGGTGAAATAGGCCTTGTTCAGATCGGCGAGCGCGGAGACCTCGACGGCCCTGTCGTGGCGCGTCCATGCCTGCCAGAGCGCTTGCGACGAGAGTGTGATGATCGCCGCGCTGGCAAGACCGAGGACGGTCAGGAGCATGGCCTTGATGCTGAGGTTTTTCGCGGCGCTGAACATGGCAAATCCGGAGAGGAGATTGATCTGCTCAGTGTCTCACCCTGCGATTGATATTCTGCTAACCACGCCGCCGCGACCGGACAGCTGCATCGGGCAAGCGGATATTGCGCCGGCAGCAGGTATTGCCCGCGGCGCGTCATCGGTTTGACACTGCCGGGCGTTTGGAGTTGGTGCAGTGCAAATCCGCGCCGCGCGCGCCCGATTCCGGATGACCGGCCATGCTCCTGATCCACGGCATCTGCCAGACGAGCGGCGACAAGCTCGCCCATCGGACCCTCGCCGTCGAAGAGGAGATTCCGCCCGGCTCGATCTGGATCGACCTGCTCAACCCGACGGCACCCGAGGATTCCAAGGTCGAGCAGCATCTCGGCATCTCGATCCCGACCAAGGAGGAGATGCACGATCTCGAACCATCCGAGATCATCTATGCCGAGGACGGGGCGCATTACATGACGGCCCGGGTCATCTGCCAGTCCGAGACCAATGTTCCCAAGCTCGCGGACATCACCTTCATCCTGACCGAAAAGGCGCTGGTGACGGTGCGCTATGACGAGCCGGGCGCCTTCAACATCTTCCTCAACCGCGTCACCAAGCCCGGTGGCTGTGAGCTCGAACCGGCCGGCGTCATCGAAGGCTTGATCGAGGCGATCGTCGACCGCGCCGCCGAGGTGCTGCGCGGCGTCGGTGATCGCATCGACCTGCGCTCGCGCCAGATCTTCGATGGCGACAGCGCCCATGTCGAGCATGGCCGCGCCTATCAGGCGGTCGTGCGCAAGATCGGCCAGTACGAGCACATCATCTCGAATGTCCGTGAGAGCATGGTCTCGGTCGAGCGCGTGCTGCTCTACCTATCCGCCAACTTCAAGCGCACCAAGAAGGCGGCCGGCGGCTTCAATCCGGAATGGCGTTCCTCGCTGCGCGACGTCCAGGCGATCGAGGAGCACGCCACCTCCCTGTCGAACAAGCTGCAGTTCATGCTCGATGCGACCCTCGGCTTGGTCAGCATCGAGCAGAACAAGATCATCAAGCTGTTCTCGGTCGTCTCGGTGGCGCTGATGCCGCCGACGCTGATCGCCTCGATCTACGGGATGAACTTCAAGACGATGCCGGAGTTGGAATGGCAGCTCGGCTACCCGATGGCAGTCGGCCTGATGATTCTCTTCGCCGTGCTGCCCTACATGTTCTTCCGCTGGAAAAAGTGGCTTTGACCGTGCCGGGGCGGCGCGCCTTCGGATAGTCTGACCGCATGACGCTGCCGCAGATTCTGTCTTGCTCCCTGGTCGCCGCGATGATGGCGGCCTTCGTCTGGGGCAAGTTGCGTTACGATGTGGTCGCGCTACTGGCGCTGCTCGCGGGTGTCGCCATCGGCGTCGTTCCAGCCAAGGAGGCCTTCAAGGGCTTCTCCGACGACATCGTCATCATCGTCGCCAGCGCCTTGATTGTCAGCGCTGCGGTTGCGCGCTCCGGGCTCGTCGAGACTGCGCTCGCCCGCATCTCCCCGCTGTTGCGCTCGACGCAGGCACAGGTCGCCGTCCTCGTCTTCGTTGTCGCCGCCATGTCGGCGATCATCAAGAACATCGGCGCGCTCGCGATGATGCTGCCGATCGCCTACCAGCTTGCGCGCAAGGACGGGAAATCGCCCTCGGTCTTCCTGATGCCGATGGCCTTCGCCTCGCTGCTCGGCGGTATCGTCACCCTGGTCGGCACCTCGCCCAACGTCATCGTTGCGCGGGTCCGCCAGGAGCTCGGCGGCGAGCCCTTCGCCATGTTCGACTTCACCCCGGTCGGTATCGGCATTGCGGTCATCGGCTGCGCCTTCCTGAGCGTCGCCTATCGGCTGTTGCCGAAGGATCGCCAGGGTTCACGCTCGCTCGACCAGGCTCTCGACATCAAGGACTACGTCACCGAGGCGCGCCTGCCCGAGAAGGCTGCGCTCGTCGGCAAGACGGTCGCCGATCTCAGGAAGCCGGGCGATGGCGAGGTCGAGGTCGTCGCGATCCTGCGCGATGGCGAGCGCCGTAGGGCTCCGCTGCCCGACGCCAGCCTGCGCGCAGGCGATATCCTGCTGCTGCGCGGCGAGCCCAAGGCATTGGAGCGCGTTGTCGCCGCGGGCGAACTCGAGCTCACCGGTCAGCATCGCTCGACGCAGAAGGAAGGCTCGCTCGACCCGGCGCGCACCGGCGAGGCGATCGTCACGCAGGGTTCGCTGCTCGAAGGCATCAGCGCTGCCGAGATCGACCTTCACGCCCGCTTCCACATCAACCTGCTCGGCATCAGCCGCGCCGGCGAGCGCTTCACCGAGCGCCTGCGCGACATCCGGCTGCGCGCCGGCGACGTCGTGCTGCTGCAGGGCGACGAGGACCTGCTGCCCGAGCGCCTGCGCGAGCTCGGCCTGCTGCCGCTGGCGGCGCGCAGCCTCGCTCTGGGCAGCACACGCCGTCGCCTCGTCACCGGTTCGATCGTCGCCGCGACGGTCATCGTCGTCGCGCTCGGCCTGCTGCCGGTGGCGATCGCCTTCTTCGCTGCCGCAGTGCTCCTGCTGGTGACCCGTGCTTTGACGCTGCGCGACGCCTACGACTCGGTGGAGGCGCCGATCCTGATCATGCTGGCGGCGCTGATCCCGGTCAGCGACAGCCTGCGCGTGACCGGCGCGACCGACGTCTTCGCCGGACTTTTGGCACAGGTCGGCGCTGGTCTGCCGGGCTGGGGCGCGGTCGGGCTGATGCTCGTCGCGGCGATGGCGGTGACGCCCTTCCTCAACAATGCTGCGACCGTGCTGGTGATGGCGCCGATCGGCGCCGGTTTTGCCAAGACGCTGGGCTATAATCCCGACGCCTTCCTGATGGCGGTGGCGATCGGCGCAGCCTGCGACTTCCTCACGCCGATCGGTCACCAGTGCAACACGCTGGTGATGGGTCCGGGAGGCTACCGCTTCGGCGACTATGCCAGGCTCGGTGCGCCATTGTCGCTGCTGGTGATCCTGCTCGCCGTGCCGCTGATCCTCTTCGTCTGGCCGCTGCGCTGAGCTCAAGGCATCCGTGGATGCCAATCCAGCCTTGAGAAAATAATTCTCCTCAGAGCGTTTCCATAGGGAACATTCCTGCTGTTGGAATGGGGCAAAACAGACGTGCTTGGCTTCCAGCGAGTTGGCGCGGCGCTTATATAAGCAGCAGACATGTTCAGCCGCAGCGCGGCGATTGACGAGCTCTTGCCATGACCACAGTGACGTCCCGAGCCGGCGCGGCGACCGCCGGCGCCAAGCCATTTTACGCGAACTTCGGCTTCCAGGTCCTGGCGGCCATGGTGATCGGCCTCATGCTCGGTTGGGTCGCGCGCGATATCGGTCCCGATGCGGCCGGCCAGCCGAACTGGCTGACTGTCACGCTCCAGACGACCGGCTCGATCTTCGTGCAGCTCTTGCAGGCGCTTGTTCCCCCGCTGATCTTCACGGCGATCGTCGCCTCGATCAGCAATCTGCGCCAGCTTTCCAACGCTGCGGCGCTGGTCTGGCAGACGCTGCTCTGGTTCGCGCTCACCGCCTTCATCGCCGTTCTGATCGGCATCGCGCTCGGCCTGATCATCCAGCCCGGCATCAATTCCGGCGCGATTGCCGCCAGCGCCAAGGCGCCCGGCTCGGTCGGCTCCTGGCTCGACTTCCTGAAGGGCCTCGTTCCCGCCAACATGCTTGGCCTGCAGGCCACGACAAGAGTCGACGGCGGCGCGGCGACGACGCGACTCGGCTTCAACGTGCTGCAGCTGCTGGTGATCTCGATCGTCGTCGGCGTCGCGGCGCTGAAGGTCGGCGAGCGCGCCAACAGCTTCCTCGCCTTCAACGAGTCGCTGCTGGCGATCGTCCGCAAGATCCTGTGGTGGGTGATCCGCCTGACGCCGATCGGCACGATCGGGCTGCTCGGCAACGCCGTGGCGCAATATGGCTGGCAGACCCTGCAGCAGCTCTCCTGGTACGCCTTCGCGATCTATCTCGGCCTCGCCATCGTGCTGCTGGTCGTCTACCCGGCGCTGCTCATCCTGCATGGGCTCTCGCCGCTGCGCTTCTTCGCGGGCGCCTGGCCGGCGATCCAGCTCGCCTTCGTCTCGCGCTCCTCGGTCGGCACCTTGCCGGTGACTGAAGCGGTGACCGAGAAGAGCCTCGGCGTGCCGCGCGAATATGCCGCTTTCGCCGTTCCGCTAGGCGCGACCACCAAGATGGACGGCTGCGCCGCGATCTATCCGGCGATCTCGGCGATTTTCGTCGCGCAGTTCTACGGCGTGCCGCTCGGCATCCAGGAATATGTGCTGATCGCCTTCGTCTCGGTGATCGGCTCGGCCGCGACTGCGGGCCTGACCGGCGCGACCGTGATGCTGACGCTGACCTTGTCGACGCTGGGCCTGCCGCTCGCCGGTGTCGGCCTGCTGCTGGCGATCGACCCGATCCTCGACATGGGCCGTACCGCGGTTAACGTTGCCGGTCAGGCTCTGGTGCCGACCATCGTCGCAAAGCGCCAAGGCATGCTCGACCAGGCTCAATATGACCGCGCCGGCGACATAGAGGCGATCGACGCCGGCGCGCAGACCGCCTGAGGTGATTGCATGATCCGCTCAGGTCACAGGACAAACTGAGCGGATCATCTCTTCCTGGAAGCGCAGGCTCACTTCGCCCGCTTCACGCCGACCAGTTCGTCCCATTTCCTGAAGGCGACGACCATCTTGTCGGGCTTCAGCGGCAGCTCGATCGGGTTGTTGGCGATCAGGTCGGCATATTCCGGCCGGCCGAACTCCGCGATAACCTTCTGGCTAGCCTCCGGCGCCAGCGAGAGCGGCACGTTCTTCACCGCCGGGCCGGGATAGAGATAGCCCTCGTCATAGGAATAGGCCTGCATCTTCGGCGTCAGCACATGCGCCATGATGTCGAGCACGACGGCGAGGCGATCGTTCGGGATGCCCTTGGGCACGCACATGAAGAAGGCGTCCGAGACCCAGTGGAAGCCCTTCAGTGTCTGGATCTTGGCTTCCTTCGGCACAATGCCGAGCGCGCGCGGATTGATGTCCCAGCCGGTGGTCGAGATGATGATGTCGCGCGAGCCGTCGCCGAACTCCTTCATCGTCGCGCCGGTGCCGGCCGGGTAGTATTCGATGTACTGGCCGAGCTCCTGCAGATAGGCCCAGGTCTTGTCCCAGCCGCCGACCGGGTCCTGCGGGTCCTTATCGCCGAGGAGATAGGGCAGGCCCATCATGAAGGTGCGGCCGGGCCCGGAATTGGTCGGGCGGGCATACATGAACTTGTTCGGATTGGCCTTGGCCCAGGCGAGCAGCTCCTCGGCCGTCGTCGGGACGTTCTTGACCCGGTCGGGCATGTATTCGAGCAGCGGGCCGGACGGGTAGTAGTTGACGACGACGCCGAAGCCGTCGCCCTGCGCCTTGTGCAGATTGAGCGCGGCCGGCTCGTAATTGGCCTCGATGTTCGGGAACTTGTCGGCGAAGTCGGGCAGGATCTTCTGCCAGAGCTTCTGGTCGAGGCCGGCGGCGAGGCCGTCGCTGCCGGTCAGGATCAGGTCGAGATCGACCTTGCCGGCATCCTGCTGCGCCTTGAGCTTGCTGGCGAGCTCGGGGGCAGGGGCCTTCACGAAGGCGATGCGCGAGACCAGCTTGGGATTGGCGGTGCGGTAGTCCTCGAAGGCTTTCTGCATCAAGGCGAGCGCACCACCGACATCCATGACGCTGATCACGACCGGACTGGTCGGCAGCGGCGGCGAGGCGGCGAGTCCCGGCCCGCCGGCGGCGAGCGCGCCTAAGCCGCCGAGCACGGTGCGGCGGTCGATACCCTCAAGCTTCCTGGTCATTGCCTTCCCCTTTGTTATCGCGCCGCGGTGGCGGCGCTCATGCGTCGTAGCGGCGTTCCTGATCGGCGAGGCGGACGTGCCGGACGAAAAGCTCATCCGACCACTCGACCTCGCCCTTCGCAAGCGTGATGCCATGCGCCGACAGCGCTGGCCGGATCGCGGCGAGCGCATGGTCGGAGGCCATGGCGAACGCCTGCTCGGGCGTCACGATGCCCCAGGCCACGACATTCCTGATGGCCTCGTCTAGGCAGAGCGCCGAGCCGGCGAGCAGCCCTTCCTCCTGTCGAACCGAACCATCGGGCATGCGATCGACCGCCATGCCGGCGAAATGATAACGGCCGACCGGCGCTGCGGCGGCGACCACAGCGTCGGTGACCAGGATCGAGCGCTCGAAGCCCTTGGCTCGGATCAGCGCGGCGAGTGCCTTGGGATGGATATGGATGCCGTCGGCGATGAAGCCGGCCATCAGCCTGTCCTCGGCGAGCTGAGCGAAGATCGGGTTGGCGAGCTTGTGCAGCGTCTGCGGCACGCCATTGCCGAGATGGGTCGAGAGCGTGAGCCCTGCGTCGGCAGCGGCCGAAACCTGAGCGAAATCGGCCGCCGAATGCCCGATGGCGACGATCTTGCCGGCCTCAGCCAGGGTTTTAGTCAGCGCAACGGCGCCCTCGCTCTCGGCAGCGAGCGTCACCATGAGGATCGGTCGCGACAGGCCACGCTCGACCTCGGAGACCAACTCCGGCCGCGCCGCCGTCATCGCCTGCGGAGGATGGCAGCCATGATAGCCCGGCGCCGGGTTCAGGAACGGCCCCTCGAGATGATAGCCCGGGCACATCAACGGCCCGAGCCGGCTGCCGGCGACGGCCGCGTCGAGGGCGCGGAAGCGCTCGATCAGCTCATGCGGATGGGCGGTGATGATCGTCGGCAGGCAGTGCGTGACGCCGGTCGCGAGCATCGCCTCCAGCGCCCGGTCGAGATCGGCCGGGGTGATCGCGGGGCCGTTGAAGTCGACGCCGGCGAAGCCATTGATCTGGAGATCGATCAGGCCGGGCGAGGTCGGCATCTCAGCCTCAGGCCTTCTTCAGCAGCGAGGCGGCCGGCGGGTCGAGGAACAGCACCGTGTTGGGATGGCGCTGCAGGATCGAGGCGGGGTGCAGCGGCGTGATCTCACCTTCGAGCGCATCCTTCACCGCCTGCGCCTTGCGGGCGTCCGGTACCGATAGCACGATCAGCTCGCTCTTCAGGATCTGGCGGATGCTCATCGAGATCGCCTGCTCCGGCACCGCGGCAAAACTCTCGAACCAGCCTTCGCCGAATTGCTGCTTGCGGCAGGCCTCGTCGAGCGTGACGACGATGAAGGGCTCCTCGGTGTCGAAATCGGCCGGCGGATCGTTGAAGGCGAGATGGCAGTTCTCGCCGAAGCCGGCGAAGCAGAGGTCGATGCGGCGCCCGGCGATCAAGGCGTTGAGACGCTTGGTCTCGGCGGCAGGATCGCCCTCGCCATTGACGAAATGGAAGGCCGGCTTGACCGCTAGGGGGGCTAGGAAGCGCTCTTTCAGATAGCCGCGGAAGCTCGCCGGGTGGCTCTCGGGCAGGCCGACATATTCGTCGAGATGGAAGGCGGTGACCTTCGACCAGTCGATGCCCTCGGCCGTGACGAGGTTCTGCAGCATCTCGAACTGGCTCGCGCCAGTGGCGACGATGATCGTCGCCTCGCCATGGCGAGCGATCGCGGCGCGGATCGCCTCTGCGCCGAGAGCAGCAGCCTGCCTACCGAGCTCGTTCTTGTCGGGGGTGATGCGGATATCGATCATGCTGCTCCTGCCAGGCTCGGCTGCGGCGTTGGTATACTACCATACCAGCTATCCGCCTAGCACGGGCGCGCGGCTGCGCACCTGTCGAAGTGGCATGGCACGCTACCGCTTTTCGCGGAGCTTGCGCGTAAGGGTTTCGCTGCCTCCCGGACTTATCGAGGGAGTTGCGCGATCAGGCGGGAACGTAGGTCAGCCGGATCACGTTCTCGCCAATCCTCTCGTCGGCGACGAGGCGGAGCGGCGGACGTGGGCCGGCGAAGAACGGCATGCCGTGGCCCAGCACGATCGGGTGGAGATAGAGCCGATACTCGTCGATGAGACCCGCGTCGGTGAAGCTCTGCGCCAGTTCCGGCCCGGAAACCGTAATCTCCCCAGTGAGCCGGGCCCTCAGCCCGCGGACCACGGTTTCGACGTCTTCGGCAACGAGCGTGGCGTTCGGCCCGGCCGACTTCAACGAGCGCGAGACCACCCATTTCGGCAGGTGCCGCCAGACCGCCGCGAATTCGTGCTGCTCCTTTGTCCATTCGGGCCGGTCTTCGTCCCAATAGCGCATGGTCTCGTACATGCGGCGGCCATACACGCTGCCGGCCAAATCGCGCACATGCTCGATCCAATGACGGAAGAGCGCGGCATCGGGCGCGGAATCCTGGAGATCGACATAACCGTCCAGTGACAGGTTCATTCCGAAGACGAGTTTCGCCATGCTACAAAATCTCCGATGCAGCGTCAGGATAGCGGCAACGCCCCGAGGATGTGACAGGAGGCAAGGTCCGCCGCCAGTGACGCCGATGCCCTCATCATGCAATCGTATTGTTGCATGACGAAGGCTCGCGTGCTAGCAACTCCCCATGGACCTCGATCGCCTCTTCCGGGCGCTGGCCGATCCGACACGCCGACGCATGCTGGACGAGCTCGCCGAGCGTGATGGCCAGACGCTGTTCGAACTGCATGTCCGCCTGATCAGCTGGCACGGGGCGAGCCTCTCGCGACAGGCCCTGTCGAAGCATTTGCAGGTGCTGGAGGAGGCGGGCCTGCTCCGCACCGAATGGCGCTGGCGCAGCAAGCACCATTTCCTCGAGCGCTCGCCGCTGCGCCAGATGTGGGACGTCTGGATGCGGCCGCTGGCCGAACCGGCTGAGAAGGAGAAGGTCGATGCCGATCAAGATCGTCGTGACGAGCCTGCTGGTCGATGATCAGGAGAAGGCGCTGCGCTTCTACCGTGACATGCTCGGCTTCGAGCTCAAGCACGACATCCCGATGGGGCACCACCGCTGGCTGACCTTGACCTCACCCGGTGAGCCCGAGGGCGTCGAGCTCCTGCTGGAGCCGGACGAGCATCCCGCCGCAAAGCCGTGGAAGAGCGCGCTCGTCGCAGACGGCATTCCGGCGACGTCCTTCGGGGTCGAGGACGTCCATGCCGAGCACAAGCGCCTTGCAGGTCTGGGCGTCGCCTTCACCCAGCCGCCGGTTCATCTTGGCCCGGTCACGACCGCCGTGTTCGACGACACCTGTGGCAACCTGATCCAGATCGCCCAGCGGCATTGAGGGGCCGCTTCGGCGGCGGTTACCGCTCGGTGATCTTGAACTCGATCCTGCGGTTGCGGCGCCAGGCGTCGTCATTGTTGGCGACGTCGAGCGGTTGGAATTCGCCGAAGCCGGTCGCGGCGATGCGGTCTGCCGGGATGCCCTTGCTGACCAGGTATTCGACCACGGCGACGGCGCGCGCCGTCGAGAGGCTCCAGTTCGACGGGAATTGCGGCGAGCGGATCGGTCGGTTGTCGGTGTGGCCGTCGACGCGCAGGATCCAGGGCAGGTCCGGCGGCATCTCACGGCCGAGATCGACGATGATGGCGCCGAGCTTGTCGAGCTCGCCGCGGCCTTCCGGCTTCAGCACGGCCTGGCCGGCGTCGAAGAACACCTCCGACTGGAAGACGAAGCGGTCGCCGACGACGCGGATGTCCGGCCGCGTGCCGAGCACCTGCCGCAACCGGCCGAAGAAGTCGGAGCGGTAGCGCGCCAGTTCCTGGACGCGCTGGGCCAGCGCGACGTTGAGGCGCGAGCCAAGCTCGGAGATGCGCGCCTGCGATTCCTTGTCCTTGGCTTCGGACGCGGCGATCGCTTCCTCCAGCGCCGCGAGCTGGCGGCGCATGGCGACGATCTGCTGGTTGACCAGCTCGACGGTGGCTTGCGCCTTGGCCGAGAGCTGCTTCTCGGCGTCGAGCGCCTTCTGCGTATCGGCGAGCTGCGTCGGAGCGTTGCTGCGGGCGGCACCCTCGAGCAGGCCTTGGACGCGGGCGCGCTCGGCCTGCTCGCTGGCGAGCGATGACTGCAGCAAGGCGAGCGAATCCTTCGCTTCCTTGCCACTCGAGCGTTCGAGGGCGAGTAGGTCTGTGAGTTCGGAAAGCTGGCGGTTCAGCCGGTCCAGCACCGTGTCGCGGCCGGAAATCTCCTGCGACAGGAAGAACTGGCCGAGGACGAAGACCGAGAGCAGGAAGACGATGCCGATCAGCATCGTCGAGAGCGCGTCGACGAAGCCCGGCCAGAAATTGACCTCTTCCCGGCGATGCGAGCGCGACAGGGCCATGCTCAGCCTTCCTTCTCAGCCTTGCCAGCGATGCCGCAGCACCATGGCAGGCTCATGACTCGCTCACCCGCTCGTCGGCGAGGCGCTCGATCAGGCGCTTCAGGTCCTTCTCGCGCGCGGCTTGAGCCTCGACCCAGTCGCGGATCAGCTGCTGCTCTGAGCGCATGTGCTGGACGAGGCCCTGGATGCCTTCGGCGAGATTGGCCAGCGCCTGCGTCGCCGCGCGGTTGTTGGAACCGTCCTGCATCGCCGCCTGCAGCTTGTCGAGGCGCTCGACCACGACGTCGCCGGAGGCGGGGGAGGGGCCAATGACCGGCATCGCCAGCGGCATGGTGGCGGAATGCGCGGTGGCGGTGCCGAGATAGCCTTCGACCTCGTTGCGGAAGCGGCGCTGGCCTTGGCCGACCTGCAGGTCGAGGAAGCCGAGGATCAGCGAGCCGGCGATGCCGAACAGCGAGGACGAGAAGGACAGACCCATGCCGGCGAGCGGGGCGGCGAGGCCGGCCTTGAGCTCGTCGAAGAGCACGCCGGCTTCCGCGCCGGTGCGCAGGCTCTTGATGACGTTGCCGACCGAGGAGACGGTTTCCAGCAAGCCCCAGAATGTGCCGAGCAGGCCGAGGAAGACGAGCAGGCCGGCGAGATAGCGCAGCACCTCGCGGCCGTCGTCGAGCCGGACCGCGACCGATTCGAGCAGGCTCGCCGCCTGGCTGGGGGCGAGGCTGCGCTGCTCCAGCGCCGGCAGCACGGGGGCCAGCGGGCTGATCACCTGGTTGCGCCGGATCGTCGCCCCGGACGGATCGGCGGCCATGCGGTTGGCAGAGCGCGCCTCGCTGTCGACGCGCCAGAGTTCGCGCAAAGACAGCAGGACGCCGACCGCGAGCGCCCCGACAATCAGGCCGTTGAGGCCCGGATTGGTCATGAAGGCGGTGCGCAGCCCGTCCTGCAGGATGAAGATCAGGAAGCCGATCAGCGCGAGGAAGACCAGCGCGCGGAGAAAATAGCGCAGCGGGCGGGAGAAGCGGAACGTCTGCGGCCTGTGGGGTGCCGTCGCTGGGAGCTCCAGCGGCGGGACCTCGGGGGCCGCCTCGTCATTGGCCATGCCTGCTCATCCGATCCGGTTTCGTCGCGGCGGCGACTGTCGCCTCCCGCCACGCCGGGATCAAGCCGAAAACGGCCTCGGTTTCGTCAAAGAACGGTCTTGAGGACTGCGCGCAACGCTGGCTCGCCGGCTTCATTGCCGCAGATCACGTCCTTGGCCGAGGTCGGCTGCTTGCCGTCGAGCGTGCCGAAGGTGCCGCCCGCCTCGCGCACCATCACCGCGCCGGCGCCAAAATCCCAGGTGTTGAGGCCACGTTCCCAGTAGGCGTCCATGCGGCCGGCGGCGACATAGGCGATGTCGAGGGCGGCTGAGCCCATGCGCCGGACATTGGCGAAGCGGCTCATCACCGCGCCGAGCTCCTTGAGGAAGAGCGGGTGGCCGCCCTTGCCGATATGGGGCACGCCCATGCCGATCAGCATCTCCGACGATTCGCGCCGGCCGGAGACGCGCAGGCGGCGATTATTGACATAGGCGCCCTTGCCCTTCTCGGCGATGAAGAGCTCGTCCTTGGCGGCGTCGTAGATCACGCCGGCGATGAACTGGTTGTCGCGCTCCAGCGCCACCGAGATGTTCCAGTGCGGGATGCCGCGCAGGAAGTTGTGGGTGCCGTCGAGCGGGTCGATATGCCAGCGGTTGCTCTCGTCGGTGCCGACGACGACGCCGCTCTCCTCCATGACGAAGCCATAGCCGGGACGCGCCTTCTCCAGCGCCGCGCGCAGGATCTCCTCGGCCTTGTGGTCGGCCTTGGAGACGAAATCGCCTGGGCCCTTGGCCAGGACCTGCAGGTTCTCGACCTCGCCGAAATCGCGCTTCAGCGAACGCGACGCCTTCATCACGGCATCGGTCATCACGGTCATCAGGGGGGAGCGGATCATGTCAAAACCTCGGGGGCGCGCAGCGCGCGACAAAACGGAGCAGACTATCAAAGAGCGGCGCTGGCCGTCTGGCCAGCAATTCGCCCGTCACTTGCTCGGTTGGCTCGGCGTCGTCAAGGCCGTAGCCTCGATCCGGTCGGCGGCGAGGCGGGCGGCACGGCTGCGCTGCTCGGGCGACAGCCGCTCCAGGACCTGGTCGAGCGTGGCGTCGCCGAGCCCCTGGGCGCGTGCGGCCAGATGCCAGGCGGCGGCCTCCGACAGGTCGGGCGGGACGGCCCGGCCGAACTGGTAGAGCTTGGCCAGCCGGTTCTGGGCGATGGCGTTGCCCTTGTTGGCGGCACGGATGAACAGTCTGGCCGCGGCGCGTTCATCCTTGGCGACGCCATCGCCGTTGAACAGCATGATCGCGTACTCGACCTCGCCGGCGATCAGCCCGCTGGCTGCGGCCTTGCCCATCCATTCGGCCGCCAGGCTGTCGTCCTGCGGCACGCCGCGCCCCAATTTGTAAAGCACGGCGAGCGCATGCTGGGCGTCGCCGAGATCGGCGGCGGCGGCGATCCTGAGGCCGGCGATAGCGCGCTGGTCGTCCTGTGGCCGCCCGGTCGCGAGCAAGGCGAGGGCGAGGTTGTAATTGGCGGCGGGGTGACCGGCGGCGGCGGCCTTCTCCAGCAGGGCGCCGCCCGCCTTCGGGTCGCGCGTCACGCCGCGCCCTTCGAGCAGCGCCATGCCGAGCGCGAAGACCGCGTTGATATCGCCCCTGTCGGCCGCGAGCCGGTACCAGTCGGCGGCCGCCTTGGGATCGATGCGGACGCCGAGTCCCTGCCGGTAAATCTCGCCGAGAAGCGTCATCGCTGCGGCGTCCTTGGGATCGGCCTCGAGCCGCTTCAGCGCGTCCGACTGGGCGCGGCGATAATGCCCGGCTTGATAGGCGCCATAAGCGAGATCCGGCTCCGCTGCGGCGGCGGGCAGGGCGAGCATCAGGGCGAGCGCGGCGAGCGCAAGCCTCATCGCGCCGTCCTGCGCGCGTGCTGCGCCGCGATCGCGGCATCGGCCGCGGCAACGGCCGCGCGAATGTCGACGCCGTCGGCGAAGACCCATTCGCCGAGCGCGACGAATTCAGCGCCGGTCTCGATCAAAGCCGGAACTGACTCCGCGTCTGGACAATAGGCGATGCAGGGCGTCTCGAAGATCTCGGCCCACCAGGAGGCGCGCTCGATCACCGCCGGCAGCGGCGGCAGCGAGCCGTCCGGCCTTGGCTCGCCGAACATGACGTAGTCGACGCCGGCCTCACCCATATCCATGGCGTCATGGCGCGAGCGCAAGCCGCCCGCTCCGATGATGCGCTCCTGCTTCAGGCTGGAGCGGGCGTCGGCGATCGCTTCGGCACCTTGGGTGAGATGGACGCCGTCGGCGCCACCGCGGCTGGCGACTTGAGCCGAGGCCTCGACCACCAAAGCGACGTTCTGCGCCTGCACCGGTGGGGCCAGCGCCTTGACCCGTTCGGTCAGGCTGCGTTCGTCGCCGGGCGCGAGGCGCAGCAGCACGGCGGCGACATCGCCACCGGCAAAGGCCTGCATCAGGCGAAAGGAGAGCACGCCGGGATCTGAGACCGGCGGCGTGACGAGCATCAGGCGGGTGCGGGGGACAGATGTATTCATGATCGTCCGCGCAAACGGCCCGCGGCGTGGTCCAATGTCAAGACCAGAAGCCCGGCGACCAGACTCCAGAAGGCGGAACCGACCCCGAACAGCGACAGGCTGGAGGCAGCGACGGCGAAGGTGACGACCGCCGCGAAGCGGTCCTTGTCGCTGCCCATCGCCTGGCCGAGCGCCCCGGTCAGCGAGCCGACGAGGCCGAGCCCGGCGACCGCGACGATCAGCGCCTTCGGCATGGCGAGGATCACCGCCAGCAGCAGGCCGGCCGTGGCGGCGACGACGAGCCAGAGGAAGCCATACCAGATCCCGGCCTTCCAGCGCTCCTTGGGATCGGGATGGGTGTCGGCGCCGGTGCAGATCGAGGCGCTGATCGCCGCCATGTTGACCATATGCGCCCCCGTCGGGGCGGTCAGGAAGGACATCAGCCCGGTGACGAACAGGCAGGACGCCGTCGGCGGCTGGTAGCCGGAGGCGCGCAAGACTGCGAAGCCCGGCAGATTCTGCGCCGCCATGGTGACGAGATAGAGCGGGATGCCGATGCCGATGATAGCGGTGAGGTCGAGCTGCGGGACGATCAGCTCGATATGCGTCAGCGCGACCGGGCCGGCCGGCAGTGTCGCAGTACCGGTGGCGAAGGCGAGCGCGAGCCCCGCGCCGAGCGCCGCGATGACGCCGAGGAACGGGTTCCACAATCGCGCCAGCAGGAAGACGATGAGCAGCGTCAGCACCAGAGCCGGCTGGAGCCGCATCTCGTCGAAGACCGCGACGACGAAGCGAAAGATCACACCGGCGAGCATGGCCGCGGCGAGGCTCATCGGGATGCGCTCGACCAGCGCGCCGAGCGGACGGAAGGCGGCGGTCGCCATCATCAGCGCCGCCGCCGCGAGAAAGGCGCCGACGGCCGAGGCCATGTCGACGCCGCTAGCGGCCGCGATAAGCGCCGCGCCCGGCGTCGACCAGGCACAGATGATCGGCATGCGGTGCCGCCAGGAGAGGATCAGGCTGGCGAGCCCCTTGGCGAGGGCGAGTCCGGCGAGCCAAGAGACGGTCTGTCCCGGCGTCGCGCCGAGCGCCTGCGCAGCGGCGAGAATGACCGCGACCGAAGCCGCGTAGCCGACGAAGACGGCGACGAAAGCCGAGAAGAGCTGCGACATCAGCCGGCCTGTTCGTCCCAGGCTGTCGGCCAGGTCTCGGCCAGCGTCGCGCCCAGGCGCACTGGCCAGGCCGCCTTGGCGAGGCCGGTGCGGTCGTCGGTCTCGACCGCGATGCCCGAGAGCGTGCCCTCGCCGAGTGCCGGCTCCAGCCGCGAACCCGGCGTCTTCTGCAGGAAGCGGCGGATCGCCTCCTCCTTCTGCATGCCGAGGATCGACTCGTAGTCGCCGCACATGCCGGCATCGGTCTGGTAGGCGGTGCCGGCCGGCAGCACGCGCGTGTCCGAGGTCGGGACATGGGTGTGGGTGCCGACGACGAGGCTGGCGCGGCCGTCGAGATAATAGGCCATGGCGAGCTTCTCGCTGGTCGCCTCGGCGTGGACGTCGACGATGACGGCGTCGGCGGCGTCCCCGAGCGGGCAGGCGGCGAGCTCGCGCTCCAGCGCCGCGAAGGGGTCGTCGAGCGCGTCCATGAACAGCCGGCCCATGACGTTGACGACGAGGACGCGGGCGCCGTTGCGGGCCTCGATCACGGTCGCGCCACGGCCGGGCGTGCCGGGCGGATAGTTCGCTGGCCGGATCAGCCGCGGCTGGCGCTCGATGAAGACCATCGCCTCGCGCTGGTCCCAGGAATGGTTGCCGAGCGTGATCACGTCGGCGCCAGCGGCAAGGGTCTCGTCGCAGATCGCCTCGGTGATGCCGAAGCCTCCTGCGGCATTCTCGCCATTGATCACGACGCAGTCGAGTTTCCAGCGCTCTCGCAGGGCGGGAAGACGGTCCTGGACGGCGAGGCGGCCGGCGCGCCCGACGATGTCGCCGAGAAAGAGGAGACGCATGTCACTATCCAACAATCAGGCCGGCAGATCACGGCCCACCAATCGCGCTTTCGCGCAAGACGCGGCCGCCCCGGGTCTCTCTCAGGCCGTGCGGTACGGCTTTGCGGTCTTGAGGACAACATGGCGGGACGGCTGCGTCTTGAATGAAAGGCGCGCCTGCTAATGACGTGATCGCCGCAGCGAAATCAACCGCAGCGGATCGTCTCGTCCTGCGTCACAACCCAGTCGAGGCGACGATCATGCGGCTCGGCGGGCACGGCCTCGATCTCCTGCGCCGCATAAGCGATGCCGATGGTCGCGGCGGGCTCAAGCTCGGTGATGGCGCGGTCGTAATAGCCCTTGCCGTAGCCGATGCGGTAGCCGCGCCGGTCGAAGGCTGCGAGCGGGACGATCAGGATCGCAGGCCTGACCTCGGGCTGCTCGGGAGCCGGCACCAGCGTGCCGAAGCCGCCGGGCACGATCGGCTCCCACGGCGCCCAGCGCCGGAAATGCATGCGCTTCCCGGCGATGGCCGGCAGGCAGAGCGGCAGCCCGCGCTCATGCAGGGCTTCGAGAATCGGGCGCGGATCGGCCTCGGAGCGCATCGGCCAATAAGCCGAAACCGGACCCTGCTCGAACACCGGCAGCGCCAGTACGCTGGTGACGATGGCCTCGTCCCAGATCAGGCGGTCGTCGAGTTCGAGCGCGTCGCGCCGGGCCAGCGCCTCGGCTCGCAGCGCCGCCTTGCGCGGAGAGGGGACGAGGGAGACGGTATCGGTCATGGGGTGCGGAGCCACCTCGGCCGTGGAGATTTCGATCCCGGGACACCTACAAAGTAGGTGGGCGCCGTGTGTCCGGGTCCAGGGACCCGGTCAGGGACAGCTCCCTAGGGAGTCGTATGGGCCCGGGAATACATGACTCGCACGCACCAGGCAGCCCCGCCGCGACAATGTAGGATACGCGCCGGCAAAGTGCCAGTGGCGTTCAAGCGCGGCATGGGTGTCGCCAATGCCGATCATGCCGAAAGCTGTGCACGAACATGACGGGCCAGCTCCTCGGCAACCTCGGACATGGCCGATCTGCGGCAATACAGATTGATCGAAAAAGCGCTGAGGCGCGGCAGGCCGCTGGCATCGTCCAGAATGCGCAGGCTGTCCGGCACAGTGGAGGCCAGCATGGGCGAGACCGCCATGTCGGCTTCGACGGTGGCGCAGATCGGCTCGAAGCTGCTGACTTCGCAGATGAAACGCCAGTCGCGGCCGGCCTCGGCCAACGCCTTGAGAGCCACGGGACGATGCGGGCAGGTATCGTCGCCCGTCGCAATCGGCAACGGATCGCGCCGGAAGGCATCGCCATCGCGCGAGCCCACCCAAACGAGTGGATCGGTCCGCAAGGTCTCGCCATGTTGAGCGCAGTCGGTCTGGACGGCCATGGTCAGATCGATCTCGCCGCGATCGAGCATGTCGAGCAGGCGGCCGGTCGTGTCGCAGACGATCGAGACCCGCACGCGTGGATGGGCTCGGCCGAAGCGACGCAGAACTGGCGTGCCATAGGGGCGCACAAGATCCGAAGGCATGCCGAACCGGACGTCTCCTGCGAATTCCGGCGCGTTCATCACTGCCCAGACGTCGTCATTGCTGCGCAGCAGCCTTCTCGCCTGTGCCAGCAATCTTTCGCCCTGCGGTGTCAGGCGCAGCGGCCGGCGGTCGCGTTCGATCAACTGGCAGCGGAACACGCTTTCGAGCCGCTTCAACTGCAGACTCGCCGCAGCCTGCGTCAGGTGCAGGAGGCGCGCTGCGCCGCTGATGCTGCCCGCATCGACGATGGCGTCGAAGGTCCGCAGGAGCGCGATGTCGAGGTTTCGCGGCATGCGATGCCTGAATAAAAATCATTTATGTCCTGCATAATAATTCCAAGCTTTCCTTATGCAAAGCATGTTTCCATGATGCCGCCCATGGCGCAGATGCCGCTGTCGGGATGAAGGCAATGCCGGTCGAAGGACGCTTCACGCTCGCCGCGGTCCAGGCCGCTCACGTGCTGTTCGATCGTGACGGAGCCACCCGCAAGGCATGCCGGCTGATCGGCGAGGCCGCAGCCGCCGGTGCGACGATCGTTGCATTCGGCGAGAGCTGGCTTCCCGGCTACCCGTTCTTCGTCGACGCCACGTTCCAGCCGCTGAGCTGGCAGGCCATGGCGGAATACCATGCCAGCGCCGTCGAGGTGCCGAGCCCGACCACGGACAAGCTGTGCGCCGCCGCGAAGAAGGGCAGGGTCGACGTCGTGATTGGCATCGTCGAGCGCGATGTCGCGACGCTCGGTACCGTCTATTGCACGCTTCTGTTCATTGGCCGGGACGGCGCGATTCTCGGCCGGCATCGCAAGCTCAAGCCGACGCATGTCGAGCGGGCGGTCTGGGGCGATGGCGATGCTCACGGCCTGCGCGCCTATCAGCGGCCCTATGCCCGGATCAGTGGCCTGAACTGCTGGGAGCACAACATCATCCTGCCGACCTACGCGCTCGCCGCACAGGGAACACAGGTGCATGTCGCAGCCTGGCCTGGGCGAGAGGTCGATCCGGCGCCGGCCCATCCCGACAGCATCTGGCCGCGGCAGCTCCTGTTGTCACGGGCCTTCGCATCGCAAGCGGCCTGCTATGTGATCGCAGCAGCCGGGATCAGGCTGACCGAGCACGTGCCCGAGCGGTATCGCGAACTGTCGACCTATCAGCATACCGGCGAGAGCTACATCATCGACCCGCGCGGCGAGGTCATCGCCGGGCCGGCGCGAGGCGAGACGATTCTGCTCGCGGAAGGCAGCATGGAAGCCGTGCTGGCCGCCAAATCGGCCGTCGACGCCGCCGGACACTATTCGCGGCCCGATCTGCTGCGGCTGGTGGTCGACCGCGCGACACCGCGCGGGCTGAGTTTTTCACCCGAGCCGGGGCAGCCCACGGCGTAGCGAAGGGGCCTAGTGCCAGCCGCCGGCCCCCTCAAGCCCCGCGCGCCATTCCGTGCCGGATCACCCGGTCGATCAAGTCGGGATAGGCGATGCCGCTGGCGGCGAGCGCCTTCGGGAACATGCTGATGTCAGTGAAGCCCGGGATCGTATTGATCTCGTTGACCAAAGCACTGCCGTCCGGCCGCAGAAAAAAGTCGACGCGGGCCATGCCGTCGCAGCCGAGCGCATAGAAGGCGCGCTTCGCCAGCTCCTGCAGGTTCGCGATCACCTCCTCGGGGAGATTGGCCGGTACTTCGACGCGAGCGCCGTCCTCGTCGAGATATTTGGCCTCGTAGGTGTAGAAGCCATGGCTCGCGGCGGCGACGATCTCGCCGGGCAGCGAGACGATGGTCTCGCCATCGGCCTGCTCCAGCACGCTGAGCTCGATCTCGCGGCCGTCGATGAACTCCTCGACCAGCACGACGCTGTCGTGCCGGAAGGCTTCGGCGAGCGCCGCCGCGAAGCTCTCGGCGCTCGTCGCCTTGCTGACGCCGACCGAGGAGCCCTGCCGCGCCGGCTTGACGAAGAGCGGCAGGCCGAGCGCGGCGCTGGCCTGCTCGAAGCTGAGAGCCTCGCCCCGGCGGATGGTGAGCGAGCGGGCGACGCCGAGGCCGGCCTCGCGCAGCAGCCGCTTGGCCAGGTCCTTGTCGAGCGCATTGGCCGAGCCGGCGATGCCGCAGCCCGCGAGGGGGATGCCGGCGACTGCCGCCAGCCCCTGGACCGAGCCGTCCTCGCCGTCGAGGCCGTGCAGCACCGGGAAGAGCACGTCGATCTTCCGGAGCGGTTGCGGGGCGGCTCCGCCCTCGAGCCGCAACAGGCGCCCGCCGCCGCCCGGCAGCAGGCAGAGTTCGGCACCGTCCTGCGGGATCGGATCGGGCAGGACGCCGTTCTGCAATTCGAGCTCGCGCCACTCGCCGTCCCTGGTGATCAGGATCGGCACGACGTCATAGGCCGCCTTGTCGATCGCCTTGACCACATTGGCGGCGGACATCAGCGAGACCTCGTGCTCGGAAGACCTGCCCCCGAGGAGAATCGCTACCCGCACCCTGTCGCTCATCGTCGCCGCCTTCTTCCGATTCGCTTCTGTCGAGAAGCGTCAGTCGGGCATGATTGAGGAATTGCAAAGGCGGCTGAGAAAGCTGCGCTCGGCAATCACGTGGCGGCTTCGGGGAGCCGCTCCAGCTTGTCGCCGATCGCCATGGCTCCACTTTCGATCACCCGCGCCGTGATGCCGCCATGGCCGCGCACGGCGTTGTAGCCGCCCGGTCCAAAAGCTTCTTCCATCCGTGAGCAGGGATGGCATTCGCCGGTCGATGCCAAGACAGCGCTGCCGAGGCGGAAGCGATGGTCCTTCAACGCCGCCAAGTTAATGCCTGCGACGACGATGTTGCGCCGCAACTGCTCCGGGGCGACCTCTGCCAGCCCGAGATGGCTGGCGATGGTGGCAAGATGCTCCTGCTGGATCAGCGTGACCTGCCTGAGGCCGCTACGGCCATTATAGCGATCGCCGACAAGGCCTTCAGCCATATCGGCGATGGCCGTCTCGACGCTGGTCATCGCTGCGCGTCGTGCCGGTCTGAGACCGATCCAGACGATGCGGCCCGGCCGGATGGGAGTTTCAATCAGGCGTGCGAGCGGCGATGCGGGGTTGAGCATGAGGTTAGGCTCCCGGCCCGAGGCGCAACAGCAGAGTCTGGCCACGTGGAGAGAGCCGATAGCCGACATCGAGGCTTTCGGTCAGCCCCAGCGCCTTGAGCTTGCGTACGTCCTGCTTGAACGCCGCCATCTCCCGGCCGAGCAGCTCGGCGAGTTCGGCGGCGCGTCGTTGAGGACGAGCTGCGATCAGTTCGAGAGTAACTCGTGTCCAGGGTCGGCGGGAATCGAGCCGATCGAGGCGTTCGATCAATTCCTGTGTTTCCGCCTCGGAGAGTTCGCCCGCTTCCCGCAGGGCTTCGCGCGGGTCAGCGCCGGCGAGACGAACGCGGATGCGGCAGATGCCGCCTTCGCGACCGCTCAACGCAGCGAGCGCGGCTTCGCGCGTTTCGAAGCCTGCGGCCCTCGCATCGGCTGCATCGAGCTGGTCTTCCGTGATCGACTCGACCGCGTCGATGGCGAGTTGGCCGATCGCGGTCAGCAAGGTGCCGCCGCTCTTGACACTCGGCCGGCGCCAGCGGCGCAGGACAACGGTGATGCTACGATCGGCGATGCCCTGAAGCGTGCGCCGGTCGAGCAGCACGGCGTTACGCCATGACTTTGGTCAATACGTCCTTCAGCCCGCCATCGCGTTCGAGCCAGCCGGGCACCGGCAGATTCTTCGAGCGCAGGAAGTCGGGGTTGAACAGCTTCGACTGGTAGCGCGTGCCGTAGTCGCAGAGGATGGTCACGATGGTGTGGCCGGGGCCCATCTCCTTGGCCAGCCGGATCGCGCCGGCGACGTTGATGCCGGAGGAGCCGCCAAGGCACAGGCCCTCTTCCTCCAGCAGCTGGAAGCAGAGCGGGATCGCTTCCTCGTCCGGGATCTGGAAGGCGACGTCGACCGGCGCGCCCTCGATGTTTTTGGTGATGCGGCCCTGGCCGATGCCCTCGGTGATCGAGGAACCTTCGGCTTTGAGCTCGCCGGTGGTGTAATAGGCGTAGAGCGCCGCACCCATCGGGTCGGCGAGGGCGATCCGGATCTTCGGGTTGAAGCCCTTCAGCGCGATCGCGACGCCGGCGAGCGTGCCGCCGGTGCCGACGGCGCTGACGAAACCATCGACCTTGCCGTCGGTCTGCTGCCAGATCTCCGGGCCGGTGGTCTCGATATGGCCCTGGCGGTTGGCGGTATTGTCAAACTGGTTGGCCCAGATCGCGCCATTGGGTTCGGTTCGCGCCAGTTCCTCGGCGAGGCGGCCGGAGACCTTCACATAATTGTTCGGGTTGACGTAGCCGACGGCCGGCACCTCGACCAGGGTCGCGCCGGCGAGCCGCAGCATGTCCTTCTTTTCCTGGCTCTGCGTCTCCGGAATGACGATCACTGAGCGATATCCCAGCGCATTGCCGACCAGCGCCAGGCCGATGCCGGTATTGCCGGCCGTGCCCTCGACGATGACGCCGCCCGGCCGCAGCGCGCCGCTCTTCTCGGCATCGCGGATGATGGCGAGCGCGGCGCGGTCCTTGACCGACTGGCCGGGATTCATGAACTCGGCCTTGCCGAGGATCTCGCAGCCGGTCTCCTGCGAGGCACGCTTCAATTTGATCAGGGGGGTGTTGCCGATCGCTTCGACGACGCCGTTGCGGATAGTCATGTCAGGCAACTCCAGCCATTTCCCTGTCGCTCGGCACCTGATAGGCCAAACCCGCAATCACGTCACGATCCGGAAACACATGTCCGCCCTCGCCATGAATGAAACGCTCACGATCGCGCGGCTCGGCCAGCGCGGCGACGGCGTTGCGGAAACCGCTGACGGGCAGGTCTTCGTGCCATTCGCATTGCCGGGCGAGAGCGTGCGGGCCGTGCGCGATGGCGACCGGGCGCAGGTCGTGGAGATCCTGACGCCCTCCGCTTCGCGTATCGCCGCGATCTGCCCGCTCTTCACCCGCTGCGGCGGCTGCGCGGCGCAGCATATGGGCGAGGGGCTCTATGCCGAATGGAAGCGCCAGCAGGTGGTGACGGCGCTCTCGCGCGCCGGACTGGAGACCGAGGTCGCTCCCGTGGTCGATGCCCATGGCGCCGGACGCAGGCGCGTCACCTTCCATGCCCGCCGCGAGGATGACGGCATGCGGATCGGCTTCATGGCGGCAGGTACCCATGACCTGATCGAAGTCGAGGCCTGCCCGGTGCTGGCACCGGGGCTGGAGCGGGCGCCTATCGTGGCGCAGCATCTCGCCAACCGCCTGCGCTCTTCTAACAAGCCGCTCGATATCCAGCTCACGGCATCGCAGGCCGGTCTGGACGTCGATATTCGCGGTCACGGCCCGGCCGGGGACAGCTTGCGCCGACAGCTCACCGAAGCAGCCGAGCGACTCGATCTCGCCCGCCTCTCGATGCATGGCGAGCTCATCGTCGAGCGGCGCGCGCCTTTCCAGCTGATGGGCAAGGCGGCGGTGACGCCGGCGCCCGGCGGCTTCCTGCAGGCGACCTCGGAGGGCGAGGCAATCCTGTCGCGCCTCGTGCTCGAAGCGATCCCCAAGGCGAAGCGTGTCGCCGACTTCTTCGCCGGCTGCGGCCCGTTCAGCGTCCGGCTCGCCGAGAAGGCGCAGGTCTCGGCCTTCGAGAGCGACAAGGCCGCGATCCAGGCGCTGAGCCGGGCCGCCAACCATACGCAGGGGCTGAAGCCGGTCGTGGCCGAGGCCCGCGACCTCTTCCGCCGGCCGCTGCTGGAGCATGAACTCAACGTGTTTGACGCCGTCGTGCTCGATCCGCCGCGCGCCGGCGCGGAGGCGCAGGTCAAGCGGCTTGCGGCCTCCAAGGTGCCTGTCGTGGCTTATGTCTCCTGCGATGTCGGCAGCTTCGCCCGTGACGCGGCGCTTTTGGTCGCAGGCGGCTATGCGCTTGAGCGCGTGACGCCGGTCGACCAGTTCCGCTATTCCGCCCACATCGAACTCGTCGGCGTCTTCCGCAAGGCTGCCGGCCGCAAGTGATCATGTCCCCGGAGGCAGGATGAGCGCGCCCGTTATCGAAGCTCTGGCCGGCATCGTCGGCGCAAAGAACGTCATTACCGACGCCGACGCGATGGTGCCCTATCTCAAGGAGCCGCGCGGCCTCTTCCACGGCAAGGCGCAGGCTGTGGTGCGGCCGGGCTCCGTCGCCGAGGTTTCGGCCGTGATGAAATGGGCGAGCGAGACCGGCGCGACGGTCGTGCCGCAAGGCGGCAATACCGGCATGGTCGGCGGTCAGGTCCCGGTCGGCGAAGGCAGGGAGATCATCCTGTCGCTGCAGCGGCTCGACAAAATCCGCTCGGTCGATGCTGCCGGCGACACCATGACTGTCGAGGCCGGTGTCATCCTGCAGAAGGCGCAGGAGGCGGCCGAGGCCGCCGGGCGGCTCTTCCCGCTTTCGCTCGCCTCGGAAGGTTCCTGCACGGTCGGCGGCAATCTCTCGTCCAATGCCGGCGGCACGGCGGTGATCGCCTATGGCAATGCCCGCGAACTCTGCCTTGGGCTCGAGGTCGTCCTCGCCGATGGCCGCGTCTGGAACGGCCTACGCCAGCTCCGCAAGGACAACACCGGCTACGACCTCAAGAACCTTTTCATCGGCTCGGAAGGCACGCTCGGCATCATCACCGCTGCCGTGTTGAAGCTCTTCCCGCTGCCGGCGGCGCGCGCCACCGCCTTCCTCGCCGTGCCCGATCCGGAAGCTGCGCTTTCGCTGCTCAACAAGGCCAAGGCAAGCGCCGGCGGCACGCTCACCACCTTCGAGATCATGCCGCGCATCGGCCTCGACTTCGTCGTCCGCCACGCCAGCGGCGCCCGCGACCCACTCTCGGAGCCTTCGCCCTGGTATGTGCTGATGGAGGTCTGCGCCCAGGCCGAGACCGGACTCACCGACGCGGTCGAGGCTTTCCTCGGCGAAGCCTTGGAAGAGGGGCTGGTCACCGATGCCGTGCTCGCCGGCTCGCTCGGCCAGCGTGCCGATCTCTGGAAGCTGCGCGAGATGCTCTCGGAGGTGCAGACCCATGAGGGCGGCTCGATCAAGCATGACGTCTCCGTGCCGCTCCATGCGGCGCCGGAGTTCCTGAAGCGCGCCATCGCCAAGGTAGAAGAGATCGTGCCGGGCTGCCGGCCGGTGCCGTTCGGCCATCTCGGCGACGGCAACATCCATTTCAACGTCAGCCAGCCGGTCGGCGCCGACAAGGCCGCCTATCTCGCCGGCTGGGACGCGATGAACGAGGCAGTGCACGCCATCGTCACCGAGCTGAAGGGCTCGATCTCGGCCGAGCACGGCATCGGCCGCCTGAAGCGCTCGCTGCTGCCGGGGGTGAAGGACCCGGTCGAGCTCGAGCTGATGCGGACGGTCAAGGCCGCGCTCGATCCCAAGGGCGTGCTCAATCCCGGTTCGGTGCTGTGAGTGAGTTCCAACGGTTCGGCGTGGAAGCTGCTGAACTGTTGGAACAGCGACCCTACGGCGTCGCGACATAGCCGTCGCGGCGCGGATCGCAGGCACCGGTCAACCGGCCTGTGGCTGGATCGCGTGAGACCGCCTGCATGCCGCCGACGCGCATCGTCCAGCCACCGTCATTGGCGAAGATGCCGTGTCCGCGCTCGGCGAGTGCCGCGATCGTCGCCGGCGCCACCCGGTTCTCGACCTCGACCTCGCGGCCGTCCCAGAGCCGGGCGCGGGGCGCCTCGATCGCCTCCTGCAGCGGCAGGCCGAAATCGACATGCTGGACCATGGCCTGCACTTGCGTCTGCATGATGCCGTAGCTGCCGGGCGTGCCGAGCGCGAGCACCGGCGCGTCGTCCCTGGTCGAGAGCGTCGGCGACATGCACATCGGCAGTTCCGAGCCGGGCAAAGAGCGGTTCGGGCTGCCGGGCTGGACGTCAGCCCAGTAGAGGAAATTGTTGAGGCTGATCCCTGTCCCCGGCACCACGACGCCGCTGCCGAACGGGCTACCAATGCTCTGCGTCACGCAGATCAGGTTGCCCTCGCGGTCGGCGATCGAGAAGGATGTCGTGTGGCCCGGGTCCTCGCCATCAGGCGCCTGCGGCATCCATTGCTCGGTCGGCCCGTCGATCGGCTTGCCGTCGCGCACCCGCGCCCGCAACCGTTCGACGAAGCTGTCGGACAGGATTTCTGCGAGTTTCTCGGGCTTGGGATTGTTGTTGTTGATCCGGACGCCGGCGGCGAGGCGGATGGCCCGGTAGACGAGGTCGAGATGCTCGACCCCGTTGCGCTCGAGCTTGCCGAGGTCGAAGCCGTCGAGGATGCGCAAGGTCAAAAGGAACTGGAAGCCTTCGCAGGCCGGCGGCGGCACATGCACTTTGCGGCCGCGATAGGCGGCGGCGAGCGGCTCGCGCCAGCGAGGCGAGACCTTGGCGAGATCGGCCATGGTCAACGTGCCGCCCTGCGCCTTGAGGTGAGCGATGATCGTCTCGCCCAGCTGGCCTCGGTAGAGATGCTCCGGCCCCTTGGCAGCGATATCGCGCAGCGTCGACGCCAGCTCGGGCTGGCGCAGGATCTGCCCGAGCGCGACGCTTGTCCCGCCGTCACGCAGATAGTTCGGCGCCCAATGCTCGTAGAGTTCCGGTCGCTCGCGCAGCAGCGGCACCTGCTCGTTGAACTCGATAACGCCGAACTCGGCGATCGGGAAGCCGTCCTGCGCCAGCGCGATCGCTGGCGCGAAGATCTGTTCCAGCGAGAGCCGGCCATAAGCGCGGTTGAGCTCGCACCAGCCGGCGAGATTGCCGGGTGGCGCAACGGCGAGCGCACCGCGTTCGAGGTCGGAGCGCTGCGTGAAGCGCTCGATCGGGAAGCTCTCCGGCACGGGCGGAACGAAATCGAGTACCCGCACGCGCTTCTCGGCCGCGACCCACATGATCGCCGAGCCCATGCCGGCGAGGCTCGACATGAACGGCTCGACCACATTGAGCGCCGCCGCGACCGCGCCGACGGCGTCGAAGACATTGCCGCCCTGGCTGAGGATACGCGCGCCGGCCTGCGCCGCCAGCGGGTGCGCGGCGGCGACCATGCCGTGCAGGGAGCTCATCGTCGGGCGGCGGCCATCCATCTCGGGCGTTCCTCTGTTGGTCTCGTTTGGGACCAGAGTAAGCGCGCGGGTGCTCCCTGCGCTAGAACAGGCTGCCCTGTGCATCGTCGGGGCCGCCCCGACGCGAACGCATGGCTGGCTTGGCGGGAGGCGCCGGTTCCGAGGCCGGGTCGAACGGTTCCTGCACCTCCGGGCCGTCATTGGCGACCTTGTTCACGCCGGCGCCGAGCCGGAACATCTCGAAGAGATCATCCGGTGGTGGCCGCATCAGTGCCTGCACGGTCGCGGGCTCTGCCGAAGGATCGAGCCAGGCATCGAACGCTTCGGGCGGCACGATGACGGGCGAGCGATGGTGGATCGCGGCCATCTGCCCGTTCGCCGGGCCGGTGACCATCGCGACCGTGTCGATCTCGGAACCATCGGGACTGTGCCAGGTCTCCCACAGCGCCGCGAAAGCGAAAAAGCCCCGATCCGGCTTGCGGAAGAGATAGGGCCGGTTCTCCTGCTGGCGGCCCTCGCCGAGGCGATGCCATTCGTAGAAGCCATCGGCCGGCATCAGGCAGCGACGGCGGGCGAGGGCGGCGCGGAAGGATGGCTTCTCGCTGGCGCTCTCGCTGCGGACATTGATGACCAAAGGAAAGGTCTTGGGGTCCTTGACCCAGCCCGGGATGAAGCCCCAGCGCATCAGGATGAACTGGCGCCGGCCTTCGTCGAGACGTACGACAGGCACCGGCTGCGTCGGCGCGATATTGTAGCGCGGCGGGAAATTCGGCAGCTCGCGATAGGCGAAGGCCTCGCGCATCGCCTCCGGCGGCAAGGTAATGGCATAGCGACCACACATATAAGGATCACTTCAGCCTTATCGCTACCGGATCAAGACTTTGTTTGCGGTTGGCACAGCATAGTCGCGGCGCTTCCGGGGCCTCTTCATGTCTGCTTCCGCCACCGAGATATCGCCGACCGCGGCGGGCGGAACCACTCCGCAACTCTCGACCGACTATCTCAACCGGCACAGCGAGGCGCTGATGCTGCTCGAGATGGTGCCGGTCGACCGTGAGATCGTCGGCGATCTCAAGGCCTGGCGCGCGGTCAGCTATGCCGAGCATTTCGCAACGTCCCAGCTGCGCTGCGCCGCCGATGCCGCGGCCGCCTATCGCGCGCTGGGAAAGCGCGAGGTCGAAGCCTTCGACGGTCTCTGCGCCGCCATGGACCGGCTGATCCATACCGCGACGGCGCTGCTCGACGAGATGCCGGCGGAGGAAGACCCAGCGCTGATCGTCGATGTCGCCAGCCTGTCGCTGCGCCGCCTGATCGCCCGCGCCAATGCCTTCATCAACGCCAACGGCCAGGGCGAAGCGGCCTATATCGATCCAAATGCGGTGCAGGCCGATATCGACGCCGTGATGGCGGGTTAGCCGGCGCGCCCGCCGCCTAGCAGGAATTCGCGATTGCCGTCGCCGCCCTCGATCGGAGAGGGGATCAGCCCGCTGACGGCAAAGCCGAGACCGGCGGCGACCTCCGCTATCTCCATGCAGATCTGCCGCTGCAGCGCCTCGTCGCGCAGAACGCCTTTCTTCAGCGCCGAGCGCTTTGTCTCGAATTGCGGCTTCACCAGCGCGACCAGCCGCGCCTGCGGCGTGAGCAGCGTCGCCACCGCCGGCAGCACGAGCTTCAGCGAGATGAAGCTGACGTCGATCACCGCGAGCGCCGGCGCCTCAGCGAACAGACGGGGGTCGAGCGTGCGGATATCCTGGCTCTCCAGGCTGGTCAGGCAGGGATTCCCGTGCAGGCTCTCATGCAATTGCGCCTGCCCAACATCGATCGCGTAGACATGAGCCGCTCCGCGCCGGAGCAGCACGTCGCTGAAGCCACCGGTCGAGGCGCCGACATCGAGGCAGGTCAGCCCCTGCGGGTCGAAGCCGAAGGCGTCGAGCGCCGCGGCGAGCTTGACCCCGCCACGCGAGACGTAAGGATGCGCCGCCTGCGCCTCGATCGATGCGGTATCCGGAACCGTCTCCGAGGCCTTGCGCAGCACGATGCCGTCGGCACGAACGAGGCCGGCGGCGATTGCCGCCTGTGCCCGCGCCCGGCTCTCGAACAGGCCACGCTCGACCAGCAGCAGGTCAGCGCGGACCCGGCGTGGCAGGCCGGCGGTCACGGGCTCAGGCGCGGCGGATGGCGCTGGCCGGGCCGAGCGCCTTTTCGACGGTGCGCACGATCCCGGCGGCGTCGAGCCCGGCCTCGGCATACATCGCCTCGGGCTTGTTGTGGTCCTGGAAGATGTCGGGCAGGACGAGGCTGCGGATCTTCAGCCCGCGATCGAGCGCGCCTTCGCGCGCCAGCAATTGCAGGACATGGCTGCCGAAGCCACCGACCGAGCCTTCCTCGACCGTGACCAGCACCTCATGCTCCCTGGCGAGGCGCAGGACGAGCTCCTCGTCGAGCGGCTTGGCGAAGCGGGCATCGGCGACGGTGGTCGAGAGCCCGCGCTGGCCGAGCTGCTCGGCAGCCGCAAGGCATTCGGCGAGGCGCGTGCCGAGCGAGAGCAGCGCGACCTGCGTGCCTTCCCGGACGATCCGGCCCTTGCCGATTTCGAGTGGTACGCCGTGTTGAGGCATCTCGACGCCGACGCCTTCGCCGCGCGGATAGCGGAAGGCGATCGGCCCTTCGTCATAGGCGGCGGCGGTCGCGACCATATGGGTGAGCTCGGCTTCGTCGGCCGCAGCCATCACCACCATGTCGGGCAGGCAGGCGAGATAGGCGACGTCGAAGGCCCCCGCATGGGTCGCGCCGTCGGCGCCGACCAGCCCGGCCCGGTCGAGCGCGAAGCGCACCGGCAGCTTCTGGATGGCGACGTCGTGCACGACCTGGTCGTAGGCGCGCTGCAGGAAGGTCGAGTAGATCGCGCAGAACGGCTTGAAGCCCTCGGTGGCGAGGCCTGCCGCGAAGGTCACTGCATGCTGCTCGGCGATGCCGACATCGAAGGTGCGGCCGGGGAATTCCTTGCCGAAAGCGTCGAGCCCGGTGCCGGACGGCATGGCGGCGGTGACGGCGACGATCTTCTCGTCCTCGCGCGCCGCCTTGATCAGGGCATTGGCGAAGACATTGGTGTAGCTCGGCGCATTCGCCGGCGCCTTGGCCTGCAGGCCGGTGACCGGGTCGAACTTGACGACGCCATGGTATTTGTCGGCGCTCGCCTCGGCCGGGGCGTAGCCCTTGCCCTTCTGCGTCACGACATGGACCAGGATCGGCCCGGTCTCGGCGTCGCGGACATTGCGCAGTACCGGCAGCAGGTGGTCGAGATTATGCCCGTCGATCGGGCCGACATAATAGAAGCCGAGTTCCTCGAAGAGCGTGCCGCCAGTCCAGAAGCCGCGGGCATATTCCTCCGTCCGCTTCGCCTTCTCGTGGAAGAAGCGCGGCAGCCTTTCGGCCAAATACTTGGCGATCTCGCGTAGCGAACGATAGGTCCGTCCCGAGACGAGGCGGGCGAGATAAGCCGACATCGCGCCGACCGGTGGGGCGATCGACATGTCGTTGTCGTTGAGGATGACGATCAGGCGAGAGCCGGTCGCGCCGGCATTGTTCATGGCTTCATAGGCCATGCCGGCCGACATGGCGCCATCGCCGATCACGGCGATGACGTTGTTCTTCCCGCCAGCGAGATCGCGCCCGACCGCCATGCCGAGCCCGGCCGAGATCGAGGTCGAGGAATGGGCGGCGCCGAACGGGTCGTATTCGCTCTCGGCGCGCTTGGTGAAGCCCGAGAGGCCGCCGGGCTGGCGCAAAGTGCGGATCTCGGCGCGGCGGCCGGTCAGGATCTTGTGCGGATAGGCCTGGTGGCCGACATCCCAAATCAC
>JAESGH010000247.1_pt1 | contig 86782 bp, 79 predicted proteins | sample 9269641 | NCBI WGS metagenome assembly JAESGH01 (sample SAMN14515345, study PRJNA621665) | algae metagenome | isolation source: Phormidium tanganyikae FI6-MK23 and co-occurring heterotrophs from granitic... | place: USA: Fort Irwin, California | collected 1998-05-24 | reverse complement strand
AGGAAGGTCGCGAGATTGATCAGAGCCCGCGCCACATCCTCCCAGTCGCGATAGCGCGTCTGGCGCAGATACGTCCAGAGCTGGCCGCGCTGCGACAGCGACCAGAGGCGGAGGATGCGCAGGAAGCCGAAATTCTCCAGCCATTGCGGCGCCAGCAGCGTCGCCAGGATGAAGAGGTCGAGCAGCATGGTCGGCTGGCGCAGCAGCCGCAGCATGTTCGAGGAGGCGAGGAAGCGCGCCGCGATCTCGGCGACGACGATGATCGCGACGGCATAGTCGAGCCAGAGGAACTCCGGCCGGTCACGTAGAACCGGCGTCGCGATGAAGAAGCCGATGATCAGCAGGTCGACGATCAGCGTCGCGAACTGGAAGCGCAGTGCCGCCGGCGTGCGGCCATGATACAGCTGCCGCAGCCGGTCACGCAGCCCGGATTGTCCACTGCTGCTGTCGTCAGGGTCGGCGGCTGCGCTCATGCCATCGGCGTAGCAGCGCTGCAGCAGCGGCGTCCAGTCCCAGTGCTCAAGCCGGCCTAATCGCCACCGCCTGCACAGAATAGCCGCCGAACAGTCGCGTGGTGCTGCCGATCGTCCCGGTCTCCACGCAGAGATCGGTCACGATCGCATCGAGATCCCGGCGCGGCGTGACATGGAAAAGCGCCAGCCAGCGGTTCAGCACCGCCCTGAACGGGCCGGGCAGATGCGCCTGATCACCGAAATCGACGATGTGCAGCGCCCCGCCCGGCGCGACGACGCGCAACCCCTGTGCCAGCGCTTCGCGCCAGGGCGGGATCATCGAGAGCGCATAGGAGATCACCACACGCTCAAAACCGGCTAGGCCGAACAGCGCTTGCGGGTCAAAGTTGGTCGCATCGGCCTGCGCCAGCACGATCCGCTCCGAGAGGCCGGCCTTTGCCACCTGCTGGCGGGCGGTGCGCAGCATCTCCTCGGAAACGTCGAGCCCGTAGCAGCGCGCGCGAGGATAGCGCTGCGCGATCTTGATCAGGTTGCGCCCGGTGCCGCAGCCGATCTCCAGCACCGCGCCACCCGGCGGCGGCTTCAGATCGGCGATCAGCCCGTCGCGGCCGAGCAGGTAGAACTTGCGGGTCGCGTCATAGATGTGCCGCTGGAAGCGGTACATCCGGTCCATCAGGCCGGCGGCATCCGCCCTGCCCTCGGCCGCGCTCACGCGGCCGCTCCGCGGACATAGAGATGGAAGGCGCCGTAGATCGAGGAGCGGTCAAGCGCGCCGAGTTCGCGGCTGCGCTCCTCCTGATACTGCCATTGCGACAGGATCGCCTCCGGCACCCGGCCCGGCAACAGGCGCTCGTCGGCAGCCGTCCGGAAGATCACCCTGGCGCCGGGCGCGGCGCTGCGGGTGATCTGCGTCCACAGCGCCGTCAGATCGGCGTCGTTCATCCAGTCCTGCGCATCGAGCAGCACGAAGCCGTTGCAGCTCTCGGCCGGCTGCTTCTCGAGGAATGCGGTGATCGCGCTCTGATGATAGGAGACGCGCCCGGCACGCTCGCGCACCGTCTCGAAGTTGCCGCGCTCCAGATAGGGCGGCACCGCCGCATCCGGCTCAGGCCCGTAGCCGCGTCCGAAGGCCTGCCAGGCGAAATAGTTGGTCTTCAGGTCGAAACCGCAGGCGAGCCGCTCCAGCCGGTGACGCAACACTGCGCGGATGCCGGCATCACCATCGGCGGCGAGCGCCTTGTACTGTGCCGGCGGGATGCCGAGCCCGTAGAGCGAGGCGGGTTGGCGCACCAGCCAACGCACCAGCTTTTTGTCGAAGACTGGTGCCAGGTGCCGGTCGAACAGCGCCCGCTGCTCCTCCATCGTCTTCGCCTGCAGCATCACCCGGGGGTCGCAGCCGAGCCGGCGGGCGAGGAAATGCCCGGCGCCGATGAAGCGGCCGAGCAGACCGTAGCGATAGAAATTGCGGGCGAAGACCTCGATCCGGCGCCGGCCGGCGAGATTGCGCCCCTCCCAATAGGCCCGGCTGACTTTATCGAGGCGCGGCGCGATCAGCCGGTCATAGGTCTCGACATTGGCCTTGGACTGCGCCTGCCCGAAGAAGCGCCGGAAGACCGCGTGATCGTCGATCTCGGCCAACGCCGCGAGCTTGAGATGGCCGAGCGCGATATGGGCGCCATTCAAGTCGATCGCGCTGATCTTCGCCGGGTCGGCTGTAAGATAGGACAGGATGTTGCAGGAGCCCGAGGCGATAGCAACAAGGTGGTCGTCAGGCTGCAGCGCCAGCGCCTCCATGTCGACGACCGGGTCTTCCCAGATCTGCGGATAGACCAGGCCGGAGAAGGCGAGCGTGAACATCCGCTCCAGCATGCCGGCCCGCGACAGGGGCTTGCTGCGGTGGACGGCGGTTGTCAGGCCGAGGTTCGTGGTGCGCTTTACCGCGCGGATCGTCTGCGTCACGAGGCCCCTCGTTTCCGCCCATTGCGATGGCGAGCCGACTAGAGGAGTCGCGTGACGGTTGGGTGACGCGGGGCGGCGGCGAAGAAGAGATCGATCGCCGCCGAACGCGAACGTGAAACAGGCCGCGTTGCGCCCCCATGAAAACAGGAAGACAAATCCCCATATCTCGCGCGACAATCAAGCAAGAGCACGGAGAAAGGAGCCTCGCATGGGCCTGATGGACATGTTCGCCAAGACGGGGAAGCCGGCGGAGCGCGACTACCCCTTCCAGCTCACCGATGCGGAATGGCGCGCGAAGCTGACGCCGGAGCAGTACCGGGTCCTGCGCGGCCACGGGACCGAGCGGGCCGGCTCCTGTGCGCTGAACTTCGAGAAGCGCGCCGGCACCTTCTCCTGCGTCGGCTGCGGCCAGCCTCTGTTCAAGTCGCACAAGAAGTTCGAGAGCGGCACCGGCTGGCCGAGCTTCGACCAGCCGCTCGAAGGCGCCGTCGAGGAGAGCGAGGACTACAGCTTCGGCATGCACCGGGTCGAGGTGCACTGCGCCAATTGCGGCGGCCATCTCGGCCATGTCTTCCCCGACGGCCCCCCGCCGACCGGCCTGCGCTACTGCATCAACGGCGTGGCGATGGATTTTGCGCCGGAAGTCTGACGGACTGCCGACGGCGGCTCAGGCTTTCGTCGGCCCGCGCCCGTCGATCAGGTCGCGGACGCGGCGTGCGAAGACCTCCATCTCGAACGGCTTGGTCATGATGTGCATGCCCGGTTCGAGATGGCCGTGGTTGAGCACGGCGTTCTCGGCATAGCCGGTGACGAACAGCACCTCGAGATCCGGGCGGTGCACGCGCGCCGCGTCGGCGAGCTGGCGCCCGTTCATGCCGCGAGGCAGCCCGACATCGGTGACGAGCAGGTCGATCGGCTGCTTGGTCTCCAGGATCTTCAGCGCCGAGGGACCGTCGCCCGCTTCGATCACGGCATATCCCAGCTCTTCCAACTGCTCGACGCAGAGCATCCTCACCAACGGCTCGTCATCGACGACGAGCACGGTCTCGCCGCCGGCGACCGGCGCGGGATCAGCGAAATCCGACGCGGCTTCGCCGGCTTCGACGACCTCGCCCATATGGCGCGGGAGATAGATGCAGATCATCGTGCCTTTGCCGGGCTCCGAATAGATTCGCGCCGCGCCGCCGGATTGGCCGGCGAAGCCGTAGACCATCGACAGGCCGAGTCCGGTGCCCTGGCCGATCGGCTTGGTCGTGAAGAACGGGTCGAAGGCCCGTTCGACCACGTCCGGCGTCATGCCTGTTCCGGTATCGGAGACGCAGAGCGAGACATATTGCCCCGGCTTCAGGTCGCGCGCCTTTGCTGCCCGCTCGTCCATCCAGCGGTTGGAGGTCTCGATCGTCAGCTTGCCACCATCCGGCATGGCGTCGCGCGAATTGATGCTCAGATTGAGCAGCGCATTTTCGAGCTGGCCGGCATCGGCGAAGACCGTCCAGAGGCCCGCGGCGCCCACGGCCTCGATCGCGATCGTCGGGCCGACGCTGCGTGCGATCAGGTCGAGCATGCCGTTGACCAGCCCATTCACATCGACCGGCTTCGGGTCCAGCGTCTGGCGCCGCGAGAAGGCGAGCAGGCGCTCGGTCAGGCTGGCGGCGCGGCGCACGGCGCTCTTCGCGCCCGTCAGGAAACGCTCGGTGTCGGCGATCCGGCCCTGCGCGATCCGCGCCTGGGCCATTTCCAGGCTGCCGCCGATGCCGGCGAGAATGTTGTTGAAGTCGTGGGCGATGCCCCCGGTGAGCTGGCCGACGGCCTCCATCTTCTGGCTCTGGCGCAAGGCCTCCTCGGTCTTCATCAGCTCCGCCGAGCGCTTTTCGACTTCCTGCTCCAGCGTCGCGTTGAGCTCCGCGAGAGCGGTCTCGGCGCGGCGGCGGGCCGTGATGTCCTGAAAGATGACGGCGACCTGCTTGCGGCTCGGCGGCTCGATGCGGACCGCAGCCAGCTCGAGATAACGGCCGGTCGCGACCAGCTCCTGCTGGAAGCGGATCGCTTCGCCGGTGCGCAGCACGGCGCCATAGCGCGCGACCCAGGCGTCCGCCTCGTCCGGCACCATTTCGCGCAGTTTCTGGCCGACGACATTGGAGATGCCGGCATGGCGCTCATAAGCGTCATTGGCCTGGATATGGACGTAGTCGCTGTCGGGACCGTGCGGCCCGTCAAAGAACTCGATGATGCAGAAGCCTTCATCGATGGCATCGAACAAGCCCTTGTACAGCGCCTCGCTCTCGCGCTGCGCCCGTTCCGCCAGCGTCCGCTCGGTGACATCGGCCCCCTCGATGAAGATCGCGTTGACCTTGCCATCGCTGTCGCGGAGCGGCTGGTAGACGAAATCGAGGAAGCGCTCCTGCGTCGGCCCGCCGGGCTCGGCCTGGATCACGAAGCGCGCGCCGTTCGCGGTATAAGGCACGCCGGTGCGATAGACGTCGTCGAGGATGCCCACGACTCCCTGCGCCACGGCGTCCGGCAGCGCCTCCGCCAGTGTGCGGCCGACGACCTGACGATCTCCGATCAATCTGAGATAGCTCGGATTGGCGAGATCGAAGCGGTGTTCCGGCCCGCGCAGCAGCGCCATGAAGGTCGGCGCCTGCTCGAACATCTGCGTCAGGATGGGGGCGATGAGGCCGGCGTCGCTTTGCACGTCGATCGTTCCGCAAATGTCGGGGCAGGGATGCTCCGACACGACAGAATGCGCGGCGGCGGCAGCTGGTTCCTTCGCATACGGGCGCAAGCGAGAAAAGATGGCTTTGTGCGGCCGTCGTCAGACCTCCGGCACCGCCCGTCGCGCCAGTGTCGCGACATCGACAGCCAGCGGCAGGTCGCCGAAATGGCCGGACCAGTGCCCGCCGAGCCGCGTCGCGACGAAGGCGTCCGCTACCGCATGCGGCGCATGGCGGATCAGCAGCGCACCCTGCAGCATCAGCGCAAGCCGCTCGGTCAGCCGCCGCGCCTGGCCTTCATGTCGGATCATCTCATGCAGGTCCGTATCCAAGGCCTGCAGCGCCGCATCATAGCGCCGGTCCTGGCCGGAGACGGCGTGCAGCTCGGCGCGCAGCGCCTGCAAGGAACCCGGCTCGCGTTCGAGCGAGCGCAGCACGTCCAGGCAGATGACGTTGCCCGATCCCTCCCAGACCGAGTTCAGCGGCGCCTCGCGATAATGCCGCGCCATCGGGTTCTCCTCGATGAAGCCGTTGCCGCCATGGCATTCAAGCGCCTCGACCACCACAGCCGGGGTGCGTTTCGCCACCCAGTACTTCGCCAATGGCGCGCCGATCCGCGCCAGCAGCTTCTCGCTCTCCGAACCCTCTTGCCGGTCGACCGCAGCGAAGAGCCGGAAAGCAAGCCAGGCGGCCGCCTCCGCCTCGATGGCAAGATCGGCGAGGACGTTCTGCATGATCGGCTGGTCGATCAAGAGGCGCTGGAAGGCCGTGCGGTGCTGGGCGTGATGGCCGGCGAGCATCACCGCCTGCCGCATCAGGCCGGCGGAGGCCGCGGCGATGTCGAGCCGCGTATTGTGGTTCATCGACAGGCCGGTGCGCAGTCCGCGGCCGGGATCGCCGAGCATATGGCCGATCGCGCCGCGAAACTCGACCTCTGACGAGGCGTTCGAGCGGTTGCCGCATTTGTCCTTGAGGCGCTGGATCGCGATGCCGTTGCGTGTCCCATCCGGCCGCCAGCCCGGCACGACGAAACAGGAGATGCCCTCCTCATTGCGCGCCAATGTCAGGAAGACGTCGGAATGCGGCACCGAGAAAAACCATTTCTGTCCATGCAGCGAATAGGTGCCATCGCGATTGTCATAGGCGATGGTCTGGGTCTGGCGCAGATCCGAGCCGCCTTGCGTCTCGGTCATCGCCATGCCGACGGTCGCGCCTGCTTTGGCCTGAGCGGGCCCCTGAGTCTTGTCGTAGCTCTTCGACGAGATCAGCGTGCCCCATTGCGCCCAGAGCGCCCGGTCCTGCTTCAGCACGGGAATTGCCGAATAGGTCATCGAGATCGGGCAGCAGATGCCGCTCTCGCAGCCATACCAGAGATATTGCAGGGCGGCCCGCGCCACCTGCGCACCCGGCCCCGGCCGGTTCCAGGCGAGCGCATGCGTCTCCTGGCCGATGGCGCGGGCCATCAACGCGTGCCAGGCCGGGTGGAATTCGATCTGGTCGATCCGGTTGCCGAAGCGGTCATGGCTGCGCAGTTCCGGCCCGTGCCGGTTGGCGAGCCGCGCCATCTCGATCGTCTCGGCGGCGCCGACTGTCCGCCCGGCATCGTGCAGCCGCTCATCGGCCCAGCCGGCGTCGAAAGCCGCGATCGCCGCCTTCAGCACCGGATCAGCGGCATAGGCGTCGTAGTCGGCCAGCGGCGGCACCTGGTTGGTGACGTGGTGGGCGTGCCCCGGCGCTGATCCTGCTGACGGCATCGGTCGCTCCTGCGGCTTATCCTGTTCGCGGCTGCATCCTGATCCAGCAATCGCGCGCGCGACACCCTATATTGACCGTAGAACGAATCACGATCGAGCAGCGTCAACTTGTCAGACCACACCACCTCCGCCCCCCTGCCCCGCCCCGGCGGCCTCGCATCGCGCGCGGCGGCGCAGCCCGCGGCCGGCTATCTGCAGGGGCTCAATCCGGAGCAGCGCCTGGCGGTCGAGGCGACCGACGGTCCCGTGCTGGTGCTGGCCGGCGCCGGCACCGGCAAGACCCGCGTCCTCACCACCCGTATCGCCCATCTGATCGCGACGGGCCGCGCCTTTCCTTCGCAGATCCTCTCGGTGACCTTCACCAACAAGGCAGCGCGCGAGATGAAGGAGCGCGTCGCCCATCTCGTCGGCCCGGTCGCCGAGGGCATGCCCTGGCTCGGCACCTTCCACTCGATCTCGGCCAAGCTGCTGCGCCGCCATGCCGAGCTGCTCGACCTGCGCTCCGACTTCACCATCCTCGACACCGACGACCAGATCCGCCTGATGAAGCAGGTGATCCAGGCCGAGGGGATCGACGAGAAGCGCTGGCCCGGCCGGATGCTGGCGGGTTTCATCGATAGCTGGAAGAACCGCGGCCTCGCGCCCAAGGACGTGCCGCCTGGCGAATCCGGCGTCTTCGCCAATGGCAAGGGCGGCAAGCTCTACGCCGCCTATCAGGACCGGCTGAAGACGCTAAACGCCGTCGATTTCGGCGATCTGCTGCTGCACTGCCTGACGCTGTTCCGCGAGCATCCGGACGTGCTCGCGACTTATCACGAGCGCTTCCGTTACATCCTCGTCGACGAGTACCAGGACACCAACGTCGCCCAATATCTCTGGCTGCGGCTACTGGCGCAGGGCCGGCGCAACATCGCCTGCGTCGGCGACGACGATCAGTCTATCTATGGCTGGCGCGGCGCCGAGGTCGATAACATCCTGCGCTTCGAGCACGATTTCCCGGGCGCGACCGTGGTCCGGCTGGAGCGCAATTATCGCTCGACCGGCCATATCCTCGCCACCGCGGCCAAGCTGATCGCCCGCAATGAGGGCCGCCTCGGCAAGACCCTGCGCACCGAGGACGAGGCCGGCGAGAAGGTCACCATCACCGGCGCCTGGGACAGCCAGGAAGAAGCCCGCCTGATCTCGGATGAGGTCGAGGCGATGCAGTCCAAGGGCGAGAACCTCTCCGAAGTGGCAATCCTCGTCCGCATCTCCGCGCAGATGCGCGAGATCGAGGAACGCTTCGTCCATGTCGGCGTGCCCTATCGCGTCATTGGCGGCCCGCGCTTCTATGAGCGCGCCGAGATCCGCGACGCCATGGCCTATCTGCGCTGCGTGGTGAGCCCGACCGACGATCTCGCCTTCGAGCGCATCGTCAACGTGCCCAAGCGCGGGCTCGGCGACGCAACCATCCAGATCCTGCACAACTACGCCCGCGCCGCCCAGATCTCGCTGCTGCAGGCGGCGCGCGTCGTGGTCGAGAGCGACGAGCTCAAGCCCAAGGCCCGCACGACCTTGCGCGAGCTGGTCGAGGCCTTCGCCCGCTGGTCCGGACGCGCCGAGAGCATGCCGCAGGGCGAGCTCGCCGAGCTCGTGCTGGAAGAGAGCGGCTACACCGAGATGTGGCAGAAGGACCGCTCCGCCGACGCCGCCGGGCGCCTCGAGAACCTGAAGGAGCTGGTCCGCTCGCTCGACGAGTTCCCCGATCTGCCTTCCTTCCTCGAGCACGTCTCGCTGGTGATGGATGCCGACAGCGGCGATGGCGGCGCCCGCGTCTCGATCATGACGCTGCACGCCGCCAAAGGGCTGGAGTTCGACACTGTTTTCCTGCCCGGCTGGGAGGAAGGGCTGTTCCCGAGCCAGCGCGCTCTCGACGAGAACGGCCGCGCCGGGCTCGAAGAGGAGCGCCGCCTCGCCCATGTCGGCCTGACACGAGCCCGCAAGCGGCTGAAGCTCTTCTTCGCCTCGAACCGCCGCATCCACGGCCTCTGGCAGTCGAGCCTGCCCTCGCGCTTCATCGACGAATTGCCGGAGGACCATGTCGAGGTCGTCCAGGCGCCAACCGCCTACAGCCAGGGCGGCTACGGCGCCTCGCGCTTCGAGCGCATGGAGAGCTTCGGCTCCTCCTACCAGACGCCGGGCTGGCAGCGCGCGCAGGAGAACAAGGCCAAGTTCAATTCGGGCGGCTCCGGCTTCTCCGACGCCGGCCAGCGGGGCTTTGGTTCGGGCGGCGGCCGCCAGCGCGGCCCGATGCTGATCGAGGGCGAGCTGACGGCAAAGTCGACGGGCACCTCGGCGTTCGATCCCGGCGCCCGCGTCTTCCACGTCAAGTTCGGCCCCGGCTCGGTCGCCAGCGTCGACGGCAACAAGCTGACCGTCGATTTCGACAAGGCCGGCAGGAAGATGGTGCTGGACAGTTTCGTGCAGAAGGCGGGGTAGAAGCCGCCCTATCCCTCCTCCCGCTCTCTAAAGGCCCGCCGTGCCGCCGAGACCTCGGCATGATAGGTCTCCGCCCAGGTCCAGACCCCGCAGAACGCCGCGCTGAGCTCGCGGCCGAGCTCGGTCAGCGTGTAGTCGACATGCGGCGGAATGACCGGGTGGACGGTGCGGACGACGAGCCCGTCGCGCTCCATCTCGCGCAGCGTCTTGGTCAGCATCTTCTGGCTGATGCCGCCGACGATCCGCCCGCATTCGGTGAAGCGCAGCGTGCCGTGCTCCTCCAGCGCCTCCAGCACCAGCATCGTCCACTTGTCGGCGACCTGCGCGATCACCTGCCGCACCAGCGACTCCACAGCTTTCGAGACGGGCGGGATCTCCTCGCTGCGCTTGTGCATCGCCGCCATCGCCTCGCGGATCGCATGCATACCGACACTCTCCTTTTGGTGCGTATCGAACCTTTGGGCGCCTTCTTTCCGCTAGAGAGTAGCGACGCCAGCTGATGTCTCGCAACCTAAGAAAGGGATTTGCGATGAACATCACTGGCAACACCATCCTCATCACCGGCGGCGGCTCCGGCATCGGCCGGGCGCTGGCGGAGGCCTTCCACAAGGCCGGCAACCAGGTCGTCATCGCCGGCCGGCGCGAGCAGCTGCTGCACGAGGTGACCTCGACCAATCCGGGCATGGAAGCGCTCCTGCTCGACATCCAGGACAAGGATGACGTCGCGGCTTTCGCCAGGCAGGCGGTCGAGAGCTTCCCGGCGCTCAACGCCGTCATCCACAATGCCGGCATCATGCGCAGCGAGGCGGTCGCGGCCGGCGATTTCCTTGGTACCGCCGAGGACACGATCGCGACCAACCTGCTCGGCCCGATCCGGCTCACGGCTGCCCTGCTGCCGCATCTGCTCAAGCAGAAGCGCGCGGCGCTCGTGACGGTCTCCTCCGGCCTCGCCTTCGTGCCGCTGGCCGGCACACCGACCTACAGCGCGACCAAGGCCGCGATCCACTCATGGTCGATGGCGCTGCGCGAGCAACTGAAGAATAGCTCGGTCGAGGTGATCGAGATCGCCCCGCCTTACGTCCAGACCGAATTGCTCGGCCCGCAACAGGCGGTCGATCCCGCGGCGATGCCGCTGGCCGAGTTCATCAGCGAAGTCATGTCGCTGCTCGAAAGCCAGCCGGCTTCGGGCGAGATCATCGTCGAGCGCTGCAAGCCGTTGCGCTTTGCCGCCGAGAACGGCCAGCTCGGCGCAATCTTCGCCCAGCTCGCCGCGCAGCATTCCTGATAAGAAAAGCGGGCGCGAAGCGCCCGCTTTTTAATCCAGCCGCCAGAGCTGCCCGGAGAAATTGCCGCAGGGCGTCAATTGCGCCATGCCGTCCTGCGCGCCGCCATTGACGATGTCGAGGCACATGTTCCGGCCGCGGAACTCGGTCGTCAGCCGGAACCACTGCCCCTCCTTGTGCATCCGCCAGAACTGGCCGGAATAGTTCCCGCAAGGCTGCAGGCTGACGAAATTGTTGAGCGAGCCGCCATTGTTGACGTCAAGGCACATGCCGTCGCCGCGGAATGCCGTGGTCAAACGGTAGGAGTTGCCATCCTTGCGCAGGCGCCAGCTCTGGCCGGAGACGTCGTCATCGTCGGCAAGGTGGGCCATGTTGTTGTGGCGGCCGCCATTGACGATATCGAGCGGCCTCTCCTTGCCCTGCCACTGTGTCGAGAGCTTGCGATAATCCTGCGCTTGCGCAGGGGCAGCGACACTTGAAACCGACAGCGCCAACGGAATTGCAGCGATCCAGGCATGCTTCATCTGCGGCACCTTCTCCTCAAGGCCAGTCAAGACAGCGCATGAGCACTGCGAGACCTCGTCGATACGGAAAGCCGCTGACGGTCAATAGCATTTGACATAAGCCGTCGCGCGCAGTGGTAAAGCCGCCCCGCCTTTGCTAAGCCCCCGCCATGCGCGAAGGCCTCCTGCCATCGACGGTCGCGACCGTCCTCGAACTCGAAACCAGCGGCGACAAGGCGCGCGCCTTGACCGAGCTTTTGGGTGAGGTCTTCGACCCGACCGAGACCGCCGTCTCGGCCTTCGAGGTCGAGACCGGCATCACCACGCTGTCGCTGAACGCGCCCTGGAAGGTCGAGATCTATTTCGCGACGCATCCCGACGAGGAGGCCGTGCGCGACATGCTCAGGCCCATCGTCGGCGACAGCATCGATGCGACGCCCTTCACCACGGTCAACCAGAAGGACTGGGTCGCCGCCAGCCTGGAGGGCCTGCAGCCGGTGCGTGCGGGCCGGGTGCTCGTCCATGGCGCGCATGATCGCGAGGCGGTGAAGGTCAACGACGTCGCCATCGAGATCGCGGCCGCCCTCGCTTTCGGCACCGGCCATCACGGCACGACAGCCGGCTGCCTGCTCGCACTCGACGCCGAATTGAAGAAGCGCCGGCCGCGCAACGCCATCGATGTCGGCACCGGCACCGGCATCCTCGCGCTGGCGCTCGCCAAGCAGGTCAAGCGCAAGGTCGTCGCCGGCGATATCGACGCGATCGCGATCGAGGTCTCCGCCCACAATGCCAGGATCAACCACGCCCCGCAGGCGCTCGACCTCTATGTCGCGCCCGGCCTGCGCCATGCCAAGGCGAACCGGCCGCGCCATTTCGACCTGATCTTCGCCAATATCCTTGCCGGCCCGCTGCGCAAGCTCGCGCCCGCCATCGCCCGCGCCCTCTCCGACGACGGCACGGTGATCCTCTCGGGACTGCTGGAGATGGACGTCGCCGGCGTGGTCTCGGCCTATCGCCATCAGGGGCTGGCGCTAGCCAAGCGCTCCTCGCGCGAGGGCTGGGCGACCCTGGTCATGAAAAGAGGCGGCGCAGCCGCCAGGCCGCGCCGCCTCTACTAGGCCCTACGCTTCGAGCGACCGGCGGCGACCGGCGCCGCCGTAGCGCTCAAAAACCCAGGTGGCCGTACTTCTCTTCGGCCTGCGCCTGCATGGTGCGGGCATCGTGCCAGACGGCCGCAGCAAACTTGGCGGCGTCGACGACGGCATCATAGGCATGCTTGACGATGGCGATCATGGTCGTGGTTCCTTTGTTTGGAGCGCGCGGCGCGGGTCGCGGCCTGCGGCGATTGAAGTCAGTGGTTGCGGTCAGCGGTTGAACGGCAGCTCAGCGTCGCGTTTCAGCGTCGTCTGCGGGAAGCCGCCGAGCACCAGCTCGCTCTCGCGAACCAGGTAGCTGTGGGCGCGCAGCTCGCGCAGGGCCGAACGGCGACGGCTCTCGATCATCGCGGCATAGAGGCGCTGCCAGAAGCCCTGGCCGGCGGTCTTCGTCTCCATCGCAGCGGCGCGGGTGGCGGCCGGCAGGACGTCGGTGGAATTCAATACATAGGTCATAGGGTCTCTCCTCAGATCACGAAGGACAGTCCCGGTCGCTTCCTCGTTCTCTTATGCGACTAAAGTGGGCCGTCTTCGCACCTGCGAGAAGATATGTTCGCATATGCGCAATATGCACAGAACGCATAACGGAAAAAGAAATCCGTTAACGAGTGCGCATGTCGCATAGCCAAAAGGCAGTCCGCTCAAATGCGCGCCATCGCTCGCCTGCTGCGGAAGCTGGGGCGAAGCGGCAGTTTTGCACTGGCCTTTCGCGCGCGCGGAGGCGAGCATGCGGCAAATCCAGCCTTGCCGAGCCCGACATGACAGATTCCCGTCCCGCCTGCCGCTTCCAGTCCTTCTCCGAACCGAGCGACCCCTCGCAGGTCGCGCCGCGCGTCGCCGCCTTGCGCGCCGCCCTGGCCAAGCAGGGGCTCGACGGCTTCGTCGTGCCCCGCGCCGATGAGCACCAGGGCGAGTACGTCCCCGCACATATGGCGCGCCTCGCCTGGCTGACCGGCTTCACCGGCTCCGCCGGCAATGCCGTCGTGCTGGCCGACAGAGCCGCGCTGATCGTCGATGGCCGCTACACCATCCAGTCGGCCGCGCAGACCGACACCGCGGTGGTCACGCCAACCAAGATGGAGGAAACGCCACTCGACAAATGGGTCGAGGCCAATCTGCCAGCCGGCGGCAAGCTCGGCTACGATCCCTGGCTCCATACCGTCGACGGCGTCGCCAAGCTGGAGAAGGCGGTCTCGGCAGCCGGCGGCATGCTCGTCCCGGTGACCCCGAACCCGATCGACGCGCTCTGGAGCGACCGCCCGGCGCCGCCGACCGCCCCGGTCAAGGCGCATCCCGCCGCCTATGCCGGCGAAAGCAGCGCCGACAAGCTCGCCCGCATCCAGCAGGAGCTCGCCAAGGCCAAGGTCGACGCGCTCGTCCTGTCCGATCCGCACGCTTTGGCCTGGGTCTTCAACATCCGCGGCGGCGATGTTGAGCACACGCCGCTGCCGCTCGGCTACGCCATCGTGCCGCGCGAGGGTCGGCCGACCGTCTTCCTCGCGCCGGAAAAGATCACCAACGAGGCAGGCGACGCGATCGGCGCTCTCGGCGAGATCTCCCCGCCGCAAGCTCTGGAGCAGCAGCTTAAGGTCCTCGGCGCGGCCAAGGCCAAGGTCCGGCTCGATTCGTCGACCGCGGCCTCGGCGCTCGCCACGCTGATACGGGATGCCGGCGGCACGCCGGACGCTGGCACCGATCCGATCGCACTGATGAAGGCCAGGAAGAACGAGGCCGAGCTCGCTGGCAGCCGCCGGGCGCATCTGCGTGATGGCGCGGCGATCGTCCGCTTCCTGTCCTGGCTGGCGCGCGAGGCGCCCAGGGGCGGCCTGACCGAGATCGACGCCGTCGCGGCGCTGGAGGCCGAGCGGCTCAAGACCGGCGAACTCCGCGACGTCTCCTTCACCACCATCGCCGGCGCCGGCCCGAACGCGGCGCTGCCGCATTACCGTGTCACCGAGGCGAGCAACCGCAAGATCGAGCCCGGCATCTTCCTCGTCGATTCCGGCGGGCAATACGAGGACGGCACCACCGACATCACCCGCACCATGGCGGTCGGCGCGCCCACGGCCGAGATGCGCGACCGCTATACCCGCGTGCTCAAGGGCCACCTCGCCATCTCGCGCGCAGTCTTCCCGAAGGGGACGTCAGGCGCTCAGCTCGACGCCTTCGCCCGTGCCCCGCTCTGGCAGGCCGGGCTCGACTTCGACCATGGCACCGGCCATGGCGTCGGCAGCTATCTCTCGGTGCATGAAGGGCCGCAGCGGCTTTCGAAGCTTGGCACCACCCCGCTCGAGCCGGGCATGATCCTCTCGAACGAGCCCGGCTACTACAAGGAAGGCGCCTACGGCATCCGCATCGAGAACCTGATCGTGGTCGAGGAGCGCCAGATCCCCGGCGCCGAGCGCACCATGTACGGCTTCGAGACGGTGACCTGGTGCCCCTATGAGCGCGCGCTGATCGACCTCTCGCTGCTCGACGAAGGCGAGCTCGCCTGGATCAACGCCTATCACGCACAGGTCTGGAGCAATCTCGCCCCGCTGGTCGAGGGCGAAGCGAAGGCCTGGCTGGAGCAGGCGTGCTTGCCGTTGTGAGGGCCCCTTCTCCCCTCGGGGGGAAGGTCCGGCAGGGGACGAGGGAAGTACGACCGGGTGAGCCGCGGTTGAGCGCAGCGCTTCCCTTCCCTCATCCGTCAGCGCTTCGCGCTGCCACCTTCTCCCCCGAGGGGAGAAGGAAAGGCGCGCGTCACCCCCACAAATCCGTCGACAGATACTTCAGCCCGGAGTCGCAAACGATCACTGCGACCGTCTTCCCAACCTCAGCGCCGCGAAGCAGCTGAAGCGCCGCGGCGACATTCGCCCCGGCCGAGAAGCCGCCGAAAATGCCCTCATACCGCGCCAGCAGCCGCGTCGTCTCGCGCGCCTCCTCGCCGGTGACCTGCAGATAGCCGTCGACCGGCACGTCCCTCAAAAAGGCGAGCTCGGCCATCGAGTAACCACCGCCCTGGATCGGGTGGTCGGGCCTGGTGACCGCCTCGCCCGCGGCCGCAGCGGCGCCGGCCGGCTCGACGACATAGCAGCGCAGCGCCGGGCTGCGCTCCTTCAGCGCCCTAGTCACGCCGGCATAGCTGCCGCCCGAGCCGACGAAGTCGACGAACGCGTCGATCGCGCCGCCGCTCTGCTCCCAGAGTTCCGGCCCGGTGGTGCGGTAATGCGCCAGCCAGTTGCCGTCGCGGTGGAACTGGTCGGCCCGGAAGGCGCCGCGTTCCCTCGTGATCCGCTTCGCCTCACGGTCGACGAGCTCGAGATCGCCGCCCGAGACCTGTCCCGGCACCGAGCCCGGCAGTTGCTCGACCAGCACGACCTCGGCCCCGAGCGCCCGCATCATCCGGGCGCGCTCCTCCGAATTGCCCTTCGACATCACGGCGATGAAGGGATAGCCCCTGATCCCGCAGACGATCGCAAACCCGGTGCCCATATTGCCGGAGGTGAGCTCGACCACGGTCTGGCCCGGCTTCAGCGCTCCCGACGCTTCCGCCTCCTCGATGATGCCGAGCGCCGCCCGGTCCTTCTTCGAGAAGCCGGGATTGAGATAATCGAGCTTGGCGAGGATGGTCCCGCTGACGCCGAGATGCCGCGTCAGCCGGTCGAGGCGGACCAGCGGCGTATCGCCGATCGCCTCGACCACGGAATCCATCACAGAGCGCATGCGCATCCTCCCGGCTAGCCTCACGCCACCACCATGCGCAAGGCAACCACGGTCGCGACGCCGACGGCAACCACGCCGAGCAGCGGCAGGCGCATCGCCGCCAGGCCGCAGACCAGTGCGGCAGCAGTCTCCGGCCAGCCGGTCGCCAGCGCGCTCGGCGCGATAACCGCGATCAGCACGGCCGGCGGGATCGCGTCGAAGGCCGCCTGCGCCCGCGGCGACAGGTTGAGCCGGCCGACGAGCGCCAGCCCGGCGATGCGGGTGAGATAGGTCACCAGCGCCATGCCGAGGAAGGCGGCGAGATTGATCGGGTCTAGGCTCATTCGGCCGGGCTTTCGACAGGTTTGGCGGTGACCTCGCCGGCAGCGATCCAGGCGGCGGCGAGGCCGCAGAGCGCGCCTGCCAGCACATGCCAGGGTGGCCCGGCAAGCCTGTAGGCGAGCGCCGAGGCGATGCCGGCGGCCACCACCGTCCAGGCGGTGACGCGTCCCTTCCAGAAGGCAGCGGTCAGCGCGATGAACAGCGCAGTGAAGGCGAAGTCGGCGCCATAGCGCTTGGGATCGCCGAGCGCGGCGCCGATGATCGCGCCGGTGGTCGAGGTCGTCAGCCAGCCGAGCACGAAGGGCACGATCATGGCGAACCAGTAGGCCGGCGTGACCGGGTGGCTGCGCGCCCGCTTCTCTGCCAGCGCCCAGTTCTCGTCGGCCATATAGTAGAGCCCGCCGAAAAGCTGCGGCGTCGAGAAGCCCTTGAGCCTCGGCGCGATCGAGGCGCTCATCAGGATGTGGCGGGCATTGATCAGCGCCGTCGAGAACACCAGCGCGAAGATCGGCGCCGGGTGCGTCCAGAGCTCGACCGCAGCGAATTGCGCGCCGCCGGCGAAGACGAGCACGCTCATCAGGAAGACCTCGAACGGCGAGAGCCCCTTGCCGGCGGCAAGCGCGCCGAAGAGCAGGCCGATCGGCACGGCTGCGAGCGCAGCCGGCCAGATGTCGTTGAGCCCTGCGCGGGCTTCGTCTTTCCAGCTCATCTCTTGTCCATCAGCCGTGATGGGCGGCGCGGAAGACGCCCGGCGTCACGCCGAGCCTCGCCTTGAAGGCGCGGGTCAGATGCGCCTGGTCGCAGAACCCGGTGGCGGCCGCGACCGCGCCGGGGGATTCGCCGCGCCGCAGCCGCTCTCTGGCGCGGCGGACGCGGACATCGACGAGATAGGCATGCGGCGTCAGCCCGGTCTCGCGCCGGAAAGCCCGGATCAGGTGATGCCGCGGCAGGCCCGAGCGCTGAGTGAGATCGGCCAGCGACAGGTCCTCGTCATAGCGCTGCTCGAGCAGGTCCCTGGCCTGCGCGATCGGCCCGCGCTCGCGCCCGATCTCGCGGATGGAGAGATCGGCATGGCGCGACAGGCACCAGGCATAGGCACGCAGCAGGCCCTCCTCGCCGGCGAGACCGTCCCCGCCCTCCTCCAGCGCGCGATGCGCTTCGGAGAACAAAGCGGACCCCTCCGGGTCCTGCACGGTCGGCTCGGGGAAGAAAGGGGTTCCGATCGTCTCGTCGCCGGTCAGCGAGATCGCGACCTCGCGCATCAGCTCGATCGTCGGATAGGTCATCCGGTAGCGATAGCCGCCCTCGCTCGGCGCGCCATCATGGACGTCGAGCGGGTGGTTGAAGACGAGATCGCCGGTGCGAGCGAAAAGCGTGCGGCCTCGCGCATGCCAGAGCTCGCAGCCGGAGAGGATCGTGCCGACCGCATAGGTCTCGTGGGCGTGCGGCGAATAGGTATGGGTCGAGAACCGTGCCGACAGGCATTCCAGCCCGGAGAAACGCGCCGCCGTGAACAGGCGGGCGTGCTCGCCCGCTTGGAGCGGCATCTCCAGCAATGCTTCGCCTTGGCTGATCAGATCCATGGCGCAAGATAGAGCGGAACCGCGCCGTCATGTCTTGAAGAAAAGTGATGGCGACGATCACGCGACCGTCGCCAATTCTCGACCTCAGGGGCGCGGCGGCTCCTTGCCGGCGACGAGCACCAAGAGTGCGCCGGCGAGCGTCGCCACCGCCATGTAGCCGATCGGGCCGAGGCCTCCGACATGGTTGACCAGCAGGCCGCCGAGCACCGCGCCGCCCGCGATCGCGACCAGGAAGGCCGCCGTCACCAAGCCGCTCGCCGATTCGGCATGGTCGGCCGCGACGCGCACCATCCAGGTCTGGAAGCCGACCGGCGCGAAGCCGAAGGCGAAGCCCCAGAGCGCGACAGTGGCCCCGGCCACGATCGGCGACGCGCCGAACTGGAGCATGACCAGCGCCAGCACGCCGATCACCAGCGCGAAGGAGACGATCGCCAGCTTGACGCCACGCCCCGCGACGACGCCTCCAGCAAAATTGCCGATGACGTTACCCAGGCCATAGCCGAGCAGTACGATGGTGATCGCGGTGACCCCAAGCTGCGGGGCATGCTCCAGGAAGGGCCGAATATAGGTGAAGCCGGTGAACTGCCCGGAGATGATGACGAGCACCGAGATCAGCATCAGGCGCACGCTCGACCGCGAGAGCAGCACTCCCAGCGTGCCCAGCCGCGGCGCCGCCTGTGGCGGCAGCGGCGGCATCGTCGTCAGCAGCGCCAGCAGGGCGACGCCGGCCAGCGCGGCCGACAATCCGAAGACCATCCGCCAGCCAATCAGGGAATCGAGATAGGCACCGAGCGGCCCGCCGCCGATGAAGGCGGCCGAGACGCCGGCCGAGATTAGCGCCAGCGCCCGTGGCACGGACTGCGCCGGTACCAGCCGCAGCGTCAGCGCCGGCGCCATCGACCAGAAGCCGCCGAGCGCAAGGCCGAGCAGGAAACGCGCCGCCAGCAGCATGACGAAGCCGTTGGCCAGCGCCGTGACCAGGCTCGACAAGGCGAGAAGCGAGAGCAGCGACCAGAGCACCAGCCGCCTGTCGAAGCGGCTGGTGACGATCGGCGTGAAGATGGCAGCGGCGACGCCGACCAGCGAGGTCACGGTGACGGTCTGCCCGGCCGCGCCGACGCTGATCGAGAGATCGGCGGCGATCGAGGTCAGGACGCTGGCGGGCAGGAATTCGGCGCTGACCAGTGCGAACACGCCCGTGGAGAGAGCGAAGACCGCAGGCCAGGCGGCCGTGCGCTCTTCGGGGACGATGCCGACGAGTTCGGCATCGGCTGTGGCTGACAAGGAATCCGACATCGGATGCTCCAACGAACAGTTGAGCCCTCATCCTGAGGAGGCCCGAAGGGCCGTCTCGAAGGATGTTTCAGGAGGCTCCGGAGACATCTGGAGCATCCTTCGAGACGCCGCTCCTGACGGAACGGCTCCTCAGGATGAGGGCTGAGGAATGCATGGTTGCCAGAGAACTAGGCGTGACCAGCTGGAGGTTCCATGCTAGAAAACCCGCTATGCTTGACCAATCGTCCAGAAGATCGGGACCGGATCCGCTGACGGAGATGCTGCGCGGCCTCCGGCTCGAAGGCGTAGATTACGCCCGCTACCAGATGACGACGCCGTGGTGCCTGCTGTTCCCGGCCCAGCCGGCGGCACGCCTGCACTTCATGGCCGAGCAAGGCTGCTGGCTGCGCACGCCCGAGGGCGAGTGGTGCCGGCTCGAGCAGGGCGACGCCGTGCTGATGCCGCGCGGCGCCGAGCATGCGCTCGCCAGCGAGCCCGGCCTCTCGGCGACGCCGAACGGGCATTGCGCCTTCCAGCACTGCTGCGGCGAGATCGCCGAGGCACGCGGCGGCGGCGCCGGAGAAGGCAGTGGCGAAGCGACCTTGTTCTTCAGCGCGAGCCTCTGCTTCAACGTCGACGCCCAGCATCCGATGCTGCGGATGATGCCGGAGCTGATGTGGGTCCATGAGATGGCGGTGCACGAGCCGGCCATCCCCGCTTTGCTAACCACAATGGCTTGCGAGCTGACGCTCGATCGCGTCGGCGCCGGCGGCATCCTGACCCGTCTGGCGGATGTGGTCGCGGCCGCCCTGATCCGCTCCTGGGTCGAGCGCGGTTGCGGCAGTGCGACCGGCTGGGTCGCCGCCGCCCGCGATCCCGATATCGGCCGCGTCCTCGCCGCGATCCATCTCAGTCCGAGCGAGGACTGGACGGTCGATGCGCTCGCCAAGGTGATGCACGCCTCGCGCTCGGCTTTCGCCGAGCGCTTCGCCAGCGTCGTCGGCGAGACGCCCGCGCGCTATGTCGCGCAGGTCCAGATGCACCAGGCCAGGCAATGGCTGGTGCGCGACCGGATGCGCATCTCGGCGGTGGCCCGCCGTCTCGGCTACGATTCGGAGGCCTCGTTCAGCCGTGCCTTCAAGCGGGTGATCGGCAAGCCGCCAAGCCATTTCCGCAATACTGAGCCGCCGATCCGCGCGACGCGGCCGGTCGACGCCTCGCCACGAAGCCCAGCCGAATAGCCGCTAGCCGAGGAAGCTCAGTCAGCCAGCGCTTCGGCCAGGCCGCTTGGAGGCTCGGTGAGCGATGCGAAGCGCCCCTGCGCGAACAGTTCCTCGATGGTCTGCAGCGTCTTCGTGTAGTGCGCCACCAGCAACGCACAGGCGTCCGCGGCGGTGCCGTTCAGGACAACCTTCATCAGCGCCTCGTGCTCGCTCTGGCCGTTGCGCGGTGTGTTGCCGTAGGCGTGCGAGATCGAGATGTAGCGCGCCGCATGGTCGGCGAGGATGTCGCAGAATTCGATGAGCCAGGGCGAGCCGCAATTGGCGAGCAACGCCCGATGGAAATTGCGATGCGCATCCTCCCAGCCGGCCCGCTCTTCCGGCTTGTCGGACCGGAAGCGCGACAGGCGGTGCAAGGCGAGCACGATACCCTCCTCCCAGTGCTCGTCGCGATTGGCGATCGCCTCTTCGAGTGCCTTGGTCTCGAGCCAGCAGCGCGTACGCACCAGGACGCGCCAGTCGTCGAGTGCGATCGCGGGCACGGCGAAACCGCGCTGCTCGTAGCGCTCGACCAGGCGCTCCGCCGACAGGCGTGACAGCGCCTCGCGCACCGCATTGCTGCCGACGCCATAGGTCGCAGCGATCGGCTCTATCCGCAGCTTCTCGCCGGGGCGGAACTCGCCCTGGATGATGTCGCTGCGCAGCTTCTGGTAGACCGTCGTCGACAGCGTGGTCTTTTCGCTCGCCTTGGCCATGCGCGTTCTCGGTTTCAGGCCGCCGGGCGCGGCGTCTTCGTGGTGATGCTGTTACTCGAACGCTGCCAGAACACGAATCGGTATTGCAGCCACGATACCAGCCCGAACATGGCGAGCCCGAGCAGGCTGAGATAGATGATCAGCGAGAACACCCGCGGCGTGTCGAGCTGCGAGGCCGCGACGCGGATCAGTTCGCCAAAGCCCGCGCCGCCGCCAAGAAACTCGCCGGCGATCGCACCCGAGACCACGCTGATCGCCGCGATCTTCAGTCCCGTGAAGAATTGCGGCAGCCCGGTCGGGATCTTGAGCTTGACCAGGGTCTGCAAACGCGAGGCGCCGATGCTCTTGAACAGCATCCGTGCGTTCTCATCGGCCGCGTGCAAGCCCGCCGCCGTGCCGACAATGATGGGGAAGACCGAGATAAAGGCGGCGAGCGCCACTTTCGACATGATGCCGAAGCCGAGCCAGGCGACGAAGAGCGGCGCGAAGGCGAGCTTCGGCATGGTGTCGATCGCGACGATGTAGGGCATCACCGCCCGCTCGCCGAAGCTGGTCTCGCCGACCAGGATGCCAAGCGTGACGCCGATGGTCAGCGCGACGACGAAACCCCAGACCACCTCGCTCGCCGTGACCCAGAAGGCCGGCAGCATATAGTCGCCGGAGGAGAGGTTGCGGCCGACGAAGCCGATGTCGCGGATCGTGTCGGCCGGCGTTGGCAGGATCAGCGGAGAGACGATCCCCGATGCGGTCACGCCCTGCCAGAGGCCGAGGAAAAGCGCGAGCAGGCCGAGCATCGAGATCCAGCGCGGCACTTTCGAGGCGAACGAGACTTTCTCGGCCCAGACCGTGTCGGCGGGCACCGCCGCAGCCTGTTTGTCGACGACGTCGCTCACAGGAAGGCTCCCTTGTCGAGCAGGCCGCGGATCTCGCCGACATAGGCGCCGAATAGCGGCAGCGTCGTCATCTCGAGCGTGCGCGGCCGTGGCAGGTCGATGGCGATGCTGCGCACGACCCGGCCCGGCCGGGCCGACATCACATGCACGATGTCGGAGAGGATGACGGCTTCCGCGATCGAGTGCGTCACCAGGAAGGCCGAGGCGTTGCGCTCGCGGCAGATGCGCTGCAGCTCCATGTTCATGAAGTCGCGCGTGATCTCGTCGAGCGCGCTGAAAGGTTCGTCGAGCAGCAGCACGTTCGGCTCGGAAATCAGCATCCGACAGATCGCGGCGCGCTGCGCCATGCCGCCGGAGAGCTGCGAAGGATAAGTCGCCTCGAAGCCCTTGAGGCCGACGAGTTCGAGCAGGCTCCTGGCACGCGGCGCAGCGGCCTCGGCCGCGGCGCGCCCCTCGCGCACCTCGATCGGCAGCAGGATATTCTGCAGGGTCGTCCGCCACGGGAACAGCGTCGCCTGCTGGAACATCATGCCGATATCGGCGCGCGCCCCCAGCACCGGCGTCCCAGCCAGCATGACCCGCCCTTTCGAAGGCGGCGTCAGGCCGGCCATGATCTTGAGCAGAGTCGACTTGCCGCAGCCGCTCGACCCGATCACCGCGTGGAATTCGCCCTGGCGCAAGGTCAGGTCGACGCTCTCCAGCGCGACGACGCTTTCACCATAGACTTTCGAGACCCTGCTGAGCTCATAGACCGGCCGGGCGAGCTGCCCGGCCGCTTCGGCCGTCGCCAATGTCATTTCGGCGCGTTCCAGGCGGCGATCAGATCGTTGGAATAGGCCTTGCTGAGATCGTCGAGCGGCTTCTTGAGATCGCCCGAGGCGAGCAACGTCTTCTGCCACATCTCCCAAGCTTCCGGATTGTTGTAACCGAAGCCCTTGGTGGCATCGAGCGGCGCCGTCAGGCGGTAATAAACCTCCATCAGCGCCTCGGCGAAGGGCATGTTCTCCAGCTGCTGCGGATTTCCCATGCGCGCATGCTTCAGCACCGCCGCCTTGTTGGCAGGGTCGAGCCCGAACTTGGTGCCACGCACCAGCGCCCGGCCGAAGCGCTCCAGCATGCCACGGTTCTCGTCGAGATATTTGCGGGTGACGACATAGCCATTGCCGAAATAGGACTGGAAGCGCGGCGGTGTCAGCGAGCGCAGCTTGATCCCGCGCAGGCTCAGCGTGGCTGCACCGGCGGTGTCGGAGGCATAGGCATCGATCGCCTTCTGCATGAAGCCGGCGACCGCCATGCCGCCCTCGCCCACCGTGATGAACTTGTAGTCGGCGCCCTCCTTCATGCCCTCGGCATCGAAGATCGAGCGGACGAAGGCGACCTCGGCGCCATCGGCCGTGCCGACACCGATGACCTTGCCCTTGAGGTCGGTCGGCTTCTGGAAGGCGGAGGTCTCCGGAACCACGAGATTGAACTGGCTGCGGGTGAAGTAATTGTAGATGTAGACGAGGTCCTGACCGCGCTCGCGCGCCGCCATCAGCGGCCCCGGACCGGGATGGGCGAGCTGAGCCTGGCCGGCGAGCAACGCCTGGATCGCGGCAGCCGAGCCGTTGACGCTGCGCGGCGTGATCTTGAGCTTCTCTTCGGCGAAGTAGCCCTCGCCGATCGCGGAATAGAGCGCGAAATAGCCCAGCCCGCCCGGGCTCGGATAAACGATCGTCAACTCGTCCAGCGCCTGCGACAGCGCCTTGGGCGCCGCAAATGCGAAAGGCAGCCCCGCGGCCGCCGCCATGAACTGCCTACGTTCCATCCCGTTCCCCTTGGATTTCTAAACGCGAACTGGAGAACGATGCATCATCATGGGCGCATGTCAAATTAAATTCAGATTTTTTATCTCAAACAGAAAATATGCAGATTTATGTAGACTCCCGATTGGCGCGCCCTATGCTGGCTTCGTTCGCCAACCAGCCATGGCCGCTCGATGACCACGCTCGCAGATCTCGCTGTCCCCGCTCCGACCCTGCCGACCCTGCCGATCATCGGCTCCTCGGCCCGTTTTCCGGTCAGGCGGATCTATTGCGTCGGCCGCAACTATGTCGCCCATGTCCGCGAGATGGGCGGCGACGAGACGCGCGATTTCCCGCTGATCTTCCAGAAGCCGATGGATGCGGTCGTGCAGGATGGCGGCACGATCCCCTACCCGCCGATGACCGACGACTTCCATTTCGAGCTCGAGCTCATGGTCGCGATGAAGTCCGGCGGCTACAACATCCCGCAGGCCGAGGCGCTGTCCCACGTCTTCGGCTACGGCATTTGCCTTGACATGACCCGCCGCCGCCTGCTCAACACGCCCGACGGCCCGCGCATCCCCTGGGAATTGAAAAAGTCCTTCGACCATTCCGCGCCCTGTGGGCCGGTCTACCCGGTCGAGCAGGTCGGCCACCCCGCCTCTGGCGGCATCAGGCTCGAGGTCGATGGCGTCGCCCGCCAGGATTCCGACCTGTCGCTGATGATCTGGCGCACGCCGGAGATCATCGCCACCCTCTCGAACTACTATTCGCTGGAACCGGGCGACGTGATCATGACCGGCACGCCCCATGGCGTCGGGGCGGTGCTGCCAGGCAACGTCCTCGTCGGCAGCATCGAGACGCTCGGCTCGCTCACCGTCACGATCGGCGAGTCGGCGGTCGCGGCCTAAGGCGAAGCGCTCTATCGTTCGGCGATTCTCCCGCCAGCCGGACGACGTCGCGATGAGCATCCGCCAGCAACTGATCGAGCGCTTTTTCCGCTATCTTGCGGTCACCAGCCAGAGCGACATCCGCGCGACGACACTGCCCAGTACGCCGGGCCAGCAGCGCCTCGCCGAATTGCTGGCCGATGAATTGCGCGCGCTCGGCCTCGACGATGTCGTCATCGACGATCGCGCCACCGTCACGGCGCTGAAGCGCGGCACTGTCGCCTCCGCGCCCAGGATCGGCTTCATCGCTCATCTCGACACCTTCGACGCTGGCCTCTCGCCCGATATCCGCCCACAGCTCCTGCGCTTCGAGGGCGAGGACCTTTGCCTCAATCGCGAGCAGGACATCTGGCTGCGCGTCGCCGAGCATCCGCAACTCAGCGACTGGCAGGGTGCCGAGATCATCGCCAGCGACGGCACCAGCGTGCTCGGCGCCGACAACAAGGCCGCGATCACGGTGATCATGACCCTGCTCGCCAATCTCGGTTCGCAGGACAAGCATGGCGACATCGCGGTCGCCTTCGTGCCGGATGAGGAGATCGGCCTGCGCGGCGCCAAGGTCCTCGACCTCGCCCGCTTCCCTTGCGAATTCGCCTATACGATCGACTGCTGCGAGCTCGGCGAAGTCGTGATCGAGAACTTCAATGCCGGGAGCGCCGAGATCACGCTCACCGGCGTCAGCACCCATCCCATGTCGGCCAAGGGCGTGCTGGTGAACCCGGTGCTGATGGCGCAGGATTTCATCAGCCGCTTCGATCGGGCGCAGACGCCGGAGAACACCGAGGGCCGCGAAGGCTATGTCTGGTTCAACGCCATCACCGCCAATGCCAGCGAGGCGAAGCTCGGCGCCCTGATCCGCGACTTCGACAGACAGAGCTTCGAAGCGCGCAAGCGCCGCATCGAGGAGGTCGCCGCAGAGATCGCCGCGCTCTATCCGACCGGCCGCGTCGAATGCGTGATCAGCGATACCTATGGCAACATCCATGACAGCCTCGGCGACGACCGGCGCCCGGTCGAGCTGCTCTTCGGCGCGTTGGAGGCGCTGCAGATCCGGAAGAAGCAGATCCCGATGCGCGGCGGCACCGATGGCGCGGCGCTCTCGGCCCGCGGCCTGCCGACGCCAAACTTCTTCACCGGCGCCTATAATTTCCACTCGCGCCACGAGTTCCTGCCGGTGCCGGCCTTCGAGAAATCCTACGAGGTCGCGCGCATGATCTGCACGCTGGCGGCGGGGCGAGCTTGATCCGGCAGCTCAGCGGGTGGTGAGGTTCCGGCCGGCGCTCGACGGGCCGAGCCTGCGCAGGCCTGCCGCCGATCGAGCGACGAGCCCGCCGAGCCAGCCTCTGAGAACGCCTGGCGTCGCAGCAATAGCCTCCCGACGCAGCCGCGCGCTTCTGCGGGCATAGAAATCGATATCGATCGATCCATTCGACCGACGAACGATCGTGTCGTCGAGCTCTCGCGCCATGACTTGCTCCCTTGCTCGTCATGGCCAACGTGGCGTGATGTGGATGGCCGCGCTTGGCGAGATGCTTGCGCTTTCCTTGTCTTTTCCCTGTTTTTCCGTTCGCGCACCCAGCCGCGATATCTCCGCGCGCCTCTCCCATGGTAAGCTCGTGCATGCGCTATCGCTTCGGAGCGTTCGAGTTGGTTCCGGAAACGCGGGAGCTCCTCGCGGCTGGACAACCACGCGCGATCGAGCCGCAGGTCTTCGACCTGCTGCATTACCTGGTTTGCGAGCGCGAGCGCGTCGTTTCGCAGGACGATCTGATCGCTGCGGTCTGGCATGGCCGGATCGTCTCGGATTCGGCGATCAGTGCCCGGATCAGCGCCGCTCGCGCCGCCATCGACGATGGTGGCAAGCGCCAGGACTGGATCCGGACAGTAGCGCGCCGCGGCTTCCGTTTCATCGGCCAAGTCGAGCAGGTGGATGCCGCACAGCAGGTTGCCAAGCCTGCCCCTTCTCCGGAAATGCCGCACCAGCGTGTCGCCTTCTGCCGCTCCCGCGACGGCACCCGCATCGCCTACGCGACCAGCGGGGCGGGCTATCCGATGGTCAAGGCCGGCCACTGGCTGACCCATCTCGAACATGATTGGCACAGCCCGCTCTGGCAGCCTCTGCTGTGCCAGCTCGGTCAACGCTTTTCGCTGATGCGCTATGACCAGCGCGGCAACGGGCTCTCGGACTGGTCAGTGGCGGATTTCTCACTGGAGCGCTTCGTCGAGGATCTTGAAGCCGCCGTCGACGCCGCCGGCCTCGCACGCTTCGTCCTCTATGGCACATCGCAGGGCGTCCCGATCGCGCTCGCCTATGCCCGGCGGCATCCGGACAGGTTGAGCCACCTCGTGCTGCATGGCGGCTTCGTCAAGGGTCGCCTGGTGAGATCAGGCGCCGACAGGGAGCAGGGGCTGGCGCTGCTCACCTTGATCCGGCACGGCTGGGGCAAGGCGAACAGCCCGTTCCTCAAGGCCTTCGCCACCTTGTTCATCCCCGATGGCAGCCGCGAGCAGATCGAATCCCTGGCCGATCTGCAGCGGCTGACCACTTCGGCCGACAATGCGGCCGCGCTTCGCTGGGCCATCGACCATTTCGACGTCTCCGACCTCCTCGCCGTGGTCGCGGTTCCGACCCTGGTGATCCATGCCAATGACGACGGCGTCCAGCCGCTCGACCAGGGCCGCGAGCTCGCTGCGCAGATTCCCGGCGCCGAATTCCTGCTGCTGGAGAGCCGCAACCACGTCATCGTGCCCGAGGAGCCGGCCTGGCCGGTCCTCTTCGACGGGATCGAGCGCTTCATCCTCGCCGCACCCGCTCCAGCCTGAGCCGGACGGCCCGTCTACCCGCCGACCAGCTCGAACCAGCCGGCCTCGTCGATCACCTTGACGCCGTGCTTGGCCGCGTCCTTGAGCTTGGAGCCGGCACCCGGCCCTGCGACCAGCAAATCGGTCTTCGATGAGACCGAGCCGGCGACCTTGGCGCCAAGCCGCTCGGCCATCGCCTTGGCCTCGTCGCGGGTCATGCGTTCGAGCGCGCCGGTGAAGACGACGATCTGGCCGGCCACCGGGCTGGATGACGCCACCGCCTCGAGCGGCTGCGGCGTCACCTCGGCAAGCAGCCGGGCGAGCATCTGCTGGTTGTGCTCCTCGGCGAAGAACTGCAGCAGCGCCTCGACCACGGTCGGGCCGACGCCGTCGATCGCGTCGAGCGCCGTGCGCTCCTCGCTCTCCGGGTTCTCGGCGGCGAGGCAGGCCGTCTGCAAAGCCTCGAACGAGCCGTAATGGCGCGCCAGCAGGCGCGCATTGGTCTCGCCGATATGGCGGATGCCGAGCCCGAAGATGAAGCGGTTGAGCGGGGGCTTGCGCCGGTCGTCGATTGCCTCGAACAGCTTCTTGGTGCTGGTCGCGCCGAAGCCTTCCTTGTCCTTCAGCTTCTTCAGGTTGGCAGCATCACGTTCGGCTAGGGTGAAGATGTCCGCCGGCTGCTTCACCGGCAGGTCGGGATCGTCGTGGAAGAACTCGATCTGCTTGTCGCCGAGCCCGTCGATGTCGAGCGCGTCTCGCGAAACGAAATGCTTCAGGCGCTCGACCGCCTGCGCCTCGCAGATCAGCCCGCCGGTGCAGCGACGCACCGCATCCTCCTTGCCCGAGCGCGGATTATGCTCGCGCACCGCATCCGAGCCGCAGACCGGGCAAGTCGTCGGGAAAACGTAAGGCTGCGCGTCGACGGGACGTTTCGCCAGATCGACAGCCTCGACGCGCGGGATCACGTCGCCGGCGCGCTTCACCGTGACGGTGTCGCCGACGCGGATGTCGCTGCCGTCGCGGATCGGCAACCCCTTCGAATCGAAGCCGCGGATATAGTCCTCATTGTGCAGCGTCGCATTGGTGACGACGACGCCGCCGACCGTCACCGGCTGCAGGCGCGCCACCGGCGAGAGCGCCCCGGTGCGGCCGACCTGGATGTCAATCGCCTCCAGCACCGTCGTCGCGAGCTCGGCCGGGAACTTGTGCGCGATCGCCCAGCGCGGCGCGCGCGCGACGAAGCCAAGGCGCGCCTGTAAGGCGAGCTCGTCGACCTTGTAGACCACGCCGTCGATGTCGTAGCCGAGGCTCGCACGCTGCGCCTCGATCGACCGGTAATGCGCCAGCAGCGCCTCGACACTCTCGCAGCGTGCCATCAGCGGGTTGGTCCTGAAGCCCCAGCGCGCGAAAGCCTCGACCACGCCGAACTGCGTCGGCGCCGGTAGGACCGGCATCTCGCCCCAGGCATAGGCGAAGAAGCGCAAGGGGCGGCTCGCGGTGATCGAGACGTCGAGCTGGCGCAGCGAGCCGGCGGCGGCGTTGCGCGGATTGGCGAATTCGCGCTCCTCCTTCTCGCGCTGGCGCTGGTTAATCGCGGCGAAATCGGCATGGCCGAGATAGATCTCGCCGCGCACCTCGGCGATCTCGGGCACATCCTTGCCCTTCAGCCGATGCGGGATCTCGGAGATGGTGCGGGCGTTCGCCGTGACATCCTCGCCCTCCTCGCCGTCGCCGCGCGTCGCGGCGCTGACCAATTCGCCCTTCTCGTAACGCAGCGAGAGCGAGAGCCCGTCGATCTTCGGCTCGGCGGTGAAGGCGATCGGCTGGTCGTCCTTGCGGCCGAGGAAGGTGCGCACGCGCGTGACGAAATCGGCGATGTCCTCGTCGGCGAAGGCGTTGTTGAGCGAGAGCATCGGCACGCGATGCCGAATCTTGGCGAACTTGCCCGAGGGCTTGGCGCCGACCTTGTCGGACAGCGCCTCGGCGCCCTTCAGTTCCGGAAAGGCGCTTTCCAGCGCGGTCAGCCGACGGAACTTCGCGTCGAAGGTCGCGTCGTCCATGATCGGGGCGCTGTCGCTGTGATAGGCCTCGTTGGCGGCGGCGATCTCGGGCGCGAGCGCCTGATGCTCGGCACGCGCCGCCTCGGGTGTCAGATCTTCGACGGGGGTGGGAACAGTGTCGGCCATGGCGCAGTTCTAGTTGAGCGGAAGTCCGCTGCGAAGCGCCTGTTTCACGATTTGGCTACGCCGATTTGTGGCAGGAGCGCGCCGGGTGTAGGCTTCCCCCGCTGAAATGGATGCTCGACGCCTCGCAGGTCTTGACCTGAGGATCGTGTCAGGACCGCCAAGGCGAACCGGGCCGCAACCGGGAAGAACGCCATGGCCGATACCCATATCCATCATCCCCCGATGGCGGCGAACGATGCTGCGCCTGCCGATGCCCTGCCCGTCAACGAGATCGGCATCGCCGAGATCAAGGACGCCCTGAGGCAGGGCTATGCCGACTTCATGGCTCAGCCGAGCCATCTGCTCTTCATCGCGCTGATCTATCCGATCGCCGGCATCCTGCTGGCCCGCCTGACGGTGAGCTACAACATCTTCCCGCTGCTGTTCCCGCTGGCTTCGGGCTTTGCCCTGCTCGGTCCCTTCGCCGCGATCGGCCTCTACGAGATCAGCCGCCGCCGCGAGCTCGGCATGGACACCTCCTGGAAGCACGCCCTCGACGTCGTGCACTCGCCCGGTATCGGCCAGATCGCGACGCTCGGCGCGCTGCTGATGGGCGTCTTCCTCGCCTGGCTGTTCAGCGCCTGGGCGATCTATCGCTGGCTGATGGGCGATGTCCCGCTCGACTCGTTCGAGAGCTTCATGACGCCGCTGCTGACCACGGTGAACGGCTGGACGATGATCATCCTCGGCAACTCGCTCGGGCTGCTCTTCGCCATCCTGGTGTTCTCGATGACCGTGATCTCCTTCCCGCTGATGCTCGACCGGCATGTCAGCATGGCGACCGCGGTGAAGACCTCGATGGCGGCCGTCGAGAAGAGCCCGCGGGGCATGCTGTACTGGGCCCTCACCATCACGGCGCTGCTGGTGCTCGGCTCGCTGCCGGTCCTGGTCGGCCTGATCCTGGTCATGCCGATCCTCGGCCACGCCAGCTGGCACCTCTACCGCAAGGTCGTGCCGCGGTAGGCATATCGCGTCATGCTCGGGCTTGACCCGAGCATCTCAGGCCGGATGAGGCGCTGACTGGCGCCTCATCGTCACAAGATTCTCGGGTCTGTACTTCGCTTCGCCCGAGAACGACGCTTCAATATTTCAATGCTGATCCACAGACACCTCGCGCGTCAGCCCGCGCCGGACCAGCCCGACCGCGAACAGCACCGGCAGCGAGGCGATTAGCCCCATCGCCGAGAGCCGGCCCCACAGCGTCTCGTCCTCGTTGATCAGCGTCGCGATGAAGGCCGGCAGGGTGAACTTCGACGGTGTCTGGATAAAGAGCAGCGCGAACAGGAACTCGTTCCAGCTCATGATCGCGACGAACACCGCAGTCGCGACCAGCCCCGGCATCAGCAGCGGCACGACGATTTCCAGCAGCCGCTTCAGGAAGCCGGCGCCGTCGAGCATCGCCGCCTCCTCGAAGGAATAGGGCACGTCGCGCACGAAGCCGAGCAGCATCCAGATCGCGAAGGGCAGCGCCAGGATCTGGTTGGCGAGGATCAGCCCGAGATGGGTGTCGAGCAGGCCGAGCGCCCGCAGCACCTGGTAGAGCGGAATGGCGAGCGCGATCGGCGGCGCCAGCTTGATCACCAGCACGAAGCCGAGGAAGACGATGTCGAAGCGCTTCGGCAGCTCGAAGCGCGCGAGCGCATAGGCCGCCGGCAGTCCGGCCAGCAGCGACAGCCCCACCGTGCCGAGCGCCACCACGACACTGTTGAGCCCGAGCCGCCACATCCCGCCGTCCAGCAGCACGCGGTAATGCGTCAGCGTCGGATCCTGCGGCCAGAGCGCGATCGAGGTCGAGACATATTCGGCCGGCGGCTTGAACGAAGTCGCGACCATCCAGAGAAGCGGGATCAGCGAAAGCGCGCAAAGTCCGAAGGCGGCGATGATCCGGATCATCGGCCCGCTCCCTTGAGCAGCGAGGCCGCATAGACGACGGCGAGCAGTCCGGCGACGACGATCATCACGACCGCCGCGGCCGAAGCCAGCCCGATGTCGAAGAAGCGGAAGCCCTGACGGTAGACGAACATCGAGACCGTCTCGGTCGCCTGCCCCGGCCCGCCGCCGGTCATAGCGTAGACCTTGTCGAACAATTTGAAGCTGTCGACCGAACGCAATAGCGCCGCGACGAAGAGATAGGGCGCAAGCAAAGGCAGCGTCATGTCGCGAAAGCGCCGCCACGGGCCGGCGCCATCGACGCGGGCGGCCTCGTAGACGTCCTGCGGAATCAGCCGCAGGCCGGCGAAGATGATCAGGAAGGCGAAGGGCGCGGTCTGCCAGACGTCGACCAGCACGATCGACCAGAGCGCGAGATTGGGGTCGAACAACCAGGGCACGCCGGGCAGGCCCACGGTGCGAAGCAGGTTGTTGAGAAAGCCGAGATCGAAATGGAACCAGGCCCGCCAGATCGCGGTGACCACCATGGTCGAGAGCACGAAGGGCGCGAGCAGGAGCGTCATGATCAGCGTGCGGCCGGGAAAGGCGCGGTTGAGCAGCAGAGCTAGGCCTAGGCCCGCCGCGACCTCGAGCACGGTCGAGACCAGAGTGAATACGACGGTGTTGGTCACCGCCTGCCGGAAGAACCGGCTGTCCCAGAGTTCGCGAAAATTCTCCAGCCCGACGAACGTGGCGTTCTCGAAACCGTAATCGGTCGCGAACAGCGAAAGCGCCAGCGTCCGCCCGAGCGGATAGAGCGTCAGCCCGGCGAAGATCAGGAGCGCCGGCGTCAGCAGGAGCCAGGGCAGCAGGCGGCGGGAAGCAATCATTACGTCCAGACGGAAAGCGGGCCGCCTCGCAGGGAGGCGGCCCGCGTTAGGGTCAACGCGACAGGGCGCGGGCGATCTGGGCGTTGGCTTCGGTCAGCGCCTGCTTGGGCTGCATCTGGCCGATCAGGGCGAGCTGAAGATAGTCGCCCAGAATGGTCTCGACGCGGGCCCACTGGCTGATGCGCGGGCGGGCCTGGGCGACGTTCAGCGCCTCGAGCTGCGCCGGGTACCAGCGGTACTTGGCGACGAGGTCCTTGTCGTTGAACAGCGCAGCGAGCGTCGGCGGGTTGCCGGTCTCGAGCGCGATCAGCTTCTGGTTCTCGGGGCTGGTCACGAAGCGGATGAAGTCGGCGGCGCGCGCCTTGTTCGGCGAATCCGCGGGGATGGCGAGCAGCCAGGCGCCGAGCATCGGCGCCGGCCCCTTGACCTCGCCCGGCGAGGCGACAACCTCGACCTGGTTCGCGACCTTCGACGCGTTGCCGTCGAGCGTGCCGGCCCAGGACGACCACATCTCGACTGCGATCGCGGCGCGGCCCTGCTGGATCGCGTCGCGCAGTTCGGTCGCGTTGTAGGTCTCGACGCCCTTCGGCGCGAGCGCCTTGAACGAGAGGAATTGGGTCAGCGCCTTCTCGGCTTCGGGTGTGTCGAGCACGGCCTTGCCGTCGGCGGTGACGACGTCGCCGCCATGGGCCCACAGCACCGGCAGGAAGGAGGTGACGATCGGGTTGCCCTTGATGCCGCGGAAGACGAGGCCGGAGACGCCCTGCTCCTTGTCCTGGATCACCTGCGCCGCCTTGACGACGTCGCTCCAGGTCTTCGGACGCTCGAAGCCGTGCTTGGCGAGCAGGTCCTTGCGGTAGGCGAACATGGCGATGTTGCCGACGAAGGGCGCAGCATAGAGCTTGCCGTTATGCTTGGAGACGTCGATCGCCGACTTGACGAACTCGCCCGGCAGGCCGCCGACGCTGTCGAGATCGGTGAGCCAGCCGCGCGCCATGAACTCCGGCGCCCAGATGTCGTCGAGCATGGCGACGTCGGTCGCCGCTGTCTTCTCGCGGGCACCGACAGCGAGGCGCTCATAGAGCGGGCCGCCGCCGAGCTCGAGCCGCTCGATCTTCACGTTGGGATTCTTGGCCTGGTAGAGCTCGACCATCTTGGCCAGCGCCGGGGCGAAGCCGGCATCGCGCCCGGCGATCACCAGCCGATCCTGCGCGGCGGCGGGCAGGCTGAGCCCGGCCAACATCAACACGGCGCCGAGCGCCTTACCCATCATCCTCATGGCATTCCCCCGTCCGGGTCTCTGCCCGGGCGGGCATTGTGGGAGCGGATGGCTGGGGAGTGCAACAGATATACGACGATTTCGGAACAATCCCGCGCGGCGCGGCGTTCGGAAGATGCTGCGGCGCTGCCGCACCGATCATCGGCCGTTGCGATGCGACGGCAACGCAACCTGAGGGGGCTCCGCCATGAACAACATCATCTACATTGTCGGCCTGGTCGTCGTCGTCCTGGCGATCCTGTCCTTCCTCGGGCTGCGTTGAAGCAGCCACCGAGACGACGCTGCTCCAGCCCGTCATGCTCGCCCTCGTGGCGAGCATCCACGTCTTGAACACCGCCCTGCCCGAAGGAAGACGTAGATGGTCGGGACAAGCCCGACCATGACGACGAGGCGTAGATTCAACCTGTTTCAGCGGTCGTCGCGACGCGGCTTCTTCGCACCGAACGGCTTCTTGCCAGCGAAAGGCTTCTTTGCTCCGAACGGTTTCTTCTCGCCGAAGCTCTTACCCGCAGGCCGTGCATCTCCCGCACCCGGCCGCTCGCCACCCTGCGGCGCACCGAACGGCTTCTTGCCACCCTCGAACTTGCCGCCCTTGAACTTGCCGGCGAACGGCTTGCCGCCCTGCTCGCTTTTCTTGTCGAATGAAGGCCGCTCCGGCCGCAGGATCGCGGTTTCCTCATAGACCGGTTCGCGGTCTCGCCGCGTCGGGTCGTAAGGCTTGGCGCCGAACGGCTTGCGCTTGCCCTCATACGGCTTGCGCTCGGTCGAACGTTCGTCGCGGGCCGGATGGGCGCTGCGCGGCGCATGGCTCGCCTTCTCGCCGAAGGGCTTGGCCGGCCGGCGCTCGGCCTCGCCGGTCACCGGCTCGATCGTAATCCGGTCGCGATCGGGTACGCGGGTCAGCTCGGCGAAGCGCTCGGCGACATCGGCGTCGATCTCGACCTTGGTCTCGCGGTCGAAGATGCGGATCGCGCCGACCTCGTCGCGGGTGATCTGGCCGCGGCGGCAGATCATCGGCAGCAGCTTGCGCGGATCGGCGCCGTCCTTGCGGCCGATGCCGAGCCGGAACCAGACCGTCTCGCCGCGGGGACCCGAGCGCTCGCCGCGCTCGCGGTCGCCAGGCGTGCGCTTCTGCGCGTAATCCTCGCTGCTGCGCGCGGGGCGGCGTTCGTCACGACCGAAATTGGGATCGCCGACCTCTTCGGCCGCAGGCAGGCGGGAGCGATAGACCCGCACCAGCGCCGCCGCGATCTCCTCGGTCGAGCGCCCCGCGAGCAGGGCGGTGACCATCGCCGCATCGTCCTCGCTCGCCTCGCCGGAGAGCAGGGGATCGCTCAGCAGGCGCTGCTCGTCGAGCACGCGGATCTCGTCCTGCGTCGGCGGACCGGCCCAGCTCACCTCGATCTTGGCCTCGGCAATCAGCATCTCGGCCTTGCGCCGGCGCGAAGGCGGCACCAGCAGCACGCTGGTGCCCTTGTTGCCGGCGCGCCCGGTGCGGCCCGAGCGATGCTGCATCACCTCGGGATCATTCGGCAGCTCGGCATGGATGACGAGCGTCAGGCCAGGCAGGTCGATGCCGCGCGCCGCCACATCAGTGGCGACGCAGACGCGTGCCCTGCCGTCGCGCAAAGCCTGCAGCGCCGAATTGCGCTCGCTCTGGCTGAGTTCGCCCGAGAGGGCCACGGCCGAGAAGCCGCGCTCGAGCAGGATCGCCTCGAGATGGCGCACCGCATTGCGGGTGTTGCAGAACACCAGCGCGGTCGGCGAATCGTGGAAGCGCAGCAGATTGACGACCGCGAGCTCGGCTTCCTTCGGGAAGACGCGGATGGCGCGGTATTCGATATCGGCATGGCCGCGCTCGCCGCCGGCAACCTCGATGCGCAGGGCATCGCGCTGATAGCTGCGCGCCAGGGCGATGATCGCCTTCGGCAGCGTCGCCGAAAACAGCAAGCTGCGGCGCTCTTCCGGCGCGGACTTCAGGATGAATTCGAGATCGTCGCGGAAGCCGAGATCGAGCATCTCGTCGGCCTCGTCGAGCACCACGGCCCGCAGGCCCGAAACGTCGAGGCGGCGGCGTTCGATATGGTCGCGCAGACGGCCGGGCGTGCCGACGACGATATGCGCGCCCTCGTCGAGCAGGGCCGCTTCGCGGCGCGGGTCCATGCCGCCGACGCAGGAGATCACGCGGGCATTGGTCTGCTTGTAGAGCCAGCTGAGCTCGCGCTGGACCTGGAGCGCGAGTTCGCGCGTCGGCGCGACGATCAGCGCCAGAGGCAGTTCGGCCCGAGGCAGCGTCTCGGCGTCCCCGAGCAGGTCGGCGCCGATGGCAAGGCCGTAGGCGACAGTCTTGCCCGAGCCGGTCTGCGACGAGACCAGCAGGTCGCGGCCAGCGGCCGCCTCCTCGAGCACGGCGGCCTGGACGGGTGTCGGCTCGCTATAATTGCGGTCAGCGAGCGCACGCGCGAGCGGCGCACTCGTGGAAATGAAGGACATGGATGTCAGGCCTTAGATTGCAGCTGGCGGGTCGGCAGCACGCATAACGAGGGGCGGCGCCGGACGCGGCACCGCGATATTGCGCTGCACATAGAGGAAATCGCAGGAAAAGGGAATGGCGTGGCCGGCGTTCTGAGATACCAAGCCATGCGCGGCCCTCATCCTGAGGAGCCGTTCCGCAGGGACGGCGTCTCGAAGGATGCTTCAGGAGGCTCCGGAGCCAACTGGAGCTCCTTCGAGATGCAGCCTGACGGCTGCTCCTCAGGATGAGGGCCGAGGTTCGGCAGCGTCGGCAATGAGGAAGACCTGCATGAGCGAGACTTGGCGGCGTTTCGGCTCCTACGATGTCCTCGCACTCCATGACGGGATCTTCGAGGCGCCGCTCGACGTCTTGATCCACGCCGACGGAAAGGCCGCCCGCGACGAAGCCGTGGCGCGCTGGGGCAAGCCGAAGGTCAGCATCCCCGTCAATTGCTTCGCTCTGAAGGGCGCTGACGGGATCACATTGATCGATACCGGCACGGGCCCCTCCTGGGGCGAGGCGATGGGCCATGCTCCGGCGGCCATGGCGAAGGCTGGCATCGCTCCCGAGCAGGTCGAGCACATTCTGATCACGCATCTCCACGGTGACCACGCGCTCGGCCTCTTCGACGGCGATCGCCCTCGCTTCCCCAAGGCTGAGATCATCGTGCCGGAGACTGATTTCGCCTTCTTCGGGGAGGAAGCCAACCGTGCGCAGACACCGCAGAACCGGCAGGGCGGCTTCGCCGTGACGGCGGCGGTGAAGAAGCATTATGGCAGCCGCATCCATCCCGCCCCGGCCGGCACGGTGCGGCCGGGTATCACGCTGGTCCCGCTCCCCGGCCACACGGTCGGCCATAGCGGCTATCTCGTCGAAGGCGAAGAAAGCCTCTTGCTCTGGGGCGATGCGCTGCATCTCTCCGACCTGCAGGCCGCGGTGCCGGAGGTCGGCTTCGTCTATGATTTCGACGCCGCCGCCGCCCTCGCCTCCCGCCGTGCCATCCTCGCGCGCGCCGCAAGCGAAGGCTGGCTCGTGTCCGGCGGCCATATCGAAGGTTTCAGGCGCGTCATCGAGCGTGGTGCGGGATACGAACTGATCCCAGCCTGATCGCTTACCCGCGCATTCCGGCGGCATCGAGCAGCTTGCCAGCCGCCGCCCGCGCCTCCTCGGTAATCGAGGCGCCGGCGAGCATGCGGGCGATCTCCTCGCGCCGGCTGCCGTCCTGAAGCGGCGAGACGCGGGTGACCGTGCGCTCGTCCGCACCCTCCCCGCCATCAGCCGATTTCGCAATCAGGAAATGCTGGCCGGCCTTGGCCGCGACCTGCGGCGCATGCGTCACCGAGATCACCTGCACCCGCGCCGCCAATCGCGCCAGCCGCTCGCCGATCGCATCGGCCACCGCGCCGCCGACACCGGTGTCGATCTCGTCGAAGACCAGTGTCGGGGCTGAGCCGCGCTCGGCCAGCACCACCTTCAGCGCCAGCATGAAACGCGAGAGCTCGCCGCCCGAGGCGACCTTCATCATCGGCCCCGGCCGCGTGCCGGGGTTGGTCTCGACCCAGAACTCGACGCGGTCGAGGCCTTCCGGCCCGCGCGCATCGGGATCGCTGTCGATCTGCGTGATGAACCTTGCCCGCTCCAGCTTGAGCGGCGGCAGCTCCGCCTTCACTGCAGCATCAAGCGCCGTCGCCGCCCGGAGACGCCCGGCCGACAGCGCCGTCGCCAGCCCGACATAGGCGGCCTCGGCCTCGGCCAACTCCGCCTCCAGCCGCTTCAGCGAGCCCTCGCTCTCGTCGAGCGCAGCGAGATCGGCCGCCATGGTCTGCGCCAGCGCCGGCAGCGCATCGACAGGGACGTCGAACTTGCGCGCCGCTGCCCGCAAGGCGAACAGCCGCTCCTCGACCCGCTCCAGCACGCGCGGATCGAACTCCGCCGCGCGCACCGCCGCCTGCAAGGTCTCGCCGGCTTCTTCGAGCGCGACCACCGCCGTGGTCAGCGCGGCAATGGACGGATCGACTAACTCGGGCGCCTGGGCAGCGCGGCGTTCCAGCCGGCGCAGCACGCCCGACAAGGCAGCGACAGGGGACGCGGTGCCGCCAACCGCCTCGTATGCCTCGATGATGTCGCGCGCCACCTTCTCGGCCGCCATCATGCCCTGGCGCTTGGCGGCGAGCGCGTCCTCCTCGCCCGGCTCGGGCGCGAGCTTGCCGAGCTCGGCGACGGCATGGCGCAGGAAATCGGCTTCCTTGCGCGCGGTCTCGACCCGCATGCGCTGGCTCTGCAGGGCCTGGCGCGCCTTCTTCAGGGTCTCGCTGGCGCGGGCGACTTCGGCCGCCTGCTCTGCGAGTTCACCGAAGCCGTCGAGGATGGTGCGGTGCTGGGCCGGATCGGTCAGGGCCCGGTCGTCATGCTGGCCGTGGATTTCGACGAGCGCCGCGCCGATCATGCGCAGAATCTGGACGCTGACCGGCTGGTCGTTGACGAAGGCGCGGGTGCGCCCATCGGCATATTGCACGCGCCGCAGGATCAGGTCGCCATCGGTGTCGATTTCCTGCGCCTGGGCGAGCACGCGCGCCGGATGCGACATCGGCAAGTCGAAGACAGCGCTGACCTGCCCCTGGCTTTCACCATGGCGCACGAGCCCGCCATCGCCGCGGGCGCCGAGAGCGAGTGCGAAGCCGTCGAGCAGGATCGACTTGCCGGCGCCGGTTTCGCCGGTCAGCACGCTGAGCCCGTCCTCGAGACCCAGGTCGAGCCGGTCGATCAGTACGATGTCGCGGATCGAGAGCTGAGCGAGCATGCAACTCAGCTCCCTTGTGCCGGCAGGAGATGGCCTGGCCGGGGCACCAGCAGACCGACTTAGAGGCGGCCGAAACCAGCTATCCCGACGACGGCGCGCGTGAAGCCGTTGAAGGCCCGGCTGATATAGGAGCCGCGATCCTCGCGCGGCTGCAGGCCGCCGCTCTCCAGGAGCGTATAGGCGTCCTTGTACCAGGGGCTATCCGGGAAATTGTGGCCGAGCACCGCGGCGGCGGTCTGCGCCTCGTTGGTGATGCCGAGGGCCATATAGGCCTCGGTCAGGCGCATCAGCGCCTCCTCGACATGGCGCGTGGTCTGGTACTTGGTGATCACGTCGCGGAAGCGACCGACGGCGCCGGTATAGTTGCGCTTCTCAAGATAGAAGCGGCCGACATTCATCTCCTTGCCGGCGAGCTGGTCGCGCGCGACCAACATCTTCTCGCGCACGTCGACGACGTATTCCGACTTCGGATAGCGGTCGAGCAGCTCCTGCATCGCGCGCAGGGCCTGGTCGGTGCGCTCCTGGTCGCGCGTCGCGTCCGGGATCTGATTGTAATAGGACATCGCCAGGATGTACTGCGCATAGGCCGCGTCCGGGCTCGCCGGATTCTGCGCCAGGAAGCGCTTCGAGGCGGTGATCGCGTCGTCGTATTTCTGCGCCTCGTAATTCGAGTAAGCGGCCAGGATCAGGCCCTTCTTCGAATAGGGCGAGAACGGCGCCTGCTTGTCGATTTCGTCGAACTTCTTGTTCGCGCCTTCGGTGTCGCCGTTCTGGAGACGGGCGAGACCCTCATTGTAGAGCTTGTCGGCCGGAACCTCCGGCAGCACTTCCGGCTTGTAGGTCTCGGGCCGGTCGAACGGGTTGAGCGCGCTCATCGTGTCGCAGCCGCCGAGCGCGGCCGCGAGAGCGAAAGCCAGCACGAAGCGCTTGCCGCCGCTGGTCGATTCGCCGGAGTTGAATGTCTTCAGCCGCATGACGCTCACTTCATCCGTCCTTGAAGCGCCCCCATGCCAGGAGCGCGCGAAATGGCTTTAGCTCAGAAGCAACCTTTTCGCCAAGCGTGACGGGCGCTTCATGCAGTGCGATCGCCGTTTCCAACAGGAAACGGGCGAATGCAAGGCGTGGCGTCGCGTAATACCCTGCTCAGTGCAGGTCGGGCGCGAGCGCGGCAGGCACCGGGCCGGCCGCCATCTGCACCGCGTGGTGGGCGAAGACCGGCTGCGCCTCGACGATCGCGTAGTTCGCGCGGTCGGCGAACAGCGCCTCGAGGATGCGGACATTCATGCGATGGCCGCCGCAATAGGAACGAAACTCGCCGAGGATCGGATAGCCGGCGAGCGCGAGATCGCCCACCGCGTCGAGGACCTTGTGGCGCACGAACTCGTCGGCGTAGCGCAGGCCTTCGGGGTTAATCACCTTGTCGTCGCCGATCGCGACGGTGTTGTCGAGCGAGGCACCGAGCGCGAAGCCGGCTTTCCAGAGCTGCTCGACATCGCGCATGAAGCCGAAGGTGCGGGCGCGGGAGATCTCGCGGGCATAGGCCTCGGGGTCGAGATCGAAGATCTTGCGCTGGCGGCCGATGGCCTTGGTGTCGAAGTCGATCTCGACGTCGAGGCGGAAGCCGTTCTCGGACGGCGCCAGCTCGGCGAAAGCGCGGCCATTCTCGATCCGCACCGGGCGCAGGACCTTGAGATAGCGACGGGTCGCGCCGAGCGCGACGAGGCCGGTCGACTCGATGGCGGCGACGAATTCGGCGGCGCTGCCGTCCATGATCGGCATCTCGGGACCGTCGATCTCGACCAGCACGTTGTCGAGGCCGAGGCCGGCACAGGCCGACATCAGATGCTCGATCGTGGCGACGGAGCCGGATGCCTGATCGCCGATCACCGTGCACAGCTCGGTGGCGCTGACCTTGTTGTGGCGGGCGTGGATCAGCTGCTCATGGCCGCCTTCGAGGCCCTTGCGCAGGAAGACGACGCCGGAATTCGCGGTGGACGGCTTCAGCGTCAGGCAGGCGGGAGCCCCGGAATGAACGCCGATGCCTTGCAGGGTCACGGGCGAGCGTAGGGTCGTCTGCCGTTCAGCCATCATACTCAGTATCCGTCTCAAGCGCGACGATCTTCGGGCCGGCGCCTTGCGGCGCAACCTCTTCGACGATCGACGCGGTTCCCTGATTTGCGAGCGAACTCGGGACTAACCCCGAATCCCCCTACCCGGTGATGCGCTGCAAGATACGCGCAGGCGCATTAGCTTCAAAATCACGCTTTCTTTCGCTCTGTAACAGAGGTTACAAAGCCAGAAAACCTTAACCATCTGCTTGATGTATATGGTTTTTCAGACGTTAAAAAAGGCCCGGCGGAAGGTTCCGCCGGGCCATTCGTTTAAACCGGTTGAACCGGCTACTGCAACTCAGTTCGACTGGCGGCGCAGGAAAGCCGGGATCTCGAGCTGGTCCTCTTCCGTGTTGCGCTGCGGCGCGGCGCGGCCGAGCTGGTCGAGTTGGCCCTGGGCCGGCCGGGTGGCAGGCGCCGGCGGGCGACGCATGAACTCGGCATGGGCCGCGCTGGGGCCGGCTGCCGGAGCCGGCGGAGCCTGCCGCGGAGCCGGAGCCGGCGGCGCCATCGGAACCTCGTGCTCATCCTCCTTGCGGCCGAAGCCGACCGAGGCCAGGCGCTGCATCAGCGACATGCGCTTCTGCTCGGCCGAGGCCGGCACCGGAGCGGGCACTGCGCCACGGCTCTGCGCGATCTGGTGCTGGGCCGGCATCGGCAGGTCCTCGACCCGCGGCATGCGAGTCGGGCGGATCACCGCGCGCTCGGGAACCGGCGGGATGAAGCTGTCCTCGAAATGCGGCACCGAGGCCTCGGGAGCCGGAGCCTCGATGACCGGCGGAGCCATCATCGTCGGGCGCGGCTGGGCCGGCTCGATACGGACATCGGCGGCGAAGCTCGTCGGCGCCGGGGCCGGAGCGCGGACCGGCTCGGGAGCCACATACTCGGCCACGGGAGCAGGCATCGGCACCGGAGCGGGCGCAGCGGAGGTGCGAACGTTCGGGACGGCAGAGCGCAGCCGCGCTTCGGCCTTCAGTCGCTCGGCGACCTCGGCGATGCGGGCTTCGGTCGGGTCCAGCTCGCCCTGGGCGCTCATCGGCTTGTCGATGCCAGTCGCGACGACCGAGACGCGCATCGTGCCTTCCAGCGCCTCGTCGAAGGTGGCGCCGACGATGATGTTGGCCTCGGAATCGACCTCCTCGCGGATGCGGGTGGCGGCCTCGTCGACCTCGTAGAGCTTCATGTCGCGCCCGCCGGTGATCGAGATCAGCAGGCCGCGCGCGCCCTTCATCGAGACGTCGTCGAGCAGCGGGTTGTTGATCGCGGCCTGGGCGGCCGAAAGCGCGCGCTTCTCGCCCTGGGCCTCGCCGGTGCCCATCATCGCCTTGCCCATGCCACGCATCACGGCGCGAACGTCGGCGAAGTCGAGGTTGATCAGGCCGGGACGGACCATCAGGTCGGTGATGCAGGCGACGCCGGAGTAGAGCACCTGGTCGGCCATGCCGAAGGCGTCGGCGAAGCCGGTGTTCTCATTGGCGACGCGGAACAGGTTCTGGTTCGGGATGACGATCAGCGTGTCGACGGCTTCGTTGAGCTCACCGATGCCGGCCTCCGCCATGCGCATGCGGCGCTGGCCCTCGAACTGGAAAGGCTTGGTGACGACGCCGACGGTGAGGATGCCCATGTCGCGGGCCACGCGGGCGATCGCGGGGGCAGCGCCAGTGCCGGTGCCACCACCCATGCCGGCGGTGATGAAGACCATGTGCGCGCCGGCAAGATGATCGCGGATCTCGTCGATCACCTCCTCGGCGGCCGCACGACCGACCTCGGGCTGCGAGCCGGCGCCGAGACCCTCGGTGACCTGGAGGCCCATCTGGATGATGCGCGGGGCGCGGGCGAGCGCCAGCGCCTGCGCGTCGGTGTTGGCGCAGACGAAGTCGACACCGTCGAGCCCGGCCTCGATCATGTTGTTCACGGCATTGCCGCCGGCGCCGCCGACACCGAACACGGTGATCCGGGGCTTGAGTTCCCGGATGTCCGGGGCTTGCAGGTTCATCGCCATGATTGCCTCTTTCACTGTCTTGTCCGGCTCCTGGCGGGCCGTCCCGTCTTCCACGCCAGGGGCCTGAGCCCCGCTCTGCTCGTACTCACCCCGGTCCGCGCTGGCCTATCGGCAGCGCGGGCCGCAACACTAGAAGCTCTCGCGCAGCCAACGGCCGACGCGGGAGAAGTAGCCGTCGTGCGCGTGGGCGAAGAAGGACGCCCCTGCCCGCGGCTCGAAATGTTCGACATGCGCGACCTGCGGATAGACCAGCAGGCCCACCGCCGCCGCGAAGGACGGGCCCTTGCCCGCTTCCGGCAGACCCTTGATCCCGAGCGGGCGGCCGGTGCGGACCTGGCCGCCGAGCACGCGCCGCGCCACTTCCGGCATGCCGGTGAGCTGGCAGGCGCCGCCGGTCAGGACGACGCGCCGCCCGGCCTCGGCCGAGAAGCCGGCCGCCTTCAGCCGGTCGCGCACCAGTTCGAGGATCTCCTCGACGCGCGGCTTGATGATCCGGACCAGATGCGACTTCGAGAGATGGTTCGGCATGTCGCGCTCGTCGTCGTCGACCTGCGGCACCGCGATCATGTCGCGCTCGTCGGAGGGGCTGGCGATCGCCGAGCCGTGCAGCGTCTTCAGCCGCTCGGCCGCGGAAACGCGGGTCGAGAGCCCGCGCGCCACGTCCATGGTGATATGGTTGCCACCGACCGCGACCGCGTCGGCATGGGTCAGGTGCCCGCCGGAGAAGACACCGAGCGAAGTGGTGCCGCCGCCCATGTCGACCACGACGACGCCCATCTCGGCCTCGTCGTCGACCAGCACCGAGAGGCCCGCCGCATAGGGGGTCGCGACCACCGCCTCGACCTCGAGATGGCAGCGCTCGACCGCGAGCATGACATTGCGTGCCGCAGCAGCTTCCGAGGCCACGACATGCATGTCGACCGAGAGCGCCCCCCCGATCAGCCCGCGCGGATCGAGCACGCCGGGCGAGCCGTCGAGCGCATAGCCGGTCGGCAGCGCATGCAGCACCGCCTTGCCCGGCCGGATCGCATGGGTCGCCGCCGCGGCAAGCACCCTCTTGACATCGGAGTCCCCGACCGAGCCGCCGCGCAGATCGACGCTGGCCTGGTAGTGCTGCGAGTTCAGCCGGCCGCCGGTCAGGTTGACGATGACGGACTGGACCTCGACCTTGGCCATGCGCTCGGCCGCGTCGACAGCGGCGCGAATGGCGCGCTCGGCGCTTTCGAGATCGATGATCGCACCGCCCTTCAGGCCGAGCGAGCGCTGATGGCCGATGCCGATAATGCGCGCGACATGGGTACGCCCACGCAATCGCTCGTTCGCCTCGGCCGGGTTCAGCTCGGCGATCAGGCAGACGACCTTGCTAGTGCCGATGTCCAGAATCGACAAGGTCGCGCTCTTGCGCGACGACAATGGCCGCATCCGCGGGGTCAGGCCTTGCGAGATCAAGCTCATGCCTCGCCGCCCTTCTTCTTGGTCTTGCTCTTGAGCTGCTCGAACCGCGTTGTCGCGGCCTCTTCGGTCAGGCGCATGGTGACGCGGTCCGGCTGGCGCATGTCGATGGCGATCAGATCCTTCTCGCTGATTCGGAAATCCTGTTCGAGGCTGGCCAGGCGCTTCAGCGCAGCGCCCGCGCCCTGCTCCGGCAGCCTGATGTCGGCGCCGCTGTCGAGCTTCAGGTTCCAGCGCCGGCCGGCGACGAGGCTGCCGGCGCGGATGCGCGAGGCGAAGGAGCCGGCCTCGCCGAGCAGCGTGATGTATTCCTTCGCCCGCTTGTTGGCGTCGGGACCGACGACCAGCGGCAGATAGGCGAAGCGGCCATCATCCATCTTGTCGATCACCGTCCCGTCCTGGGCGATCAGGAAGAGCTCGCCCTTGACCTGCCAGAGCGCATAGGGCTCGCGCTCGGTCAGGCTGATCGAAATCTCGCCGGGATAGAGCTTGCGGACCGAGGCCTCGCGGATCATCGGCGTCGCCTCCAGGCGCTTGCGCGCCTCGTCGGCGTCGAAGAAGGCGAGCGAGATCTTCGGATCGATGCCGGCGGCGACCAGCACCTCGATCTCGGAGAGCCCGCTCAGCCCCGAGATGGTGATGCGGTCGATGCCGAGCCCAGCCAGCCGCGCCAGCGCGTGCCTGGGCTCGCCGTAATTCTCGCGGAAGGTTTCATAGTGACCGCCGAGAACGGCGCCGGTCGTGCCCACGAGCGCCAGGAAGCCGATCGCCAGCCAGGAACCGAGCCCGCTCGGCAGCCGCTCGGCCAGCGGCACCGCGACGGCACTGCGGCGCGAGCCGCGGAACCAGCGGCGCGAGCGCTCGCCGACGAGGAGCTGTGGCCCCGTCACGCGCATCGGCAGGTTGGCCCCGGCGAACACCGGTTCCACCTTCACCGATTCAAGGAGGCGTCCTCGACGATCCATTTGACGAGCTCACCGAAGTTCATGCCCGCATGGGCGGCTAATTCAGGCACAAGGCTGGTTTCGGTCATGCCGGGCTGCGTGTTGACCTCCAGCCAGACGAGCGTGTCGCTCTCGTCGTCGTAGCGGAAGTCTGAACGGCTGACGCCGCGGCACCCGATTGCTTGATGCGCCGTTAACGCACACTCTTCGATTTGGCGGTAAAGATTCGGTAAAATTTGCGCCGGGCAGATGTGGATTGAACCGCCTTTGGCATATTTGGCGTCGTAGTCGTAGAACTCGCCCGTCGCCGCCCGAATCTCCGTTACCCCCAAGGACTTGCCGTCCATCACCGCACAGGTCAGCTCGCGCCCGGCGATGAAGGTTTCTGCCAGCATGGTCTCGCCGCAGGGCCAGTCCGGCCGGGCGATCTCCTGGGGCGGATGCTCGCGGCCTTTCTTAACGATCACCACCCCGACCGACGATCCTTCGTCGATCGGCTTGATCACATAGGGCGGCGGCAGGACGTGGCGCTTGGCCGCTTCGAAGCGCGAGACGCTGATCCCGTGCGCCACCGGCACGCCGGCGGCAGCCGCGACCATCTTGGCCTTGTCCTTGCGGATGGCGAGCGAGGAGGCGAGCACGCCGGAATGGGTATAGGGAATGCCGAGGATCTCGAGCACGCCCTGGATCGTGCCGTCCTCGCCGAAGCGGCCGTGCAGGGCATTGAAGGCGACGTCGGGCTTGAGCTTTGCCAGCACCTCGGCGACGTCGCGGTTAACCTCGACGCGGGTGACGCGGTAACCGACGCCTTCCAGCGCCTGAGCACAAGCCGCACCGCTGCTGAGGCTGACCTCACGCTCGACGGACCACCCGCCCATCAGCACTGCAACATGCTTGCTCATCAAGGTTCCTGACACCGAACTCCTGGGTCCGAACCTGATCCGAGATGGTTAACGGCGCGTTAACGATGCGCCCTGCCGGTTAATGACGAGCCGGCTGTTGCACGCCGGACTCACTCCCCTTCGCCGGCCGCGACCTTGGCCAGAAGCGCCTTGAGCTGCTCATGCTCAGCCGGGCTGAGCGCCGAAATCAGCGCCGCCTCGGTCGCCACATGCGAAACCACCAGCCGCTCGATCAGCGCGAAGCCCTCGGGCGTGAGCACGATGCGCAGGCTGCGCCGATCCGCGGGGTCGGCCTGCCGTGCGATCAGCCCGCGCTTCTCCAGCCGGTCGAGCCGATTCGTCATCGCCGAGGTCGAGAGCATCATGTCCTTGGCGAGCTCTGACGGTGTCAGCGAGCCGCCGCGCTCGCCCTGGCGACGCAGGGTCATCAGCACGTCGAAGCCGGCGAAGTCGAGATCCTCGCCGACGAGATTGCGTCCCACACCGAGGCGAACCCGCTCGGCCGCGCGCCAGATCGCGCCGCAGACCGCCATCGGGCTGGGGTCGATATCGGGCCGCGCCCGTCGCCATTGCGAGAGGATAGAATCGAGCGGGCCACCCTGCCCGGCTTCGTCAGCTTGACTCATGGAAATCCTGCGCCTAACTATCCTGTATCAAATAATTCGATATCGAATTATCTCTTATCGAATAATTCTATGCGTACACGCTCCTCGATGCAAAGGGAGGCCGCCATGGCCGACAGCAAGACCCGCATCCTGCTCGCGACGATCCTGGCGCCCATCCTCTGGGGCTCGACCTATGTCGTCTTCACTCAGACGCTTCCCATCGAGCATCCGCTGCTGGTCGGGGCGCTGCGCGCGCTGCCCGCCGGCATCCTCCTGATGCTGCTCGGCCCCGGCCTGCCGCCGCGCGACAGGCTCCTGCCGCTCGCCATTATCGGTTTCGCCAATATCGGCCTGTTCTTCGGCATGCTCTTCCTCAGCGCCTCCCGCCTGCCGGGCGGGCTCGCCGCGACGCTCGGCTCGATGCAGCCGCTGCTCGTCGCCTTCCTCGCCTGGCCGCTGCTATTGCGGAGGCCGGGTTTCGGGCAGGTGCTTGCCGCGCTCGCCGGCACGGTCGGCGTCGGTCTCCTGGTGATCGACGACACCGTCAAGCTTGACGCGATCGGCGTCGCCGCAGCGCTCGTCGGCGCCGCCTCGATGGCGACCGGCACCGTGCTGATCGAACGCTGGGGCAAGGTCGGAACGCCGTTGGCGCTCGCCGCCTGGCAGCTCACCCTCGGCGGGCTCCTCCTCCTGCCGGTCGCGCTCGTGGTCGAGGGCCTGCCGCCCATGCCGACCCTGCGCAATCTCGCCGGCCTGAGCTATCTCGTCGTGATCGGCACCGCCTTCGCCTACTGGCTCTGGGTGCGCGGCATCGCCACGATCGGCACGGGCGTCGCCTTCCTCAGCCTGCTCAGCCCGCTGGTCGCGACCTTCCTCGGCGCCGCCCTGCTCAATGAATGGTTCAACGCCCAGCAATGTCTCGGCATCGCCGTCATCTTCGGCTCGACCGTCGCAGGTATCATGCTGTCACAGCGCAAGCCGGCGGAAACGCCGGCTCCCGCTCAGGCAGCGACGCCGAACCGCTTGATCTCCCAATGCAACTCGTAGCCTGAATTGTCCTTGACCCGGCGGCGGACCTCTTCGCCCAGGCCCTCGATATCGGCGGCGCTCGCGCCGCCGGTGTTGATCAGGAAGTTGCAGTGCATCTCCGAGACCTGCGCCCCGCCGATGCGCAGGCCACGGCAGCCGGCAGCATCGATCAGTTGCCAGGCCTTGCCGCCCTCCGGGTTCTTGAAGGTCGAGCCGCCGGTGCGCTCCTTGATCGGTTGCGCGGCCTCGCGGGCCGAGGTCACTCGGTCCATCTCGGCCAGGATCGCAGCCTGGTCGCCCGGCCGCCCCTGGAACAGGGCCGAGGTAAAGATGATGTCGGCCGGCACCGTCGAGTTGCGGTAGCTGAAGCCCATATCGGCATGCGACAGCGTCACGATCTCGCCCTTGCGAGTGACGCCTCGCGCCTCGACCAGCACATCGGTCGTCTCGCCGCCATGCGCGCCGGCGTTCATCCGCAGCGCTCCGCCGATGCAGCCGGGAATGCCGCGATAGAAGGCGAGCCCGTCGAGCGAGGCATCGGCCGCGGCGCGCGCCACCTTCACATCGGGAACCGCCGTCCCGGCGCGCAGCCGGTCACCGTCCTCGCGGCTGATCTCGCCGAACGCCTTGCCGGCGAGGCGAATGACCACACCGGGAATGCCGCCGTCGCGCACGATCAGGTTCGAGCCGAGCCCGACCACGGTAACCGGAACGTCGGCCGGCAGCTTGCCGAGCAGATAGGCGAGATCGGCCTCGTCGGCCGGGGTGAACAGAATTTGCGCCGGCCCGCCAACCCGGAACCAGGTCAGTCCGGCCATCTCCTGATTGGCGAGCAGCCGCCCGCGCAGCTCGGGCGCGGCGGCGCGGATATCGGAGGTGATGTCTTGGAAAGGCATGAGCTTACCCGCGCGTCTCCTTCTCCCCTCGGGGGAGAAGGTGGCCCGGCGAAGCCGGGTCGGATGAGGGCCGCCCGGCGAGGCCGACATACTCGGCGATCTCGCGTAGGACGAATTCGAGGTTTCCTAGAACCCGCTCGTTCGAAAAGCGCAAGACCCGATAGCCCTCATGCCTGAGGAACGCATCGCGCCGTGCATCCCGATTTTGCGCTTCGTCGGTCTCGTGAGGCTCGCCATCGAGCTCGACGATCAGCCGAAGTTCGAAACAGCAGAAATCCGCGATGAACGGCCCGATCGCCATCTGGCGCTTGAACTTGAGGTCGGCGAAGCGACGGCCGCGCACCGCCTGCCAGAAGGCAGCCTCGGCGCGGGTCGGCTCGCGGCGCTGGTCACGGGCGAAGGTGAGGGTCTTGCTGGAATTCTTGCGTTCCAACGCCAGCTCCCCCTGATCCGCCAGGCGCAGAACCCTTCTCCACTCGGGGGAGAAGGTGGCCCGGCGAAGCCGGGTCGGATGAGGGAAGGATAGCCGAAGCCTACATTCACTCTCACCCAGTCGCACTGCCCTCATCCGTCTGCTTCGCAGACACCTTCTCCCCCAAGGGGAGAAGGATCAAGCGAGCGCCGCCAGTTCCCCCGGCAGCGCGTAAGCCCACTGCGTAATATTCCCCGCCCCGAGGCAGACCACATAATCGCCCGGCCCGGCCAGCTCGGCGACCATGCCGGCGAGCTTGTCTGAGGATTCCAGCGGCAGCGTATGGCGATGACCGCGCGCCTTGATCGCCGCCACCAGCGAGTCGCGATCCGCACCCGCGATCGGCTGCTCGCCGGCAGCATAGGTGTCGGCGATGATGACCGAATCCGCGTCGTTGAAGCAGGCGACGAAGTCGGCGAACAGGCTCGCAAGGCGGCTGTAGCGATGCGGCTGCATCACAGCGATCACCTTGCCCTTGGTCGAGGCGCGTGCCGCCTTGAGCACGGCCGCGATCTCGACCGGGTGGTGGCCGTAATCGTCGAAGATCAGCGCGCCGTTCCACTCGCCGGTCTTGGTGAAGCGACGCTTCACCCCGCCGAAACCGGCGAGCGCGGCACGGATCTGCTCGACCGGCACGCCGAGATCATAGGCGACGGCGATCGCGGCGGTAGCGTTGAGCGCGTTGTGGTGGCCCGGCATCGGCATGACGAGATCGCGGACGACCTCGTCGCGGCCCGTCTTGCGGTCGCGGATGAGGAGCGTGAACTTCGCCTGCCCGCCGGTAAGATCGATGTCGATCAGACGGAAATCGGCCTGCGGGTTTTCGCCATAGGTGACGACGCGGCGGTCCTCGATCTGCCCGACGAGACCCTGCACGGTCGGGTGGTCGATGCACATCACCGCGAAGCCATAGAACGGCAGGTTCTCGACGAAGGAGCGGAACGCCGCCTTGATCGCGTCGAAGGTGCCGAAATGGTCGAGATGCTCTGGATCGATATTGGTGATGATCGCGACATCGGCCGGCAGCTTCAGGAAAGTGCCGTCCGACTCGTCGGCCTCGACCACCATCCAGTCGCTCTCGCCCATGCGGGCATTGGTGCCATAGGCATTGATGATGCCGCCATTGATCACGGTCGGATCGAGCCCGCCCTTCTCGAGCAGGGTCGCGACCAGCGAGGTCGTCGTCGTCTTGCCATGGGTGCCGGCGATGGCGACGCAGGATTTCAGCCGCATCAGCTCGGCCAGCATCTCGGCGCGGCGCACCACCGGCAGGCGCTTCTCGCGCGCCGCCATCAGTTCGGGATTGTCGCGCTTGATCGCGGTCGAGACCACGACGACCTCGGCCTCGCCGATATTCTCGGCCTTGTGACCGACGAAGGTCCTGATGCCCTTCTCGGCCAGCCGCTTGACGTTGGCGCCGTCGGAGGCGTCCGAACCCTGCACCTCGTAGCCGAGATTGTGCAGGACTTCGGCGATGCCGGACATGCCGATGCCGCCAATGCCGACGAAATGGATGGAGCCGAGCTTCGGCGGCAGCTTCATGATGGATACGTCCTGAACAGTTCAGCCTTGGGCGGTCTGCAGCACGAGCCGCGCCAGGCGGTCGGCCGCATCCGGTATGCCCGCGCTCTTGGCCGCCTGAGCCATCGCCGTCAAGCGCTGCGGTTCGGCAAGCAGCGTGGAAAGCTCGGCGGCGAGGCGCTGCGGTGAGAAATCGTTCTGCAGGATCATCATTCCCCCGCCGGCCCTGGCGAGCACGCCGGCATTGGCGGCCTGGTCCTGATCGAGCGAGCCCGGCAGCGGCACCAGCAGCGACGGCCGGCCGATCACCGTGAGTTCGGCGACGGTCGATGCGCCGGAGCGCGCGATCACCAGATGCGATGCCGCCATCCTGGCGGGCAAATCCTTGAAGAAGGGCGCGAGCTCGAACTTGATGCCGAGCGAGGAATAGATTGTCCTGACGCGCTCATCGTCCTCGGCCCGCGCCTGCTGGACGATCGAGAGGCGGCTGCGTTCTTCCGCTGAGAGCAGCTGGATCGCCGGCGGGACGATGTCGGCCATCACCCGCGCGCCCTGGCTGCCGCCGAAGACAAGGAGGTTGAGCCGCCCCGCCGGTTCGGCATAGGGCGAGGCCGCGTCGATCACCGCCGGCCGCACGGGATTGCCGACCTGCGTGCACTTGGCCGCCTGCTCCGACGTCAAACCGCCAACCTCGGCAAAACCGGTGGCGATCGCCTTGACCCGGCTGGCGAGGAAGCGATTGGCGCGGCCGATCACCGCGTTCTGCTCGTGCAGCAGTGTCGGCACGCCCATCAGGGCCGCGGCGAAGACCGGCGGCACCGTCGGATAGCCGCCGAAGCCGACGACGATGGCGGGCTTGAGCTGCTTGATCGCCTGCCGCGCCGCCAGACCGCCACGCAGCAGCACCAGCGCCGCCTTGGCCATCGCGACCGGCGACTTGCCGGAGGGCGTCGCGGCCGGCACGGCATGGATCGATTCCGCCGGAAAATTGCCGGCGTATTCGGCGGCGCGCGTATCGGTGATCAGCGCGACCCGGGCGCCGGCGCGGTGCAGAGCGTGGCTCAGTGCCTCGGCCGGAAAGAGATGCCCGCCAGTGCCGCCGGCGGCGAGCACGACGAGCGGCGCCTGCGCTCCTGCACTCACGAGCGCCGCCCCGGCTCGCCGAAGCTTTCGGCGCGCGGTCGCTTGCGCGTCAGCGCCAAAAGAAAGCCGGTGCCGAGCGCCAGCGAGATCAGCGAGGAGCCGCCATAGGAGATGAACGGCAGGGTCATGCCCTTGGCCGGCATCATGTGCAGGTTGACCATCATGTTGATCGCCGCCTGGATGCCGAAGAGCAAAGCAAGGCCGGTGACGCCGAGGCGCACGAACGGATCCTCGGCCCGCTGCGCCACGAACAGCGCCCTGAGCACGATGACCGCAAAGAGCAGCACCAGCACCATGCAGACGACGATGCCGAATTCCTCGGCGGTCACCGCGAAGATGAAGTCCGTATGGGCGTCCGGCAGGATGCGCTTCACCGTGCCCTCGCCCGGGCCCTTCCCGAACCAGCCGCCCTGGGCAAAGCTCTCCAGCGCCGTATCGACCTGGAAAGTGTCGCCCGAGCCCTTGTCCATGAACCGCTCGATGCGGGCGCGGACGTGCGGCACCAATTCATAGGCGATGAACAGGCCGACCGCGCCGACGCCGCCAAGGCCCATCACCCAGAACCAGTGCAGCCCGGCAACGAAGAACAAGCCGGCCCAGACCAGTGTGACCAGGATGGTCTGGCCGAAATCCGGCTGCAGCACCAAGGGCACGATGGTGATCGGCAGGAGCAGGAAAGCGATGATCGTGCCCGGCAGATCGGGCCGGCGATGGCCTTCCGAGAAGGCCCAGGCGGCGAGCACGACAAAGGCCGGCTTGAGGAATTCAGAGGGCTGGATCGAGCCGAGCGGGCCGAGCGTCAGCCAGCGCTTGGCGCCCTTGACCTCGACGCCGAAGAACAGCGTGCCGACCACGCCGGCGAGCGAGAACAGGAAGATGATCAGCGCGATGCGTCGCACCTGGCGCGGCGCAAGCAGCGAGGTCGAGAGGAAAATCGCCAGCGCCACCAGCAGATAGACCACCTGGCGGTTGACGAAATGGAAGGTCGAGAGGCCGAGGCGCTCGGCGACCGGAGGCCCGCCCGCCATCAGCAGCACGACGCCCGAGACCATCAGCGCCACCAGCGTCGTCAGGATGACGCGGTCGATCGACCACCACCAGCGGCCGCTCAGGCTGGGTTCTGCGCGCGAGACCATCGTTCAAAGGCTCCGTACGGGCGGGCAGATCGAGGCGCCCGCTCCGGCGAATCACTCTGTCAATGAATGGTTAACCGATTGATTCCGATCGTCGGCTTGTCGACGAGCTCGGCCTTATCATGCACAGGCAGCTCAAGCCTCCGGATAGGGCGTACCGTCCTTGTGTACGAAGTGCCCATCGGCATTGGCACTCATCATGTCGACATCGGAACAGGTGGCGACATCGGCGGCCTGGCGGCTGCCGACTTCGAGATAGATCGCGACGGTCTCCGATCGGTTGATCATATGGTGGCCATTGCCGCTGTTCTTGGCGAAGGCGGCGCAATCGCCGGCCCGCAGCACGGTCTCGCCTTCGTCCTCGACCAGGACCAATTCGCCTTCGAGCAGATAGACGAACTCGTCCTCATGCGAATGCCAGTGGCGCTGGCTTGACCAGCCGCCCGGCGGCAGTCGCATCAGGTTGACGCCGAAATCGCTGAGACCGCCGGCATTGCCGAGCCGCTTGCGGATGCGCTCGGCGCAAGGAGCGTCGAACGGTTTCGGATAGCCCGAGCCCGTGCGCCCCGGCACGGCTGCGACATCGATCTTGGGCATGGGCGCACTTCCCGGCTGCTGGCGGCGCCCCAATCTAGCACGTGACTGCTAGCTAGCGGCCCGCGACCGCCTCGAACCCCGGAAGCGCCTTGACCAGTGCCCGGAAGGCGTCACCGCGAACCTCAAAATTCGGGAACTGATCGTAGGAGGCGCAAGCCGGCGAGAGCAGAACTGCGATCTCGCCGCTTCCCTGCTGCGCCAGCGCCGCCTTGGTCGCGGCGGCGACCGCGACGTCGAGCGTGCCGCTGCGCTCGTAAGCCACGCGGCCGTCATCGTCGAAAGTCGCGGCGAAGAGGTCGCTCGCGGCGCCGATCAGATAGGCCTTGGCGATGTTGGGAAAATAGCGCCGCAGCGACTCGATCCCGCCTTCCTTGGCCTTGCCGCCGAGGATCCAGAAGATCTCGCGGAAGGAGGTCAGCGCCTTCTCGGTCGAGTCGGCATTGGTCGCCTTGGAATCGTTGATGAAGACGACGCGGCCGATGCGGCCGAGCTCTTCCATCCGATGCTTCAGCCCGGGATAGCTCTTGAAGCCGGCGGCGATCTCCTCGGCCGTCTGCCCGAGCGCGGCGCAGGCAGCGAAGGCAGCCGCCGCGTTCTGGGCATTGTGGCTGCCGCGCAAGGAACCGATGCCGGCGAGGTTGGCGACCACCCTGGGCTTGCCGTCCTTGACCTCAACGATGCGCGTATCGAGCTGGCCGGCATTGGCAGTGACGCCGGCGAAGACGCCTTCGTCGAGCGGCTGCTCGCCGCTGATCTTGACCAAGGGCTTGCCGGAAGCTGCGCGACGGCGCGCCATCTGCTTCGACGGCTCGTCGTCGACTCCGACCACCGCAATGTCGGAGGCCGCGACCAGCCGCTCCTTGATCGCGCCATAGGCTTCGAAGGTGCCGTGCCGGTCGAGATGATCCGGCGTCAGGTTCATCTGGATGCCGACTGTCGGCTTGATCGAGGGAGCCAGATCGATCTGGAAGGTCGAGCACTCCACCACATGGATGCGGTTGTCGGCCGGCGGCTCCAGAGCCAGCACGGCGGTGCCGATATTGCCGCCCATCTGCACGTCGCGGCCGGCTGCCTGCAGCACATGCGCGATCAGCGCCGTGGTCGTCGACTTGCCGTTGGTGCCGGTGATGCAGACCACCGGCGCGGCTGGCGCGATCTTCGCCCGCTCCAGAAAGAACAGTTCGATATCGCCGATCACCGGGACAGTCGCGGCCTTGGCCTTCTCGACTGTCCAGTGCGGCGCCGGATGGGTGAGCGGCACGCCGGGCGAGAGCACGAAAGCGGCAAAGCCTATCCAGTCTGCGGTCGCGAGATCGACGACGGAGAGCCCCTCGGCCGCAGCCTTGTCGCGGCTCGCCTGGTTATCATCCCAGCAGGCGACCTGCGCACCGCCAGCGACGAGCGCGCGCGCGGTTGCCAGCCCCGAGCCGCCGAGGCCGAACAGAGCGAGCGTCTTGCCCGCGAAGACTGTGACCGGTGTCATGATGTTCTCGCTTTCATGAGCCAGCGCACGCCCTCTTTGTCATTCCGGGGCGCGCCGCAGGCGCGAACCCGGAACCCACGACCGGATGAGATATCAGATGCCCAGTCGCGGGCACCTCGCCCAGTCGTGGGTTCCGGGTTCTTCGCTGCGCGAAGCCCCGGAATGACAAGGGTAGGTCCGACCAAGAACGATCCGACAGATGGCAATACCGCCTCAACGCAGCTTCAGCGTGGCGAGGCCGACCAGCGCCAGCACCACCGAGATGATCCAGAAGCGGATCACCACCTGCGGCTCGGTCCAGCCCAGCTTCTCGAAATGGTGGTGGATCGGCGCCATCAGGAAGACGCGCTTGCCGGTGCGCTTGAACACCGCGACCTGGATGATCACCGAGAGCGCCTCGACCACGAACAGTCCGCCGACGATGGCGAGAACGATCTCGTGCTTGATCGCGACCGCGATGGTGCCGAGCATGCCGCCCAGGCCGAGCGAGCCGGTATCCCCCATGAAGATCTGGGCCGGCGGCGCGTTGAACCAGAGGAAGCCGAGCCCCGCTCCCATCATCGCGCCGCAGATCACGGCGAGTTCGCCGACGCCGGGCACATGGTGGATCTGCAGGTAGTTGGCGAAGATGGCGTTACCCGCGAGATAGGCGATGAACCCGAAAGTGCCGGCCGCGATCATCACCGGCACGATGGCGAGCCCGTCGAGCCCGTCGGTCAGGTTCACCGAATTGCCGGCGCCGACCACGACGAAGGCGGTGACGACCGGGAACAGGATGCCGAGCGGGATCATCAGCTCCTTGAGGAAGGGCATGGCGAAGCCGCTGGCGATCGCAGGCGGGCTGACCTGCATGACCGCCGTGCAGGCGATCAGCGCGATGACGATCTCGAGCCCGAGGCGTGCCTTGCTGGAGAAGCCCTTATGCGACTGTTTCGTCACCTTGAGGAAGTCGTCGTAGAAGCCGATCGCGCCATAGCTCGCGGTGACGCCGAGCACGATCCAGACATAGGGGTTGCGCAGGTTGCCCCAGAGCAGCGTAGCGACGAACAGCCCGGTCAGGATCATCAGCCCGCCCATGGTCGGCGTACCGCGCTTGGCGAGATGCGATTCCGGACCGTCGGTGCGGATCGGCTGGCCCTTGCCCTGCTTGATCCGAAGCCAGGAGATCGCCGCCGGGCCGAAGAAGAAGACGAAGAGCAGCGCCGTCGCGGTCGCTCCGCCGGCACGGAAGGTGATGTAGCGGAAGACGTTGAGGATCGGGAAGTGCACCGCGAAGTCGGCGAGCCAGACCAGCATCGAATTCTGTTCCTTACTCAGTCGTCGGCCTGGACGACCGGAAAGCGGGCCGTCATCGCCTTGACGATCGGCCCCATGCGCGTACCGAGCGAGCCCTTCACCGTGACGACGTCGCCGGCACGGACGGCATCGAGCACATAGGGCTCGAGGCTGCTCGCCTGTGCGGCATAAGCGCCGCGGCGGTGCGAAGGCAAGGCGTCATAGAGGGTTCTCATCAGCGGACCGCAGGCGAAGACGAGGTCGATGCCGTTGCTGGTGACCGCGTCGGCGAGCCCCTTGTGTAGCTCCGGCGCGGTTTCGCCGAGCTCCAGCATGTCACCGAGCACGGCGATCCGCCGCCCACGGCCCGACACCGGCATCCGCCCGAGATTCTCGATCGCCGCCCGCATCGAGGCCGGGTTGCCGTTATAGCTTTCGTCGATCAGCGTGAACGGACCGGCCGGCGCATGCAGGACCTGCCGCGCGCCACGGCCGGATGGGGGTACCAGATCGCCAAGCGCCAATGCGGCGAGGGCGAGATCGGCGCCGAGCGCCTCGGCCGCCGCCAGCACGGCGAGCGAATTGAGCACGATGTGCTTGCCGGGGCTGCCGAGCTTGTAGGTCACCGCCCGCCCCATGACATTGGCCTCGGCGGTCGAGACATCAGGCTTCAAGGAGCAGCCGAGCAGCCGCACATCGGCCGCCTCGCTCTCGCCAAAGGAGATGACGCGCCCTGCCCCGCCGGCGAGCGCCAGTTCGCGCAGCAGGCCGGCCTGCGGGATGTCGGCATTGATGATCGCTGTTCCGCCCTGCTTCAGCCCGCCAAAGATCGCCGCCTTCTCGCGGGCGATCCCTTCCAGCGACTCGAAAGCGGCCAGATGCACGGGCTGGATCGTGGTGATCACGGCAACGTCCGGCTGGACCATCTTCGCCAGCGGCAGGATCTCGCCGGGCGCGTTCATGCCGATCTCATAGACGCCGTAGCGGACATCGCGTGGCGTCCGGGTCAGCGTCAGCGGCACGCCCCAATGATTGTTGTAGGAGGCGACCGGCGCATGGGTCTTGCCCTGGCGCGAGAGCACGAGTCGCAGCGCCTCCTTGGTCCCGGTCTTGCCGACCGAACCGGTGACGGCGACGACTCTGGCGGTCAATTCCGCCCGGCGCGCCATGCCGGCCTGCTCCATGCCGCGGAGTACGTCCGGAACGATGGCAAGCGGCGCATCGGCCGGGAAGGCGCCGGCATGCGCCTCGTCGACGACGGCGAGCGCCGCGCCTTTGTCGAGCGCCGCCGCGACGAAGTCATGTCCGTTGCGCGCCTCGCCGGTGATCGCGAAGAAGGCCTCGCCCGGCTCCAGCGTGCGCGTGTCGATCGAAGCGCCGGTGACGGCCGTCGGCACGGGCCCTTGCGAACGGGCGCCCATCGCCTCGATCAGGCGCGCGCCGATCCATAGCGGTTCGGTGGTCATCCCCGTCTTCCCCCAGCCAATGCCGCGATCGTCTCGCGAACCACGTCGTGATCCGAGAACGGCAAGGTCCGATCGCCGATGATCTGGCCGCTTTCATGGCCTTTTCCGGCGACCACGAGGACATCCCCAGGCTGCAGCATCGTGACACCGGCCATGATCGCCTCGGCCCGATCGCCGATTTCCCTGAGGCGCTCCGGTGCCGCCGCCAGCACCTCGGCGCGGATCGCCGCCGGGTTCTCGCTGCGCGGATTGTCGTCGGTGACGATGGCGATGTCGGCGCCATCCGCGGCGATCTTGCCCATCAGCGGGCGCTTGCCGCGGTCGCGATCGCCGCCGCAGCCAAAGACGCAGATCAGCCGGCCGCTGGCATAGGGCCGCAAGGTCTTCAGCACCGCCGCCAGCGCATCGGGCTTGTGGGCGTAGTCGACGACGACGAGCCCGCCATTATGTTCGCCGACGCGCTCCAGCCGGCCGGGTACGCCTTGCAGGCCGGCGATGGCACACACCGAGGCAACGGCGTCCTCGCCCGTCGCGATCGCGAGTCCTGCGGCGACCAGCGCATTGCCGGCCATGAAGTCGCCGACCAGCGGCAGCAGCACCTCCGTCTTGGCGCCGTCGACCTCGACCGTCAGGCGCTGCGAGAAGCCCTCGCGGGCCACATCGACCAGCTTGAGACGATCGCCTCCCCGGCCGATGCCGATCACCGGATGGCCGCTGGCCTTCGCTGCCGCCTCGGCCTTATCGGCATAGGGCTCGTCGCGGTTGATCACCACCGGCGCGCCGGGCGGCAGCAGCTCCCACAGCCGCAGCTTCGCGGCGAGGTAGTCCTCGACGCTCGGATGATAGTCGAGATGGTCGCGGCCGAGATTGAGGAAGGCGCCGGCCGCGAGCCGGACGCCGTCGAGGCGATGCTGGTCGAGCCCGTGCGAGGAGGCTTCCATAGCAAGATGCGTGACGCCCCCGCCCGCCAGCCTATCGAGCGAGGCGTGCAGCGAGAGCGGGTCCGGCGTGGTCAGCGAGCCGTAATCGGCGCCAGCCTCGGTGACGATGCCGATCGTGCCGACGCTCGCCGCCTTGCGGCCGAGCGCCATGAAGATCTGGCGGCTGAATTCGGCGACCGAGGACTTGCCGCTGGTGCCGGTGACGGCGACGACAGTGCCGGGCTGGCGCGGATGCACTGTCGCAGCCGCCAAGGCCAAAGCGAGCCGGGGATCCTCGACCTGGGCATAGGCTATCCCGGCCGGCAGCTCGGCAGGGCGCGGCCCGCCGGCGACGATCGCGATCGCCCCGCGCTGGACGGCGTCAGTAACGAAGCGGGCGCCATCGGCCTTGGCGCCGGCGAGCGCGACGAAAGCTTGGCCGGGCGCAACCTTGCGGCTGTCGAAGGCGACGCCGCTGACTCGGCGCTCGCCCGCTTCAGCGAAGGCTCCCGGGAAAAGCTGGTCGAGGCTGAAGCCGGTGTCAGTCACAAGAGCGTATCCTTGCCGGGCGCGGGGTCCCGCGCGTCATTCTCGGGCGAAGCGAAGCGTAGACCCGAGAAGCTCATGCAGGATCAAGCTCCCTTCCGTCCAGAGATGCTCGGCCAAGCCCGAGCATGACGCTCCCTATCGCGAACCCCAGGCGCCGAGCCTGGCCATCAGCGGGAACGGTGCCGGCGGCGGCTCGAAGCGCGGCGCCATGCCGAGGATCGGCGCCGCCCGTTCGATGACCTTGCCGGTGGTCTTGCCGGCGTTCCAGGCCGCGGTCGAGTAGCCGCCGCTCTCGGCGTAGCCCTTCGGCTCGTCATAGATGGAAAGGAAGACGTAGCGCGGCTTGTCCGAGGGCGCGATCGCCGTGAAGGTGGTGAAGTTCTTGTTCTTGGCGTAGCGGCCATTGATGACCTTCTCGGCCGTTCCGGTCTTGCCGCCGACGAAGTAGCCGGGAATGTCGGCGAAGCGGGCCGAACCTTTCTCGCCATTGATGCGCATGATGTAGCGCATCGCCTCCGAGGTCTCGGGCTTGATCACGCGGATCGCGTCTTTCTTGGCCTCCTCCTCGGTGCGCTTCAGAAAGGTCGGCTTGATCAGGTAGCCGCCATTGACCAGCGCGCCGACTGCCGCCAGCGCCTGGATCGGCGCGACCGCGAGACCATGGCCGAAGGCGATCGTCGCCGTGTTGATCTCGCCCCAGCGGCCGGGAACGATCGGCGCGGCGCTCTCGGGCAGCTCGGTCGTCATCCGGTCGAGCTGCATCATCTTCTTCAGGAACGCCTTGTGGCCTTCGACGCCGACAGAAAGCGCCATCTTGATGGAGCCCATGTTCGACGAGTGCAGGAACACCTCCGGCACGGTCAGGGTGCGGCCGGTGCCGTGGTATTCCTTGATGACCTGGCGGCCGAACCGCATCATGCCGCCGGCGGTCGAATAGCTCGAATTGATGTTGGCCTTGCCGGAATCGAGTGCCATCGCGATGGTCAGCGCCTTGAAGGTCGAGCCCATCTCGTAGACGCCGACATTCATCCGGTTGATCCGGTCCTTCTCCAGCGCGTCGACCGGATTGCCGGGATCGAAATCGGGCAACGAGACCAGCGCGATCATCTCGCCGGTATTGACGTCCATGATGGCGCCGGCCGCCGCGATCGCCCGGTATTTCTCGATGCCCTTGACCAGCTCGTCGCGCAGCAGGTGCTGGACGCGCATGTCGATCGAGAGCTGGACCGGCTTGAGGTCCGAGGCCTGCATGGCGAAGCCCGCCCCGTTCAGGTCCTGCAACCCCTGCGAGTCGATGTACTTCTCGATGCCGGCGATGCCGACATTGTCGACATTGGCGAAGCCGAGCACATGGGCCGCGACATTGCCGTTCGGATAGACGCGCTTATTCTCGGGCACGAAGCCGACGCCGGGAATGCCGAGCCGGTGCACCTCGGCCTGCTGGCGCGGCGTGATCTCGCGCTTGATCCAGACGAAGCCCTTCTTGGTGCTGAGCTTGTCGCGCAGTTCCTTGGCGTTGAGGTCGGGCAGGACTGCGGTCAGAAGCTCGGTCGCCTCGTCCTTGTCGAGGATGTTGCGCGGCTCGGCGAAGACCGAGACGGTGCGGATGTCGGTGGCGAGCGGAATGCCATTGCGGTCGAGGATGTCGGGCCGCGCTGCCGAGATGGCGTTCGACGTCGCCCGGCGCAGGCCGACCTGGTCGCTCGGGAAGGCGCCGAGCATGACGAGCCGGCCGACGATCGCCAGGAAGAGGCAGCTGAAGCCGAGGATGACGAGGCCGACGCGCGGCTCGCTCTTCTCGCCGCTCATCCGGAAGATGTCGCGCAGCCATTCGGTGCGGAAGCGCCATTTGGGCTTCACGGCCTCGGGCTTGGCGACCGTCGGAGCGACGATGTCCGGCGCCGCAGCCTGCTGATGGACCTCCTGGCTCATGGGCGGGCTCCCGGCGTGGTCGCGGTGTTGCTCTTGCGGTCCCGCGGCGTCTCGGTCGGCAGGCCGAGACCGAGATCCTCGAGCTTGCGGCCGATCGAATCCACCTTCGGACCGCGATTGGGAATGTCGGAGAGGCGCACGATCTGGGCCGTGCCCAGCGGTTGCAGGTCGAGATGCCTGTCGGCCAGCGCCTGCAGCCGCTCCGGGCGGTTGAGGAACTGCCATTCGGCCTTCAGCACGGCGATCGCCTCGCGCTCGCGCTGGGCCTTGGCCTTCAGCTTCTGCAACTGCTCGGCCTGCAGCGTCGTCTCGTATTTGATCGAGTAGGCATAGAGCGCCGAGGAGACCAGCGCGCCGATGGCGATGACATGCAAGAGCTTGATCACGCTCAGCTCCTCCGGCGGGTTTGCGGCGCGGGCACGACGGCGAGACCGACGAGATCGGGATCGGGCGCGCGCGGCGGCGCCTCGGTCCGTTCGGCGGCGCGCAATTTGGCCGAGCGGGCGCGCGGATTGGCCCTGGTCTCGGCCTCCGACGGCGCGACCGGCCCCTTGGTGACGAGCTTGAACGTCGCCTGCGGGGCGGCCGTGGCCGGGGCATGGCGCGAGCCGCCCGGCGCCCGACCTGAGCGCTCGGCGAAGAACTGCTTGACGATCCGGTCCTCGAGCGAATGGAAGGTAACGACGGAGAGCCGCCCACCGGGAGCAAGCACAGCCTCGGCCCCGTGCAGTGCCCGCACCAGCTCGCAAAGCTCGTCGTTCACCGCGATGCGCAGACCCTGGAAGGTCCGCGTCGCCGGATGGGGCCCGCCGGGCTCGCCCCGGACGATGCCGGCGACGAGATCGGCGAGCTGCTTGGTCGTGGTGATCGGCGCCTTGCGCCGGGCTTCGACGATCGCCCGCGCCACGGCGCGCGAGCGCCGCTCCTCGCCATAATGGTAGATGATGTTGGCGAGTACGCCTTCATCGGCTTCGTTGACGAGTTCGGCAGCGCTTTGCCCGCCCGCCTCCATACGCATGTCGAGCGGCCCGTCGAACCGGAAGGAAAAGCCGCGCTGCGCCTGATCCAGTTGCATAGACGAGACGCCGATATCGAGCACGACGCCATCGAGCGGCGTCATCTTGAAGCGCTCAGCCTCCTCGGCCAGGGCACCGAAGCGGGCTTCGGCCAAGGTCAGCCGCCCGTCCATCGCCGCGACGAGACCGGCGCCGCCAGCGATCGCGCTCGGATCACGGTCGAGCGCCAGCAGCAGCGCCTTCGGCTCGCGTTCCAGCAAGGCGCGCGAATAGCCGCCGGCACCGAAGGTTCCGTCGAGATAGCGGCCACCGGCTTTCAGCGCGAGCGCATCGAGCGCCTCTTCCATCAATACGGGGATATGCGGTTCACTTGTCATGCCACCGGCCTCGCGCCGAGGGTACGCCGGACGTCGCGCAGCTTCGCCCTCGCCTCTTCGAGGTGCGCCTTGAAGCGCTCCGGCTCCCAGATCTGGAACTTGTGGCCCTGGCCGACGAAGGTGACGGTGTCGCCGATGCCGGCATGCGCCTTCAGCGTCTCGCTCAGCATGATCCGCCCTTCCGGGTCGACCTTCAACACCTCCGAGGTGCCGTTCAGCGCCGTCGAGAGCGACTCCCATTCCTCGGAGAAAGGCGAGAATTGCGAGAGAATTTCGTCGATAGTCGCCCGCAGCGCATGACCGCCGCAGTCGAGGCTGGCCTGGTCGAGCGCCGGATAGACGTAGAGCCCCTCGTAGCCGTCCTTCGCCAGCACGGCCCGGAAAGACGCCGGGATCGAAACCCGCCCCTTGGCGTCGAGCCTGTTGGTGAAATGGGAGACGAAGCGGTCCGTCAACGCCGCCTCCGGATCGGGCTACCAACCGCGCCGCAAGGGCGCGAAACGAGCCGGCAGGGGCCGGCGATCGATACTCCCGTCGACCCCGACATGGCGGAGCCGTCAGCCAGAGTCCGCGCGGCACACGGGCCCTGACTTGGTGCTTGCCTGTCGGTTTCGACGGGATGATTTGGGATAGCATGGGACAATATGGGCGTCAACGGATTCAGCGCTGCGGACAAAGGCCTGCCCGAGCCTGCGAGCATCACAGCTCGTTAAGGTTAACTATCCGTAAAGACGAGGATTTTTGGCAAAGAACGCCGACGTCGCCACCTGCGTGACGCGGCTCGCGCGGTCACGCTGCGCAGAAAAATTTTCGAGGCTGCCGCCCTGCCCTATCGGGCCTTCAATCCTCGGCCGTCGCGCGGCGCAACAACGCCTCGCGCAAGGCCTGGACATCGCCGAGCAGCCGACCCGCCGCAACGCCGCTGTCCTCGACCGCGCAGGGCACCGGATTGGGGACGCCGCCCGCCTTCTCGCGCAGGCCGTGCCCCGCCTCGGTCAACTCGACCAGCACCTGCCGCTCATCCTCGCGGCCACGCTTGCGCAGGATCAGGCCGTTCGCTTCCAGGCGCTTCAATAGCGGAGTCAGCGTGCCGGAATCGAGTCCCAGCCGGTCGCCGATCGCCTTCACGCTCTGGCCGTCCTGCTCCCACAGCACCAGCATGACCAGATATTGCGGGTAGGTCAGCCCGAGCTCGGCCAGGAACGGCCGATAGGCGCGGTTGAAGGCATGGGCAGCGGAGTAGACCGCAAAGCAGATCTGCTCGTCGAGCCCACGCACCGGTGTAGTCATCCTATCCTTCGTCATAGCCTTGCCGCTTGTCGCCCGCATTGTGAGATTAGAGCCGGACGCGATCGGGTTGAACCACCCAGATGGGTAACTGCCCTCTCGACCCAAGATACTCATTTGCCGCGGGCCGCGCCGCCCCGCTCACGGATATTTGAATTGCAGACAATTCAATTGTGCACAATCTAATTTGCATCAACCACGGCGGATGGCCCGCCCAGCAAGGAGAGCAGTCATGAAGATCCTCTACACCGCCCATGGTTCCGCCACCGGCGGCCGCGAAGGCCGGGCCGCGACCGACACCGGCAACGTCAAGCTCGTGCTGAACACGCCGAAGGAGCTTGGCGGCGGCGGCGGCGACGGCACCAATCCCGAGCAGCTCTTCGCCATGGGCTATTCCGCCTGCTTCCTCGGCGCGCTGAAATTCGCTGCCGGCAAGGAGGGCGTGAAGATCCCGGACGACGCCCGCGTCAGCGCCGATGTCGGCATCGGCCCCCGCGACGACGGCAAGGGTTTCGGCATCGCCGCCAAGCTGACGATCTCGGCGCCCGGCATCGACAAGGCGAAGCTCGAGGACCTCGTCCAGAAGGCCCATATCGTCTGCCCGTATTCGGACGCGACCCGGGGCAATATCGAGGTCCAGCTGACGGTTGCGGCCTGACCCTGCGCCACCCATCTGAGCCTCACGGCCGGGCATCCTCCCGGCCGTGAGACGACACGGCCCGCCCCTCCGAGCGAGCCTCGTTTCCGGAAGCCTCAGACCTCAAGCCTCTGGAACATCCCATGATCGATCGTCGCCATTTCCTCGCCGCGGCCGCTGCGACCGCTCTCGCCCCCGCTTTGCCCGCGCAAGCCCGTGCGCCCCAGGCCAGCGCTCAGGTGCCGGGCATCTATCGCCGCAAGCTCGGCGACCTCGAGATCACCGCGATCCTCGACGGCTACATCCCCTTCGACACCAAGGTCTTCAGCGGCGGCGACCCTGCCGCGATCCGCCAGAGCCTTGCCAATGCCGGCCAGGGCGAACGCCTGCCGACCGCGGTCAACACCTTCGTCATCAACACCAAGGACAGGACCTATCTGCTCGACACCGGCGCAGGCGCCTGGAACGCAATGGGCGACACGATGGGCCGGGCAGAGAGCAATCTGCGCGCAGCCGGCATCACGCCGGAGCAGATCGACGCGGTCATCCTGACACATGCCCATCCCGATCATCACGAGGGCCTGCTCACTGCCGAAAAGACGGCGCGCTTCCCGAACGCCGAGGTGATCATCAACGAGACCGAGCATGCCTTCTGGCACGATGACGGCATCCTCAATCAGGCTCCGGCCGAGGTGAAGCCGTTCTTCGCGTCGGCCCGCAATGCGCTCGCGCCCTATGCCAGCCGGACCCGCAAGGTGAAGGCCGGGGAGGTCGCCCCGAGCCTGACGCTCGAGCATGCGCCGGGCCATACGCCCGGCCACAGCATCCTGCGCGTCTCCTCGGGCAACGAGCAGCTCCTGCTCGTCGGCGACAGCATCCACAACGTCGTGATCCAGACAGCGCAGCCGGACGTGACCTTCGTCTTTGACGCGGATGGCAAGCAGGCGGCAGCCTCGCGCCGGCGCGTGCTCGACATGGCTGCCGCCGACGGATTGCTGATCAGCGGGGCGCACATGCCCTTCCCGGGCTTTGGCAAGGTGCTGAAGGACGGCACCGCCTTCCGCTTCGTCCCGGCCGACTGGAGCTACGCGCTCTGAGGGCCGGACTTGCACAAGTGAAAGGGCCGAGATCGCTCCCGGCCCTTTTCGCAATGACTGAAGGGGTGCCAGCCGGCCTGTAAGCCGGGTTTTGGATGGCCGGAAGATCTCTCTCCCGACGTGACGGCCATTCCTCTGGGACGCACATTGCTGCGCGCCTCGAGCAACCAACCCGGACGACTGGACCTGGAAACCGGCCCCTCCTCCCTTGCGGGCGAGCATCGTCCCTATTCGGTTTTGCTCCCGGTGGGGCTTGCCATGCCGTCCCCGTTGCCGGGTCCGCGGTGCGCTCTTACCGCACCTTTTCACCCTTACCGCACACCGAGGCGCGCGGCGGTTCGATCTCTGTGGCGCTTTCCCTGGGGTCGCCCCCGCCGGACGTTATCCGGCACCGTGTTTCCGTGGAGCCCGGACTTTCCTCCCCTGCCGAAGCAAGAGCGGCCGTCCGGCCGACTGGCGGGGCCGATGTGCGCTTTCGCGCCTGAGCCGTCAAGCTCAGTTGCTGGCGGTGATCGTGCCGCTGCGGCCCGTGATGTTGCGGACCTTGGCGCAGTAGGTGCGGTTGGCACCGCTCAGGCGGGTCGCCATGTGGCCGCTCTGGTACTTCATCACGGTGCGGCAGGTATCGCCGCCGGCGAGCTTGTAGGCCTGGCCGAGATATTTCATCGCGTAGCGGGCATTGGTGTCGGCATCGAGCAGGCCGGCCGCGCCGCCGCTGTAACCGACGCCGCGCGCCGTCTGGTGGCGGATCTGCATCAGCCCGTAATTGCCGGCATTGGCCGCGCGCGGATTGTAGCGGCTCTCAATGCGCACCACGGCATCGGCCAGCGCGAAGGGCACGCCGTTGGCGGCGGCGTGGCGGGCGACAAGCTGGCGCAGGCCTTCCGAACCGGCCGGCGCCGCGAGCGGCGTGCGCTCGTCCCGGCTGGTCCTGGCGGTCTTGGCCCGCCCCTTGCGGTCGCCCTTGGCTTCGGTGGTCTCGGTCGCCTCACGCGAATCCTGCCCGGTCTCAGCTGCGGCAGCCTGGCGCTTGATTTCAGCTTCTCGCACGATGAAGGCGCGGGCGTCGGTCTCGGCGTTCACCTGGGCGGAAGCGGGTTGAAGAAAGGCCAGGCAAATCGCGAAGGCGGCGCAGCCGCTACCGGAGATGTTCATCATGCTGGAGGAGCCTCATCTATCTGTTGCAGCGCAAAACAGGGCGGCGAAATGATAGATGAATGTGACGACAATCTGGCTGATACGAACAATTTTCGACCGATTCTGAAAGAATGATGATTACTTTAGCCTCGTTCCGAGAGTAGTAATTATCATGTATTGAACGACGGAACGATTTATCCTCGCCGGCGTTGACGCAGTCATGGCGGCAGGCCAAATCATCGCCGCATTGCCACCGCAATTGCCGGTCGCAATGCAAAAAGTCGGCGTTGGCCGGTGCCGTGCCGCTAGGTACGACCCGAGAAGGGGGAACGAGATGAAGAAGTTGATCGCAATGGCCGCTGTCGGGCTGGCGCTCGGCGCCTGCACGCCGCATGAGGAGCGTGTCGGCGGCGGTGCCGTGCTCGGCGCAGCCACAGGCGCCGTGATCGGCGGGCTCGCCACCGGCCGGGCGGGCGGCGCGCTCGCCGGCGCTGCGATCGGCGGTGTGGGTGGCGCGATCGTCGGTTCGGCCACCTCGCCCTATCGCCGCGGCGGCTACTACTACGACGACGGCTACTATGGCGGCTGCCCCTATGGCTACTACCGCGACTACTACGGCCGTCTCTATTGCCGCTGAGCCGCGCGCGTCCTACGCAGGAGCCATGGCTAGAACAAAATCCTCGATCATCGATCCGGTGATCGAGGCCATGGCTGGATAAACGATGACATCGTCTTTTTGGGGGGTTTTGGGCGGAGGCGGCCTCGGCTTTGCGCTGGGCGGTCCGCTTGGTGCGCTCGTCGGCGCGCTGGCCGGGCATGTCCTGATCGACCGTGAGGGCGCGCTCTTTGGCCCTGCTCCCAAGCAACTGATCTTCACCACCGGCCTTGTCGCGCTCGCCGCCAAGATGGCGCGCGCCGACGGCGTGGTGACGCGCGACGAGATCGCGGCCTTCGAGCGCATCGTCGAGGTGCCCGACGAGCAGAAGGCGCAGGTCGAGCGCCTGTTCGATCTCGCCAAGCAGACCAGCGCCGGCTTCGAGGCCTATGCCCAGCAGATCGCCGAGGCCTTCCGCGACGAGCCGGCCCTGCTGGAGGACGTGCTCGACGGCCTTTTCCTGATCGCCGCCGCCGATGGCGCGATCCATGAGCGCGAACATGCCTATCTGCGCGATGTCGCGACGATCTTCGCCCTAGACGAGGCCGGCTTCGCCCGCATCGAGGCGCGCCACTTACGCCGCCGCGACGATCCCTATCTCGTGCTCGGCGCCAGCCGCGAGATGAGCGATGGCGAGCTGAAGCAGCTGCATCGCCGCCTCGTCATCGAGAACCATCCCGATCGCGAGATCGCCCGGGGCCTGCCGCAGGAAGCGGTCTGCATCGCAACGCGCCGCCTCGCCGCCATCAACGCCGCCTGGGACGCGATCGAGAAGGAGCGCGGCCTCGGCCGCAGGGAGCCCGAGCCGGCGTGAGCGTTACCCTCACCCCTGACAGCCGCTTCGCCGCCAAGGTCTTCCCCTCGCCCAACCATGGCGAGCGCAAGTTTCGCGACGGCACGGCCGGCCGCCGCCCCGACGCGCTGATCCTGCACTATACCGGCATGCCCGATGCAGGCGAGGCGCTGCAATGGCTCTGCAACCCGGCCTCGCAGGTCTCCTCGCATTATTTCGTCTTCGAGAACGGCCACACCCTCCAGCTCGTGCCGGAGGAGCGCCGCGCCTGGCATGCCGGCGCCTCGCACTGGGCCGGCGAGACCGATCTCAACTCGGCCTCGATCGGCATCGAGATCGCCAATCCCGGCCATCCCAACGGCCTGCCCGATTTCCCCGAAGCGCAGATCGCCGCGACGCAGAACCTCTGCCGCGACATCTGCGAGCGCTGGCGGATCCCGCCCGAGCGCGTCCTCGCCCATTCCGACATTGCGCCGGGCCGCAAGATCGATCCCGGCGAGAAATTCCCCTGGCGCCGCTTCGCCGAGGGCGGCGTTGGCCTCTGGACCGAGCCGGCTCCGATCAAGGGCGGCCGTTTCTTCGCCCGCGGCGATGCCGGCCCGCCGGTCGAGGCGCTGCAGGCGATGTTCGCCATGCTCGGCTACGGCGTCTCGGTCGACGGCAGCTATGACGAACGCTTCGAGGCGGTCGTCGCCGCCTTCCAGCGCCATTGGCGGCCGGAGAAGGTCGACGGCGTCGCCGATGGTTCGACCATCACCACGCTGCGCGACCTGCTGGCGCTGACGCAGGAAGCGCGGACGGGCTGACCCGCAGCTCCCTCAGCCCTCATCCTGAGGAGCAAGCGCAGCTTGCGTCTCGATGGATGCTTCAGGAGGCTCGGGAACCATCTGGACCATCCTTCGAGACGCGCCCTGCGGGCGCTCCTCAGGATGAGGGCTGGAGTTCGGCTTTCTCGGCATCCGGCAAGCTTTCCGCAACATTGCAGCGAGTTAACTCGTCTGCACCGCCTGAATCTGGCATGATGCGCGGCAATGGAAGGCTGGCATTGTTCCCAGCCTCGGAGGATGAACGGACGTGCGTCTCTGGGCAATCGGTGCGGTGGTCGGCGCAGGCGCGCTGGCGGCCGGCTATTTCGCGCTGCGGCCGACAGGCGGCGCCGCCAATGACACGCCCTATCGTCTCGCCGCGATCGATCGCGGCCAGATCACCGCTTCCGTGCGAGCGACCGGCACGCTGACCCCGATGACCACCGTCGTGGTCGGCTCGCAGCTCTCCGGCCAGATCGTCGAGATCCTCGCCGACTATAATTCGCAGGTGAAGGCAGGCCAGGTCGTCGCCCGCCTCAACAGCGACCAGATCAAGACCCGCCGCGACGCTGCGGCCGCCGATTTGCAGCAGGCCAGGGCAGACCTCGTCGTCAAGCGCGCCCAGCTCGACCGGGCCAAGGTGGCGCGGACCAAGGCGAACTCGACGGTCAATGACCTCGAGGCCCAGCGCGACCGCACTCGCGCCCAGCTTGCCGACGCCAAACGCACCTTCGATCGCCAGAACGAATTGTTCACGCGCGGCGCCGGCGCGCAGCAGGGCCTCGACAGCGCCCGCACGCAGGTCGAGATCCAGACCGCGACGCTCGCCTCGAACGAGGCCCAGATCGCCTCGCTCCAAGCCGAGATCGCCGGCCTCGACGCCGATATCGCCTTGGCCCAAGGCCAGGTCCAATCCGGCGAGGCTTTGATCGCCCAGCGCGACGCCAAGCTGAAGGACATCCTGATCGATCTGGAGCGTACCGAAATCCGCTCGCCGGTCGACGGCGTCGTCGTCCAGCGCCAGGTCGATCTCGGCCAGACGGTCGCCGCCTCGCTCTCGGCCCCGGTGCTGTTCCAGATCGCGCAGGACCTGCGCACCATCGACATCTACGCCAATATCGACGAGGCCGATGTCGGCAGGCTCAAGGTCGACCAGGACGTCTCCTTCAGCGTCAACGCCTATCCGAACCGCACCTTCCAGGGGAAGGTGCAGATGGTCCGCCTGGGCGCCCAGACCATCCAGAACGTCGTCACCTATACCGGCGTCGTTCGCGTCTCGAACCGTGATCTTGCTCTGCTGCCGGGCATGACCGCCAATCTCCAGATCGTCACCGACGACCGCCAGGACGTGCTGCGCGTGCCCAATGCAGCCCTGCGCTTCCGCCCGCTCGGTGGCCCGACCGCCCTGCCCGCCCCCGCACCGGCCGAAGCTCAAGCGACACGTGGCGCAGGCGGCGGCCGCGCTGCTGGCGCCTTGCGCGAACGCATCGAGGAGGAGGTCCAGCCGACGCCGGAGCAGAAGCAGGCGATCGCTGCGATCATGTCCGAGCAGCGCGCCGCTGGCCGCCAGGCCGTGGCCGGCCTCTCCGAGGATGAGCGCCGCGCCGCCTTCCGGGCCGCCCGCACCGATTTGCGCGCCAAGATCGCCGCCGTGCTCGATCCCGAGCGCCGCACCAAGTTCGAGGCGCTGATGCAGGAGGGCCGCCCGGCAGCGCAGAGCGACGTCACCCCGGGGCGCGTCTATGTGCTCGATGGCGAGGGCCAGCCCAAGCCGGTCGCGATCCGGCTAGGCGCGAGCGACGGCGCCTTCACTCAGGTTCTACCCGCCACGGGCATCGCCGAGGGCGTCGAGGTCGTGATCGGCGGCGGGCCGCGCAATGCCGAGCCGACGCCCGCCGGCCGCGGTCCCGCCCCGCGCGGCCCGCGCCTGTTCTGAGGCGGCCGCCATGCCCCTGATCGAGGCGCGTGATCTCTCCCGGGTCTACGATCTCGACTCCGGCCGCGTCACCGCGCTCGGCGGCGTCTCGCTCGACATCGAGGCCGGCGATCTCGTCGCGGTGATGGGGCCGTCCGGCTCGGGCAAGTCGACCTTCATGAACCTGATCGGCTGCCTCGACCGGCCGACCGGCGGCCATTACCGGCTCGACGGCGTCGCGGTCGAGACGCTCTCCGGCGACGGGCTCGCCGAACTCCGCAATCGCAAGCTCGGCTTCGTCTTCCAGCAGTTCAACCTGCTGCCGCGGGTCGACGCCTGCGCCAATGTCGAACTGCCCATGGTCTATGCCGGGCTCGACGGCAAGATACGGCGCGAGCGGGCGCTCGCCGCCCTCGCTCGTGTCGGCCTAGGTGACCGCGCCCATCACCGGCCGATGCAGCTCTCCGGCGGCCAGCAGCAGCGCGTCGCCATCGCCCGTGCGCTGGTCAACCAGCCGCGCCTGCTGCTGGCCGACGAGCCGACCGGCGCGCTCGACAGCCGCACCGCGCTCGAAATCCTGGCGCTGTTCCAGGACCTCAATCGCGAGGGTGTCACCGTCGTGCTGGTGACACATGACGCCGAGGTCGCCCGCCACGCCCGCCGGGTCGTGCGCTTCCGCGACGGCCATGTCATCGCCGACGTCAGACAGGAGCCGGCCGACGCCCGCGCGGCGTTGGCAGCACACGATAGCGCCACCCCCTTGCCGGAGGCCGCCGAATGAGCCTGCTCGAAGCGATCCGTTCGGCCCTCTCCGCCATCGGCGCCAATGCTCTGCGCTCGGGCCTGACCATGCTCGGCATCATCATCGGCGTCGCCGCCGTGATCGCGATGGTGGCGATCGGCTCGGGCGCCCGCGAACGCGTCGACAGCCAGATCAAGTCGCTCGGCGCCAATCTCGCCATCATCCAGGCCGGCAACGTCACCCAGGGCGGCGTCCGCCTGGGCGCCGGCGCCTCCTCGACCCTGACCGACGAGGACGCCAAGGCCGTCGCAGCCGAGGTCGAGGATGTCGTCGCCTCCGCCTCGGTGATCACCACCCGCGCGCAGGCCGTCTATGCCGGCACCAACTGGTCGACGACGATCACCGCGACCGATCTCGATTTCTTCACCGCCCGCGAATGGGGCCTCGCCGAGGGCCGCCTGTTCGAGCCGGAGGAGCTGCGCCGCGGCGAGATCGTCGCCATCATCGGCCAGACCGTGGCGAAGAACCTGTTCGGTGAGAGCGATCCGCTCGGCCAGATGTTCCGCATCCGCAATGTGCCGTTCAAGGTCATCGGCGTGATGGCGGGCAAGGGCCAGTCGGCCCTCGGCCAGGACCAGGACGACGTCATCTTCGTGCCGCTCGACACCGGCCGGCGGCGCATCATTGGACGCAACTACGCCCGCGACCGCTCGGTGCAGACCATCATGGTCAAGTTCGCCAGCGAGGCGGCGATCAATCCCGGCATCGAGCAGACGCGCGCCTTGCTGCGCCAGCGCCATCGCCTCGTCGAGGATCAGGACGACGATTTCATCGTCCGCAACCTCACCGAGATCGCCAATACCGCGACGGCCGCCGCCAGCACCCTCTCCTGGCTGCTCGCCGCCGTCGCCGGCGTCTCGCTGCTGGTCGGCGGCATCGGCATCATGAACATCATGCTGGTCTCGGTGACCGAGCGTACTCGCGAGATCGGCCTCAGGCTCGCCGTCGGCGCCCGCCAGCGCGACGTGCTCTCGCAGTTCCTGATCGAGGCGACGACGCTCGCGACCATCGGCGGCGCCGTCGGCATCGCGCTCGGCGTCGGCGCCGCGACCGCGATCGCGCGCTTCGCCGGCTGGCCCTTCGTGATCTCGCCACAGACCATCCTGATCGCCGTCGGCGTCTCCGGCCTGATCGGCGTCTTCTTCGGCTTCTATCCGGCACGGCAGGCGGCACGGCTCGATCCGATCGAGGCGTTACGGCGCGAGTGAAGCCTTACCAAGGGGGCAAGCTTCGTTAACTGTTCGGCCCTAGCGTCACCGAACTCAACCGATCACCGGGCGAGCGCATAGGGCCAGACCATGCCGCTTTCCGACGCCGAAGCCAGACGCCTCTACGATCAGGCCGCGCTGATGGCCTGCATCGGTGCCTGGGAATGCCGGCTCGCCGACACGCAATTGAGCTGGACTGACGGCATCTACGACCTGTTCGGCCTGTCGCGCGGCTCGTCCATCCATCGCCCCTCGATCGTCGACCTCTATCAAGACGATTCCCGCGCCGAGATGGAGCGCCTGCGCGGCCGCCTGATCGCCAGCGGCCAGGGCTTCGTCATGGACGCCCGCATTCGCACGGCTGGCGGCATCGAGCGCTGGATGCGCCTCTCCGCCGCCGTCACGCATGAATACGGCCGGCCGGCCCGCATCCACGGCGCCAAGCAGGACATCACCGGCGAGAAGGATATGTGGATGGGGCTGCGCCGGCTCGCCTATAGCGACCCGCTGACCGGCCTCGCCAATCGCCGCGCCTTCGAGATGCAGCTTTCCGATCTGCGCCGCCACACCGGCGATGGCTGCGCGCTCGGCCTGCTCGCCATCGTCGATCTCGATAATCTCAAGCCGATCAACGACCGCTTCGGCCATGCTGCCGGCGATGAATGCCTGCGCCAAATCGCGATGCGGCTGGAAACCTCGCTCAGCGACGCCCCGCTCATCGCCCGCATCGGCGGCGACGAGTTCGGCCTCCTGCTCTGCTCGGCCGCCGGCCGGCCCTATCTCCTGCACCGGCTGGAGCAGGCGCAGCAGGCGCTGGCGCGCCCGGTCATCTGGCGCGACACCAGCATCGCGGTCAGCGCCTCGATCGGCGCCACCATCCTGCGGCCTGGTCTGCTGCACGATCCGGAGCGGCGCTTCGCCGAGGCGGATTCCGCCCTCTATGTCGCCAAGGCGGCCGGCCGCAATTGCCTGCGCCTGTTCGGCGATCCGGTGGAGTCAGCGGGGGATGTCGCGATGGCTCGCACCGGGACGCTGCGCGCGGTTTGAGCTGATAGCTTGCTGGAGCGGAACGTCGGTTTTCGACCCAAAGCGGACGCTCTTGCCAACGTCGCAACCCCGACGCCATGCTTCCCGACTAGACGCTTGCGGGAGTGAATCGAGGATGCAAAGCGGCTCATGCCTTTGTGGTGCGGTCACCTTAACAGTGGCTGACAGTCTGCCAAATCCCAACTTCTGCCATTGTCGTATGTGCCGCAAGCACTCGGGCCACCACTTCGCGTCCACTGATGTGCCTAGGACTGCCTTGACGATTGTCGGCGAGGAGAAGCTGACGTGGTTTCAATCATCGGAGAACGTCCGACGCGGCTTCTGCTCGACATGCGGATCGTCTCTATTTTGGGATCGGTCGGATCGGGGCTGGATCGCCGTGGCAATGGGTGCTTTCGACGGACCGACAGAGACCACTGCAAATTTGCATATCTACGTCGCCGACAAGGGGGACTACTACGAGATCGCAGACGGCCTGCCGCAATACGACACCGTTCCACCGCGCGACTGAGCTGTTGAGAGCGATCGTCCGTTTTCGGCCCACCAGGGACATCGACACAATCCACCATCGCGGACCATGTTCAGCCGTACCGGCCCGCTGCGGCCCAGCTTCGTCATGCCGCGCTGCAACCTCCCGGTAACCTTCCTGAGGCACCCCTCCGCCGGCGGGCGATCTCGCTGACGGCCATTCGCTCGGACCCGGCCGTCCAGCTGCCCGCGTTCGCTGAACATGAGCGAACAATTCCGTTCAGGTGGCGTTGCAATTGCGGCAGCGATAATCGCCTCGACTAAATCAGGAGACACCTCATGCGACATCTACTGATCGCGGCAGCCCTGTTGGGCTCCATCACGGCGGTCAATGCCGCACCGGCGGCCCCGCGTGACGGCGCGCTTCCGGCCGCGACCGCGCAGCAACTCGACCAGTTGCCGGCCGAGTTCACCGCCAGCGACGCGAAGCTGCGCCGGATGCAGATCATCCAGCACAATATGGATCGCCAGCGTTACGGCCGCGGCGGCGGATATGGTTATGGTCGTGGCGGTGGCTACGGTTATAGCCGGGGTTATGGCTATGGCGGTGGCTATGGTTACGGCCGCCGCCATGGCGGACCGCCGCCCTATGGCTATGGCCGTCCCCGCTACGATCGCTGGTGAATGAGACAGCGGCCTCGCCGATGAGGCGAGGCCGCTTTTGCAAGCGAGAACGAAACAATCCGCAAGCCCCATTTCGGTCCGTAGCGCAACGGCGCTGAAGAAAAATCGTCTCTTCCTGTCGGAACCCCAACCGCTTCTTCGTCCTTGACGCGACAGGTCGGCATCAGACCTGCTGACGCAGCAAGGAGCATGGCGATGAAGGTCATCCAGAATCTCTGGTTCGACAAGGATATGGAGGCTGCGATCAGCCTCTACACTTCGCTGATCCCGGACTCGGCGCTCGAATGGACCAGCGCCCTGCCGGCGGAATCGCCGAGCGGGCCGGCCGGCAGCGTCAAGATCGCCTCCTTCACCATTGGCGGCCAGCGCTACCAGGCCTTCGAGGCCTGGCGCTCCGATGCCTTCAATCACACCTTCTCGATTTTCGTGGAATGCGAGACGCAAGCCGAGATCGACCGGCTCTGGAATGCGCTCGGCGAAGGTGGCAAGTTCGAGCAGTGCGGCTGGCTGAGGGATCGCTGGGGCCTGTCCTGGCAGATCGCGCCCAAGCGCCTCGGCGAACTCACCCGCGATCCCGACCGCGCCAAGGCCAGGCGCGTCGCCGAAGCGATGCTGAAGATGGTCAAGCTCGATATCGCCGCGCTGGAAGCGGCCGCGAAAGGCTGAGCGCCGACCTTCAGGCCGCTTGCACCCGCGCAGCGGCCTGCGCCTTCAGCTTGGCGCCGACCTCGGCGATCGCCAGGATCGCCGGCACGTATTCCTGCCCGAGCTCGGTCAGCGCATATTCGGTCGAAGGCGGCGTGGTCGGCACCACCTTGCGCCAGACGACGCCCTTCTCCTCCAGCGCCCGCAGGCGCGCGCTCAACATCTTCGCCGAGATCGCCGGAATGTCGCGGCGCAGCTCGCCGAAGCGGCGCGGCCCGCCTGACAGGAACCAGATCACGTTCGGCGTCCAGGCCCCGCCCAGCACCTGCATGCAGGCGCCGACATTGCAAGTCTCAGGCTGTGCCGCCGCGCGATTCTTCCTGAGTTTCAAGGCCATTGCGATCGGTTCTCCGGTTACCGGGAGGATACCGGAAAACGCAGTTACAACAAGTTACCTTATATACAGAGGTAACTGCTTGCGCCTAGCTCTCCGCATCGTCAACGCGGATGAGGAAACCGCCATGAAGCTCTACTACGCCCCGGGCGCCTGCTCGCTTTCGCCCCATATCGCCCTGCGCGAGGCGGGCCTGCCCGTTACCCTCGAAAAGGTCGATCTCGTCGCCGGCCGGACCGAAACCGGCGCCGACTATGCCGCCGTCAATCCGAAGGGCTACGTCCCGGCTCTGCAGTTCGAGGACGGCTCGGTTCTGACAGAAGGCGCGGTCATCGCCCGCTATATCGCCGACCTCGCTCCCGCTGCCGATCTGGCGCCGAAGCCCGGCAGTTTCGAGCGCATCCGGCTCGAAGAGGTCATGAACTTCATCGGCAGCGAGCTGCACAAGGCCTACACCCCGCTCTTCCTCCCCGACACGACCGAGGAAGGCAAGATAGCCGCACGAACCCGCATCGCCAGGAGGCTCGCCCATATCGAGAGCCTCCTCGCCGATGGCCGCGACCATCTCCTCGGCGAGCGTTTCGGCGTCGCCGACGGCTACCTCTTCACCATCGTCAACTGGTCGGAGAGCCGCGGCGTCCCGCTCGATGCCTTCCCGAAGCTGCGCGCCTTCATGGCCCGGGTCGGCGCCCGCGCCAGCGTGCAGGAGGCGATGCGCGCTGAGGGCCTGCTACAATGAGTACCGATCCACGCTTTGCCGAGATCGTCGCGGCGCTCGGCGACTATTTCGACGGGCTCCATCACAGCGACGCCGACAAGCTCGGCCAGCTCTTCCACCCCCGGGCGATCTATGCCTGCGGCACCGAAGGCAGCCTGACGCACCTCACCATGGACCGGTATCTGCCCATGGTGGCGAAACGTCCCTCGCCCGCGAGCCGTGGCGATGCACGCCGCGACCGCATCGTCTCGATCGAATTCGCCGGGCCAGTCACCGCACTGGCCCGCGTCGAATGCGCCATCGGACCGAAGCGCTTCACTGACCTTCTGAGCTTCATCAGGCTCGACGGGCGCTGGCGTCTGATCGCCAAGGTCTTCCATTTCGACCTCGACGCGACGGCAGCCTGACCAACCGAAAGTGGAGCCGCCGGCGAGTATTGGCGCCGGCGGCCAAGCATTCAAACGGCTCGCCGCAATTATGACGCATAGTCACCCGGCTGTCGCACGACCTGCCTAGGACTCCGTTAGCCAGGTGGGGAAACCGGCACGGAGCAGCACGCGGCCTGTTTGCGGGCACGCGCGCTGTCGCTCGCCGTGACGCCTCGACCCGGCCGCAGAAGCGACCGCGCACCCTTGTCGGAGTCGAGAGCATGCAAGTCGATATTTTCACGCAGGTGATCGTGCCTGTGATTGGTGGCCTGGGCATCTTCATGCTCGGCCTCGAATTCATGAGCAACGGCATCCAGAATCTCGCCGTCAACAAGATGCGGGCGCTGCTCGCCAAGATCGCCGGCACGCCGGTGAAGGGCGTCCTCGCCGGCACCTTCATCACCGGCATCATCCAGTCCTCGACCGCGATGACCGTGATGGTCGTCGGCCTCGTCAATGCCGGCGTGATCGGCCTTAGGCCGGCGATCTCGGTGATCATGGGCGCCAATATCGGCACGACGCTCGGCAACGGCCTGATCGCGCTGCCGCTCGGCCCGCTTGGCCTGCTGCTCGCCGGCATCTTCGCGCTGGTGCACATCTTCGCCAAGACCGATAAGGTGAAGAACATCGCGTTGGCCTGCATGGGCTTCGCGCTGATCTTCTACGGCCTCAACCTGATGACCGGCGGCCTGCGCCCCCTGCGCGCAATGCCTGAGGTGATGAGCGTCATTTCCTCGCTCAAGGCCGACACCTATCTCAACCTGATCTACTGCGTGCTGATCGCCGCCGGCATCACCGCGATGATCCACTCCTCCTCGGCGACGATCGGCATCGTCATGGGCCTCGGCGCCGCCGGCATCCTCGACTGGAAAACCGCCGTCGCCTTCTCGCTCGGCGCCGATCTCGGCACCACCATCACCTCGTGGATGGCCTCGCTCAACCTGTCAAAGAACGCCAAGCGCGCGGCCTACGCCCACATATCCTTCAACATCATCGGCGTCGCCATCACGATACCGCTCTTCTTCGTCTCGATGGATATCCTGACCTGGGCGATGCAGTGGTTCGGCGGCAACCCCGGCATCCCGGTCATCAAGGACGGCAAGGAGACCTTCCCGCTCGTCCCCGTCGCGATCGGCCTCTACTCGACCTTCTTCAACATCTTCAACACCGTCCTGCTCTTCCCCTTCGTCGGAGTGTTCGAGCGGGTGCTGTCGCGCGTCGGCGCCTCCTCGGTCGACGATATCGAGGATTACTCGACCCCGCGCTTCCTCGCCAAGGCGACCGATCACGGCCATGCCGTCGCCAACATCCAGAAGGAGACCGGGCGCTATCTCCAGGCCTCGCAGCTCTTCCTCGACATCGCCCGCAACAAGCCCGATGCGCCGGAGAAGAGCGACGAGCACTACGCCGCGATCGACGTCCTCAACCGCGATATCCGCGCCTACACCTCCGGCATGTTCACGCCGGAGATGCCCTATGCCCGCGCCGACCTGGTCGCGAGCCTGATCGAGGAAGAGGACTTCACCGCGAGCCTCGGCGAGACGCTCTACCAGATCGCCCGCCGCATCGAGCGCCAGCCTTTCGGGCAGCCTGGCCGCGAGATCGTCGACAGCATCGTCGACCAGGTCGCCGACGCGATGCGCGCCATCGTGCCGGCAGGCCAGGATGCGCCGATCGTCTCGGCGCAGGCCGAACCGCGCATCGCCGCCCTGACGGCGGTCCGCGAGCGCTGCCTGCGCCTTGGCGCCGAGCTGCCCTGGGTCGAGCGCGGCGCGATCCTTGCGCTGCTCGGCTCGGCCGAACGCGCCTTCTTCCTGATCGAGCGCATCGATGAGGAGCGTCGATCGGTCTCGCGCGTCGTGCCGGTGTCGGAAACCAGCACCCAGACCCGCGAAGCCGGCGGGTTCGGCACCGCCGCCGTGCCGGCCTGAACCGCCTGACATCGCCAGTCTGTGGACAGGCCGCCCTCGGGCGGCCTGTTTGCTTTTCCCAACCGACCTTTTCGTCAGTGCGAGCGCAGCGAAGCAATCCAGGGGACTTGCCGCCGTGCCCTGCAGCCCTGGATTGCTTCGTCGCTTCGCTCCTCGCAATGACGGTGCAACCTGGACCGCGCAGCGAATTGTCGCCTGTCCGGCGCAAAGGCGCGGCGATCAATGGCTATGGGAATGATGACGATGATCCTGAGGGCAATTTTCCTGCTTGCGCCCGCTCTGGCCCTGCAGACCGCCGCCGCTATGGCCAAGGACGGGCTGAGCTGGGGCGTCCGGCAGGATGCCGACGGCATCGTCGTCGCCTATGAGATGCCGCAGACCGACGACCAGCGCCTGTTCTTCTCCTGCGACTTCGCCAGCAAGAGCCTGACCGTCAGGGTTCCCTTCTTCAAGGAAGGCATGAAGGACAATGCCGTCACGACCGCTAAGTTGTCGTCGAGCGGCGGGCAGGCCGATCTTCCCATGAAGCTGATCAGCGACGAGATGGGCAACCATTTCGAGGCGACGACGACATTGACGCCGGCGCTCCAGGCGGTGCTGCGCAAAGGGCAGAGCCTGACCCTGCGCGTCGAGGGCGAAACGCAGAGCTTCCCGCTCGCCGGCGGCCAGAAGGGCTTTGCCGTGCTGGCGCAGCGCTGTGGCGGGTAAGGCTGCGCGCCTTACCCTACTCCGCCGCCTCCGCGTAGGCGCTCGGCTCGTAGTTGAGGATCGGCGCCAGCCAGCGCTCGACCTCGCGGATATCCATGCCCTTGCGGACCGAATAGTCCTCGACCTGGTCGCGCTCGACCTTGGCGACGCCGAAATAATAGGCGTCGGGGTGCGAGAGATAGAGGCCGGAGACCGAGGAACCCGGCCACATCGCATAGCTCTCGGTCAGCTTGACGCCGACGCGGCGCTCGGCCTGGAGCAGCTCGAACAGGGTCGCTTTCTCGGTATGGTCGGGCTGGGCCGGATAGCCCGGCGCCGGGCGGATGCCCTGGTACTCCTCGCGGATCAGATCCTCGTTCGAGTAGGCCTCGTCCGGCGCATAGGCCCAGAACTCGGTGCGCACGCGCTGGTGCATGCGCTCGGCGAAGGCCTCGGCGATGCGGTCGGCCAGCGCCTTGACCATGATCGAGCGGTAGTCGTCATTGTCGCGGGCGAAGCGCTCGGAAATGCGCTCCTCTTCCGCGCCCGAGGTCACCACGAAGGCGCCGATATAGTCCGGCGAACCGCCTTCGGGCGCGACGAAGTCGGAGATGCACATGTTCGGCTTGCCGTCGCGCTTCGAGAGCTGCTGGCGCAGGCCGTGGAAGGTCGCGAGCTTCTCCTGCCGGCTCTCGCCTGAGTAGAGGCGGATGTCGTCGCCGACGGCATTGGCCGGCCAGAAGCCGATCACCGCCTTCGGATTGAACCAGCGCTCCTCGACGACGCGCTTCAGCATCGCCTGCGCATCGTCCCAGAGCTGGCGTGCCGCCTCGCCCTGCTTCTCGTCTTCGAGGATCGCAGGGTACCGGCCCTTCAGCTCCCAGGTCTGGAAGAACGGCGTCCAGTCGATCAGCGGCACGAGCTCGGCGAGATCGTAGGTCCGGAAGACGCGGGTGCCGAGGAAGGTCGGCTTCGGCGGCTGGTAGCCGACCCAGTCCGGCTTGAAGGCGTTGGCACGGGCCTTGGCGAGCGGCAAACGCTGCTTGTCGGCCTCGGAGCGGCGATGGGCGGCGGCAACCTTCTCGTATTCGGCCTGGACGCCCTCGATATAGGCGGGCTTCTGGTCCTGCGAGAGCAGGCTGGAGACGACGCCGACCGCGCGCGAGGCGTCGGTGACATAGACTGCCTGGCCCTGGTTGTAGGCCGGGTGGATCTTCACCGCCGTGTGGACGCGGCTGGTCGTCGCCCCGCCGATCAGGAGGGGGATATCGAAGCCCTCGCGCTCCATCTCGGAGGCGACGGTGACCATCTCGTCGAGCGAGGGCGTGATCAGCCCGGAAAGGCCGATGATGTCGACCTTCTCCTTGCGTGCGGTGTCCAAGATCTTCTGGGTCGGCACCATCACGCCGAGGTCGATCACCTCGTAGTTGTTGCACTGGAGCACGACGCCGACGATGTTCTTGCCGATGTCGTGGACATCGCCCTTCACCGTCGCCATCAGCACCTTGCCGGCGGCCTGGCGCTCGGCGCCGCCGTTGAGGCGCTTCTCCTCTTCCATGTAGGGCATCAGGTAGGCGACGGCCTGCTTCATCACCCGGGCCGACTTCACCACTTGCGGCAGGAACATCTTGCCAGCGCCGAACAGGTCGCCGACGACATTCATCCCGGCCATCAAAGGCCCTTCGATGACATGGAGCGGCTTCTCGGCCTGCGCTCTTGCCTCTTCCGTATCGCGGTCGATGAACTCGGTGATACCGTTGACCAGCGCGTGCTTGAGGCGCTCGTGCACATCGGCCTCGCGCCAGGCCAGGTCCTTGCCGGACGAGGCGACCGAGCCGTCGCCCTTGAAGCGCGGCGCGGCGTCGAGCAGCCGCTCGGTCGAATCCTTGCGGCGGTTGAGGACGACGTCCTCGCAGAGCTCGCGCAGTTCGGGATCGAGATCATCGTAGCTGCCGAGCTGGCCGGCATTCACGATGCCCATGTCCATCCCGACTTTGATGCAATGGTACAGGAAGACCGAATGCATGGCTTCGCGGACCTTCTCGTTGCCGCGGAACGAGAAGGACAGGTTGGAAACGCCGCCGGAAATGTGCGCGTGCGGCAGCGTCTCGCGGATGGTGCGGGTCGCGTTGATGAAGTCGTTGCCGTAGTTGTCGTGCTCCTCGATGCCGGTCGCCACCGCGAAGATGTTCGGATCGAAGATGATGTCCTCGGGCGGGAAGCCGGCGACCTCGGTCAAGAGCTTGTAGGCGCGCGTGCAGATCTCGATCTTGCGCTCGTAGGTGTCGGCCTGGCCGGTCTCGTCGAAGGCCATGACCACGACGGCTGCGCCATATTGCCGGCAGATGCGGGCGTGTTCGAGGAAGGCTTCCTCGCCCTCCTTCATCGAAATCGAGTTGACGATCGGCTTGCCCTGGATCGTCTTCAGGCCGGCCTCGATCACATGGAATTTCGAGGAATCGACCATGATCGGCACCCGGGAGATGTCCGGTTCCGAGGCGATCAGGTTGCAGAACTCGGTCATCGCCTTCTCGGAGTCGAGCAGGCCCTCGTCCATGTTGATGTCGATGACCTGGGCGCCATTGGCGACCTGGTCGCGCGCCACGTCGAGCGCGGCGGCGTAATCGCCATTGGTGACCAGCTTGCGGAACTTGGCCGAGCCGGTGACGTTGGTGCGCTCGCCGACGTTCACGAAGGGAATCGTCTCGTCGAGCGTGAACGGCTCGAGGCCGGCGAGCCTGAGATAGGGCTTCGGCGAGGGGATGGCGCGCGGCGCCTTGCCGGCGACCGCCTCGGCGATGGCGCGGATATGGCCGGGCGTCGTGCCGCAGCAGCCGCCGACCATGTTAACGAAGCCGGCATCGGCGAACTCGGCCAGCATCTTGGCGGTCGCTTCCGGCCGCTCGTCATAGAGGCCGAACTCGTTGGGCAGGCCGGCATTGGGATAGGCGCAGACCAGCGTGCCGGCGACACGCGACATATCCTTGATATGGGCGCGCATCTCGCGGGCGCCGAGGGCACAGTTGAGGCCGATCGTCAGCGGATCGGCATGGCGCACCGCATTCCAGAAGGCCTCGACCGTCTGGCCGGAGAGGGTACGGCCGGAAAGGTCGGTGATCGTGCCGGAGATCATCACCGGCAGCCTCATCCCCTTCTCGCGGAAGACCTCCTGGATCCCGACGATCGCCGCCTTGGCGTTGAGCGTGTCGAAGATCGTCTCGATCAGTAGCAGCTCGGAGCCGCCATCGATCAGGCCGCGCACCTGCTCGGCATAGGAATCGCGAACCTGGTCGAAGGTGACGGCGCGGAAGCCGGGATTGTTGACGTCGGGCGAGATCGAGAGCGTGCGGTTGGTCGGGCCGATCGCGCCGGCGACGAAGCGGCGGCGGCCGTCCTCCTTGCGGGCGATCTCGGCGGCTTCTCGAGCCAGCCGGGCACATTCGACATTCAACTCGTAGACGATCGCCTCCATACCGTAATCGGCCTGGGCGATCGAGGTTCCCGAGAAGGTGTTGGTCTCGACGATGTCGGCGCCGGCCCGGTAATAGGCGAGGTGGATGTTGCGCAGCGCATCCGGCATGGTCAGGGCGATCAGGTCGTTATTGCCCTTGAGGTCGTGGTTCCAGCCCTTGAAGCGCTCGCCGCGGAAATCCGCCTCGCTCAGCTTCAGGTCCTGGATCTGCGTCCCCATCGCGCCGTCGAGGATGAGGATGCGCTCGGAGGCGGCCTGGCGCAGGGCGCGCTCGACCTCGGCGCCGTCGGCGAGGGTTGGTGTGAACTCTGACATCGTCACGCTTTCGTCTCGGTTCTTTGCGGCGCTCGTAGCGCCCTTCCCGTCATTGCGAGGAGCGTAGCGACGAAGCAATCCAGGAGACGTGGAGCTCTGCCGCTCCTGGATCGCCTCGCTTCGCTCGCAATGACGAATTTATTCCGCCGCCGCCTGCTGCGCCTGCGTCTTCTCCGGCTTCAGGCCGACGAGATGGCAGATCGCGTAGACCAGGTCGGCCTTGTTCATCGTGTAGAAATGCAGGTCGGAGACGCCGCGATCGATCAGGTCGAGCACCTGTTCGGCGCAGACGGCAGCAGCCACCAGCCGACGCGTCGCGGCGTCGTCCTCCAGCCCCTCGAAGCGATCGGCCAGCCATTGCGGCACGCTCGCCCCGGTCTTGCGGGCAAAGCCGGCGGTCTGCTTGAAGTTCTGCACCGGCACGATGCCCGGCAGGATCGGGATCTCGATGCCGCGCGAGCGGACCTTGTCGAGATAGCGGAAATAGACGTCGTTATCGAAGAAGAACTGGGTGATCGCCCGCGTCGCGCCGGCATCGACCTTCTTCTTCAGCGCATCGATGTCGGCATCGAGCGAAGCGGCTTCCGGGTGCTTCTCCGGATAGGCGGAGACGGTGACCTCGAACTCGCCGATCTTACGGATGCCTTCGACCAGATCGGAGGTCTGGTGATAGCCTTCAGGGTGCGGCTCGTAGGTGGTGCCGAGCCCGCCGGCCGGATCGCCGCGCAGCGCCACGATATGGCGCACGCCCGCCGCCCAGTAAGAGCGGATGACGTCGTCGACCTCGGCACAGGAGGCCGAGACGCAGGTCAGATGCGCCGCCGGCTTCAGGGCCGTCTCGTCGATCATGCGCTTGACGGTGTTGTGGGTGCGCTCGCGGGTCGAGCCGCCGGCGCCATAGGTCACCGAGACGAAGGCCGGACCAAGCGGCTCGAGCCGGCGCACGCTCTCCCAGAGACTGGCCGCCATCTCCTCGTTCTTCGGCGGGAAGAACTCGAAGGAGACGCGCGGGCGGCGCGAGCCGTGGCGGCTGGGGCGGAAAGCGTTCATCACGCAACCTCACGATCGAACTGGCGAAGCGGAAAATCACCCTGGAGGCGCCGGTCGCGCCCGCGCCAGAGCATGACGCCGAGCTTGCCACTGGCCCCGTCGGACGCAGTGACCTCTTCGGCAAGATCGCAATCGAGCCCGGCCTCGGCGAACCAGGCGACGACCTCGCCCTTCTCAAAGCCGAGCCGGCGATGGGCGTGCTCGGTGCGCAGGAATTCCATCTCATGCGGCGCGAAATCGACCAGGATCAGCCGCCCGCCGGGCGACAGCAGCGCCGCCGCCTCGCGCAGGGCTCGCGCCGGATCGTCGAGGAAATGCAGCACCTGATGCACGATCACCAGGTCGAAGGAGCCGCGCGCGAACGGCAGCGCGTAGATGTCGCCCTGACGCAGCTCGACCCGCGACAGGCCTGCCTTCTCCAGATTGGCACGCGCCACCGCCAGCATGGCGTGGCTGGCGTCGACGCCGACGGCACGGGCCGCCTTGGGCGCGAGCCGCTCCAGCATGCGCCCGGTGCCGGTGCCGAGATCGAGCAGCGCCTGCATGGGCGTCTCGCCGACAGCGGCCTCGACGGCAGCCTCGACCGCCGCATCCGGCACATGCAGCGAGCGCAGCTGGTCCCACTCACGCGCGACATTGGCGAAATAGGATTGCGCCGCCGCGGCCCGGCTCGCACGCACCGCAGTGAGGCGCTCGCGATCTGCGGCGAGAACCGGATCGGCGGGATCGAGGTCGCGAGCAAGCGTCAGCGCCAATGCGCCGCCGGGCGTCGCATCGTCGAGCCGGAAGAAGGCGAAGGCCCCCTCGCGCGAACGGCGCAGCAGCCCGGCCTCCGCCATCAGCTTGAGATGGCGCGAGATGCGCGGCTGCGACTGGCCGAGAATGTCGGTGAGGTCGGAGACCGAGAGCTCGCCTTCCGCCAGCAGCGCCAGGATCCGCAGGCGCGTTTCCTCGCCCGCCGCACGCAAGCAGCCCAGCAGGATCGGCAGCGAATGGTGGAAGCGGCTGGTCACCTGCGAGCGCCTCGAAATTCTGTGAAAGATATAAAGATATCTTTATGTCAAACACAGGGGAGATGCAAGCCTGCTTGTCCGATATTTCAGTCGGAAGCGACGGATCAAACAAACGCCCCTTGCTCCCGCTACAACGCGGAAAAGAGTTCCTCGTGCCGTTGATCGCAATCACCCCGCCGCCCGCATAGCCTCGCGCAGCACACTGAAAATCCTGGGATCGGCGGCCTGTGCCACGTTGAAGCGCATGAAATGCCTTGCTGTCTGCGACAGGCTGAAGGCGTTGCCAGGCGCGAGCACGACACCTTCGGCCAGCGCCTGCCGGGCGATCTGCGCCCCATCGAGTTCTCCTGGCAAACGGCACCACAGGAACAGCCCGCCGCGCGGCGTCAGCCAGGGCTCGATGCCGAGCGCGGCGAGCCGGCCCCGCGTCTCCGCCATGGCCCGCCCCAGCCGTTGGCGCAGTGCCTCGACATGCCGGCGATAGCTGCCGTCCTTCAACAGATCGAGCACCAGCTCGGCCGCGAGCCGCCCTCCGCCGAAGGAAAGCGCGACCTTGAGGTCAGTGAGTCCTTCGATCCAGTCGC